>Ga0126373_10000336_pt1 | contig 30956 bp, 32 predicted proteins | sample PanSoiMetPlot_11_FD_92545 | JGI IMG/M metagenome (GOLD analysis project Ga0126373, IMG submission 92545) | Tropical forest soil microbial communities from Panama - MetaG Plot_11 | ecosystem: Environmental > Terrestrial > Soil > Tropical forest > Bulk soil | place: Panama | collected 2016-02-17 | reverse complement strand
GAGACCCGCAGGCTCGGCAACCTGGTGCGCGCCGACCTGCGCAAGCGGACAGCTGCGGCGTTAGAGCAGGGCTAGTTCCCAGAACAACGTACGGAATTTACTTCTGACCGGTGAGGATACGTCGAACCACGGCTTGACACGCGGTATCCGAGCGCCGTACAACCCCAGACTGGATGGGGTGAAACTCGCCTCCGGCGCCGCGCGGGCTAATAAGCAGGTGGCGGAATTCGGCGGCTGGCGGCCGGGGTTAGCGCGGCGGCGTGGTGGTGCCGCATCTGGCGGGCGGTCTCGGTTGCCTCGGCTATCGCGAGCCTTTTGTTGCGCGAGCGCGCCTGGGCAGCGATGGGGAGCAGATGTCAGCCTGTGAGTGAGCGCGTGACCTCGCGGGCATTGCGTGCGCTCGTTCGGGCCTGTTCTGCGATCCGCTGGTATTCCTCACGCCGGTCAGGTCGCCTCGCAGCCAACTCATCGTTAATGCGGGCGATTTCATCCTCATGCGTAGCAAGAGCTTCAATCGCCGCCAGCCCTTCCTCCCGCAAAGCCTTGGCCCGCGCGATTGCCTCGCTGGGGTCAGGCAGCGCCGCCGCGTGTGCACGTTTGCTGTCCGCCACCACCCTGCTGAGTTCTGCCTGCTGGCGCTCCCGGTGCGCCTGCACCCGGCCTACCGCGGCCTCATGGCGGTTGACACGCTGCCCACTGAGAGCCAGCAACTCACGTGACCGCTCGACTGCCTCGCGCGCGCGTTGCTCCAAACCCTCCACAACCTCGCCCAGCGCCCGCCTGCGCTGATCGAGTTCCCGCTCGCTTTCATCTATGTCCCGCTGGCGCGCGGTCAGCGCGGCCTCCCGCTCGTCAGCCGCCCGTTCCCGCTCATCAGCCTTGCGCTCCCGGTCGTCCGCCACGCGCTCGCGCTCGCTAGCCATTCGCTCCCGGTTGTCCGCCATGCGCTCGCGCTCGTCAGCCTTCCGTGCCCGCTCGTCTGCCACGCGCTCGCGCTCATTAGCCGCAAGCTCGCGCGCGGTCATGGCGTCACCCCGACCTGACGCACCGTTCTGCGGCCCGTCGGCTGCCTTCTTGCTGTCCATACCCTTAGCATGCACGGCTGGGCCCCGGACCGCCTCACCCGAGCCGCGTGCGCTCGCGGTCCGCACGCCGAACCGGTCCGCGATGCGCGGAATTACAGCCGGGCCAGCTCGTCAGCCAGGTCGTCCAGCCCGAGCGACCCCAGGGACAGCGCTGCCATGTGCCACGCCTTCAGGTCGAAACCGGCTCCGTGCGCTGCCCTGGCCGCGGCGCGGCCTTCGAGCCACGCGCGTTCCCCGATCTTGTAGCTGATCGCCTGTCCTGGCCCGCTCAGATACCGGACCACCTCGCTCTCCGCGAACTCCCGCTCCCGCCCGCTGTGCGCGACAAAGAACTCCAGCGCCAGGTCCGGCGTCCACGGCTGGCCGGCACCCGGCGCCCAGTCACTCGCGACCGGCAGCTGCAGGTGCATGCCGATGTCGACGATCACCCTGATCGCTCGCATGAGCTGCGCGTCCAGGAACCCCAGCCGGGCACCGGGGGGCTCGAGGAAGCCGAGCTCGTCCATCAGCCGCTCGGCGTAGAGGGCCCAGCCCTCGGCGCACGCGCTGACGAATCCGACGGCCGTCTGGTATTCCGACAGCTGCCGGGAGACGTACTGCCACTGAGCGAGCTGCAGGTGATGGCCGGGGACGCCCTCGTGGTACCAGGTGCTGTAGAGCTCCCACAGCGGGAATCTGGTCTTGCCGAGCGTCGGCAGCCATGTCCGGCCCGGCCGCGAGAAATCCTGCGACGGCAGCGTGTAGTACGGCGCCGCGGCGCTGCCAGCCGGCGCGATCCTGGCCTCCACAACCTTGATCGGGTCGGCCAGATCGAAATGCGTCCCGTCCAGGCTGGCAATCGCCTCGTCCATGAGCTGCTGCAGCCGCTCCCGGATCGCCTCGACGCCGTCGACCGCCTCGCCGTGCTCGTCGAGATGGTGCATGGCCTCCGACGGCGTCGAGCCGGGCAGAATCTTCTCCGCCTCCGCCTGCATCTCGGCCACGATCTCCCGGTACTGCGACCAGCCCCATTGGTAGGTTTCGGCGAGATCGATGTTCGCCCCGTTCCAGCGCTTGACGCCGATCCGGTACCGGTCCTCCCCCATGCCGTCCGGCGTGCCCGCCGCGCGCGGCAGGTAGTCAGCGCGCAGCCAGTCCCGCAGCCGGGCCACCGCGGCATCCGCCGTACCCGCGGCCGCAGCCAGATCCGAACGGAGTGCCTGCGGCGAGTCGGCGGGCGCGCCCGCGGTGAAGCCGGAAAACCAGCCGCGACCGTCACCGGCCTGTTGCCACTCGTCGAGCTGCGTGGCGACCGTCTCCGCCTGGCGCGGCGCGGCATAGAGTCCGCGTTGCGCACCCTCGGCCAGGGATGCCTGGTAACCCGCCAGCGCGTCAGGAACGCGGCCGAGCCGCCGCGCGATCACGGCCCAGTCGTCTGCGGTCGCGGCCGGCATCATCAGGAACGTGCTCCTGACCCCCTGATGTGGCCCGAAAATGTTCGACACCGCTCGCAGATTCTCGCCAGTGGCGCTGACCGCCAGCTCGGTCTCGAGCCGCTCGCGCAGCAGTCGCGCGCACCGGCGCTCGTCGCCGTCGGTGAGAGAGGCAGGGTCGGCCTGCTGCTCGATGGCCGCGAGACGGGTCAGCGTGGCGCGTGCGAGCTCATCGCCAGCCTCGTTCCAGGCCGGCGTGAGGTCCGGCAGCTCGTCCTGGCGGATCGGCAAGCCAAGATCGGTCGCGACCGTCGGGTCATGCTCGGCGAGCTGTCGGACGTAGGCGTCGGCGACGTCACGCACCGCGCGAGAGAAACCGGGCTGCGGGCCATGGTCCGCAGGTGTCTGTGTCATGCCGGTCATTATCCCGCCCGCCTGAGCCGGGCGTCCGGCGGCATGGCGAACAGGACGTTAGGGTCAGCGTGTGGCTAATCGCAAGATTTTGGTAACTGGCGCTTCCCGCGGCATCGGCCAGGCCGTGGCAGAAGCGTTCGCTGAGGCCGGCGACCGTGTCGCCGTCCATCACCGCGACAACCCGGCGCTCGCCGCACAGGTCGCCGCACGCCTGCCCGGCGACGGGCACGTCGTAGTCCAGGCCGACATCGCCGACGCCGGGGCAGTACGGGCCATGGTCGATGACGCCGCGGCCCGCCTTGGCGGGCTGGACGTCCTGGTGAACAACGCGGCGAGCTACGGCCGCGTCGCGCACCCGGTGAGCGAGGTCAGCTACGAGCAATGGCAGCAGGCCTGGCGGGAAACGATCGACCTCAACCTGATCGGCGCGGCAAACGTGACGTGGTGCGCGGTCCGGCACATGATCGCCGGAGGCGGCGGCCGGATCGTGAACGTGTCGTCGCGCGGTGCGTTCCGCGGCGAGCCAGGCCAGCCCGCGTACGGCGCGAGCAAGGCCGGCCTCAACGCGCTCGGCCAGTCCCTCGCCGTCGCGCTCGCGCCGCTGGGCATCACCGTCGCCGGGGTCGCGCCCGGCTACGTTCAGACGGACATGGCCGCGCCTCATCTGAACGGCGAGGCCGGCGCGGCGATCCGCGCACAGAGCCCCTTTGGCCGGGTTGCCCGGCCAGCCGAGATCGCGGCCGCCGTGGTCTTCCTCGCCTCACCAGAAGCCGAATGGGCCAGCGGGGCGATCCTCGATCTCAACGGCGCCTCCTACCTGCGAACCTAGCGTGATGAAGACAACGACGTTCGAGGTGCACACCGGCCGCTCCCCTGCGGTCGCCGATATCACCCGCCAGTGCGCTGAGTTCGCCCGGCAGGCATCCGGCGGCGGCGACGGCCTGCTCCATGTCTTCGTGCCCCATGCGACCGCTGGCCTGGCCGTGCTGGAGCTTGGCTCCGGCAGTGACGCTGACCTGCTGGCGGTGCTGGCCGAGCTGCTGCCCGCCGACGACCGCTGGCGGCACGCGCACGGCTCGCGCGGTCACGGCCGCTCGCATGTGCTGCCCGCTTTTCTCCGGCCCGATGCGAGCATCCCGGTCGTCGCGGGCCGGATGGCGCTCGGCGCCTGGCAGTCCGTCGCGCTCGTCGACCTGAACGTGGATAACTCAGACCGCGAGGTCCGGCTGTCCTTTCTGGGCTGAGCGCCGGCCAGAACTACTGAAAATTCATCTCGCAGCCATTGCCAGCCTCGTTACCCGCCCTAGGATCCCGGTGTGAGCAAGGGCGGCCTGAACAGACGCGCGATCCTCCGCGCAGGCGTTGTAGGAGCAGCGGGCCTCGGGCTTGGCGGCCTAGGTTCGGCCGGCGCATTAGCGGGAACCACACCAGCGCTGCGGCAGCCAGGCTCGCTGCCGTACCCCGCGCTGCCGTTGGGCACCGACACGATTCCGCAGATCGAGCACATCGTCGTCGTCATGATGGAGAACCACTCCTACGACAACAGGCTCGGCACGCTCCGCCGGCCAGGTGCGGACGGATTCCAGTTCGCCCACGGGCTTCCGACCGCGACGAACCAGTATGCCAACGGCGATGTGCAGCACGCGTTCCACATGCCGACCACCTGTCAGCTCAACGGCAAGCCAAGCCAGGAGTGGACCGCCAGCCACACGCAGTTCGACGGCGGCCAGAACGACGGCTTTGTCATCTCCCCGAGCGGACCGGTGGCCATGGGCTACTGGGATACGCCAGACCAGCCGTTCTACCACGCGCTGGCGCGCACGTTCCCGATCGCCGACCGGTACTTCTGCTCGGTGCTCGGCCAGACGTTCCCGAACCGGCGATACCTCATCGGGGCCACGTCGATCGGCCAGATCGACGACACGCTGCCTGCGCTGACCGACTATCCGGCGAACGGGACCATCTTCGACGCACTCGACGCCGCGGGAGTCAGCTGGAAGGACTACTACAGCAGCACGCAGGAACTGGGCGGGACGACGCTGCCGGCCGCGACCACGCTGCTCTACCCGGCAGCCTTTTTCCGGAACCCCGCGAGGACCGTTCCCGTGACGAGATTCTTCTCCGATGCTGCCGCGGGCACTCTGCCGGGCTACTGTCTCGTGGAGCCCGACTACGGCGTTCAGTCCGAGGAAAATCCGCAGAACATCTCGGCTGGCGAGGCATTCGCCGCGTCGGTCGTCAACGCGGTCATGTCCGGGCCTGGCTGGCCCACGACGCTGCTGATCTGGACCTACGACGAGCACGGCGGCTACTACGACCATGTGCCGCCGCCCGCTGCGCTGGCACCGGACGACATCCCGCCTGCAGTACAGAATGGCCAGTCGGCCTACAACGGGTTCGCGCAGTACGGGTTCCGGGTCCCGTTCGCGATCGTCTCGCCGTATGCGCGGCCGGCCTATGTCTCGCATCAGGTCATGGACCACACCAGCATCTGCGCGCTGGTCGAGTACAAGTGGAACCTGCCGGCCATGACGCTGCGCGACGCGAACGCGGTGCCGCCGCTCGACATGCTCGACTTGCGGCGGCCGGCTTTCGGCACGCCGCCCGAGCTCGCGCAGCCGCTGCTCGACGCCGATCCGTCGGCGCTGGCGTGCAACGTGAGCGGGCCAGGCACGATCCCGCCGCCCGGCTCGGTGACCCCCGCCTAGTCCGGCCACTCCCGGGCCACATTGGGCAGTTTGCTGCCCTTCTAGGGGCAGCATGGGTCCCACCACGCCTTAAGGTACCTTTCATGGACGTTCGCGAGGCGCTGTACACGACTCGGGCGATGCGGCGGGTCCGGCCTGACCCGATCCCTGCGGACGTGCAGGCCCGCATCCTGGATGCCGCGATCAGGGCGCCGAGCGGCGGCAACGCGCAAGGCTGGCGGTTCCTGCTTATCGACGACCCGGCTGTGAAGGGTCAGCTCGGGCCGCTGTACCGGGATGCCATCGCCACCTTGTGGCAAACGGCGTACGCCGAGCGGCTGGAACGAGCCCGGGCTGCGCCCGGCGACGCCGACAGCGTGTCGCTGCTGAAGGTGCAGGCCTCCGCGCAGCATCTGGCCGATCACTTCGAGGCCGTGCCGCTGTTCCTGGCGGCGTTTTCCCGCGGTGACCCCACCGGCGGATCGATCTTCCCCGCGGTCTGGAGCGCCCAGCTCGCGGCCAGAGCTGAGGGCGTGGGCAGCTCACTGACGTCCGTGCTCGGCATCTTCCACGGTGCGGAGGCCAACCAGATCCTGGGCGTTCCGGCAGACCACGGCTGGACCATGAACTGCCTCGTCTCGTTCGGGTATCCGACTGGCCGCTGGGGCGTGGCGCCGCGTCGGCCGGTGCACGAGGTGGCCTACCGCAACGCCTGGGGTAACGAAACCGGCTTCACCGTCACCGAACCACTCTGGTCGCCGGCTCGTACCGACTAAAGCGCCGCAGCGTCATCATGAGGCTGTGACGTTACCCGCTGGCAGCGAGGAGCACGGCCAGGGTGACGTGGTGCAGTTCGGCGGCCAGGCGCGGCTCTACAGGCGCTGGCCGGGCTCGCTGCTCGCGGTGTGCCTGGTGGTCGTCGCCGCTGTCGTGGTCATCAGCCCGCGCGACCCGCATCTCGGCCTCTCCGGTCTCAGCCAGAGCGCGATCAGGCCCGCGGACGGCTAGCCGCGCTGGTCGGAGCGCGCCGCACCGGCCATGATGAAAACGTGGCATTAGGTCCTCGCGGCGATGACAGCAGCCCGCTGGATCGCGGTGACACGGTGGAGTTCGGGCGGCCGTCGCGACCGCTTCCGCGCCGGCTGGGCTTGCTGATGCTGACCTGCCTTGTCGCGGCGGCCGTCGGCGTGGTCGTGACTCGCCCCGACGGTCAGCACCGGTCACCGCTCTCGCCGGTGGCCGTCACTGACGTCGGCCATCCGATCCTCGGGGTGCACGCCCCCTGGCAACTGTTCGGCTTTGACGGTCACGCCGTGGTGGCGGTCGACTTCGCCCGCGGCCGCATTGTCCGCACCACGATCCCGCGGCTTGAGGGGGACGGCATCGTATCGCTGGTCGCTGGCCGCGGAGAGGCGCTCGTGCGGCCGCTCGACAACGTGCCCGGCTACGTCGTGCCGGACGGCGGGCCTGCCCGGCCGCTCACCGGCGTCCTGGCGAACGGCGGCACCCTGTTGCCGGGACCCACCCCCGCTGAGCAGTGGCTGGACGAGAACACCGGAAGCGTCGTGCTGGTCGGACGGGGCCAGGCGGAGCGACCGCAGCTGGCTGAGCGGGCGCTGCAATCGCCACACTCGCAGACGATCACCTCCGATGGTCGCGGCGGACTGTTGCTCGTCGACGCGTCAGGGATCGTCTACGACGTGAGTGCAGGACTGCTGCGATCGGTGGGTCCCGATCTGATACTGGCAGTTGGGCCGCGCGACTGGCTCGGCGTGCGCTGTGGCATCGGCAGCGGCCCGTGTCGTGAAGTCGTCATCAGCGCAGCAACCGGGGCCGAGCGCGTGCTGCCTGGCCTAGCTGTCACAGCGGATCCCTGGCCGTGGCAGGCCCTCCCGGGCTCCGTCTCGCCGGATGGCACGACTGCCGCCGTAGTTGTTCCCGGTCGGTCCCAGAGTGAGGCACGGCTGGAACTGGTCAGCATGCGCTCGGGTGCGGCCATGCGGGTTGCGATTGCGGTGCCCCCGGGTTCCGCGAGCCAGTCCTTGGCGTGGTCGCCCGACAGTCGCTGGCTGTTCGTAGTCGCAGCACGCGGCGCGCTCGCGGCGGTCGACGGCCGCACAGGCGAGCGGCAGCGCGTTAACTTCGGCGTGTCGGGGCTGAGGCAGATCATTATCCGGCCGGCGGCCGGCTAGCGGCACTGGCCGCGCTCCCAGGACGCGAGCCATGATGGACTCATGGCCTTAGTTCCCGGCCGCGCTACCGGCAGTCAGCCTCCCGGTGACCTCGTGGAATTCGGCCGTCCATCGCGGCAGCGGCCGCGGCTTAGCTCGCTACTGCTGACCTGCCTGGTCGCGGCTGCCGTCGTGGTTGTTGTCTCCACTCGCTCTGGCGCCCACCGCACGCCTCCTCTTCCGCCGCCGCGGCCAGTGGCCGTAACGCTGGTGGGTCATCCGATTCTCGGCATCCGGGCCAGCTGGGAGTTGTTCGGCCTCGACCGTGGCGGCATGGTGAGGGTGCAGTTCAGCCGTGGCCAGATCACCCGCACCACGGTCCCGCCGTTACTGAGCGGCGGCCCGGTATTCTTCATCGCCGCGGACGGCGAGGCGATTATCCGGCCGCTGGACAATGTGCCCGGTTATGTCGTGCCAGACGGCAAGCCGGCGCGGCAGCTCACTGGGCTCTTGGCCCAGGGTGGAATCTTGCTTCCAGGGCCGACACTGACAGAGCAGTGGTTCGGCCGTACCTCACTCGAGCTGCTCGGACCCGGCGGCAAGCGAGTGAACGCACGCCTAGCCGCCGTCGCGCGGGTGTGGGCTCCGTTCTGGGTCATATCCGATGGCGCGGGCGGGGTCGTGCTCGTCGACATGAGGAGCCAGGTCGAGGAATACGACGCGCGGCCAGGAATGCTGCGGCCGGTCAGCGCGCAGTTGGTCGCGGTCGGACCCACGACCTGGCTCGGCATGAACTGTGAGAGCGGTCCGTGCCAAGACGTCGTGATCAGCGCGGCCACGGGCGCCAGCACGGCCCTGCCCGGCCCGCCGGTCTCGCTGACCCCGTGGTCATCGCCGCTTGGCGCGGTCGCGCCGGACGGCCTCACCGCTGCAGTCATCGTTCCCGGCGGCAGTGATGTGAGCACGCTCGAGCTTGTCAGTCTGTCTACCGGAAGTCGGACCCGAGTCGCCGTGACGGTCAGCGGCCCATCGTCCTCCCGGCTCGCCTGGTCTCCCGACAGTCGCTGGCTGTTCGTGGTCACGGGGAACGGCCGCCTAGACGCCGTCGACTCGCACACAGGCCGTGCGCAGGGCCTTGGCCTTGGCGTGTCCGGGCTGACGCAGATCGTCATCCGTCCTGCGGCCGGCTAGCGGCGCTTCCCGCAGGCACCCGGACGAGCAGCGCTCCTGGCAGCACGCGAGCGGACAGCGAGTTCGACGCAGTGACAACCTCACCGTCCAGCTGGCGCGGCAGCCCTGGCCCTTCGGCGCTAATCTCCACCACCTTCCCCTGGTACCGCTCGAGCTGGGCGTCGTCGCGCCGGCTGCCGAGGGCGATCCGGTACCCGACGTCTGCCCAGCCGGGCAGGCCAGCTGGCGCCAGCACAACGACGTCGAGACTGCCGTCATCCAGCCGCGCGTCCGGCATGACGGCGAAGCCGCCGGGCAGCGCTCCGGAGTTCCCGACCGTCACGCATCGCGCCCGCCGCGTCAGCGGCTCCCCGCCGTCGATCCGGATGGTGAAGGTGACCGGGCGCATCAGCAGCTGACCGGTCGCAGCGACGGCGTAAGCGGGCCAGCCCGCGAGACGCTTGGCCACGCGGTGAGCCGCACCGACCACCGCGGCATCGAGGCCGATGCCCGCCATCGCTACGAACACGCTGCCGTCTGCGCTGCCCAGGTCTATCTGCCGGTTCTGACCGCCGAAAGCAATCTCCAGCGCCGGACCGAGCCGTGCGGGGATGCCCAGGGCGCGCGCCGTCAGGTTGGCCGAGCCGGCCGGCACGATCGCGAGCGGCACCGGACCGCCGGCCAGCGCCTCCGCACACGCGCGCACGGTCCCGTCACCGCCGACAGCGACCACCAGCGACGCGCCGGCGCCGACCGCGGCACCGGCCTGGCCGGCCCCGCTGTCGTCAGCAGTCGTGGGCAGCATCAGCGGCGGCCGCCAGCCCGCGGCCGCAGCCGCCAGCCCGCAGGCGCGACGCAGCCCGGCGGTATCCCGGACACGAGCGCCGTTCATCACCACCGCCGGCAGCCGCCCCGGACCGTCTGTCAGCACGGCGGCCTGATCCAGCGCTAGGACAGCACGCGGGCGAGCTGCGCCCGCGCCTCGTCCTGAATCCTGGCCAGGTGCCCGGGACCGCGGAACGATTCGGCGTACAGCTTGTACACGTCCTCAGTCCCTGACGGACGGGCCGCGAACCAGCCCGACTCCGTTACCACCTTGATGCCGCCGAGCGGCTCATGGTTGCCGGGCGCCGACGTCAGCCTGTCGACCACCGGCTCCCCTGCCAGCTCGCGCGCGCTGAACTGCTCGGGCGACAGTTTCGCCAGGATTTCCTTCTGATCGCGAGTGGCCGGCGCGTCGACGCGCGCGTAAGCAGGATCGCCGAGCCGCTCGGCAATTTCCCGGTAGCGCTCACTCGGCGTGGCGCCGGTCACGGCCAGGATCTCCGACGCCAGCAGGTCGCAGATGATGCCGTCCTTGTCGGTGGTCCAGACCTGGCCGTCCCGGCGCACGAACGAGGCACCGGCACTCTCCTCGCCGCCGAAGGCGACGCTGCCGTCCAGCAGGCCAGGCACGAACCACTTGAACCCGACCGGGACCTCGACCAGGCGCCTGCCGCAATCGTCGGCGACGCGGTCGATGATCGACGAGCTGACCATCGTTTTGCCGATGGCCGCAGCGGCCGGCCAGTCCTCGCGGTACCGGTACAGGTAGTCGATCGCGGCGGCGAGGAAGTGGTTAGGGTTCATCAGGCCGGCGTCGGGCGTCACAATGCCGTGCCGGTCAGCGTCGGTATCGTTGCCGGTCGCAACGGCGAAGTCGGCGCGGCGGTTGATCAGGGACGCCATGGCGCTCGGCGACGAGCAGTCCATCCGGATCCGGCCGTCCCAGTCGAGAGTCATGAACCGGAAGGTCGGGTCGACGTCGGGGTTCACGACCGCCAGCTCAAGCTCATACCGCTCGGCGATCTCACCCCAGTAGCCGACACTTGCGCCCCCGAGCGGGTCGGCCCCGATCCGCACCCTCGCCGCGCGGATAGCTGCCAGGTCGACGACGAGCGGGAGCGCTGCCACGTACTGCCCGAGGAAGTCGAACCGGCCGGCGGATGCCTTCGCCCGGGTCAAGCTGACCCGCTGCACACCCTGCAGCCCGCGTGCCAGCAGCTCGTTGGCCCGCTGCTGGACGGCCGAGGTGATCGAAGATCCGGCGGGCCCGCCATCGGGCGGGTTGTATTTAAACCCGCCGTCCTCGGGCGGGTTATGCGACGGCGTGATGACGATCCCGTCGGCGAGGCCAGCCTTGCGCTCGGAGTTGTAAGCCAGGATCGCGCGGGAAAGCGCAGGAGTCGGGGTGTACCCGTCCCGGCTGTCGATGAGGATCTCCGCGCCGTTGGCGGCCAGCACCTCGAGGGCCGTGACCATGGCGGGCTCGGACAGCGCGTGCGTGTCCCGGCCGACGAAGACCGGCCCGGTGATGCCGGCCGCGGCCCGGTGCTCGCAGATCGCCTGGCTGATGGCCGCGATGTGGTCCTCATTGAACGACAGCCGCAGCGCGCTGCCGCGATGGCCAGAGGTGCCGAATGAGACCCGCTGGGACGGCTCGGCCGGATCGGGGTGCTCGCTGAAGTAGGCGGTCACCAGCGCCGCCACGTCCACGAGGTCCGCGGCGGAAGCAGGCTGGCCGGCCCGGTCGTTCATAACCTCGCCGGAACCTCCAGGCGGTCGCCGTCCCCGGTCACCGCCGCCGATGCCAGCAGCTCCTCGATGTAATCCGCCGTGTCCTGCCAGCAGCTGACTTCCACGCAGCGGACCCCCACCGCCCGCACCGGGTAGTCGTTGCCACCGGGCTCCAGGCGGTCTCCGACGAACAGTATCTCGCTGGCCTCAAGACCGAGCTGGGCCATGAGCTTGCGCATGCCGTAGGCCTTGTCGATCCCCTGGCGGGTCACGTCCACCGACGTGGAGCCGCCGACGCGGACCTCTAGCCCTGGCAGCCGCTCCGCGGCGTATGCGCGCAGCTGCTGCTTCTTCCGCCCGTCAGGATCCCACTGGTACTTCTCCGCCGGGGGTGCCTGCTGCCCGAGGGCGGAGAACGTGATCTGGCTGCCGCGGTCTTCGATCCGCTCGCCCCAGGGGTTGTCCTCCCAGAAGCCCAGTTCCCTGGCACCCTGCTCCAGGACGGCGACGATCTCGCGCTTTTCCTCGTCAGTCAGGTCCTCGGCATAGACGAGCTGCCAGGCTCCATCGGCCCAGCGGTAGTACCGGGTACCGCAAGTCGGCATGAGATGCAGCGACGTTAGTGTGCCGGCCTCGGCGTTCAGGTGCTGCAGCACCTGGCTGTCGAACTGCTCGAACCGGCCGCCAGAGATGATGCACACGTCCGTGGCTCGGATTAGCCGGGAGAGCAGTCCGGCCATGCGGTCGTCGATCCGGGACTTCGACACGGCCAGCGTGTCATCCAGGTCGAACGCGACGGCCCGAACACTGTCGGTCACTAGCGGTCCTCACAGCCTCATCGGATCTACCGCGGAAAGGCTACCCGCCGGCGCCCGGGCCGGAAGACGCAGCCGACCTTCGGGCCCGCCGGCGGCAGGCCGCCCGCTAGCATCGGGTCCATGAGCGAGCCGCCGGCCGGTCCTGCCGCATCCGGCGCTTCCGGCCGGGACCTGATCACCTCGCCCGACAAGATCTACTTTCGCGAGCGCGGCGAGACCAAGGGTGAGCTGGCCGAGCACTATTTGCGGGTGGCCGATCCGCTGCTGCGCGCCATGGGTGGCCGGCCGGTGCTGCTGGAGCGCTACCCGGACGGGGCTGGGGGGCCCTCCTTCTTCCAGAAGCGAGTGCCCAAGAACGCGCCTTCCTGGCTGCAGACCACGATTGTCGAAACTCCGAACGGCACGACGTCGCAGGCCCTGGTCGCGGCCGACATTGACCACGTGCTCTGGGCGGTCAACCTTGGCTGCCTGGGCTTTCACGTCTGGCCGTACCTGGCCAGCGAACCGGAGCACGTCGACGAGCTGCGGATCGACCTGGACCCTTCGCCCGGCGTCAACTTCGGGCACATCCAGCAGGCGGCGGCCGAGCTGAAGACCCTTCTGGACGAGGCGGGCGTGACCGGCTACCCGAAGACGACCGGGAACCGTGGCGTGCACGTCTACGTCCGGCTGCAGCCCCGCTGGGACGCCTACCAGGTCCGCAGCGCGGCGGTGGCGATCGCGCGAGAACTCGAGCGCAGGCGACCGGACCTGATCACGGCGGCCTGGTGGAAGGAGGAGCGAGGCGAGCGGGTTTTCGTCGACTTCAATCAGAACGCTCCTCATAAGACTGTTTTCGGCGCGTGGTCCGTCCGGGCGCGGCCAGGAGCACAAGTGTCGACGCCGCTGGGCTGGGACGAAGTCAGTGAGGTGCACCCGGACCAATTCACGATCGCTTCGCTCCCGGCCCGACTGGACAGCGTCGGCGACCCCTGGCTGGCCATGAACGATGACCCGCAGTCGCTCGAGCCATTCCTGGCCATGGTTGAGCGCGACGCCGAGGCCGGCCTGCCCGACGCCCCGTGGCCGCCGGTCTATCCGAAGCAGCCGGGCGAGCTGCCCCGGGTAGCTCCCAGCAGGGCCCGCAAGCCCTGAGGCGGACGCCCGCATCAACCGCTAGATCTCCTGTCGTCCACCCATGTTCCCGGTCAAATCTGACCATGACCGACTCGCGCAGCGCTGGTACGGTGAGGAGTAACTGACTCGGGACAAGGGGACGCCGGATGGATGCGACGCTGGCTGAGACCGACCTGGAACTGCTGCGCAAGGACTTTGCGGCCAGCCCGGTCTATCGGCTGGCGCAGAACGCAGTGACCAGGGTCACGGTCGACGACGTCGCGATCAACCGGGAGATCGTCAACAGCATCGACCACTCGCTGTCGACTCACCTGGATGACTGGAAGGTCACCAACCAGGAGCGCAGTGGCCGCTGCTGGCTGTTCGCCGGTCTCAACCTGCTGCGCGTCGGCGTCATGCGCAAGACAGGGCTCAAGGACTTCGAGTTCTCCCAGAACCACGCGATGTTCTGGGACAAGATCGAGCGGGCCAACTACTTTCTCGAGGCGATCATCGAGACCGCGGGCCGTGACCTCGATGACCGTACGGTGGCCTTCCTGCTCGAGTCGGTGGCCGGCGACGGCGGGCAGTGGAACATGTTCGCCGCCATCGTCGCCAAGCACGGCCTCGTGCCCAAGGCAGCGATGCCGGAGACGCAGAGCTCGGCGAACACTGCCCGGATGAACTCGGCGCTGCGCTACCAGCTCCGGCAGGGCGCGAAGCTGGTGCGCGAGGCCGCCGCCGCAGGCGGCGCCGAGGCCGCCCGCGCTGAGAAGGCGGAGGTCATCAAGACGATTCACCGGGTGCTCTGCATCCACCTGGGTACGCCGCCTGAGCGATTCGACTGGCAGTGGACCGACAAGGACAAGCAGTTCCACCGGGACGGCGTGCTGACCCCCCAGGAGTTCGCCGCCAACTACGTGGAACTGCCGCTCGACGAGTACGTCTGCCTGGTGCACGACCCTCGCCCGACCAGCCCGGCCGGCCGCACCTTCACCGTCGAGTACCTCGGCAACGTCATCGGCGGCCCGCCGGTCATCTACCTCAACGTCGACATGCAGCTGATCAAGGACATCGCCGCGCAGACGATCCAGGGCGGCGAGCCAGTGTGGTTCGGCTGCGACGTCGGCAAGATGATGAGCAACGACTACGGGTTCTGGGACGCGAGCCTGTACGACCTGGCCGGGGTTTACGACGCTCAGTTCAGCCTGGACAAGGCCGAGCGGCTCGCCTTCCACGAGACGCAGATGACGCACGCCATGCTGTTCACCGGCGTCGACGTGCTCGACGGCGTCATCCGCCGCTGGCGGGTGGAGAACAGCTGGGGCGCCGAGCGCGGCAAGGACGGCTTCTACACGATGCAGGACTCGTGGTTCGATCAGTACGTGTTCGAGATCGCCGCGCGGCGCAGCGCGCTCCCCGCAGAACTTCAGCAGGCGCTGGCGACGCCTCCCATTGTGCTGCCCGCATGGGATCCGATGGGTGCGCTCGCCCGGTAACGGGCTAGTGATCGGCGAGTGCCGCGTAAGCGGCCGCCTGGATTTCGCGATGCACCTCTGGCGGCTCTGACGTCTCGAACTGCCGCTGCGTGAGCACGATCACGACGAGGTCGCGGACCGGGTCAATGAGCCACGAGGTGCCGGATCCGCCGTTCCAGCCGAACGCTCCGTTGTCCTGCACGGCCTGGCAGTACGACCAGGACTGATGGTCGAAGAAACCACTGCCGAGCCCGCCGTGCGCCTTCTGCTCGGGCGTCAGCTGGTCGACCGTCATCGCGGCGACTGACTCCGGGGCCAGCACCGGCGCCCCGCCACGGAGCAGCATCCGGGCGAACGCGTGCAGGTCGTCCACGGTGGACAGCAGCCCGGCGGCGCCATCCTCGAAAGCGGGCGGCTTGCTCCAGGCTCCGCCAGGCGGATCGGCCACGACCAGTCCGCCCGGCGCCCGCTGGTAGGCGGTCGCCAGGCGCTGCAGGTCGCTGGTCCAGAACGCCGTGCTCTGCATGCCGAGCGGATCGAAGATCCGGGTCCGCAGGACCTCCCCGAAGGACTGGCCCGCCGCCCGAGCGGCCAGCACCCCGAGCACGCAGGCTCCCGTGTTATACATCCAGCGCTCGCCGGGCTGCGCCATCAGCGGCAGCGACCCGAGCCTGGCCATCCAGGTATCCGGCTCCGGCTGATGCGCCGGGTCTGACGGCCCGAACGCGGCGAGGCTCAGCTCGGCGACCGCCGAATGGACGGGCCACCGCTCCTTCGCCATGAACATCTCGATGACCATGCCGAAGCCGAACGTAAAGGTCAGCAGGTCGCGCGTGGTGACAAGCCGCTCAGCGGGCACTGTGTCCGCCAGCGGCCCGCTCATCCTGCGCAGTACTCGCGGATGCGCCAGCTCCGGTAGCAGCGTGTCGACCGGCTCGTCCAGGCCGATCAGGCCCTCCTCGATCAGCGCCAGGATCACCGCCCCGGTGACCGGTTTTGTCACCGAGGCGATCCGGAACAGTGAATCTCGCTGCACCGCGGGCCCGCCGACCGAGAGCGTCCCGAGTGCCTCGACGTGCACCTGGTCGCTGCTGGCGACGAGGGCGACCAGGCCCGGCACCTGGTCGGGACTGACGTGGCGAACTGCGGCGGCCCGAACGTTCTCCAGGCCAGCCGCCGTGAGGTTATCCGTCATCTCGCCTCCGTAGCCCCCGTCCGCGGGCACGACGTAGTCTGCCGCACATGACCACGCTGACGCCCGGCGACTTGCGGGCCGTGGCCACCATCCGGGGCGAGTTGCGAGAGCTTGTCCGTTATGACGATGAGTCCATCGTGCACACCAGGTGGGTCCGCCAGCGGTACGACTGCGGCTGCTACCCGAGCTTCGCACCGGCCCGGCAGGCAGCGGTACGGACAGCCTGGCACGAGGCCGGGCACGCGGTCGCCGCGCTGGCCATCGGCGCGCGGTTCAGCTCGGCCAGCATCCACCACGGGCACCGGACCGAGGGCCGGGTCCACGGCATCACCGGGGCCGGCTGGAACGCTTTCGTGGTCGATGCGGCGGGACAGATCGGCGAGCAGCTGATGACCTGGACGCTGCTCGAGCGTGACGCCGACTTGCAGGCATGGCTGAGCAGCTGGCGAGGGGACGGCGGGGACGCCCGCCGGTTCCGGCAGACTGTGACGGGTCAGTTCGCCGGCGACGAGGTCGCGGCGTGGCGGTACAGCGAGGACGTGATGACGCCACTTCGGCAGCAGATCCGCGGGCTGGCCAGGGCGCTGCTGGTGCATCCGCGCCACGTTCCCTATAACGTGGCGGCCGCTCTGGCCACCGGCTGAGATGAATTTATTTCTCAGCTCCCCAAGGCCGCTGGGGCCTTCTGCCGATCGGTGATACTGTCGGGTCGATAAAGATTTAATAACGGGGATTATCAACTCCGGGGCCGGACTCTCCGTTACTAAGTGCATTAGTTAATCGCATGTACTAAGCGCATTAGTTAATCGCACGAGAAACGACCGGGCCGGGCCGCTGGGGTTGTCCGAGAGGTCAGGACGGCGATCGCAGTGCGCTGGGGAATCGAAGACACAAAAGTACCCTCGCATGCTGGGCGGCTCCGGCCGTTAGAACGCTATGTCTTCGCGGTGGTCTTCAGCCTTATGGCGAGTTTCGTCGTTCTCGCGGCATTCCTCGCGAATACACCGCGAGGGCACGTGCTGCTGACCGGGCCGTCAGTCGCTCCGCGGGCAGTTTCCAACGGGCTCAGCGCGCAGAAGGTGGGGCTCGGGCACTTATCGCAGCACGCGCGGACCAGCCACGCCGTTCCTGGCGGCCGAGGGAGCCCGTCAGCCGGCCCGAACGTGCAGCTCAATGACGCCGAGCTGGCGACCGCGCTGAGGCCGGTCGTCGGCGGCGATCGCGGCCGGCTGGCGGTGGGTGCCATCGATCTCACCAGCGGTAGTTCCGCCTCGTACAACTCGGACACGGCGCTGCGGGGTGGCGGGCTAGTGACCGCGGACATCCTGGCGGTACTCCTGCTGCAGCACCAGCAGACCGGTACGCCCGTGAGCGCTGGCGAAGCCGAACTGGCCGCGAACATGATGCAGAACAGCGACAGCGCCGCCACGACTCAGTTGTGGACCCTCGTGGGCGGCGCGGCGGGTTTAGCGGCCGCCAACTCGACACTGAAGCTGCATGACACCGCCATGATGGCGGTCGGCCGCACAAACTGGCGGTGGACGAGAACGACGGTCGCGGACCAGCTGCAGCTGCTGGCCGACCTCACCAGGCCAAGGTCGCCGCTGAACGCGGCCTATCGGGACTATGCGCTCGGCCTGATGGCAAGCGCCCCGGCTCAGCACTCGAGCGTGCTGGGCGCCGCGAGTGGCGGCGCACCCGCCGCCATCGCGGACGGCTCGTTGCTGGGACCCCGGTGGGTGATCGGCAGCATCGGCGTCCTCCAGCGGCACGACCATGAGGTCCTGGTTGCGGTCCTGTCGGACCGGAACCCGGCACAGACGCCGGGTGTCACCGCGGCTCGGGCCGCGGCCGGTGCCGCTGCCGACCTCGTCACTCCGGCCCCTGCCGGTGACCCTGCAGATCAGGGTTCCACGGCCTCGCCGGCACCGTCGACCACCGCATCTGCGCAATCATCGGCCCAGTCGCCGGCCCCGTCAGCGGCCCAGTCGGCCGCCCAGCCGTTGCCGCAACCGTCGACACAGACGTCGGCCCAGACGCCGGCACCGGCGTCGGCACAGGCGCACACCAGCCCATGAGCACACCGCGCTGAACCCCGCACGGCCCGTGCGGCTGCGCCGTCATGGCGGGACCGAGAACCTTTGCGCCGCCGTCGCGGTCGCCTAGGCTCAGGCGGGTGAAGGCGATGATGCCCGCCACGTCGGATGCCACCGACGTGGCCAGGCGGCTACTGACTGATGGCTACGTGGTCGTGACCGGGATGATGGACGCCGCCGCGCTCGACGCAGCTCGCGGTGACCTGGACCGGGTGCTGTCCATGACCCCGACCGGCCGGAACGCGTTCGAGGGCTTTACCACGCAGCGCGTCTACGCGCTGTTCGCGAAGACCCGGACTTTCGACCGCGCGGCCGTCCATCCGCTCCTGCTCGCCGTGCTTGATCACGTACTCGGTCACTACCAACTCAGCGCCCCCGTTGGCATCCGGATCGGACCGGGAGAGAAAGCGCAGATCCTGCACCGCGACGACGCAATCTACCCAGTTCCCGAGCCGCACCCCCCGCTCGTGGTCAACACGATGTGGCCGCTCGATGAGTTCACCGCCGAGAACGGAGCGACCCGGTTTATTCCAGGCAGCCACGCGTGGCCAGCTGGCCGCGTCCCGGCGGCTGACGACCCCGTCGAGAGGGCGGTGCTGTCCCCCGGATCGGCCATGTTTTACCTGGGCAGCCTGTGGCACGGCGGCGGCGCCAACGAGACCTCGGCGCCCCGACTCGGCGTCATACTCGAGTACGCCGCCGGCTGGCTGCGTCAGCAGGAGAACCACTGCCTGGCCGTGCCCCGCGAAGTGGCGCTCGGGCTGCCGGAACGGCTGCAGGAGCTACTCGGCTACAACATCTACCCGCCATTTGTCGGATACGTGGACGGCTCGCATCCGCGGAAGGTGCTCTCCGCCCGGCGCTGACTCTGTCGATCTGCGGGCAGGCCGTTCGTGTAGCTGGCAGGAAGCCGCAGCACACGCGGCTCGCGCTAGCACGGAGGTGCCCATGAAGAAGTACCTGATGAGCGTTTACCAGCCCGACACCGCCCCGCCGCCACCTGAGGTGCTCGGCCCGATCATGGACCGGGTAGCCAGCTGGCGTGGCGAGCTGGAGACTGCGGGCTCGTGGGTCTTCACGGCTGGACTGCAGCCGCCGAGCACCGCGACGGTCCTCCGCGTCCGCGATGGCGAGGCCATCATCACCGACGGCCCTTTCACCGAGGGCAAGGAGCACCTCGGCGGGTTCAGCGTCATCCAGGTAGCTGACCTCGACGAAGCGCTGGGCTGGTCCCGCCGGTTCAGTGAGATCACCGGCCTCCCGGTGGAGGTGCGGCCGCTCTTTGAACCCGTCGCGGACTGACTCAGGGAGCGGCCGATGGTGTCAGCCGCCGATGTCGAGCGTGTCTTCCGGCAGGAGTATGGCCGTGCCGTCGCGGTCCTGGTCCGCGTCTTCCGCGACATCGATCTCGCCGAAGACGCGGTCCAGGACGCGTTCGCCATCGCGCTCGAGCGATGGCCTGTCACCGGCCTGCCGCCCAGCCCAGCGGGCTGGCTCATCACGACGGCTCGCAATAAGGGCATCGACCGCAGGCGCCGCGACGCCATCCAGCCCGGCAAGTACCTGCAGGCAGCACTGCTTGCCGGACATGATCCGCGGTCGGCAGCTGCGGCAACCGGCGGGCCGGAGGCCGAGACTGGGGAGGGACCCGTGCGCGACGAGAGGCTTCGGCTGATCTTCACATGCTGTCACCCAGCGCTGGCGCCCGCCGCCAGGGTCGCGCTCACCCTCCGGCTGCTGGGCGGGCTGACCACCGCAGAGATCGCGCGCGCCTTCCTCGTGCCCGAGCCGACAATGGCCCAGCGCCTCGTGCGGGCCAAGGGCAAGATCAGGGACGCGGGGATTCCCTACCGGGTGCCGGCCGAGGCCGACCTGCCGGACCGGCTCGCCGCCGTGCTGGCCGTGGTGTATCTGATCTTCAACGAGGGTTACTCGGCCACCTCGGGTGACGACCTGATCCGTGCCGAGCTGTGCGCCGAGGCGATCCGGCTCGGGCGGCTACTCGCCGGCCTGATGCCGGACGAGCCTGAGGTAGCAGGTCTGCTCGCGCTCATGCTGCTGATCGACTCCCGGCGGTTTGCCCGCACGACCGCGCTGGGCGACGTGGTACTGCTCGCCGACCAGGATCGCAGCACCTGGGACGCTGATCTGATCGCCGAGGGCCAGGAACTCGTGCGGCGGTGCCTGCGCCGGGGTCAGCCTGGTCCGTACCAGATCCAGGCCGCCATCAACGCGGTACACAGCGACGCCGCGACGACGGAGCAGACCGACTGGCGGCAGATTCTCGCGCTCTACGACCAGCTGGTCGCGCTGACGCCGACGCCCGTGACCCGGCTGAATCGTGCGGTCGCGGTCGCGGAGGTCGCCGGCCCGACGGCCGCGCTGGAGATTATCGACGGCCTCGACCTGGACGGTTACTACCTGCTGCACAGCATCCGTGCCGAGCTGCTCCGCAGGCTTCGCCGCTACGCCGAAGCGACGTCGGAGTATGAGGCCGCCATCGCCCGGACGGAGAGTCCCGCCCAGATCCGGTTCCTGCGCGGCCGACACGCGGCACTGTCCGGGCCGGAAGAGTCGTGGCCAGAGCGGAGTTGACGAAGGAGAAACGTCCGGGGGGCAGGAGGGAATGAACGATGAAGGCCATCATCGACGGCACAGTCGTGGCGGATGCTGCGGACTCGGACCTGATCTCTATCGAGGGCAACTACTACTTCCCGCCCTCGTCGATCAGCGCTGGCGTGCTCAGCGCCAGCCCGACGCCGTATATCTGTGGGTGGAAGGGCATCTGCCAGTATCACGACATCTCCGTGCACGGATCCACTCACCACGACGCTGCGTGGAGCTACCCAGACCCGTACCCGGCTTCCTTTGACCGCGTAGGCAAGGACTACAGCAGCTACGTCGCCTTCGATAAGAAACAGGTCTCGATCGCCGGATAACACCGCAATTCGAGGGTGGGCCGGACGGCTCGGCGATCGTTCAGGGATTCTTCAGGAACGCAGACTACGTTCCCGGCATGGACGAATTCCGCGCCCGCCGGGTGGTCGACTCCCTTCGTGACCGTGGCGTCAATGCTCATCTGCTTCGTGGCGGCGTCGGCCGGTTCGGGGTCCGCGTCACGCTGTCCGGCGGCCGCGATGCCGAATGGGACACCGATGGCACGGCCGGCCTGGAAGCGCAGGTCATGCGCGATGGCATGCTGGTCGGCTACGTGCCCAGAATCGATGGCTCTGAGGACTTCGACGAGTCTCGCATCGTCGACGCCATCGCCCGCACTGACTACGACCAGCCCGTTGCCCGCCAGCGCACCGTTGCGCCTGCACCTGCTCCCGCTCTGACCCGCGAGGGCGGCGTGTTCCGGCGTTTCCTCGACGGGTTTCGCTACCGGTAACCCCGTTCGTAGTGCCGACCGGACGCGGTCGGCCACAGGTAGCCTGAAAACGAGCCAGCCACGACCAGGGTCAGGTCATGCGCCACGAAGACAAGCAACGAGCCACCGAGTTCGTGAAGCAGCTGTATGCCGCTGGCGGCATCGACGAGGTGCACTTCGAGGTCGGCATCGCCAGGGTGCTCGGTGCGACGACCGAAGCCGAGCTCGTCGATGTCGTCCGGTCATTGCCGCAGCCGGTCACCTTCACCGAAGCCGACCGGCGGCTGGACAGGCCCCTCGAGATCCACTCGGGTCTCGGACGCCTGCGGCTGGCGGGCCGGTGGCAACTCGCCGCGGAAACGCACGTCAGCGCCGACATCGGCAGCGTCAAGCTCGACCTGACGGGCGCAGAGTTCGACGACCACGTCATTGATCTGCACGTCTACACCGGTTGCGGAACCATCACGATCATCGTTCCGCGCGGCGTCGACGTCCAGATCATCCGGCACCGCGGCGGCGTGAGCTCGCGGGTCGAACCGCCCGTCCCCGGCTTCCCGCGTATCCGCCTCGACGTCACCACGAACATCGGCAGTGTCCGGATCCGGCATCCCGAGGCCAGGAACCGGCAGAGGCGCTCGCGACGCGCTCGCGCTGTCCGCGCCTAGGCTCGCCGGTCGTGCTGAACCGCTAGACGCTTCCGTCCCCGTCATTTTGCCCGCCGCTGTTGTCGGCGTCCCCGTCGCCGCCGCCCTGCGGGACCGGATTGGCCGGCGGGGCTTGTGGGGCCTGCATCGGCGGGTGCGTCATGACCGGAACCTGTGCTGGTGGCGGCTGCGGAGCCGGGGCCTGCTGCGGCGGAGTCATGACAGGAGCCGGTGATGGAGGCGACTGCGGGGGCGACGATGGATGCGCCGGGGCCTGAGCTGGAGGCCTCGGCTTGGCGTGAGCCGGGTTTGAATGCGTTGCGGCCACGCTGCTACAGCCCGCGGCCAGTGCGGCGAAAAGGGCAACGCCGGCCGCCGTTCGGTTCAGGGTCGACATGGAGTTCCCTCGCTGATGTTCGACTGCTCTGGACCGGCGGCCGCCGTGCGTATACATGGAGATACGCAGCGTAATCACAAGCGGTTCGATCGCGTGGTCAGTCTGATATCAGGAGAAAGCGCCCTGACAGGTCAGGCTTGGTCGGCGAGCCGGGCCTGCATCCGGCGCATGCCGCGCAGCCAGCGCTCCCGGTCATCCGCCCGGCGCCGTTCGTAGGTCGCAACCTCCGGGTGCGGCAGGATCAGGAACTGTTCGGTGCCGATCGCATCGAGTGCGGACTTAGCGACCTGCTCGGCGGTCAGCACCCCGTCAACGGCGGCCTGCGCGGAACCGCCGCTGGCGCCGGCGAGCGGCGGCGCGCCGCCTAGCTCGCGAACGCTCGTGCTCAGAAGGTTGCTGGTGAATGCCTGCGGGCAGAGGCACGATACCCGGATGCCCCGGTCCCCGTAGGTGATCGACAGCCATTCCGCCAGCGCGACCGCGGCGTGCTTGGTGACCGCGTACGGCGCCGAGCCGAGCTGCGTCAGCAGCCCGGCCGCAGACGCAGTGATCACCAGGTAGCCCTCGCCTCGGGCGAGCATGCCGGGCAGCACGGCGCGCGACACGTAGATATGACTCTGGACGTTGACCGCCCAGATCTTCGACCACGCCTCGTCCGCGGCCTCAGGACCGCCGACGACGATGATCCCGGCGTTCGAGAAGAACAGGGAAGCCGGGCCGAAGGCGGCCTCGCACTGCATTACCAGATCGTTGATGTCTTCCTGCCGCGACACGTCCGTGCCCACGGCCAGCCCGCGAGCGCCGGCCTTTTCGATCTCCGCCGCGACCTGCTCGGCACCGTCGGCGTCGACGTCACTGACCACCACGCCGGCCGCGCCGCGGCTGGCGAGCCCGAGCGCGATTGCACGCCCCGCCCCGCTCGCACCGCCGGTGACGATCGCGACCCGGCCGGCGATCTCCACAGTCAGCCCCTCTCGGCGTGTCGGACCGCGGCGTCCGCCCAGGCCGCGAGGTCGGGGTCTGCCTGGATGAGACTTTCGTACTTCTTCCGTGCCTGCTCCCGCTTGGCGGGAATGTACTCGGTCGGCCACAGCCCCTCGTGCGGCTGGTACCCCTTGAGCACGTTGCGCGCGACCGTCGCCTTGTGCACCTCGTCGACGCCGTCGGCGATCGCCATGGTCGGCGCGCCCGCGTACATGGCCTGCAGCGGCGTGAGGTTCGTGGTTCCCAGGGAGCCCATGATGTGCAGCGCCCGGTAGCTGACCTCGCGCAGCACCTTGCCCATCGTGTACTTGCACGCCGCGATCTGGGTGCGCGACTCGCGGGTGCTGGAGTTGTCGATAGTCCAGGCCGTCCACAGCACCATCAGCCGGAGCATGTTGATCTCGGCGTAGGAATCGGCGATCGCCTCCTGCACCATCTGGTGCTCGGCAATGACCTTGCCGTGGGACTCGCGGGACAGCGCCCGCTCGCACATCATGTCGAAGGCGAGCCGGACCTGGGCCACGGTGCGCATCGCGTGGTGGATACGTCCGCCGCCGAGCCGGCGCTGCGCCAGCACCTTGGCGCCGTCCTCGGGCCCGAGCAGGTGATCGGCCGGCACCCGGACATTGTTGTACCGGATGTGGTTGTGCAGCCGCGGATAGTCCATGATTTCGACGCCGGGTGTCTCGCGCGGCACGACGTACATGCCGTTGGTGCACATGACGAAGATGATGTCCGCTCGCTCGCCGGCGCTCGTGAACCACTTCTCGCCGCTAATCACCCACTCGTCGCCGTCGCGGACGGCGTGGGTCTTGAACAGGTTCGGGTCCGACCCGCCCTGCGGCTCCGTCATCGAGTAGGCGGAGAAGATCTCCTGGTTCAGTAGCGGGGTGAGCCACCGCTCCTTCTGCTCGGGGGTGCCGTAGGCGGCGAGCATCTCCATGTTGCCGGTATCGGGCGCCGCGGTGCCGAACATCACCGGCGCTGACCGGTAGCGCCCCAGGATCTCATTCAGCAGGGCGAGCTTGAGCTGGCCGAATCCCGGCCCGCCCAGGTCGGAGTCAAGGAATAGCGCCCATAGCCCGCGGTCTTTCACCTGCTGCTTAAGCGGGTCAGCGAGAGCCTTCGCCTTCGGGTTCCGCGACCAGGCGGCGCCGGGGAAGACCAGGTCAAGCGGCTCTATCTCGTTCGCGCAAAAGTCGGCGACCCAGTCGAGCTGGGTTTGAAACTCGGGTTCGGTTGAGAAATCCCATGCCACGGTGGCCTCCCGGTAAGTAGAACCCGATTCTAAAACTGGGTCGGGCAGCCCGCCAGGTTATGGCGCCGCGGCTTCAGGGCTCAGACCAGCCCGCTGCCAGCGGTCAGCGCCGGCCGCGACCACGCCGCGGGCCACGGACCTCGGCCATGAGCCGGGCCACGTAAGCCTCGCCGTCCGCGGGCGTCGCCCGCGCAAGGTCGGCTGGGTTGCCGGTCCCACCCGCGCCTGCCTCCCGGCCCGTCGATCCCCAGCTGGTCGCGTCCCAGCTGGTCGCGTCCCAGCTGTCCGGACGGCGGTCCACGGGAGCGGCCATGCTGGTGTCGGCAGCGCTGCCGGCTGCGCCTGCCGTCGACTCAGGAGCGGCTCGCATGGTGGTCATGCCAGCGATCGGGGCAGAAGCGGACTCGGCAAATGCGGCGGCTCCGTGCCCGCGCAGCTCGTCGCGCAGCGACTTGAACCAGAAAAACACCGTGAACGCCGAGAACAACGGCCACTCGAACGTGTAGGCCCAGCTGAGCTCGTTCCCGGACTGCGCCCGGTGCAGCTGCCAGTCGCCCAGGGCGAGCATTCCGATGGTGGAGACAACCACGAACGCGTGCCAGGCCAGCCAGCGCGGCCGCAGCAGCGCGTGCCAGCGCGCCCCCGCGGGAACTCCAGACTGCCTGGTCACTGCCATCTGACTATCCGTGCCAGAATCCATGCCAGGGCAGGACGGCGGTGACCGCCACGGCGGCGAACAGCAGCGTCAGGTACGCGATCGACAGGTGGAACAGCCGCATCGGCGCCGCCGCTGAGCCGCCGCTCACCCTCTCGCGCAGCCGGTGCGCCTCCACCAGGAACCAGACACCGAGACCGAGCGCGCAGGCGCCATACACCCAGCCCGCGTAGGGCGTGAGAGCGAGCGTCGCGGCCACCATGCCGTAGGAGTAGATGAGTATCTTGCGCGCCACCGTGCGCGCGGTGGCCACGACCGGAAGCATCGGCACGCCTGCGGACGCGTAGTCGTCCTTGAACTTCATCGCCAGCGCCCAGAAGTGCGGCGGCGTCCAGAAGAAGATCACCGCGAACAGCACGATGGCTGGCCAGGACACCGTTCCGGTCACGGCCGCCCAGCCGACCAGTACCGGGAAGCAGCCGGCCGCCCCGCCGATCACGATGTTGGAGGCGGTCCGCCGCTTGAGCACCATGGTGTAGACGAAGACGTAGAACACGATCGCTCCGTCGGCCAGCGCCGCAGCGAGCCAGTTCGCCAGCAGCCCGAGGAGCAGCGTGGCAGCGGCACCCAGCAGCACGCCGGAGATCAGTGCTTCGGCCGGCTTGATAGCGGTTCGGCCGCCCTGAGCGGCAACGAGCGGCCGCCGCGACGTCCGGCGCATGATCGCGTCGATGTCGCGGTCCAGGTAACAGTTCAGCGTGTTGGCGCTGCCTGCGGCGAGGGCGCCGCCGATCAGCGTCACCGCGATCAGTTCGATGCTCGGCAGACCACGCTTGGCCAGCAGCATTGTCGGCAGCGTGGTGACCAGCAGCAGTTCAATGATCCTGGGCTTAGTGAGCAGGAAAAGCGCCCGCGCCACGGCTCCGACGGACCGCCGCCCGGCGGCGACACCCGCCCCGGCGCTGGCCGCCGAATCGGACCCGGTGAGGGCATCCGCCAGCTGGGTCACTGGCTCGCTCCGGCGCCACCCGCTGGCGGCTGGTCCGTACTGTCATCGGACGCCGTGGCCGTGCCCGCAGCGGAAACCTGCGAACGCTGCCCCGTCGACAGCGGCCGGGCTGGCACTCGATGGTGCGGGCGGCCGAACAGCGCCCAGAGCACGAGCGCGGTCACAATGAACAGCAGCATGGGAAACGCGTACGTCCAGTTGTATCCATGCGGCGTGTTGTCGGGGTTGATGACCGCGAGGATCAAAGCATGCACAGCCGCCTCCTGGTACCAGTCACGAGCCTCACCTTATGACTGGCCGAGATGGCCAGCCTCCCCGGCGCGGAGCCAGCAGCCGGTCCAGCCCTGCTGACACATCTGCCGATTCCTCGTTGTCCAGCCACTGCTTGAGCAGAGCGACGCCAACGGTGACCGCTGCCGGGAGCATCCCCATCCAGAGCACAGCACCGGACAACTGCTGATCATCCAGGACCGTCATGACGTGATGCGCAGAGTTCGCGTACGCGGGGTAAACCGCGCTATTGCCGAACACGAGCACCATGCCGAGCACGGTCCAGACGATGACAGTGCCGACGAGCAGGCCCGCCCGCCGGAGCGGCGAGCCGGGAGCGCTGATCGGGCGCGAGGAGATCAGCTGCAGCCATAGCAGCAGCCCGACAGCCACGTCGCACGCGTGCTCAGCCAGGGCAAGCCCGCCGGTCCTCGCCGGGTCGTAGAGCGCAGGCACCTGCCAGCAGACAACCACGATGTTGAATACGACCACCGCGAAGAGCGGCCGGAAGACCCAGCGGGGAACGGCGTGCGCCGTGCCATCAGCCCTCGCACCGGGCCGCGGCCGGACCAGCTGACGGAAAGCCAGCCACGGCGCCCCGAGCACGATCAGGCCGGGGCCGATGATCGCAACCAGCAGCGTCTGCAGGGCGCGGACCCAGATGTAGACCGTCGAGGCGTAGCCGAGCGGACCTGCCAGGGCCAGTGCCACGACCAGGAGGCCGATGTGGAACAAGGCCGCCTCCCGACGCAGCTCCACCCGGCCGCCCGGCGCAAAGGCGCTCGCCTGCGTCCCGGCCGTCAGGCGGCGCAGCCCGGCCAGGTGCCAGCCGGCCACGACAACGTAGCCGATCAGCACCGGCCAGCTGGCCGACCAGTGTGCGAACACCGACGTTCCTACCTGCCGTTCCCTAGTGGACCAGGTAGAACAAGATCCAGGCGATGATTGCCATCACTGCCAGGTAGTTCCAGGTCAGTGTGAAGGCGCTCAGGGACGCCTGGAAGCGCTGGACCGCGAACGCCTCGGCGTAAGTCGGCGGCTGCTCGACGAACGAGATCTGCGGGATGCTCCGAGCCCGCATAATCAGCATCTCCAGCCACACCATCGCGCACAGCGCGATGAACAGGTACACCGGCCAGAAACCGACGAAGACGCTGGCGAACCCGCTGGCGCCCGGCCAGAACGGCAGGGAGAGCAGCTGCACAATGCTGAGCACGACCGCCGCGAGGCCCAGTACCAGGGCGACCACGGCACCACGGTGCCAGGCCGCCTTGTTGCCTTGCTTGATCAGCTGCAGCACCGCGGTCTGCACGATCGCGCTGACGACCACCAGCGCCATGATCACCACGCCGTACCACGCCTTGGGAACCGTCGCGAACTGCCCGGTGGACGGGTACCACAGGCCGTGGGAGTTCAGCGACTTCAGGTAGAAGAACGCGAACACGAACGCGCCGAACAGGAACGACATGCCGCCCAGCGCGAGTCGCACCCCCGTCCAGGACGCGTTGAGCGCGGCCTCGTGATAGTAGACAGCCTCTTCCTCTGCCGGGCTCATGGCCGACGGCGCGGTTGTCTCAGCCATTGCTATGCCTCCGCTCCTGCTGAGCTGTAGGTCCCGAGCGCTGCCGTGACCACCCCGACTGGCGGGTGCAGGTCAGCGACAGGCTGCGCGTCCTTCACGCCGTAGTCGTACGGGCCAGACAACACCACTGGCACCTGATCGAAGTTGCCCGGCGGCGGCGGCGAGGCGACCTGCCACTCCAGGCCGCGCGACCGCCACGGGTTGCCGGTCTCGCGCTCGCGCACGACCACCGTTGACCAGACGAAGTTGATCACGAACAGCAGGATCGAGAAGCCCAGCAGGTACGAGGAGATCGACACCCAGTCGTTCAGCCCCTGCAGGTTGTGGGCGTACTCGAAGACGCGCCTCGGCTGGCCCGCCATGCCGACCGCGAACAGCGGCAGGAATGTCGAGTTGAAGCCGATGAACATCAGCCAGAAGTGCCACTTCCCGAGCTTGTTATTGAGCTTGATCCCGGTCATCTTGGGCAGCCAGTAGTAGATGCCGCCCATCAGCGCGAAGATCAGCCCGCCCATGATCGTGTAGTGGAAGTGCGCCATGACGAAGAAGCTGCCGTGCTCGGTGGTGTCGGCGGGGACGTCCGAGAGAAACACTCCCGACACTCCGCCAATCAGGAAGTTGAAGTACATCCCGATCGCAAACAGCATGGGCACGGTGAACCGGATCTTCGCCTTCCAGAACGTGCCGAGCGCCACGAGGTAGATGAAGCCAGTCGGGATCGAAATGAGCTCTGTCGTCAGCATGAACAGCGGCCGCATGTCGGGGTTAATGCCGCTGTCGAACAGGTGGTGCTGCCAGACGAAGAAGCTCAGGATTCCCACGCCGATCATGCCGGCACCGGCCACCTTGTAGGCGAACAGCGGCTTGCGGCAGAACACCGGGATGATCTCCGAGACGATGCCGAAGCCGGGCAAGGCAAGGATGTACACCTCGGGGTGCCCGAAGAACCAGAACACGTTCTGGTACAGGTAGCTGCTGCCACCGAGCGTGTCCACGAAGAAGGCGGTCTGTGCGGTCCGGTCCATCAGCAGCATGTACATGCCGGCGACCAGCACGGGCGCCGCGAGCACGAACAGGAACGACGTCGTGAACATGGCCCACACGAACATCGGCAGCCGGCTCCAGCGCATGCCGGGCGCCCGGTAGCAGATGACCGTGACGATGATGTTGAAGCCGGCCAGGATCATCGAAATGCCCATGAGCCCGAACGCCACGGCGTAGGAGTCAGCCCCGACCGTGGACTGGATGGACAGCGGTGCGTACCCGGTCCAGCCGAACGGGAAGCCGCCCAGCAAGAGGCCCGAGAGCAGGATCAGGAACGCCATCGGGGTAATCCAGAACGACAGCGCCTCGACCCGCGGGAACGCGACCCGCTTGCTGCCGATCATGAGCGGCACCAGGTAGTTGCCGAACGGACCGACGATGACCGAGGTCATCAGCATCATCATCATCGTGCCGTGCTCGCCCACGATCTGCACGTACACCTCTGAGGTGAAGACGTGGTTGGTCGGGGACAGCAGCTCGGTCCTGATCGCCATCGCGAACAGGCCGGCCGTGCAGAAGTAGATGATCATGCCGACCAGGTACTGGATGCCGACCACCTTGTGGTCGAGCGAGTACCGGAAGTACTTCGCGAGTCCGCCCGGCTCGTGCCCGTTGCCGTTGCCGTTGCCGTTCACGGGCTTGCCGAGCATCTGCCTGACGATGTCGTTGAACACCCCGAGGCCTGCGAACCAGCCCACGACGGCCAGCACGTAGCCGAGCACGATCGGCCAGTCCTCGGAGTCCGACAGGGCGATGTTCGGGTACTGGTTGGCAGCTCCCGTCGCACCGGTCAGGAAGTCTCCCAGCAGGTGGCCGACTAGGTACCCGATCACCGCTCCGATGATCGCCGTATGGATGGCGGGGCGCCGCCACCAGGGGCGCCCCCCGTTACCATGCGCGGGCGAACCGCCGCCGGAGCCCTGAGCGCGTTCCGGCTGTGTCTCGATGGCCATCAGGTCACCTCATCATTGCGTTCGTCATTGGCACTCGTCGCTGCCGTCATGGCTGTGAAGGGTCATTCGGCGGGTAGTAGTACCCGTTGCCGCCCAGAAGCCCGGCCTTGACCATGGCCTTGCTCATCTGCGGGACAACTGTCGGGTCATAGGTCGTCGCGTACGGCGGCAGCATGGCGGTGATCGAGGCAAGCTGGGTCTGGGTCTTCTGCGCCCAGGCCTGGAAGTCTGCCACCGACACGACCTGGCCCCGGTTCGTCATCGCGCCGTGCCAGAGCCCGCACAGCTCGTCGCATCGCACCGTGAAGGTGCCGACGTGCTTCGCTGTCGTGTAGGCGACGTTGTTCACGCCGGGGTTGGCATCTGCCTTCACGCCGAGCTGGTAGGCCCAGAAGTCGTGGATGACGTCCAGTGACGTGACGTTGAACTGGACGGGAACGCCCACCGGAATGTAGAGAGCGGTGGTCTCGAAGCCGCCGAACTGCGGGTAGCGGTAGGTGAACCGCCACTGCTGGCCGATGACCTGCACCTGAATCGGGGTGCCGTCGGTCGGCTTCCAGACCGGACTCGGCCCTTCGCCCGCGCCCGCGCCCGCGAAACCCGGCCAGGCGAG
>Ga0126373_10000335_pt1 | contig 31027 bp, 41 predicted proteins | sample PanSoiMetPlot_11_FD_92545 | JGI IMG/M metagenome (GOLD analysis project Ga0126373, IMG submission 92545) | Tropical forest soil microbial communities from Panama - MetaG Plot_11 | ecosystem: Environmental > Terrestrial > Soil > Tropical forest > Bulk soil | place: Panama | collected 2016-02-17 | reverse complement strand
TCACGCCCAAGGGACTAGGGTTCCACCGATCCAGCGCACCGCAGGGTCAGGCGATAAGGGTAACAGCCCGCGCCGCGCCTCACATGTGCCTGTAACCGGCCCAGTAAGCCGCTTTGAAAGTCAGAGGCGGGCGACGGCAATAACCAATCCTCAGAGTAAGATTTTTTATTTCACAGCGGCGTTCACGCCATACTCGGGCGGTCGCCGCATTAGGCAATTTTGCCAAATGGAAAGGATTAGACCATGTCGGAACTAACAAACACTACAGCCGAACCGGTTGCGCTGTCGGCGCAAGTCGCACTGACAACCAAGTCGCAACGGGTAATGGCGGACATCAAGGCGGACTTGCAGGCGCGCGTAGCTTTGCTTTGGATTGTCACCAAGGAAGAAAGCCGCGCCGAGCGCTACATTGCGCAAGCGGCCAATGCGGCGGCGTATCAGTGCCGCACTTGGGATATCGCGCAGGGACCGTGCGAACTATCCGGCAAGCCGTTGCAGCTTACGCAAACCAATGATCCCAGCGAAATGCTGGGCGTTATTCTGGCGAAGTCGCGCCAGACCATGCGGGACGGTGACAGTGACCGCAACGTGTGGATCATGCGCGACCTGCCGGTGTGGCTGGAAGGCATGCCGGGCGCGGCAGTGTTGCGGGCAGTCCGCAACATCGCACTGGCGCGGCCGCGTATGGCGCAGAACACCGCGCAAGCTATCGTCGTTATCTCGCCGTCCGGCAAAGTGCCAGATGAGCTGTCGGATCATGCAACGGTCATTGATTGGCCGCTGCCCGACAAGGCGGAAATCGCCGCAATCCTAGAAGCGGCGATTGCAACCAACATAAACAAGCTTCCGGAACTTGCGGACCTGACAAACGGCAAACGCGATGCAGCGATTGACGCGGCGTTGGGTCTGTCGGAAGCCGACACACAAAATGCCTACAGCACGTCGCTGGTGAAACGGCGGACCATTGATGCGTTGCTAGTCGCAAGCGAGAAAAAGCGCGTGATTGGCAAAGAGCGCATCATGGAATGGTACGACCCAATTCCCGGCGGACTGGAAAGCGTTGGCGGTCTTGAAAACTTGAAAGCGTGGCTGTTGACCATTGCGGACGCATGGTCGGACAAGGCGCGCAAGTACGGTTTGAAACCGCGCAAGGGTTGCATGCTTGTTGGCGTGCCGGGTTGCGGCAAGTCTCTCACCGCCAAGGCTATCGCCACCGCGTTGGGCATCCCGCTTATTCGGTTAGACCTAGGTGCACTCAAGTCTAAATTCGTGGGCGAGAGTGAACAAAACATCCGCAAAGCTTTTAGGGTTATCGAGGCAATCGGCCGCTGTGTCGTTTGGCTTGATGAAATCGAAAAAGCGCTTGCTGGTGCGACGGACGGCAGTGCGGACGGCGGTGTGTCAACCGATGCACTGGGGTCCGTTCTGACATGGATGCAGGAACGGCAAGGCGAAGCTTTCGTAATTGCTACGGCAAACGACGTGAGCAAGCTTCCGCCGGAACTGATGCGCAAAGGCCGGTTTGACGAAATCTTTTTTGTAGACCTGCCAACCGTCGCGGAGCGCAAAAGCATCCTGCAAGCTTCGCTGCGCACTAACGGGCGCGATGCAAACGGCCTTGATCTGGACCGCGTTGCTAGTGCTTGCTTCCGTGACGCCGCTCAATTCGGCTTTACGGGCAGTGAAGTCGCGGAGCTAATTCCTACCGCGATGTACGCCGCATATGCCGATAACGCGCGTGCGATCACAACGGCCGACTTGCTGACAGCAGCAGAACAGACTGTCCCGCTGTCAAAAACATCGGCCGAGCGTATTGCCGGGTTGCGGCAGTGGGCAGTCGGCAAAGCACGGCCCGCCACTGCGGCGGAAGTCGTGACGGCGCAGCAATTAAGCGGCGTTGAAATCTAACAAACAAAACTTTGCCGCGCAGTCCGGTCACAGTCCGGGCGCGCGGCGTTTGTCACTTTGCAATAGTGCAGACTGACCAGCAACAAAGGGGGTTTCCCATGCTGAAAGTATCGACTATCCGGCCGGGCGTGCTTGTTAGCTTAAAGACAAGCTTGCGCGGCAATGTGCGCTACTACACCACGACAATCGAAGGTGACCACGTGTTAGAGAACGGCTTAACCCGCCGCGCCGAGTGGAACACGCAACGCATTGTCGAGGACGGCGAGGAGCATGAACGCGCAGTGAAGGCGCGTTCCAAGGCGCGCAGCATTGTCACGGGCGTTTGCACGCAAGGCAATTTTTTGCTTTGCCCGCAAGCAAGCCGCGACAATCTGGAAACCGCTATCCGCGAAGCTTACGCGGTCCGCGATGCTTTTAATGCATCCGCGACCGTGACGCGGTTAGACTTCTATGTGTTCCTGACTGAAGTCGCGTCGGACGACGTTCGCGCGTTCCAAGCGATCAATAGCGAGGTTCGCGACTTGTTGGCGGACATGGCGCTAGGCGTAACGAACCTTGATGCCGACGTCATCCGCGCGGCGGCGAACAAGGCGCAAAGCATCGGCAAGATGTTAACGCCGGAAGCGGCCGAGCGCTTGCAAGCTTCTATCGATGCCGTGCGCAAACAGGCGCGCGCCATCGTGAAAGCGGGCGAGACGGCGGCCGTGGAAATTGACGCCACGGTGTTCAAGACGTTGGCGGAAAGCCGCACGGCGTTTCTGGAAATCAGCGATGACGCGCAAGCGCCAGTCGCCGCGCCGGAAGCGGAAGGGCGGGGCGTTGACTTTGACGCCGCACCATTAGCGGGCGAAGCGTTAGCCGAACAATTGTTTGGCCCGCGCATTCCGGTCGAAAGCGAGGAGTGGAAAAACAATATTGACATTGACTAATACTTTGCCCCGCACGTTTGCGGGGCGTTTGTCACTTTGCAACGTGACTGGCATCTAACAAAGGGGGTTTCCCATGCCATGCGATACCAGACTAAAGACAATCGGCGGGCGCAAGCAAACAACAAGCGAACGCGCCGCTGAGATACGCAAAGCGGTCGATGCGCTCGCGCTAAAACTGCTTAATCGGCAAGTGCGGCCCGTGGTTGATAAGGCGACGGGCGCTATCGCGTTCCAAGGCTGGAACGAGACGGACCGCGACGGCATCACCGACGCTTGCGCCTATCGCCGCCTTAAAGTGCAAGGCAATGCGTTGGTGCAAGCCGAACTGGCACGCGCGGAGGCAATGGCGGGGCGACCTGTCAATACTAAAGCGCTGGCGCAAGGCGTACACTCCCACGACGGGGGCACGACTTGGCATCACGGTCACTGACTGCACAAAGGCGGGCGCTTGCGCCCGCTCATTGTGTTGTCAACCGACAGCACGCAACGGAAGGGGTTTTAACTATGGGTCTACACATTGCGGTCCGTGTCATGAAACCGGCAGCCATGATCCGGCGCGACATCGCCGAACGCAAACCGCCGCACGGCAGCGCTTGCAACCGCTGCGGCGTTTGTTGCCTCGTTACGGTCTGCGAACTAGGCCAAGCGGTGCACGGCCGCGCGCAGGGTCCCTGCCCGTCACTGATCTGGCAGGGCAACTATTCCGGCTGCAAACTCGCCCAGCTAGGGCCGCCAAAGCTTAACGACGCAGCGGCGGTCTTGATCCGGGCAGGCGAGGGTTGCGACTGCCGGATAAACGGCGAGCCGGTTAACCACGCCTTCCACGCATGGCAAGACGGCCGCGACAAGGAACGCGCGGCCGAAATCAAAGCCGCGCGCAAGCTTTGGGGATTGGACTAATACCGGACGGGATCGAACCGGGGCGGCGCAAGCCGCTCCGGGACCCGTCCCGCATGACTTTGGCAGTTTTGCCGTAAGGGAAAATCTCTTACGCGCGCGGACGCAAAAAATACAGAAAATTGAAGGAATAACTTTTGGGCGTTAACCACCGGGCGACTTCGGTTTGTTCTGCTCGTCGTATCCCTCAGTCCGCCCTTTGCGGGCGCTCCCGATCTGCACCCATTCACGACACACATCGGCCGTCTCGATAACGCCGCGAACGAGGTCGCAGCTTCCCACGTAAGGGGATACGCAGTGAAACATATCGCAGTTACCACAGCGGCGCGGTCCGTCTGCTCTGCGATAGTTAACGGACGCCTTACTGACCTTCTCTTTGCCTTCCATGTTGCGCCACAGGCTGAAGTCAACCATTGCGTTGCGGTAGCGGCGAGAAGCCGTGCATCACCATAATCAGGTCGTGATTTGCGCGCCACATCCGACAGATCATTGAACGCAATTCGCGGACATGACGTTCGTCTTGCTGTCGCTGCACTCTTGGACGCTTATGCACTTTAGGCCGAACCGGCGCAGCGCCAGCTTGAGGAAGCCGCGCAGCGCTTTCACGCTGTCGATCCCCGGCAACGGTTCCAGCATCACCACGTAGATCAAAGCTTAACTGCCCAGTCTTCATCTGTCATCCAAGATGGCACATAATCTACCGGATGAGGTATTTTGGCAATAACCGGCCGGTTTGTGAGTTCCTCTTCGCGCTTGCGTCTCTTAAAAGCTTCGTTTTCTCGGTGCAGCCAATACATCAAGGCCGCTCTGGGCGGCTCTGGTGCAGTAGCATACTGAGCATAGAAACCGAAAATCTTCAAAAACTTAAACTCAATCCATTTGGTTTTATAATGGCGCTGTTCCGCAATCCACCACAATGCGTTATAGGCTCGCAAGCACGCCTCTTCCTTACTGACCCCATCCTTGTCGCCCCATTCGATCCAAGAACGATGCTTGCCGATAGTGCTTTCGCTTCTGATCACAATCGGATTATTTGCTCCACAGATCGAACAAATCCTCTTCTCTGCCATAGCGCAAAACACAGTACGTTGACGTTCACAAGCGAAACAAATCAGTAACGGCATGGCGTTACCTCCAATTTTCTTTGATGATTTGAGCTAGGCAATCAATACTGGCGGGCGAGCGATCTTCAACAACTTCGCGGGCGGCATCTAACAAGCGATCCCACTTATCGAATGCTGGTTTTTTCTTTTTCTTTTCTTTTCCAGCGCTCTTATATTCCGGAGAACCATCTACAGTGCTTGATATCCCAGCCTCTGCACGCCCATCAACGATGTAAAGACCAAACTCTTTATCAGACATCCGCGATAGTTTTCGGGCACGATCCGCCAACGCATTTCCTATACCAAGCTGTTTGAGTGTCGGTAATGCGTCGCGATCCGACGCATTAGGCTTGCCAACTCCAGCCCGCTCGTCCTTGCCATCAACCAACCCGAACCCAAGCTGTCGTGTTGCCCGTGTCTCCAAGTCCCACGCATCCGCTGCCATTTCCCGATTTTTCAACACTTTGGCTGCGGTCCGCATAATCACCGCAACCCCCCGGACTTGCTCGATTTCCTTTGCAGATCGCGCTTTTGATAATTGCCACAGCGCCCTGTCGTATTCCTTCAGCACAATCTCGTTTGCCATGACACGCCTCAGAACGGGATTTCGTCATCGGGATCGTTTTGGTCTGTGCCGCCGACAACCTTAAACTTCTCCTTTTTTTGCTGTTCTTCCTTGGGATTGACCCTAATCGATAAATACTTTTGACCAGTAGATTGCGCTTCATTCAACCAAGCGTTGAGCCAATAAACTTTACCTTCAACATTTATCTCACCCCTATAATCAGGATGAGTATCCTTCTCTTTACGATTATTCTTGAACAAAGAACCAGAGTTATTCTTGTGAGTGAAAGTCATTTCTATATTCCTCCCAATTAGTTACCAACGGCTACTAGAGATGATGAGATGACGAGATTAGAAGCTGAGAAATCCTCTCTAGCGTTAGACCGCAGTGTCTTACGGACAAGCGTCCTCAAGCACATGACGGGGTTCTCCCGGTGCGGGTAATGGCGTCACCGTCCGGAACGGTTCGCCAGTGGTCTTGCAGGGCTTGATTGGAACCGGCAGGTAGGATAAGAGTTCTGCCAGTTCTAGCTCGATGTGCCTGCAAAGCTAGCATCGAGTTCCGCGCCTCGATCCTTCCCCAGTGCTGGATCGGGGCGCAATCTTTTTGTAACCCTGCCGACACAGGATCGTCAAGATCAAAGATAGTTTCGCTTCGCTACCACCGGACTGATAGTGACGCGGCACTGCTCCGGAAGGTCGTCCGCCCACAGGACATGGATGCCCTCGACGTGCTGTGGCCCGTCGCCTGCAACAACACTCCGCGACACGCAATAATCTAACAAGCACTTCAAGACGTTGTCCGGGTCTTTTCGCATAGTGGTGCGGCGGATGTGGATTGTGACCTCGTAGGGTCCGGTAATCGTCTGATATTTATTCTGCTTGTTAACCATCAAGCGCTTGTCATTGTCCTTGCGCCAGTTTTCCGCCTTCTGATGCCCCCAGTAATCGACCTTCCGCGTCGTGTTCACGGACGGCGGCAGCGTCAGGTCCAATACGGTATCAGGCATCTAGTCTTTTTTCACCAACCCATATTGGACACCGAACGGCCCAATGGGGGGAGCCTTCGTGGTACAGGGCCGCACGCGCCATTGGGGACGCGCCCATGAGTTTTAATCTTCGGCAGGCATCAAACAGCGGTGACGTGGAACGCCCACGTATGGCCCTGCCGGGCGGACTGTTGGCCACGTAGTAATCAAAGCTGCCACCCCCGCCGGGCATACAGATCACGCGATAGACCATGGCCGCCTCACATTAAATTTGCATGAGATGTTCCATAACCACTGTATTATGGAACATCTGGGCTTGACACGATTGTGAAAAACCCCTCCCCTTGCTTATCCCCACCCCCACCCAAGAAAGCGGTTGTCCGACGCGGTCATTTCGCCTGCGTCTTGAGAGCAAACCCCTTGCCGGTCACGGCACGCAGACTGTGGAACGCAACTTTCTTGTGGATTGCGCAATACGGAGAGGTGCCGTCCGTGGTGGCACCGCAATAGCCGAAACCGGGCTGCTGCGGATCACCCAGCGGCCACCGGCAGGAATTGCTCCGTAACGACATCAAATCTATTTTACCGCCGTCCCGGTAACTGGTCTTGGCGGCGACCGAAGGTTCCGGCATCGGCACGCTCGTTAGACTTAAAGGTTTACCATCCGACCGCTTGGCCCCAAGGATCGCCCGGATCGGCTTGCGCCCCACCGTACCCCGGTTCTCGCCGTGGGTCATCGGCGCAGGGTTCTTCGGCCGCTCCACCCGCATTAGCCCCATCCTCCAAACCAGTCCCATGATCGAGCGCCGCGACTTGCCCAGCTTGTCGCCAATCCACAGCGCCGAATAGCCTTGCATCCAGTAGTCGCGGACAACCTTCTTGGCGTCGTCCGTCCACAGATCACCGCGCGGCATTATTGCATCCATTGGCTCAACCCCCATTGATTGACTTCATTACCTTCCGTATCTGATCACAAGACATGCTTCGCGGGTCGTGCCCGGCATCACGCAAAGACTTACCGTAAAGCTTCATAAAAGCGCCACGCAGTTTGTACTTATATGTTCTTCGATTGTTTGCTTGGTCTTTGCGCGTAGCCCATCTGCAATTTGATGGCGTATAATCGTCATCGTTATCTATGCGCTCTAAGGTCGCTTCAGGAAATGGCTTTTGCCCCATATCCTTTAAGAACGCCCTGTAAGAGTTCTGCCATCGAAGACAAACCGAAATGCCTCTTCCGCCATAGCACTTGAACGATTTATTGTGCGGGTTAAAGCACCTATTGAGCATATTCAGCCAGCATTGACGTTCCTTAGTCAGGGGAAAAGTGTAGCGGCTCTTACGCCACCCCAATTGAACAAGGAGTTGACGCACTCGCTCACGGCTAACCCCGCATATCCTAGCCATTTGCGCTGCGGTGATGTTGGGGCGTTGTTTCCGCAGTTGCATTATTTTAGCTCTTGTCAGCACGGTGACCCCTTGACAATCGTAGCGACTGTCAATACAGCTACACTCCTTCAACAGCAAACACAAGAGGCTTACCATGCCTACGGAACGAGAGTTTGACGGTCATATCATCAAGGTCGATGACTACGACAGCCACAGTGACATGCGCTTTATCGTGAGCGGGCCGCTGTTCAACAGCACTCACGATCACCAGCACAATCGCACGTTCGATAGCTACAAGCAGGCAGTCGAGGCGATTGTTTCTCGTCGCAAGCTGGCGGTAAAGCAGGACACCGCCAATCTGTCTTTGGAAGTGTTGAGCCACGACGGCAGCAGGATTGTTCATATTAAGGGCATTCACGCCCGCCTTGGTAATCTGCTGTTTAAGGAAGGCGATTACTCCAAGCAGGCTTCGGAAAGCTACAACGAGGTCACGCAGGTTTACCCTTGCGTTGCTTGGATCAAAGGACTGTTACAAGAGCGCGTCGCGGTACAGAAGCGTCTTGGTGAAATCAACACGACGTTGCATGGATACCGTATTAAGGTCGCTTACTCTTGGCGGCATCAGAACGAGGAAGGCTATGCAACCGCCATCGAAGCCTTAGAGGCGGAATGGAAACGGAAGCTTGAAGCCGCCCAGAATACTAACGATCAGGGACAAGCCGCTTAGAGAGCCGCCCAACCTTGGCCGGTTAGTGCGGGGATCGGTACACACAATACAAAGGTAGCCTGCTGTTGACGTACTCACAGTTAAAACGCGGTGGTGGTTCTCAGGGCGTCAGGCCCGGCATTAGAAACCGCGAAAGGCTACCGACCCGCACGTAAGACTTAAGAGGTTTACAGTGAGCAATAGACGCAAACGGTTTGAAAGTAAGTTCGTGCCGGAACCCAACTCCGGGTGTTGGTTGTGGACCGCTTCTTTGGATAAGCAATCGGGTTATGGATTTTTCGGTATAGGCAGCACTTCACGATGCCAGAAAGCACACCGTGCAGCATGGGAAATTTATCGCGGGCCAATCCCTGCTGGCGCGTGGGTCCTGCATCATTGTGACAATCCCGCGTGCGTAAATCCGGAACATCTTTTCTTAGGCGACGCCGCTGCCAATGTTGCAGACCGAGTACGCAAAGGTCGATCTTATCACCAACCGCCAGAGAAATCGGCAACCGCACGGCTGACGCGATCTGACGTTCTAGCCATCCGTTCTGATCCTCGCCCCGTAAAACAAATCGCAGCGGACTACGACATGTGTCTAAGCGCGATTTACAGAGTAAGGAACGGAACAACATGGCTTTAACGGAAAAACAAAAAGAGTTGAGGCGCGGCCATTTTACAGGAAGCGAATGTAACATCCTCATGGCCGGTGACCCCTACAAGGTTAACGATCTGTGGCTCATGCACACGGGCGACCCGCGCTATGTCGAGGCGGACTTCTCCGAAGTGTGGCCGGTGCAACGCGGCATCGCTACGGAAGAACTCAATCTCAGATGGGCGGCTATGAGGCACGGGCCGATTAGCCGTAAGGGGGAGGTCGTCGTCGGTGTCGGCAGTCTCGATTGGACTGCTGCCACCCTCGACGGCTGGCTGGATCAGCGCAAGTGCCCAATCGAGGCCAAGGATGTCAATGGCCGCTCCGTGTTAGATGAAGTCATCTCACGGTATCAACCCCAGCTTCATTGGCAGATGATGGTGACGAAAGCGAAAGAGTGCGCCATCAGCGTGATCATAGGCGGGGCAGAACCGGTAGTCGAGTTTGTCCCGTATGATCGCCAGTACGGGCGGGAGCTATGGGCGAGGGCAGCGGCGTTCTGGCTGTGCGTACGCTCGCGCGTCCCGCCCGTAGAACTGCCTGCCGCCCCTACCCCACCAGTTAACGCCATCAAAGAATACGATATGGCTAACAGCGCCGAATGGAAGGCGCAGGCGGAACGTTGGATGCAGGCTTACGGCGCGGCGCAGATCGCCAAGGAAGCCGACAAGGCGCTCAAGGCGCTGGTGCCCGCAGACGCCAAACTTTGCTACGGACACGGCATCACAATCATTCGCAACCGCGCAGGCGCGCTATCCCTGAGAGAAGCAAAATGAACGCACTAGCCAAACAGGATTTTAGCCGGGAGCAGATCGATCTTATTAAGCAGACGGTAGCTCGCGGTGCGACCGACAACGAACTTAAGTTGTTCCTGTACGCGGCGCACCGCACCGGCCTCGATCCACTCACTAAGCAAATCTACTTCATCAAACGCCGGGTGTGGAACCCTGAGAAAAACGGATACGACATGGTTGGCACAATTCAAACTGGGATCGACGGCTACCGCGTTGTCGCGGCGCGTAACGGACTTGCCGGTATCGATGATGTCATATTCGACAGCGAAGATAAGCAGCACCCGAACAAGGCGACCGTCAGCGTATATCGGATGGTCGGCGACACTCGCGTTTCCTTCACCGCATCGGCGCGCTGGTCTGAATATGTTCAGGTGAACAATAAAAATGTACCCATCGCCATGTGGAAAAAGATGCCGTACCTGATGCTGGGCAAGGTCGCGGAAGCGCTGGCGTTACGCAAGGCGTTCCCGGCTGATCTGTCTGGCGTCTACACCAGCGAAGAGATGGATCAGGCTGAAGAAGAAGCGCCGCAGTCGCGGCAGATCGAGCCGCCCAACAAGACGGCGGAAGCACTGGTCGATATCGCATCGAAAGAACCGGAGTACACGCGACCGGAACAGTTAGCGGACGAGATAGCGGCGTCGAAAAAACCAATCGCCACGGACAAGCCGTTCGACTGGAAGTCTTTTGGCGAAGTGCTGTTGAAGTCCTATTCGGAGACAGGGGCATTCACTCCGGAACAGCACGCCATGCTTGACCGCATGAAAGCGGAGAAGCCGAAGTCGCACGCCAATCTGATGAAGGCGATAGAGAAGGCGAAGACGCAAGAACCGCCGCAGCCCAAGCCGGAAGACGATCCTGACGCCTACCGGATGTGGTTCATCGATCAACTATCGCGGTTGGAAACGTCAGGCGATCTGGACAAGTTTTTCCAAGCGCAGCGGCCATTATGGCAACCCTGCTTCCCGCCGGATATCGAGGATTGGGAAACGCTGGTTAAGGAACGTGCGGAACAGTTGGGATGATCGAAATCGCGGTTCAAAAAAGAAAGGCCAAGTTCGCAGGCGAGGTCGGCATCTTCGGCGTCGATCAGCAGTCGGACGACGAAATCAAGCGGCTCAGTGATGACATGGTCTGGGCTGAAATAACGGTGCCGCGCAACTTGCGTCAGTTACGGTTCCTGTGGGCGTTAGCGCAGAAGCTGACAGACGGCGGCGTCTACGAAACCAAGGAAGACGCCATGGACGATCTGAGGATCAGGGCGCGGTTCGCCCGGTTTGGAGTGGAAGATGGGCGCACTGTGGTCGTACCTAGAAGCCTTTCTAAAGTTCGCGCTGATACTCTCACTCGCCTCATCAACCGTATTGTTTTTATTGTCTGTTGTGATCTTCTTCCGCACATCAAAGAGGCGGACCTTCGCGCCGAAATCGAAGAGATGGTAACATGAGAGCCGTACCTGAGTGGATAGGCAAGACCGATGACACCAGACCGCCGCCTAGAGTTATGGTTCGAATTTCTGATCGTAGCGGCGGGCGTTGCTGTGCTTGCTGGCGGGTTGTCGATGGCCCTCTATCCCCACGATACGACCACATCATCGCCATTGCCAACGGCGGCGCAAATCGAGAGTACAACATTCAATTGCTCTGCCCTGCTTGTCACCGCGACAAGAATAAAGATGACATGCGTGTCAAACGAAAGATCGTCCGAACACGAATGAAGCATTTTGGGATTAAGCCAAAGAAGGGGCGGCCGATGCCGGGGACCAAGCGCAGCGGGCTGCGCAAGCGCATGGACGGCACGGTGGAGCGGCGATGACACCCGCTGCGGTCGAGGCGCTGTGTTTCTTTCTGTGTGTGGCGTTGTTTGCGTGGGTTTTCTTTCACTAAGCAAGGGAGATGGGAAATGACTAACATTCCAATACCGGAAGACGTGCCGGTCCCGATGCCGGTACGGGACCACAGCAGGGAAGCGGCCATGGCCGCCGCCGCGTACTACGACGAGGCCAAGCGCGAGCGGGACAATTTTATCCGCCTGCTTGAGGAGGCTAAGGTCGCCTGTCAGGTCAAGGACAATCAGATCGCGGAGTTACAGTTAGTAGTTGCCACGGAGCGCAATCGCTATGACAGCCTTCAGTCCGCCTACAATGAGAAGCTTCAGGACTGCGCCGATCTGGAAGCCGTACTTGCGGCCACTCAGGGAAGCCTTGAGGATCATGCGGCCCGCCTTGGCAGGTTTGAGTTTAGCCGCGTTAAGCGTAAGCGTAATGGCAGTGCCAAGCGCAACGGCGAACCCGTGCCTGACACATCGGGAAGCGATGCAGCGCTGGCCGAACTCTCATCTCTGGTGGCACACGGAAAACCGGTGCTGGGATCGCAGTCCGAAACCGGCTGACCACTACGACGAGCGTCCGAAGTTGAAGGTGATCATCCCGTCACGTATCCCTGCAAACGTGGCGGGTGACCCGCTACCGGGGTTAAACCAAGCCGCCACCCACGCCCCGGTAGCGGAGTTCTACTATCCGGAATTGGTGAGGGGCGACGGCGTTCCTGCACGCCCGCTTCTTGTGTGGCAGCAACCGTGGCTGTCCCCGGTGTCGATCATCGAGTGGCCGCTCCTGATCGACATCGACCAAACTCCGTTCATCGCTTGGGACAAGCGAATTGCTCAATAAAAATTATTTTGTGTGAAAGTTGTTGCGGCAAACCGGGCACTTCTTGTTTGAAGTTTGTTTGCTCGCGTTCAACTTGTGCCGGTTTCTCCTGAAGTCAACCCCCCGCAAACGTGCAAGAAGTCCTTATGTAGCGTGACCGTAGTTGGCAAAACTACGAAAAGCGCGGACCCCTCATGTTAGACTGTGCCATCGGTTGGGATGAGCCAGCCGGTCGGACGGGTTATACCCCGGACGGTTCTTTGACAACTTAATCAGCACGCAACGTGCAGAAGGAAGGTGCGTCATGGCAAAACGGCGCACAAAGAATATCGATCAGATGATCGACACGCTACTGTCCAGACTGTTCCGTACCGCCAACTCTCTCCAGCGCTACATGGCGGCCCAGCGACGGGTGGAGGCCCGCAAGAAAGCGGAGCGCGAAGCTCTAAGGGCACCCAAGGCGGCGAAACCGGACAAGCTGCCCAAGACGAAGCCGGTCGATCTGACCAAGCCGAAGAAGCTGCCCAAGGCGGAACGTCCGAAGGGCGTAAGCGTCGAAATCTTCGAACCAGAACCGCCTATCGTCGTCTAGGCTACTGCCGCTCCGGGGAACCGGGGCGGCTTTCTTTTTGCCGCAATGCAACTGGAGATTAAGCCGCCGCCCAGTCGCGGGGCTGGGGGGCTTCGGGTGACCGGACGGCGGCCGTACCGGGTCACGGGGTGTCGGGGGATGGGAATATGACCCAGCATCCTAGGAATACATCGGCTGCCGTCCGGTTCCAAGAGATACGTTAGGTTATCGGCAAAAATATTTGATCACGCTACTTCCTCGTCCTCAGACGGTACGGGATAGATCACATCGATCACGTCGTCGGTGTCGATGCCAAGCTCGCGCATCAGTCCCGGAGAGATATCTGCAACGCGCTGCGTGTTGACGTGTGGACCCCAGTCTGCGGGCCTCACATCCGAAAAGGACCTTCCCGTCTTGGGGGCATAGACCCGCGCCACTTCCTTGCCCGCGAGCCGCGTCTTGGAGAACTGGCTGTAGTCCCAGCGCAGCGCTAGGTAGTGCTTGTCGGGGTCGAGCCTGCGCGCCAATCCGGTGGTCCCTACCGGTTGTTTCGGCAGGAATAGCTCCGGGGCTGTTTCGTACTTGTAAATGAATGCCAGACCTTCTGACGGAGTTACGCCGGTATCGTCCGGACCACCGAACCATGAGACTTTACCGGACACGTTAAGCACATCTTCGGCGATCGGAGCTTCCGCCGCAGACGGGGCTATAGCTTCCGCAATAGCCTCACAGATCGCATCGAAGTGCTGGGTGTAGGCTTCGACATCCGCCGCCGCATCCACGAAGCATATCTCCAACAACACGGCAGGCTTATTCGTGCCATTGAGGAAGTAGAGGTCCGACCGCTTCTTGGCTCCCCGGTTGATCAGTCCGCTTACGGAGCAAATGGCGTTGGTGATCTTGGTCGCCAGCGCCTGCTGGGTCAGGTACAGGGTTTCGTCGCCGCGCCCTAGCTCAGTGGGAACATAGGCGTTGAAGTGGACGCTCACGTCCAGTTCGCGGTCCTGCTTGTTGTGCCAATTGACGATGGTGTTGAGGTTTTGCTGCTGGGTAGTTGAAGTATCATCGTTAAAGGTGTGGACGGTGTTGCCGTTAGCCCGCAGGAACTCCGCAACCTTGGGGACAACCCTGCGTGCCTCGTTGACCTCGTCCAACCCCCAGCCCTGCGGGCCGACTGCACCCCTGACGTATTTTCCGTGGCCTGAACTGATCGCAATTTTCACGCGAACCTCCCATGGTCACGGTTGAGGGGCTGCCTATTTTTATTTTGCTGGCTGGATGTAGCCCACCGGCAATTAGATGGTTCGTAGTTGCCATCATTATTGATGCGGTCGATGCTTAATCCCGGCGGACGCGGCCCCATGTCGGCGAAAAAGTTTTCAAACCGCTGCCATCGTTCACAGACTTTAATGCCCCGCCCACCGTATCTGGCGAAGTCTTTGTCATTTTGGTCTTGACATCGCTTCCGAAGGCTAGCCCACGCGAAGTATTCGCTTGTATGCCTCTGACCGTGTCGTCGTGCATTGGGCCGCGTTGAAAGCCTTTCACGGTTCCAGCAACCGCACGACTTAGTATTCCCCCTACGAAGTGAATTGGCACCGACTACAATAGTGGCCCCGCAATCACACCGACATCGCCAAAGCACATAGCCGCGTTTATCCCGCCCCTCTGGGCGCAGAACACTAAGACGGTTGTATTTGTGACCAGTGATATCAATGGCTTTCATGGTGTTCAATCTCCGGTTCCGGCAGCGGCAGTGGCGGCCGGGGTGGCGTTAGTAACAGGCTGGACCTGCCACCCAGATGACATTGATCGAGAAGCTTATGGATAAGCTGGTCCTGCGCCTCATAACGGGCGGTGGTGCGGATATTGAGCGCATAGGCTCCAAAGCCCATTACGCCGACGAAGATCACGTTCATGATGATCAATGCCAAACTGATCGGCTCGCCTTTCAACGCGCCGATGACGGTTTTGGCGACCTCTGCGCCTTCCTCGACCGCGCCGGGGTTCATTAGCGTCCTCTGAGCCAGATCGTCTGACCGTTGGTGCGGACGAACTCTGTCCGTCGCGCCATGCTGTTGATCGCGTTATGCGTCCGCGACGGATTGGCGATGGCATAGATCGCTGTCAGCACGTCGTTCTGGTAGTTCGGATCGTTATCGGCCTGCAAATGCCCGTCCGGCCTGTTGATGTTGATGATCCGCTGCGCGGTGCCCCAGTATCGCGCCGCACCCAGCCCGAAGGTTCCGAAGCTATAGGTGGCTTGGGCATAAGGCACATTGGAGCGGACTTCGGTCGATCCGCACCAGATCGATGGTTGCATCCCAAGCACGTTCATCTGCCGCCCGCCCGTCTGACTGATAATGGCCGCAGCGTTACCGCCGCAAGAATAGCCGACGATGACGACCTTGTCGGATGACGGCGAAGCCATGATTTCGTTATAGGCCCGCTGGGTTTCGTAATAGGAATAAGGGCCATGCACAACGCCGACGCCGCTGATGGCGCGCGCCTTGCGGGCGACCTGATCCATCCCGCTAGAGAAGATCGGAGGCCCCGCGCCGTAGAACACCCAGACATTGGTAGCGGCGTACGCGGGCCACGCCGATGTCAGCACAACGATTGCCGCGTAGATAAAGCGCCTCATCCGATCCTCCAGTTCGTCCCGTCGTCGTAAACGGGCACGGTATTGCCCCCGGTGCCAGCGACAATCGCCCCGAAATTTCCCGATGCGACAACGGTCGCGTCAGTGACCATAGCGCGACGCCCGGCCGACCCCGCTGCCCCCAAACCACTGACTGTAGTCGGGACGGTCCGCAAAAACTTGAGCGTGATCTGCCCGTCCGTAGCGCTGGAGCTAGACCCGACGCCGAACTGGTTCACACCCTGACGATTAAGAAAGATATCGCGTGTTGCGCTGCCTGACCCGAAACCCATCTGGGGCGCGTCGCTGTTGCCGGGGTCGAGCGACAATCTGATCCTGCTAAAGGCATCGGCAAGCAAGGCGACACGAATATGCGGCTCACTGCCAGATGCTGCGTCGAAGCTACCGGCAGCAAAAGCGTGAGTGGTGAATGTTCCGTCCGCTGTTTGCTCGCTCGCGCCGCAGCCCAGCGTGGCTACGTCTTGACGGTTCAAAAACGTATCGCGAGTGCTTGTGCCGGGGCCAAACCCAAGATACGGCTTGTCGCTGCTGCTAAGACCAAGGACGGCGCGACGAGACGCGGTAATTATTCCGACGCCGACTTGGGGCTGTCCCGTAGTAACCGAGTAAGCATCAAGGTTCTGTCCAGCGATGTGCCCTCCGACGTTGGTGGAGGTGACATCGCCGTCGCCAAAGATGCTGTTACTGAAAAAATACGCATCGTAGTAATACGTCCCGACGCCGGGAATGCCTCCTATGTATGAGTTGCGCAAGCGCCCCGGCGCGCCGCCGGAAAAGTTGGTCAGAGTGAAAACGCTGCCGGTGATGTCGAATGGGGCAGTGCCACCGCTGGCACCCCAATTCAATACCGCGTCCGTACTGCAATTTATAATTGAGCAGGGTTCCACCCCGTTATCAACAAAGGTGCCGCCAAGCTGCGCACCACCCGGACTGTGATTGCAACAGATCACGCTGTTCTGACCGCGTGTCGAGCCGAGGAAGTTTTTGCTTTCGGAACGGCACCCAGTGATTATGCAGCCGTCACCGCCAGTCGAACCGATGAGAATATCCCAATTGTTGGTGCCATTCTCAAATGCAGCCCCAGAAATTGTTTCAACAAATCCTAGCTGAACCCAAATCCCGATGTTGGAGCAACCTTCGAAATCTCCGCCATAGACTTCAATGTTGAGCGCGTTCGCAGCCTCAATCGATATCCCAGCCACCGTACAATTGGAAAAGAAACAGCTATAGATGGAGATTTCCGAACATTGGTTGTTGGACTTGCCAATGCGCAACCCGTAAGAGCCAAAATTGCTTTGGCCGCAACTGAAAAATATATCGCGGAAGACAATCGAATGCGTATTTGGCCCGTTGCCCGTGTTAGTCCAGTCCAAATCAAAGCTGGCCGAATTGCCGCCGCCTTGGCAGAATAAACCCATGGCCTCAAAACTGAAGTACGCTATGCCGTTAGCGTGGATGCAATCGACTGCATTAGTGTTTTGAAAGATTTGCGTTGCTAGTTTCCCGGCACCCATAACCCTGCCGCCGGTTCGTCCGCTGAAATCCAGAGGAGTGACGATAACGTACTGCCCCGGCGGGAAGTACAGTATGGCCTTGTCTTGCAACGCATTGACAAAATCGTTGCTGCCAAGCTGTACCGGAATGACGAAATTGATCGCGTTCTGTATGGCCGTGGTGTCGTCAGTAAGGCCATCCCCTTTCGCACCGAACTGCTTGACGGACATAAAATTGCTGGGGGCTATCGCCCAGAACGCTCCGTCCAACGACTGAAAACCGCCCGTTGTTGGACCGCCGGTCTTGGTATAGATGGCGTCACCGCCATCGCCGGGATTGGTGTATCCGGAGGTAGTCAGTGTTGTGATTGTAGTTGGTATGCTGGCCGCTATGGCGAGCGCTCTGGTGGGGAAGAACGCCTCCGTCTGCGAAGTCAATGTTGCGGTATTGAGCGGCAGGCCGCTGTCGGAAATCACTCCGTCTGTAACCCATACCGGGACGTGACCGGGCGTCACAAACCCAGATTGTTCGACAGCTTCTTTTGTCATTTTCGCCCTACGGCAGTGGTTGGTAGAACAGTGTCAGATTTGCAGTAGCAGCGGACCCCTGCGCGTTCTGCAACCGGAAATACAGAACAGGGTCAGATAGCGCCAAGGTGTTCTGGTTAACGACTGTCAAGCTCTGCGCGTTGTTGTTGGTGTCGGCCACGGAGGTGTTGATAGTGAGCGCTGTGCCGCCCGTAACAACCGCCAGACCGCCGCCGCTAACGGCGGTGAACACCCCGCAAGTCGCGGTTGTCAGCGTCCCTGACGCACCGGCTATGTGGATGCCGCTGATCCGATACCGGGTATAGCCGAGAGGCAGCGGGATCGGGATGACATTATCGACGTTGGCGGCGTTGAAATTGATGTTTAGGACAGTGGTAGCCAATATCCCGAAGGACTGGGCAAAAGCGACACCAGCGTCAGCAACAACGCCATCGGTGACGAACGCGGCCAAGTGATTGGGGGTCACCGCGCCGCTTTGCAGAATGGGGCTACCAGTGGGCATGCCCGCTTATAACAGATTGACCGGGAAAAGCGTAACCGGGAAGGTGGCCGCTCTGGATTGGTAACCGGCAGCGGTGACCTGCACGGTCCATTGGCCCGGAACGGTAAGCTCTCCGACACCAAACGTATAGACAGCGCTGCCAGCCGGGATGGTTACGGTCGGGAAATGCTCTGTTATCGGCACGCTGGACACAAAGGCAAAGCTTGGGTCGCCGAATTGGGTATTGCCGTACGGGTCGGTGAAGCTGAACTGAAGCGGCGACGCCCCCAGATTGGGGCCAGTCGATATGGGATAGAATATCAGAACGCAGCTTTCGTTAATGACGGGGGGCGGGCCGAAGAAATCGTTGGTGTCGCTGTGGATCAGGAAGACCTTGCCGGTCGGGGCGCGCCGCAGGATCGGGAACGGCGGCGGCGCTATCCCGGTAGGGAAGGGCCATAACAGGATGGGCATTAGACCACCTGTAGCCGGGGCCTCTTGATGCCAGTAATGATAGCCATTGCCATGGTAAACATTTCATCATCGCTCATGCCCTGTCTAAAACAGTTAACAGCATGGCAAATGAGGCGGATATTGCCGGGGGAGTAATCAAGTGTGGGGTTAATACGATCAATTGACATCGACGTAGGCTGGATGCGGCCCCTACCCCATGTCATCTTGATCTGTGTAATAGCGCAAAGTCCGTTCTGCGCTTCCCACAGCGCTAAAAGATCAGCAAGCGTAACGGATACCGCCGCCCTCTTGCGTGCATTAAAAATCATCAACCGAAGAGCAGTTTTGGGGGATTGGCGATTAAGCTCAAGTTGTCGCCGTGTAGATCGCGCCCGGTTATTACCAGTTGCTCGCCATACCCGCATCCTTTCTCGATTGTAAGTTCTGTACTCTTCGGGTGTCATAAAAACCCCAAGTGTGGCGGCGGGTTGCCTTCCGGCAGTGGCGCGCCACGATGCAGATGATCAAAGAGATAAGTGTTTGTCGTGTGCTGTAGACAGTTTGGGCCACATCGTTTTCTGGGGTCAAACTCATCGCTTGCCAAGTATTTCATAACGTCCCAGTATCTATCTGACGCCCAGATATCCTTGAACCGTTGGTCCACTATATTGCCGATATGAAATTTCTTATAACGCTCATTAAACAAAAAACCGCAGGGTGCCACTAGCCCGCTGCCACTGACTTGCATAATAAATGGCGGGCCATAACAACGGCTATAGGTTCTCACTCCATCCAATCTACTCCACTTAACCGCAACATGCAGTCCATTATCCTTGCCTAACTGTTCCGCCTCCTTAAGCAAGGGAATACACTCATCGTATTGTTCGTAATCCACGCCTAACTGATGGCGACTATCATCGGCACAATGTTTGAAAATCAAGTAATCCGGTTTAATCTCGATAGCCAATCTTGTTAGCGGGAGTATTTGATCGGCGTATTTTGGCATTACAACCATTTGAAGATTGATCGTGCATTGCAGATTATCCCGTCGCTTAATCTCCATGGCATCCTTGATGTTCTGGATCACCACCCGAAACCAATCGCTTTTCGCTCCCATAATCTCAGCGTATCGTCCCTGCTCTCCAGCGGAAAAATTAAAACGCAGGTAGTGGAGACAGGGCAGTATTTCTTGAAGGACGCGACGCTTAAGCAACAGCCCGTTAGAGCCAACACCCATTGATAGTCCCACTTTAGCGCCATGCTCTATGACCTCCACGTAGTCCGGGTGGACAGTGCTTTCCCCGTCGCTAATAAGTGAAACGCCTCTAACACCAATCTCCGCACAGTCATCCAAAAAGTGAAATGCGATGTCCTTGGTTTGCTCCTTGCGCTCGTTCTCCTGAAGCATCGCGTAGCAAAATTCGCACGCATAATTGCACTTCCGGGTTAGCGCCCAGTCAATTGTGACGGGCGCAATGCGCTCACCCCGCTGCCACGCCGCAATGAGGTCCGGATACCAACCGATTTTAGTATGATCCAATAGAAGATCGTGGACTGATGTGCCTGGAGAGCCAGTAATTATTTGGTCGTGAAATTCAGGAAGCTGTGCTGACACGACGCCCCCTTATGTTATTACGCCAGACTAAATACAGCCGATTACACTCCCGACATTTCCGCCGCCCGCTTGTCGATTTAAGCAGATTAGCATCGGACAAGAAGTGGCCTTTCGGGCAATGTGTCTTCGCTGCATTAGCCCCGGCTAGGGTTTCTCCCAATAACAAGTTCTCTCGATACGTAACAACTTGAAGGTGGTTCGGGTTTACGCAAGATCGACATCGGCATTTGTGGTCTATGCACAACCCGTCCGGTATAGGGCCGACAAATCGTTCATAAGAGAACCTATGCGCTAACACATGACGCCATCTCCCATCTTGGACCATTAAGCGTCCATACCCGCGTTTCGTTATTTTGCCAGTCCATAACCAGCACCCCGTATTCGGTTCCGGGGCATACTGAAGATCGAACCTGTCGTTAGGCGGTAAGGGTCGTTTCAAATCACATCCTCACGGGTCAGATCGCGGCGCAGCTTGTTCTGGTCGCGCATGGTTTCCATGAACACTTCAGCATCCACGTTATGCTGGCGCAGCCAAATCTCCAGTTGCAGCAACATCGGCCCGCGCACAATCTGCGGGATGGCGTCACCAAAGATCACTATGACATTATTCGGCGGCACGCGCATTTCGGTACATGTCCGTGTATTCGACGATAATCGTCGACAGATCGCCGCCTACGGCGGCCCGATAAGCGGGCATGATATACTGGGGTTCCTTCAGCGCCAAAACCTCTACCGTACGGAACATACCTCTGAAGCATAGACTGAAATCATCGTCATGCTGCGGTCCGGGGTCGAACGGGTCCCTTGACGGCACTGCCGTCCGGATAATGACCTTGGGCCGGTACGTGGAGAACAGCGGCAGGCGATCAAGGTGGTTCACAAGCTGATCCGCCGCGCGCAGCATGAAGTTCCAGCGCGGAAACACCGCTATAGGTAAAAGTCCTTGCAGACTTAATCCCGTGCAAAACCCTGTTTGCATCTCTTCGGCTACAGGAAATTCAAGCAGTTTGTGTTCCGGCACGTCTGAGAACGTACTGGACATAGTAGTTCCGCCTATCAGCCCCTGTCCGACGAATATCGTATTTTCTATGCCCCCCAAATACTTCATCGCCTCCCGCAGTTCGCCGTGGTAATCCATCACACGGTTCCCGCAATCCTCATCATCAACGACGGCAAACAAGCCTTTTGTAAGCGGTATTTGTTTCATTTTTAGAACCTCACAAATTTCCCGATCCCCACATGCGGACGGGTTAACTCATAGTCGTAGCCCTGTCCCCGGTTGCGGAACGTCTTCGGGATGCCCCAAACTTCTTTGGTATTGGTGCAAACGCTTACTTCGTTGTTTTCCACAATAAAGTTCACCGGCAGGCCGTGACCGCCAGCATATTTTTTGCATTCGTGGAAGATGCCGCTCTCAGCAGTCATGTCCCCGACGAAGCAGTAGACCTGCTCTTGTCCGCCTCGTCGCTTGATGCCGTAAGCAATCCCAACCGCGATAGGACAAATGCCGCCAACAATAGCGGAACTAAGAACACGATGTTCTGGGAAGCAAAGATTGATAGATCGACCATTGAGGATTGCCGCCTCTAGCTCATCGGCAGGAACGCCCTTCAGCAGGCAGTGGTAATGCGAACGCCACGAACACAGCACCCAGTCTTCGTTGCGGATCGGCTGGAAGATGGCAATCAGGGAGTTCTCGTTCCCGCCAGCAAGGTGCAACGGCGCTTTGATGCGCCCGTTGGCGAAGTGATCTGCCATCTTATCTTCAAACGCAATCAGTCGCTCCTTTGTCCAATCGCGGCATTGAGGATATCGTGGTTCAGGATTAGGTGACAGCATTCGACTAACCCGTAATCAAACGAGGGGACATAGAAGTTTATCATACCTTCGCGACGCAGTGGATTGTTAGATAAGAACCCGGAAAACGTCACTACGCTTATACCGTTAGCTCGCGCGGCATACACCGCATCCAGAATATCCTGCGACTGTCCGGAAGAGGATATAGCAAAGAGCAAATCTGAGCGCCGCCCGTGCATGCTGATCGGGAAGGAGAATACTTTATCGAAGCCCAGATCGTTGCCGATGGCGGTCAACGAAGCACAATCGTTAAACGCCAGCGCCGGTTTCTTACCGTTCTTAGTCCAGTCTATTGCCATGTGGGACGCGATACCCGCAGACCCACCATTACCAATGAACAGCAATCTGTCCGCCTCTGCGACCCGCAGCATTACCTCATAAATCGCGTCATCGATACTACTGCCGCCCCATTCGATCTTAGGCAGTAAGTCGATTAGCTCTTGCTGAAAGTTCATGCCGAACCCGCTCCATCACCTGATCAGGCTTCACCGACGCCTGATGCCCGATGATATCCGTCTTCATGCCCGCAGCAACACAGCCGACAAGGGCCGCTTCCGTCAACGATAGACCACTCGCGATCAGCGGCGCGGTATAAGCCATGAAGCAGTCACCAGCGCCCAGCGTGTCTACCGGACGAGTTTCTAGCGCTGGCAGATGTCCTCCGGGCCATGACGCCCCATTGCGCCCCTCAGTAACGATGACCTTATCGCAATCCATACGATCACAAATCTTGTTAATGACACCATCCAGCGGTCCCCACTGATCCTGCGCCGCAAGCCGCGCTTCCTGTACGTCCACGCAGACATAGTCCGCCGTCTTGTACTTGGTGACCAGATTGAAGCCGTAATTCCCGGCATTTGCTTGCGCATTGACGGCAAGGAATTTAGCCCGTTGCACCAATTCCACAAGATGGTCCGTCATCAGCCCGTGGCCAAAATCCAGCACGATCACGACATCCGCGTCGTCAATATCGTCCTTGATAAGGTCAGGCGTGGTTAATTTGGCCTTGCTGATTGAGTAAACTTCAAAAAGCTTACGGTTGAACCCCTGCTGTACGTAACGCTTTTTCCGCACCGGGAAATTCTGGGATCGAACAGTGGTCTTGCACCACCCCTCGATGTGAGCGGCCGCCGCATGGACCCCGCCGATGAACTCTTCCCGGTTATGCTGGGCGACAGCGAGGATCGCTTCCTTGGACGGTCGGAACAGCGGCGACACATAGACGTACTCGTCCGTGATCGCCTCTCCGATAAAGAGAACCTTCAGCCCCTTGGCCTTGCTAAATGCCGCTTCAATCACTTGAGAACATCGCGCTCCCAGATTTCCTGATAGGCGGCTTCGACCCTGTCGGCGTAGCCCTTGACCACGGGCGAGTTCATCAACTCGTCCCGCAGGGTCTTGCGGGCCTCGCGCAATGTCTTCAGGTCATTCGCGAGCGCAACAGCCTTTTCCACGTACTCTTCCGGCGTTTTAGCAATCCAATCTGCTCGTCCCATAGCAGTAAGTACAGAGCTAGTATTACGGCCACTAGGCTGAGTGCCGTAAAGAGTAATAATAGGCAGCCCCATATAAAGCTGTTCAAGTGCCACAATGCCCCCACAGTGAGGAAAGGGATCAAGCTGTAGGTCGCTATTACGGTAAGCTTGCATATGTTCTTCATGGGTGGTGCCTATCAGGAAGTGAATGCGCTTGGGATCGACGTTGAAGCTCTGCATGATGCCCAGCACCCGCTTGATGCTGTACGGTCGACCGTAGGCGGTATCCTTCAACCGCAGCATGGCGTCCGGGACTTGATGCAGAATTTCCGCGAATACCTTAAGGCACTCTTCCGATATCTTCTCATACCGAGCGCTGGAGCCAAAGGTTATGAAGCCGTTGAGCGCGTACGGTAGCTGATTGCTGTCCTTGAACTTGTAATCCGGCGGCTCATAGGTCACCAGCGACGGCAGGTCATAAATCTTCTCAGCATAGAACTGCCGTTCGTCCTCCGGGACAGATACCGGATCGGCAAAGAAGTAGTCTATCTCGCGTATCCCAGTGCCGTGGGCGAAGCCCCAAGCCGTAATCTGCACCGGGGCTGGCTTGCGCAGGAACGCCGACAACCTGCTCCCAGACGTGTGGGCGGCTAGGTCTACAAGAATATCGATCTTATCCTCGCGGACCATGTCCGCCAGTTCCTCATCACTCTTACCCTGCACGTCGCGCCAACTGCCATTGGCGATCTTTTGATATTTCTTGGTATAGGGGTCGCTGTCAGGATTGACCGGCAATGACGAGTATAAATACGGACGCACCTTGTCAGTATGGTGCAGAAGAACCCGTCCAAAGATCATGCTAGCCGAGTGCTGCTTAAAGTCTCCACCCACATAGCCTACCCGCAACGGGCGCGGCCATTCACGGTCAATCTTCGGCTTCTTGAACGTTCCTTCGTACTTGTTGGCGGTGATGTACCGCTGCCGCTGTTCGTATAGCTCTTTTGGAGTACAGAACGATAAGGTTTGGGCAAAGCAGGCGTTCGTCGCGGCTTGATTGTTCTTGGGGTCCTCGTCCAGCGCGGCGTTGTAGTAGGCAATGCCCTCATGCGACCGCCCTGCCGCGCCCAGTATCATGGCATAGACGATGTTGGGGTGAACCCTGCCCAACTGCCCGTTCGTGTCGTCCTTGCCTAGCTCAACCGCCTTCGCACCGGCATTTAGCGCATCATCGATGCGGCCCGCCTCAAGGCACATAAGCCCATAGTTCATGTAGATCGCCCCATAGCTGTCATCGAACAACATGGCGCGTTCCATGGTCAGAAGACCTTCGTTGAGGTTCCCCGTGGTGGCCAGCAAGATGGCGAGGTTGTGGGTCGCGATAATATGCCGGGGGTCGATCCGCAGGGCTTGACGGTAATGACGGTCGGCATCAGCCGGGGCGTTGCGCATTTGCGCCTCGACGCCAAGCTTGCACCATTCGTCCGCAGGCTCCGATCCCTGTGGCGGGACCAACATGTATTGCTGCATAAAACTGGCTCCTACGGGGTATGCACAGTGACCGTGACACTGACAGTCATACTGCCAGTCACGTTGATAGTCATCACCTGTGCATTGGCAAATATCATAAACCCGTCCAAATGCGCTGGCGGGTATTGGTAGTAGTACGGCACGTACATCGAGCACCGCCCGGCAACAATTTCATCACTTGGGAGCAGGAGTGGAGACTGCCAAACGCTGTTCATTGCCTTAGATACTTCCAAGTAAAAGTGCGCCCGGTCGGGGCGGCGTTGACCACAAAGGTATTACCAACTGTTAGCTGGACCGTCTCACCATTGGTGAAAGAGCCGGAAATCATGGTCACTATTGTTGAAGTGCCGGACACGTTGCCGCCGCCAGCAGGCGTAACGATTGCCGTCGCGCCAGACGTTAGACCGGTGACTGTTGAGTAGTACGGGATTGTTCCGGTGACGCTTGTTATGGTGATGGTCCCGCTACGCTGTAACAGCGTAACCCTCATGCTCTGATCAGACGGAACAAAGGGTGTAATTTTATGATTGTTAATTTGAACGTCTCCGAACGTTCCCTTCCATTCCAGTGTCTGCGACCCGCCGCCCAAAGTTATGGTGTAAACCCTAATCTCCAACTCATCTCCGTTGACCATGTTCGAAGTATCAATTTCAGCAACCAACGTGGAATTATTATTGTCGGTCGCAAGGATCGTCTCATTGGCAACAGTGCCCTGAAGCGTCAGCGCAGCCGTTGTGCCGCTGTTGGATAAAATCCAAGTCATGCGTAAATCCCGTACAAGGTTACGCCAATCAGACGTTCGTTCGCGGTCGTGTCGGCCGAAACTGCTCTAGCCGACAATCTTGAGCCTGCGGGCACCGGAACCCAATACGGGCCGGTGACCGAAGGAGCGACCCAAATGTTCTTGTTGGCTCCTGTAGTATCAATGTTTTTTAGACCAACAATGCCCGGTATAATGTCGACCTCGTTTCCGGCAGAACCAATAGCAACAACAATAGCGAAAGACATGGACGAAATGGAAGCGGCCGTAGTGTTATTGCCGTCAATGTTCACCAGCAGTCCGGCGTAATCCCGTACCGTGGACGAAATAATTTGCGTGTACGCCCCCCATGTGTTCACTACCCCGCCGCAGTCAACTGTAGTTCCTCCCGTTACTGACGATTGAAACCCAAGACTTTCCACACCGGCAAAGCCAGAGGGACAAACGAAATCTCCCTGATAAGTTACGATATTTACGTTACAGCCTTCAGAGGCCCGGTCCGACTGCATCCGCGCAGATACTTTAGTGCCTGCCGGGATTGCAACAGGTATGTGATAGCCAGTGCAACTGTTGGCATCGCCAGCCGTTGACCATAGCATCAGTTGATTGGCGATATTGATCTCGCTGCCACCCGCACCGACCGCAACATCAATCGCCGCCGATGGCCCGCCAACTGAAAACCCGCTGATAAACACAAAAAATCCATCGGCATCGGCCGGGGTTGATGAATAGATCGCCGTGTATGCGCCCACAACATTCGCCGACGCATTGCCTGAAATACTCACGCCTCTACGGGCGGCCGCGCTGTTCGCGGTAATAAACCCGCTAAAGGCAGGAGGTATGGCTAATCCGCCGGGCATCAGCCGCTCCCGCTTGCCGCACCGCTGTTGACGGTCGCCAAGATCGCGTTAGCGCGCGCTTGCGTCAGGAAGCCATGGTTGACGAGATACGTCAGTGCGTTGACGTTGGTTGTGTGATTGAGGTTCACCCCTTGCGTTACCTGCATCGCAAACAAAAACTGCTGGATGTTGTTGTCCGACGACCCTCTGATGGCGGCTAGTTCGGCGGCCGTAAACGCCATGATGAAATCGTAAGTGTTGACGACGTTAGCCGGGGTCGGTGGCGTGACGGTGATAACGGTCTTGGTTGCTGCGTCCCATTGGTGAGTGGCATCAAGCGGCGGCAGGCTGTCAACGGCTGTCAGCCCATTGTTGGCAAGCGTTGCGTTGCTCGCTAACTGCCCGCCCGCCTGCGCTTGCGCGATGGTGATGTTGTCGGGGATGTAGGACTGGAGAAATCCCGACGTGGTGACATAAACGTAAATCGCCATTAGAACAGGTATCCCATGATGATAATGCCAGCGATATTGTGCGACGTTGCTATTCTATCAACACCGATAGCAATCGTAGTGTTTGACGACACGTCCATGCCAACAGCATTGACAAAAAACTCTGAAGTAGCCGCAGCAATGTATGGGATAGCTAGCGCTACACCAACAGTAGAGGTCATCGATAAACTTGGGGCGGCTGTTGCCGTTCCCGCCAAGACTTTCATTACCCCTACAGACACCACGGCAGAACTGGCGGCAACAATGTATCCAGCATTTAACCGCATTCTCGATCCCGGTGCCCATGCCGTCGTGCCGCCAACAACAAATACATTCGACGTGTAGACTGTGAACACAAGCGTCGTGCCAACTACCGCTTGCGTCGAGGTAACAACAAACATTACTGGAGTTTGTAAATTCTGGATTTGGACTGCGTTTATTGTGCCGGTAGAAACCACTACCGTACCAACAACAGTGGCCGTAACCGTGCCGGTAGCAATAACAATCAAGCCGGTGGCGGTCGCAGTCAGTCCGGAACTGGCCGTCGTAAACGCCAACCCAACTTGAGTAACCGTGACAGTGCCGGTGATCGATACCGACCCGGTATTGGTCACGGTGACCGAGCCGGTCACCGTCAAGGTAGCGGTAGCCGTCGCCGTAACCGTGATGGTCGAAATCGTAACGAACCCGGTAATAACTACGGTGCTAAGGATCGACGCGATTGTCTGAGTGGGTGCCAGCCACACAGCAAGCCCGGACGTGAGGGAGGACTGCGTGGTGGTCGCCGCTACGCCACTGATCGAGGCGACAACGGATACTCCCGGCACCACCGTAACCACATGGGTTCCTAAGATGGTCACGATAGTCGAAATGAGAGACAGCGTCTGAGTTTGCGCCAACCAGACCAACTGCGCAGTGTTCGAAGTCTGTCCGGTAAACGTAGTCCCCACTGCCGCCCCGCCAGCCACGACGTTCACCGCTACCGTCCCGAGGACCGTAGCGACTGTGGACACCACCGCCATGCTTTGCGTGGGAGCCAGCCAGACCGCTAGACCGCTGGTGAGCGAGGATTGGGTTGTCGTTGCAACAAGGGCGGCGTTGGTGACGGTAACGACGCTAACGACGTTGACCGAGCCAGTAATCGACAAGCCGGGAACCACAGTAACGACCTGTGTTCCAAGGATCGTAACAATCGTTGAAACCAACGATAAAGTTTGCGTCTGAGCGAGCCAAACCAACTGAGCCGTATTAGAGGTTTGCCCGGTAAACGTGGTTCCCGGCGCGGCCCCGCCAGCGACGACATTCACCGCAACGGTGCCAAGAACCGTGACGATAGTAGACACCAGCGACAGGGTTTGGGTCTGCGCCAACCACACAAGCTGTGCTGTATTTGAGGTCTGACCTGTAAACGTCGTGCCGGGCGCGGCCCCGCCCGCAACAACGTTAACCGCAACCGTCCCTAACACCGTGGCAACCGTCGACACTACCGCCATGGTCTGCGTGGGAGCGAGCCAGACACCGATGCCGGTACTCAGGGCCGACTGCGTCGTAGTGTTAGGCAGACTGGAAATAGAAACAACAACGTTGCCTTGCTGGGTGACGTTAACGTTTCCAAGCAACGTAACGATGGTGCTGATCAGCGACAGGGTCTGCGTTTGTGCCAACCAGACAAGTTGCGCCGTATTGGATGTTTGACCGGTGAACGTTGTTCCCGGTGCCGCCCCACCTGCAACCACGTTGACGGCTACTGTTCCCAGAACCGTCACGATAGTCGACACTAAGGAAAGAGTTTGCGTCTGGGCGAGCCAGACAAGTTGCGCGGTGTTTGATGTCTGGCCCGTGAATGTGGTGCCCGGAGCGGCACCCCCAGCCACCACGTTGACCGCAACAGTCCCTAAAACCGTAGCGACTGTAGACACAACGGCCAAAGTCTGCGTTTGAACGAAAATAACGGGCAGGCCGGTTGTCAGAGACGATTGCGTCACCGTCGCGCCGAGCGCACTTAACGAAACAGCCGCGACTTGGCTTACCGCCACGGTCCCCAGCAGAGTGACGACCGTCGACACTAGCGACAGCGTTTGTGTCTGGGCGAGCCAAACCAACTGTGCCGTATTCGATGTCTGCCCTGTGAATGTCGTCCCCGGTGCCGCACCGCCCGCGACCACGTTAACAGCAACTGTCCCCAACACTGTGGCGACAGTCGAAACAACAGCCATCGTTTGGGTTGGAGCCAGCCAGACACCAATGCCTGTCGTTAGAGCGGATTGTGTGGTTGTGACCCCTTGGCTCAGGGACGCGACCACTGCCACGCCGGGAACGACAGAGACGATCTGCGTTCCTAGGATCGTAACTATCGTGGAGATGAGAGACAGCGTCTGGGTCTGTGCCAGCCAGACCAACTGAGCCGTATTTGATGTCTGACCCGTAAAGGTTGTTCCGGGCGCGGCACCACCAGCGACCACGTTGACGGCGACGGTGCCAAGCACAGTCACAATGGTCGATACCAGCGACAGGGTTTGAGTTTGCGCGAGCCAAACTAGTTGCGCGGTGTTTGATGTTTGACCTGTAAAAGTGGTGCCGGGAGCCGCACCGCCTGCGACCACGTTCACAGCTACCGTTCCCAATACCGTCGCAACAGTAGAAACGACGGCCATCGTCTGGGTTTGAACAAAGATGACCGGCAGCCCAGTTGTCAGGGACGATTGGGTCGTCGTCAGACCACCGGATATCGAGGCGACGACTGCCACGCCGGGAACGACAGAAACAATCTGTGTACCGAGGATGGTGACTATCGTTGAAATCAGAGACAACGTCTGCGTTTGCGCGAGCCAGACTAGCTGGGCGGTGTTTGAAGTCTGTCCAGTAAACGTTGTTCCCGGTGCCGCACCGCCAGCTACGACATTGACTGCAACGGTGCCTAAAACCGTAGCGACAGTGGACACGACGGCCAAAGTTTGTGTTTGAACAAAAATAACTGGCAAGCCGGTCGAGAGCGACGATTGCGTAATAGTTGGCGTAACTCCGGTGATCGACGCCACCACGGACACGCCGGGAACGACGGACACGACTGCCGTCCCAAGCAGTGTGACTATTGTCGAAACGAGCGAGAGTGTCTGGGTCTGAGCGAGCCAGACTAGCTGTGCCGTATTCGAAGTCTGACCAGTAAACGTAGTCCCCGGAGCGGCACCACCGGCAACGACATTGACCGCAACAGTGCCCAGTACAGTCGCCACGGTGGACACGACAGCCATCGTTTGGGTCGGGGCGAGCCAGACTGCTAGACCGGACGTTAAGCTTGATTGCGTGGTAGTGGCGACCGCACCGCTGATCGAAGCAACGACCGACACACCCGGCACAACCGATACGATCTGCGTGCCGAGGATGGTGACGATGGTCGAGACGAGGGACAGCGTTTGAGTTTGCGCCAGCCAGACCAGTTGGGCTGTATTCGAAGTCTGCCCGGTAAAAGTCGTTCCGGGGGCTGCGCCACCCGCCACCACATTGACAGCAACAGTGCCAAGCAGCGTGGCCACGGTCGAGACGACGGCCATCGTCTGCGTAGGGGCAAGCCAAACCGGCGATCCGGTCGTTAGCGATGATTGCGTCGTGGTGTTGGGAAGACCGCTCATCGAGGCCACAACGGATAGCCCCGGAACAACCGAGACAATCTGCG
>Ga0126373_10000333_pt1 | contig 31079 bp, 26 predicted proteins | sample PanSoiMetPlot_11_FD_92545 | JGI IMG/M metagenome (GOLD analysis project Ga0126373, IMG submission 92545) | Tropical forest soil microbial communities from Panama - MetaG Plot_11 | ecosystem: Environmental > Terrestrial > Soil > Tropical forest > Bulk soil | place: Panama | collected 2016-02-17 | reverse complement strand
CACGCCTATCGATTTTCCTCCGGCGAGAAGTGGAGCGACGTGTTCGGTAGCCCTGAAACCCATTACACTCCCGAAACCTACCGCCCTCGCCCATACAGCAAAGGCTTCGTCCGCCATCTACCCAACTGGTACGCGCAGGCGCACCCCGATGAAGATTTCGCCGAGACCTTCGCCGTCTGGCTCTCCATGCCCCCGGAAGAATGGCGGAAGCAATATCGTGGCTGGAAGGCCCTCGAAAAACTGGAATTCGTCCACACGCTGATGGAGGAGGCGAAAGCGAAATCCGCGCGTAACCTGCCACGCCGCCGCATCTCGGACGCGAACAAACTGCGCAAGACGCTCGAGCGCTACTACGCCCAACGCCGCAGACAATACGCCGAGGATTTCCCCGACTTTTACGACGCCGATCTGCGCGCGCTCTTCCAGAACGGCGCGCCCAATGGCGAACCGGCCGCCCGCACCATGCGCCGCAATCGCGCCGCGCTCGTAGCTTCCATCGTTCGCTGGACCGGCCAGCACAAGTACAACGTCGACATGCTGGTCCGCAAGTTGATCGAACGCAGCCAGAAGCTCGGCCTCACCGCGCCCCCCGCGCCCGACCAGGCGCGCATGTTGTTCGAGCTGGCCGCCTATCTCGCCGCACTGGTGACCAATCATCTGCATACCGGCCGCTTCAAGAGGTCCGTGTAGTGAAGGTTCTCGTGCTGTTCGATCTCGCACGCGTCCCGAGTTCAGGCGAGACGTTCTCTCCCGAAATTCTCCAGAAGCAGGAAGACAAGCCGACCGAAGCCGATGTGCTCACCTGTCTCCAGCGGCTGGGCCACGAAGTGGAAGCCTTACCCGTTTTCAACGACGTCGCCTGTATCATCGACAAGCTGAAAACGTTCGCGCCTGACGTGGTCTTCAACCTTACTGAGTCATTCCATTCCAACCGCGCGCACGAACCGAACGTCCCCGCGCTTCTCGAGCTGATGAAAGTCCGCTACACCGGCGCGCGCCCCGACGGCCTGATGCTATGCAAGGACAAGGCGCTCGCGAAAAAAGTCCTCGCTTACCATCGTGTCCGTGTGCCGCACTTCGTTATCTCCACCGAAGCCCGTCCCTTAAAACGTCTCAAGCGCTTCGTGTTTCCCGCCTTCGTGAAGCCGATCGGCGAAGAATCTTCCGACGGTATCAGCAAGGCGTCGTTTGCCAAGAGTGAAGAAGAGGCTCTCGAGCGTGCCCGCTTCATCCAGGAAAAATTCCACTGCGACGCGCTGATCGAAGAATACATCGAGGGCAGGGAACTATACCTGAGCGTTCTCGGCAATCGCAAGCTCGCCGTCTTCCCGCCCCGCGAGATTTTCTTCAATGAAGTGCCCGAGGACGAACCGAAATTCGCAACGTATCAAGCCAAATGGAACGATGCATATCGCAAGAAATGGGGCATTCAGAACGGCCCTGCGCGCGAACTCCCCGCCGATCTCGCCGATAAACTCACGCGCCTCGCGCGCAAAGTCTACCGCGTCCTGAAAATCCAAGGCTTCGGCCGCATCGACGTGCGCCTCACTCCCTCCGGCGAAATCGTGACCATCGAAGCCAACCCGAACCCATCGCTCGCCCGCGAAGACGACTTCGCGCAATCCGCCGCCACCGCCGGCATGGACTACGACGCCCTGATCCAAAAAATCCTCGACAGCGCGTAGATGTCGCGCACGCACTCCTGCGTGCTGTGTCCCCACTCATGGGCGCACGAAAACCTGGTTCTAAGCGAGCGCCACCTGGATCCGCGACTCCTTCCGCAAGAACAAACTTTTACTCACGGTAGCGTCGAGCGATGCGGCTCATGTCTCGCTTATAGCTCCATAGGGTCCACGTTATTCCCGCGTGAACGAGAAAGACGCCCAGACATCCAAGCGCAACCAACGCCCGTGGTATTGACATATATGTTCCAAGGATTTCCTGACAGGAAAGGTACTGAAAGCGCTAACAAGAGAAGAGATGCAATGAGTAGAAACACTGTGCGCCGCCAATACATGCGAACCACGGCAGCCCCATCCGACTCCATAAGTCGAGCTCCGGCTCAATTGCACCTACATTGGGCAGGAGTTGAATGAGTTCTTCCGTTCTGCTGGTGAGGAATCTCCAAAGGGGAATTCTCGAAGACTGTACGAGCAAGACCAGGGTCCTCTCCTCCGCAACGCCCGTGACATCATGGGTTGGAATAGTCTGCTCATAGAATGGCAATTTTCGAATGCGAATCTCGGCCGCAGTGATCTTTAGGCGGTAGGCAAGAATCGGGCTACCAAGGAACACCCCCCAAGGGCCACAACCATCGTCCTAGCATGAATAGGATCCGCTAACGCCCAGATGGCGAACAACGACTACAGAATTGGTACGCTCGCGCGTACGAGCAAAGGATACTTAACCACAATTCTTCGATTGGGCGTCTGCGCGTGCATAGCAGCCTAAGCGGTAGAGACGTCATGAGTCGACACAAGATCGACTCAAGAATAGACCGGCGACGAATCGGATTCTCGTCCGGCTCCACCGACTGGCGAGTCAGCAAATCCACATTACAACCGAGGAGTTCTTAGATCTCTTCTTGAAGGCCGAAAAAATCCCAACCCGGATGAACGCCGCGTGAAAGGTGATCAGAAGATCGACGTCGGCTCCGGGGCGGCGCTCGCAACGAGCGAGCGAACCAAATACCTCTAAGCGTTCGACGCCATGACCTCGGCAGAAAGCTTGGACCGAATCTCGCCCAGCGTAGGCGGGCGCGCGCTCGGCGTGACCTATCAGCTCTTCGCCTCTAAGATAGCGCAAGATTCCGGGCTGCTTTCGTCGACGACGTCGCCGATGCCCCAATCCCCACCACGTTAGAATACTCTCGATGAAACGCGCAGCCCTGTTCCCACTTCTCGCAATCGCGCTCTCGACCTCCGCCGCCGACCGCCGCCCGATCAGCGAAACCGACCTCTACTCCTTCCAATGGGTCGCCAACCCGCGCATCTCGCCCGACGGTTCGCGCATCGTCTACACGCACGTCAACGTCAACGCGAAGCACGACGGCTACGACACTGCGCTATGGATCATCTCCTCTACCGGCGGTCCCGCGCGACAGCTCACCAGCGGCCCGCGCGACACCTCGCCCGCCTGGTCGCCTGACGGAAAAATGCTCGCCTTCGTCCGCGCATCCGAGCAAGACGGAAAGGCTCAGCCCGCGCAGATCCACCTGCTCGCAATGGACGGCGGAGAAGCGCGCCAACTCACCGATCTCGCCAAAGGCGCCGGCGCGCCGCAATGGTCGCCCGACGGCCGCACCATCGCGTTCTCCTCCACCACCATCGCGGCCGACGCCGAGAAGAAGAAGGAAGGGGAAGAAAAAAGCGACGTCCGCGTCATCACTCGCGCCGCCTATCGCTCCAACGGCATTGGCTATCTTGATCCCGATCGCCCCTCGCACATCTGGACCGTCGCGGTCCCCAAAACGCCGGGCGATCCGCAAAAAGCCAAGCAGATCACTTCCGGCGAATTCAGCGAAAACGACGTCGTTTGGTCGCGCGACTCGTCGCAAATCTATTTCACCTCGCGCCGCGTCGTCGAACCCTATTACGAAACGCCGCACGCCGACATCTACTCAGTGAAAGCCACCGGCGGCGACACCGCGAAAATCGCCGGCCTCGATGGACCCATCCAACAGATGGTGCTCAGCCCCGACGGCACGCGCATGGCGATCACCGGCTCCATCGATGTCGGCAAGGACGGCGTCCAGCGCTCCTATAGCGAGCCCGATCTCTTCATCACGTCGCTCCAGCCCGGCTCGACGCCGAAGAATCTCACCGCCGTTTACGACTTCGACATCGCGGGCGGCATCGGCGGCGATCAAGCCCCGCCGCGCGGCAGCGGACCATCGAAACCGTTCTGGAGCTCTGACGGCCGCTTCGTTTACGTCGCCTCGGCCGAAGAAGGCCACGCGAACCTGAAGCGCATCGACGCCGAAACCGGCAAAGTTGAGCCGCTCACCGAAGGCGATCATGACCTCTTCGCCTACAGCGCCACTCCGGACGCCTCCAAAGCCGCCGTGCTCATCTCAACGCCCACCCAAATCGGCGATCTCTATGTCTTCGACGTCGCCTCGGGCCAAATGAAGCGCCTCACCAACGTCGATCAGGAGCTTTTCTCCAGGCTCAATCTCACTGAGCCTGTCATGATCTGGTACAAGAGCTTCGACGGCAAACGCATCCAGGCCTGGGTGCAGCGCCCGCCCGATTTCCATGAGGGCAAGAAGTACCCTCTTATCCTGAACATCCATGGTGGGCCTCATTCTGCCTACGGGTACACCTTCGACCACGAGATCCAATGGATGGCCGCGAAAGGCTACGTCGTGCTCTACCCGAATCCGCGCGGCAGCACCACTTACGGCCAGGACTTCGGGAACATCATCCAGTATCATTACCCGGGCGACGACTACAAAGATCTGATGGCCGGCGTCGACGAGCTGATCGCGCGCGGCTGGGTCGACCCCGAAAAGCTCGGCGTCACCGGCGGCAGCGGCGGCGGACTGCTCACCAACTGGGTCATCGGCCAGACCACGCGCTTCAAAGCCGCGGTCTCACAGCGCTCCATAGCCGATTGGTCCGACTTTTGGTACACCGCCGACTTCTCGCTCTTCACGCCGAGCTGGTTCCGCGGCGCGCCCTGGGAACAGCAGGCCGATTTCAAAGCCCGCTCGCCGATCACCTACATCGACAAGGTCACCACGCCGCTTATGCTGATCGAAGGCGAAGCCGACTACCGCACGCCTCCTATGTCCGGCGGCGAGCAGATGTTCCGCGCGCTGAAATACCGCAAGATCCCGACCGTGATGGTCCGCTTCCCCGGCGAATCGCACGAGCTCTCGCGCTCCGGCAACCCGCGCCACCGTGTGGAGCGCCTGGAGCACATCGTGGCCTGGTTCGACAAATACCTCCAAGACCAGGACATCCACACCTACGACGTGCAATAGCTGAATGCAATGCGCAGCGTGGCACAAAATTCGCAGGGGCTCTAATTGCAACTGTCGCACATTGCCTCGCCTGCACGATTGTCTATATCCGTTTCAGTTGGCACAACCTTTGGCGTGGGAGTCAACAACCGTGGATACGCCGTGCAAGGGCTTCGCATTCAAGTCACACCCGATGGCGGCCAGACCAATCGTCAATATGTAGTCACTGATGAAAATGGACTCGCTTGGTTCCGCGACCTGCGCCCAGGATCTTATTTCGCAAACGTAGATCACGACGCCCGCTTCCCCTCCGGCGCAGCACTGGACGTGAAACTCGACCGACCCTCTGGCGCTACGGTCTCCCTAGCTTGGCCCAGTAATTACACGGTCGTGTCGCGATCATTGAAGGGCACACTGTACCCGCCGAACTTCATCGCAGGGTCAGCGGCCTCACCGATGGACGTCTCTCTCTGGATTTGCTCGACGCCTTATCGGGAGCCCTGCTGCAAACCACTCGCACAACCGGTCGCGGCCAATTCGGCTTTGACGAAGTCGCGCCAGGCTTATATTTCATCCAGATGAAGTCTTCAGGCACACAAGTTCCGTCAGGAGCGATCGTCGTCGAAGTGAATCCGAACGCGCCAGTCGATCGCTTGGAGCTTTTCTTGGGCATGACGAGTTGCGGCTTGACGGACTCTGATCCGAGCATGTGTCCGCGCGTCGAACTGCATCTATCAAGACCTCACGGCAGCGTCAGCGACATCTCAGGCGCGTCGATACCAAAAGCCGATATTGCATTACTCGACCTGATGGAGCAGCCGATCGAACGGACCCGCAGCAACGACGCGGGGGCATTTGATCTTGACCAGTCGGCTCCTGGCGACAATCACTTAGTCGCTAACCAAAACGGTTTCGCGATGTTGCGTACTACGGTCCACCTCAGCCCCTCCGGCGATCTTTCCGCCCACGACAGCATCAAAATCGAACTCGGTCTGGCCGGCAGCTGCAGCCCAGCCTACGCCACTAAGGGAAGTTGAACCGGCGGGGCACTCGACCACTCGCGCGCATCGAGCGCTACGCATCGAGCCTGACGCTTCCGACCGCACGCCCCACGCACGTAAGCACGTATCCGCGTGCCTTCGATTCCGGATCGAGACCCTGTTCGGCAGCCATCTGCACATCGCCCGAGAGCAAACGCGTCTTGCATGTACCACATTGGCCTTGCCGGCATGCAGACGGTATGTCCACGCCCGCGGCGGCTGCGGCCTCCAACAACGATTGTCCTTCGAGAACCGGCGCGCTCTTGCCAGAGGAAGCAAACTCGATCATGAATCCGGTCACCGCACCCTGCTCAGGCGGTTTGGGGTCAGCTCCTGCTCCGGCGAACGTCTCTTGACGGATATGCCCGGGCGCGACTCCCATGTCGACCAGAATCCGGCGCGTTCTTTCCATGAAGGGCGGCGGCCCGCACAAAAAGAACATACGCCCCCGCAGATCCGGAACCGCCATTCTGATGAACTCGGGGCTAATGTGCCCAGTGGCGCCCTTCCACGCCGAGTCCGGTCTCGAAAGCAGGAAATGGTATTCGAAATTCGTTAGCCGAGTCTTCAGATACCCAAACTCCCGCGCGAAAATGATGTCCTCGCGTGTGCGCACGCAATACAACAGCGTGGCTTGCGTATCAAGGCAGAGGTCGTCCAGATTGCGCAGCATCGAGATCATTGGCGTAATGCCGCTCCCAGCCGCCAGCAACACAATCTTTTTCTCGTTCGCGGGCGTATGGTAGAACTGCCCAAACGGACCCGTCACTTCTACGGTCATCCCCACGGTCGCTCGATCGTTCAGGAATACCGACACGCAACCGTTATCCACGCGCTTCGGTGTGATCTCAACGTAGCCGGAACGTGCCGGCGATGAACAAATTGAGTAACAGCGGATCTCCTTCTTGCCGTCGAACAGGAACGAGAAAGTAAGAAACTGGCCCGCGAGAGCATCGAGTTTGCGGTCTCCATTTACCGCAAATCGCAGAGTCTTGGCGTCCGGGGTCTGCTGCGTGACCTGAATCAACTGAAGAACAAATGAGTTGCTAGGCGCTGATTTAAGGGGCAAAGCTGCTGGCGTTTTGGCGTGTACCGCGGGTGCTCTAGCGGGCGCCGTTAGTCGCGCACTCGGACGCCGCAACACAAGCCCTAGACTCACGAGGCCCACGAACGAGATGAACCCGATCGCCCTTCCGTCGTACTGCGGTTCCTTGGCTGGGGGCGCAAGGATGGACGACGGTAGCGAGTTCTGTGCGATCAAACTTTGCCCCGCCGATGAAGACGCATCCGCCTGCGCCTTACGCCGAGCCACGGCGTCGGGCGTCTGAGTAGCGCTAAGGTACTCAACGATCTTCTGGTCCTCGCCCGGCTGCAGAGCACTCGTGCTCCCCGCCGCATATCCGACCATTCGAGTGACAATCTCGCGCCATTTGTCCGGCGTCTCAACCGCTTTGTAGACTCGATCCAGACTGTGGCAGCGGCCGCAGCGCTGGTCCACCAGGGCGCGGGCCACTTGCATCTTCCCCGCGTCTTCGTTACCTTTCGGCCGGGCTTGGGACAGCAAGAAAGCCACGATGGCTTGGCCGTCGGCTTCGGATATTTCAGCGCTGGGCATCTGCCGCATCCGAGCGACCGTTGCGATCCAGCCCTGTGCGTCCTTACGAGTGCCCACCACGCGATCCAAAGTGTGGCACTTCGAGCAGCGCTTCTGCAACAAATCGCTGGCCAGATTCAAATCGACCGGCACAGCTGCGCCATGAGCCGGATCAATCGACACCTGCTCGATTTTGGATGTTCGTGCGAAGTACGGGGCCGCCGTACTGGCGATCAGCACGAATGCGAGTACGAATATCGCCAGACCGATCGGCAGCAACAGGTTCTGCTGACTCTTGTAATAGCGGGCAATCAGCACCTTGATGAACAAGAAGGGCGACAGGACTAAGGCCAAGGCGAGGTGAAGCGTGACGGTGGGGGAGATATCCGCCCCTCCGCCCCTCAGCCGGGCGAGCATGTAGTAGGTCATCACGCAGAACAGTGCGATGAACACATATCCGCCGATCCGATGCAGAGTCAACATCCGGGAACTGGCGTCACCAGCCTTGACTTGCGACCAGGCCTCCAAGACTAGCCATACATTCACGCCGCCAAGAATCACAAAAATGAGGCCAAGCCAGAGACTTACCGAGGTGGTCAACATCGATTGATCGCCGTCCTGTTACAAGGACAGCCCGTAGGGATAGACCTAAATGAAACCGTTTTATTCCCGACCAAATGGGCTTTGAATACGCCTGTGGACTTGCTTCGCGGATTCACCCACCACCCAGCAAAATTTCTCCCGCCCTCCCAATCACTTTCCGCTCCCCACCTGCCCACACCACCAAAGACGCGCTACCGTCAAACCGAACTCATGCTTCGCATCCCTCAAACCGACCAAGCCGCCGCGCTCCTCTATCACGCCCGCTCCGCAATCCCCTTCCTCTCCAAAGACGGCCAGCCATGCGTCAGCGTCCCCGGAGCACTCCATTCGCGCTACATCCACCCCATCCGATCCGCCGCTCTCCGCGATTGGCTGACGGTCGCCTTCTATAAAGAATTCGAAATTGCGCCCTCGCCCGTGGCTTTCCGGTCTGGAATTCGCGTCCTCGAAGCCCGCGCCAAGCACGGCGATTTTCCTTCGCAAAAGCTCGACCGCCACCTAGGATTCGAAGGCGACTCCTAAGCTCCCTCGAAATCATCCTCGACCTCGCCAATCCCTCCGGCCAGGTCCTCGAAATGGATTCGCATGGCTGGCGCATCCGCGACAACACGCATCACTCCTTCCGCCAGTCCATCAGCACGCTCGCGCTTCCTCGCCCGCTCGCCCCGCTCGGCGATCAGCCGTCTCCTTACCTCTCCGATGACTTCGCGCAGCTTTCTTTCTCGACGATTCCGGCCGCGCCCGCATTTCAGCCTGACTCGTGAACGCGCTCCGTCCTGGCGGCCCGTATCCGATTCTTGTTCTCGAAGGACCCGCGGCCAGCGGCAAAAGCTCATGGCCCGCGCGTTGCGATTTCGCGACCCATCGCCCGCGCTCGTCCGCATGCCCGACCGCGACGAAGAACTTCCCGCCTAAGCATTCGAAACTGGATTCTCGCCTTCGACGACGAGTACCATTTTTCGCCGAAAATCGCCGACGCCCTGTGCGCCGTTGCCTCCGGCGAAGTCATCCGCATTCACAACCTGACCTCCGTGACGCTCTCGAGATCGAAGTTGCGCGGCCCATCATCCTGGCCGCCCCTCATGACGACGGACAAATCGGCGGGACATCGCCGCGCGCTCTTTCGCATCGCACCGTCACTCTCGGGCGCCCGCAGATTCGCCGGCCGCAGCCCGAGCGCGCCATCTCGTCGGAGTTCGAGAGCGTGCGTCCAGCAGGTACTCGCCGCGCTCGCGCACTCCGTTGTCACCGCCCTCCAGCGGATTCGCGACATCGATCTTGCGAACGTCCCGCGCTTTCTCGACGCAGCCTATTGGTGCGTCGCCGCCGCGCCCGCGCTCGGTTTCACTGAAGGAAGGCTCGTGCAAGCGATCACGGATCCCACCGCGATGTGGCTCGGCTCCGACCCACTGCGCGATGCGCTCCGAACCTTCCTCCCACCTGCGGCCGTCTGGACCGGCGAGGCAACGTCCCTGCTCAGTCAGCTCCGCGCGATCGCCCCGCGCGCCGCTCTCCCGTCCACTCTGAAAGGTCTCCCCCAAATGCTCCCCGGCATTTTCGGATTCCGCGTCGAACGCACACGAACCGAACACGCCCGCACCCTCACCATCACCCGCCTGCCCGACCTCGAACAGGAAGCCATCGCCGGCCACATAAACCTGCCCCCAAGACCTACCTGACACCTGACACCTGCGCTACACTCTTCAGCAACTCGTATGTCAACCCTCTGGCGAGATCTGCGATTTGCCTTGCGCGGGATGCGGAAAAGCTCAGCCTTCGTCGCGACTGCGGTGATCACGCTCGCCCTCGGCATCGGCGCCAACACTGCGATGTTCAGCGTGATTCGCGCCGTCATGCTCAAGCCGCTCCCATTCCGCGATCCGGACCGGCTCATTTACTTCTCGCAGGAGAATCCGGCGCGCAGCGTCCACGACAACCAATTCGGTATTCCGCAGTTTGAGACTCTTCGCAGCCAGGCGCGTTCGTTCGACTCGATGGCCGCCTACGGAGTGAATCCCGAGAGCTTCTCCATCTCCGGCGACGGCCGCGAGCCCGAAGTCCTCCGAAGCGCCCGCGTGTCCGGGAACTTTTTGGACGCCTTGGGTGTCCATCCAATCTTGGGGCGCAGCTTTCTGATCGACGAGGACCGTCGCGGTGCCGCGTGCGTCGCTATGATCAGCGCCGGACTCTGGAAGCGCCGCTTCGCTAGCGACCCGGCCATCGCCGGAAAAACCGCCATGCTCGAAGCGAGCGCCTGCACCATTGTGGGAGTGCTGCCCATCGGCTTCGAATTTCCATTCGCGGATGTGGACGTCTGGGTACCGCGGCCTTCTGAATGGTCCGGGCTTCCCGAGCGCTTCTGGAACATCCCGCTGCTGAAAGGCTTCGCTCGATTGAAACGGGGCATCACGCTGGAACAAGCCGGAGCCGAGTTGCAAGTGCTCCATGCGCAATATGTCGCTAGCCACACGGGCATGGTGTGGGAAGAAGGCAGCACGATGCGCGTGGTTGGACTACGAGATCGTTTCATTTCTGATTTGCGGCCGATGCTGTGGATGCTCATGGGAGCGGTCGCGCTGGTATTGCTGATTGCGTGCGCCAATGTCGCGAGTCTGCTTCTGGCGCGCGGCCTCGCGCGATCCCACGAGCTTGCGGTGCAATCCGCGCTCGGAGCTGGACGAGCCCGGCTACTCAGTCAACTCCTGACCGAGAGCGTCGTGTTGTCGATCGCCGGAGGGGCGCTGGGTGTCTTACTCGCCCTGTGGATTCTGGCCGCCGTGAACGCAGCAGGAAACCTCGGCCGGACCTCAGCGCTCGCGTTGTACGTCCCCGGCAGCGGCAACATCGGGTTGGACGGTGCGGTCCTCTGCTTGACTTTCATTCTTTGCGCCGTAACTGGAATTATCTTCGGACTCGCGCCGGCTTTGGAAGTCTCGCAGCCCGATCTCGCCGACATGTTGCGCGAACGTGCCGGCTCGGTTTCCAAATCCCGCAAGGGTGTAAGGCTTCGATCCCTGCTCGCCGTCGGACAGGTCGCGCTCTCGGTTGTTCTGCTCATCGGAGCAGCGCTGCTCATCGAAAGCATCGCGCGCCTGCGCGCCGTGAACCCCGGGTTCCGGCCCTCGAATTTATTGACCATGAAGGTCCCGCTGCCGAGGAATCGCTACAATGACGATCAGAAACGCTGGGCATTCTTCGACGACTTGACCCGGCGAGTTGCCGCGCTGCCCGGCGTTCACGGCGCGTCCATCGCGCTGTCGCTCCCTACCACTACCAACAACATCAACAACAACGTGGGCGTCGACGGACAAGAGACGGTCAACGCTCGCAACCAGCCGATGGCGCAGTTGCAGAGCATCTCGCCTGGCTATTTCGCAACCATGGGCATTCCGCTCCGGCGTGGGCGAGAATTCACTGAGGCCGACAATCGCATGGGCGCGCGCCCCGTGGTGATCATCAACGAAAGTTTCGCTCGCCGCTTTTGGCCGGCCTATCCTCGCGGTATCGATCCGATAGGTCAGCACATGGGCGAAGGCTACGACAAGCTACATGCTGAGATCGTGGGTATCGCGAGCGATGTGCACGAGCGGGCATTGGCCGTCGATCCCACGCCCGAATTTTACCTGCCGGTCGCCGTGCACCCGCCGCAAACCGCTTACCTCGCGGTGCGCACCGACGGCGATCCGCTCGCTTGGGGGCGCGCCGTGCGCGCCGAGATCAGGACCATCGATCCTGATCAAGCTATGTCCGACGTGCGAAGCATGGAGACTCTCTTCGACCTGTTGCTTCGGCAGCGGCGCTTGACCACGCAACTGCTCAGCGCCTTCGCCGGTGTTGCTCTCGTGCTGGCGCTCATCGGCGTCTATGGCGTCACCGCGTATTCAGTCGCGCAGCGCACGCAGGAGGTCGGGATTCGAAGAGCGCTTGGAGCGCAGCACGGCAACATCCTGCGGCTAGTCATCGGACAAGGAATGGTTATTACGGCCATGGGCCTGCTCGCCGGCGTCGCCGGCGCGTTCGCACTCACTCGCGTCTTGCGCGAGGTTTTGTTCCAAGTCAGCGCGACCGATCCCATTGTCTTCTCCGGCATCGCCGCATTGTTCTTGCTTGTGGCCTTGCTCGCCTGTCTGATTCCGGCGCAGCGCGCCGCGCTAGTAGATCCGATGGAGGCCCTGCGCCTCGGATGAAACCGCTCGCTCTCGTGGTCTTCCTAGTAGCTGCGGGTTGCGCGAGCCATCACGCTCAACTAGCGTTCAAAGTCATTCCCTCGCAGCCCAGCTACCTCCTCCGCTCGCCCGAGCTGAAAGACACTACCTTCCCCGAAACCCCTGGCCTGTTCACCGCCGTCGGTTCGGGCTGGGTCGATCTGCGCCCGCAGATGAGTCTTCGCATCGAGAACGCCTACTATCGCGAAGGCGCACCGAAGCATGGCTTGGACGGGTTCCTCGGAACCGAGATCGCCACGTATCGCGTCCGACGCGGCCTCAGACTCGTTTCGACCGAATCGAAACTCGAACGTCGCCCCTCCGACCAAGCCGCCGTTCAAGACCTGATCTCTCAAGTCCAGCGCCGATACCGTGAACATCGCTTCTTCTATCAAATCGTTTTCAAGTTGAAAGGGGACTCCAGAGGCGCGGTTCTGCTGGGCGGCCGATCCAAAGAAGAAGTGGACCGCCTCGGAGCCCGCTTGATCCAGGATCCTGAGTCGGTCTGTGGAGAAAACGGCTCCGTGAGGTGCACGATCTTCCCGGCTGCTTGTTCAGTGGCCCTCGAAATGCAAGTTTTCGTCAACGGCGAACCGAAGACCGTGGCCTGGGGCAGCTTGTTGCGCAGCGTCGTCGGAAACGCGAAGCGCTTCGAGCTGGTGCGCCTCCACCACGGCCGTGCAACCCCGGTCGAGCTAGATCCGTCTGATCCAAATATACTGTTGCTGCCGCTGCTGCCCGGCGATCGCGTGACGCTAAGCTGATCGCGCGGGGTTTAAGCTGGAGGAGTGTTGAAATCAATCTTCGTCTTATTCGTCGCGGCCTCACCCGTCTTCGGCGAGAACCATTCACTCACGCTCAAACAAGCAGTGGGTGTCGCTCTCGAGCAAAGCCCCGACATCGTGCTTTCCCGCCTCGATGAGCAAAAAGCGAAGGCAGCGATCCGTGTGGCCCGCGATCCCTTCACCCCCAAGGTTTTTGCCGGAAGCGGGGCTGCCAAGGTCTGGGGATATCCGGGGGCCATCGAGGGCTCAGCGCCGTCCATCATTCAGTCGCGCACCGACATGGCGCTCTTCAATCGTCCGAAGAGCTACGAGCTCGCGCGGGTGCGCGAGACCGCTCGCGGCGCAGCCATCACAACCGAAGCGAAAGCCGACGAGGCCGCCTATCAGGTCGCATCTCAGTATATCGACGTCCAGCAGTTAGCCCGCAGCGCTGCTTCGCTGGCGCTCGAAGTAGAGAGTCTCGAGCGGGTAGCGAGCGCAATGCAGTTGCGCATCGAGGAGGGTCGCGAGTTGCCGATCGAGTCCAAACGCGTCGCCGTCGATCTTGCGCGCGCCCGGCAGCGCAGTGAAGCTCTACAAGATGATTTGGACTACGCGCGCGCCTCACTCTCGGTGGTCCTCGGTTTTTCAGCCGGTGATCGCGTGCTGCCTGTGGATGACGATGCGCGAACCTTCGAAGTCCCTGCCTCCGAGGAAGCTGCGCGCGCCCTGGCACTCGAAAACAACAAGGACCTTCGGAAGATTCAGTCCCAGCTCGTCGCCAAAGGATTTGAGGTCAAGGAATACGGCCTCGCCGGACGCCTGCCTACCATCGACTTGGTAGCGCAATATGCGCTCTTTGCCAAAAACCAATATCAAGCGTTCTTCAATCGCGTGCAGCGAAACAACACCGAGCTTGGGGCATCCATCTCCATTCCGATTTTGCCCGGATCGGCCGGCAAAGGTTTCCGCGAACAAGCGCTCGACGATGTTCAGGAGCTGAAGACGCAAATGCAACAGACGCGCAATCGCATCGACCTCGACGTGCAGCATAGCTATGAGGAGATGCGTAAGGCGGCCTCGGCGCGCGAAGTGGCGCGCTTGGACTTGGACTACGCCCGCGAACAGGTTTCAGTTTTGCTTGCGCAATTGGAAGAAGGCCGCGCAACCCAGCAGCGCATCGACGACGCGCGGCTGAACGAGCAGGAGAAGTGGATTGCCTACTACGATACCCAGCGGACAGTGGAGAAAGCGCGGTTGGATGTGCTCCGTCAGACCGGAACTTTGCGAGCCGCGCTGCGGTAGCGCACGCACTCGTGCGTGCCGTGTCCCCACTACTGGGGACACTGTGTTTTCGCCTGAGAAATGATCCGCCCTAGCCCAACTACCATGCGTGCCCACATACCGACTCGCCCGTCGGTCGCCCCTGATCGCCCTGACTCTCGCCCTCTACGCCTGCAATTCCGACCCGCGCGGCGCCTCTCGCGAATACCTCCGCAACGGGAACGAATATCTCGCTAAAGGCAAATACAAAGAAGCGTCCTTACTCTACCGCCGCGCCTTACAGAAACACGCAAAATACGCCGAGTCGGGGTTTCAGCTTGGCTTGGTGAACGATCGGCTCGAAAATCTCGCCGAAGCGCGAAAGACTTCACGCGCGCGATGGACCTGGATCCGGCAAACACGGCGGCCATCGTCCGGCTCGGTGATCTGGATCTGCTGTTCTCCGCAGCCGATCAAAGCCGCAACAAGGAACGGCTCGCCGATCTCAAAGAGCTCGCCCAGACACTGCTCCGCCGCGACAAGAAATCCTACGACGGGCTGCGGTTTTCAGGAGAGATCGCCCTCATCGAGAAGGATCTTCGCGCGCGATCGGCAGTTTCGAAGATGCGAATCTAGCGAAGCCTTACCAGAAGGACCTGGTTCTCGCGCTCGTGCAGTCGCTCGAAATCGCCGGGTAGGACGAGCGCGCAGTAGCACTGGCGCGCGACATGATCCAGCACGACCCAACCTTACGCTCAGTGAACGCGCCGCCATTCAAGAACTGTTTGCGCGAGTGGGGTAGTATCGGTTTAGGTTGCTGAATCCCAATTTCGAACGTTGGCCCTTTCTTCCTTATGTTGTTCCTTTCGCGAGCTTCATGGCGTTTCTGGTCGTGCAGAAGTATGTTCCACTGAATCCGGTCGTCGAATACCCGTTGCGCGTGGTGCTGTTGTCCGCGATTCTGTGGTTCTTCTCGCGCGAGGCGATCGATCTCAAGGCAAAACACAAACTGGAAACAGTGGTGCTCGGCGTTGCCGTGTTCGCTATTTGGATCGGCCCCGACATGCTGCTGCCGATGTACCGCCAGCATTGGCTATTTCAGAACCCGATCATGGGGCAGATCAGGAACCCGGTGTCTGAGGATGTGCTGCGAAATCCGGTGGTTCTATCGTCCAGGATCATCCGCGCGGTCGTGCTGGTGCCTATCATCGAGGAGCTGTTCTGGCGTGCGTGGCTGATGCGCTGGCTCATTTCGCCCCAGTTCGAAAGAGTTCCGCTGGGAACATATCAGTTCGGCGCGTTCATTTTGACGGCCGTTCTATTTGCCGCTGAACACGGTCCCTACTGGGACGTCGGGCTGGTGACAGGAATCATCTACAACTGGTGGATGATCCGCACGCGCAGCCTGGGCGACTGCATCCTGGTGCACGCGGTGACCAATGCGTGCTTATGCGGGTACGTCGTCGCCACCCGCCACTGGGAGTATTGGTCCTAAGCCGTGGCGCACGCACTCGTGCGTGCCGCGTTCACACTCGTCTGAACGCTTCAGCGCAGATGCCGGCTATGTTCCTTTAAGATGCAACGGTCCATGACAACAAACAATCCAGCATCGCGTGCTTGTTGCGCAGCGCTTTCGTCGGCCACGTCCTCCTGCATCCAGACCGCCTTCGCCCCCACGCGGATGGCCGATTCAACGATCGGCGCGACGAACTCGGAGCGGCGGAATATGTCGACGATGTCGATGTGCTCCGGCACGTCTTCCAGCCGCGCGTAGGATTTTTCGCCAAGCACCTCGTTTTCGTTGGGGTTCACGGGAATGATGCGGTAGCCTTCGCGCTGCATGTACTCGGCAACACCGTAGGAGGGCCGAAACTTCTTGTGTGACAGGCCAACAACGGCGATCGTGCGGCTCGAGCGCAGCAGGTCGGGGATGGTCATGCGTGGGTCTCCATCTTCAGTAGCTTTCGAAAGCGCGCCACTTCAGCGGGCGCGAGGTGCCGGAATTCGCCGGGCTTGAGAGGCCCCAATTCGAGGAAGCCGATCTTCACGCGGCGCAGCTTCTCCACCAGGCGGCCAAAATGTTTGAACATCAGCCGAATCTGATTTTGCCGGCCTTCGATCAGCCGGACTTCGTACCAAGGATTGGCAGCTTCCTGGATCATCTTGAGCCCGGCAGGCGCGGTCCGCTTGCCTTCGAGCGCCACGCCTGCGCGAAACTTCTTCTCCTGTTCGGCGGTGAGTGGCCCGTTCGTTTTGACTACGTAGGTTTTGGCTACGTGCGTCGCGGGCGCCATGATGCGCTTGGCGAACTCGCCATCGTTGGTCAGCAGCAGCAGGCCTTCGCTCGCATAGTCGAGACGGCCGACCGGATAGACGCGCGCCTTCACGCCGCGCAGCAGATTCATGACCGTCGGCCGGCCCTCAGGATCGGAAACGGTGGAAACGAAATTCTTCGGCTTGTTCAAAACCAAATAGACGGGCTTCTCGGGCGCGTGAATGTGTTTGCCATCCACTTTGACGTGATCGTGATCGGGATCGGCCTTCGTGCCAAGTTCGGTCACCACCGCGCCATTTACGGTCACACGGCCTTCCAGGATCAATTGCTCAGCCCGGCGCCGGCTCGCGATGCCTGCATGGGCCAGCAACTTCTGAAGCCGCTCTTCGGGCATTTATTGATTGGATTCTTCGGCGGCGACTACGGATTTGTCTTCGCTCGCCTCGGGCGTAGGTGCTTCGGCTGCCGGGGCCGCAGGTGTTTCAGAAGGCAAATCGGAATCGGTCATCGACAAACGGCCGAGTTCTTCGAATTCTTTGAGCGTGGGTAACTCGCTCAGATCTTTCAAACCGAACTGCACGAGAAACTCCTTGGTCGTTTTATAGAGGATCGGCTTGCCGAGAACTGTCTTGCGTCCGGCGGTGGCGATCAGCTTGCGATCAAGCAGAGTCTTCAGCACGCCGGCGCCCTGCACGCCGCGGACCTCCATGATTTCGGGTGCGGTGATGGGCTGCTTGTAGGCAATGAGCGCCAAAGTTTCGAGCGCGGGCAGCGACAATTTCAAAGCCGGCTTCAGATTCTTGACGAAACTGCGCACCGCCTCGTGATGTTCCGGCTTAGTGGACATCTTGTAGCCGCCGGCCACTTCGCGCAGCGTCAGGCCGCGATCGGGACGATTGTACTCGGCGGTCAACGCGGTCAGCACTTCGCCGATCCGCGCCGCGGGCTGGCGCAACGCGGTCGCGATCTGATCCGCCGAGAGCGGCTCGTCAGTGATGTAGATCACTGCTTCGACGATGGCTTTGAGCTGTGCCGCATCGAGCTCAGGAGCAGACGCGGTTTCCGGCCCCGGGGCGTCGGCATCCGTTGCGAGCGGCAGATCGTTTTGTGTTTGGTCCGCGGCATGCGCGGAGGAAGGCACTTCGGTTGGTTCCATTCTTTCTGAGTTCAATGCTAGATGTAATCCTGTTCGGCGGTGGCGAGCGCCTGATCGAGCGATTCATCGAAAGCGCGGTGTTTCTTCAAACCGATGTCGCCGAACGCATCGCGCTGCGTGAGCGCCAGCGTCTGCCGGCGCACCAATTCGAGCACCGCCAGGAAAAGACAGATCATCGCGCGGCGGCTCTTCTGGCGCTCGAAAAGCTCGGCGGCCGAGAGCGATTCGCCCGAGCGCATGTCACGGAAGATGTTCTGCAAGTACCGGATCATGTCGGGCACGCTAACATCTTCCTTGGTGACTTCATAGAGCGGCCGGTTCTTGGCGCGCTCGAGCACGGTTTGAAAGGTCTTAACCAGATCGAAGATGGTGACTGCCAGGCCCGGGTCGTCGTCTTCCGAAAGAAATTGCCCAATCTGCGGATTCGACCAGGCCACTTCCTCGAGCATGCGCTTCTGCTGGAGCATTTCAGCGGCGTTCTTGAAGCGCTCGTGCTCGAGCAGCCGGTCCACCAGTTCCTGGCGCGGGTCTTCTTCGCCAGTGATCTTCTCGAGCTCCGGATCGCGAGGCAACAGCATGCGCGACTTGATATGGATGAGCGTCGCGGCGATGTAAACGAATTCGGCGCTGAGCTCGATATCGAGCTCGGCGGCGCGCTGCATGTAGTCCAAATATTGCTTGGTGATGGAGGAAATGGGGATGTCGTAGATATTGATTTGCTGCTTGCGGATGAGGTCGAGCAACAGGTCGAGCGGCCCGTCGTACTGCTCGAGGTGGAAGTTTAACGGCGATGACACTCTTGTCATGATAGCAGCGCGTTTTCGCCGGCGAGGACATTCCCGGCTGCCGGTTTTTCGTACCGCCGTGCGGTATATAATTCGGTCTGGGAGGTTTCTATGCGGGTTGTTCGATTCCTTCCGCTTGCGTTCGTCGCCGCACCGCTGATCGCTCAATCGGTGGACAATGCCGTACCCGATCCGAGTCCAGCCGTTCAATACGCAATCCAGGGGATTGGCCGAACCGCTTTGGGGCTCGGCAAAATAGCTGAGAGCTCTTGGTTCCAGTCGCCAGCCGCCACGCTCGGATCAGTGTCGAACTTTCCCATCCGCCGCGTCGAGCCGCCGGTTACAGAGAATATGAAGACCACGCGTGGGCTGCCCGCCTGCGCGCCGCGCTAGCTTGCTTAATCGCCCGGGTTCGTGCGATACTTGCCCTTCCGCGCGAACACCTTTATAATCAATGAGTAGGAGGGTTGGCTCTCAAAAAAGGATCCACGCGGAACGGCGGTTTCAAATTCATGACTCTTCGCGAACAGGAGATTCTGCACGCGCTGGTGGAATGTTACATTCAGACAGGAGAACCTGTGGCCTCGCGTACAATCGCGCGCAAGAGCAAGGATCGGCTTAGCGCCGCCACCATCCGCAACGTGATGGCGGATCTCTACGACGAGGGCTATCTCGCGCAACCGCACACCTCAGCCGGGCGCGTTCCCACAGAAAAGGCATTTCGAAGCTACGTGCAGTCGCTCGCGCGGACTCGCCTGATGGCCTCGGAGTTGAATCGAGTCCGAGGCGAGCTGAGCCAGATGGACACCATGGAAGCTCGCGTCGAGTTGTCTTCGCGCCTGCTGACGGAAATGACGCGCGGCGTTGGAATCACGGCGGCCATTCCGGCGGCATCGCAGACTCTGGATCAGATCGAATTGATCGCGCTCTCGGACCGGCGGGTTCTGATGGTGGTGGTCACGCGCGACCGGATGGTCCGGAACCGCGTGGTGGGGTTCGACGAATTCGTCGGGCAGGACGAGCTCGCCTCCATCCGCAATTACATTAACCGGAACTATAGCGGTTGGACGCTCCCTGACATCCGCGTCAACCTCGAACGGCGCCTTGAGCAACAGAGCGCCGCGTACGACGAGCTGCTCAAACGCGTCACCCTCCTCTATGCGAAGGGCCTGCTCGACATCGAGGTGAGTCCCGAGATTCACATGGAAGGCGCGAGCAACCTGGTGGGTCTCGACTTGCGCCTGACGCGCGAGAAGCTGCGCGATCTGTTTCACACGCTCGAAGAGAAAAAGAGAATGCTGCAGCTGCTGGATCGTTTTCTCGAACAGCCGGGCGGGGAACTGGCCATACAGGTCGGCTTGGCCGACGCTCATCCCAGCATGCGCGAGTTGTCGTTGATCGGAGTGGCCATTCCGCTGGAAGGTGGATTGTCGGCCAAGATCGCAGTGCTCGGCCCGATGCGCATGAACTACGGCAAAGCGATGTCCGCGGTTTATCACATGGGACAGGCGTTCCGCAGCCTGCCGGTGTGAGCGCGAGCGAGCGCGAAGCGCCACTTTACTCGTACCTTAAACTGGAAATATGGAAACGAAGGAACCGATTGAAACAGGGGACTCCGCGCCGGTCGAGCCCGATGGCGGCAGCGCCGAATCGCCCGCGGCTGAGCAACTTGCCGCTGTGAGCGCGGAACGCGACCGCCTGATCGAAGAGAAGAACGACCTGATGGACCGTCTGCTGCGCCGTCAGGCGGAGTTTGACAACTTCCGCCGCCGCGCCGAGCGTGAAAAAGCCGACGTGCTCGAGTACGCCAACACCGAAAGCGCCCGCGCGATCCTGCCCATCGTTGACGATTTCGAGAGAGCGCTTAAAATGGAATCATCCGATAAAGAGTATGCCCGCGGCATGGAATTGATATACCAGCGCCTGTCGGAGGCGCTAAAGAAGTTGGGAGTTGAGCCGATCGCCTCCAAGGGGAAGAAGTTCGATCCCAATCTGCACCACGCCGTGGAGATGGTAGAGACAGCCGACGTTGAGGATCACACCATCCTTGACGAGTATCAGCGCGGATACAATTTCCGCGGGCGGCTGCTAAGGCCAGCGATGGTGAAGGTAGCGGTAGAAAAGAAGTAAAACTCACGAGATGAACGCCACCAAGCGCGATTACTATGAAGTGCTCGGCGTAGCGCGGGACTGCGACGATCCAGGCCTTAAGAGCGCCTACCGGAAAATGGCGCTGAAATATCATCCGGACCGGAATCCCAACGATCATTCGGCCGAGGAGAAGTTCAAAGAGGCCGCAGAAGCTTACAGCGTCCTGAGCGATCCGCAAAAGCGCGCCGCGTACGATCGTTACGGCCATCAGGGATTGTCGGGATTCGGCGCCAACCAGGGCTTCGATCCAAACGCGTTCACCGATTTCAGCGATATTCTCGGCGATTTGTTCGGGTTCGGCGATCTGTTCGGCGGCGCTCGTAGCCGAGGGGGGCGTTCGCGGGCTCAGCGCGGCGAGGATCTACGCTACGACCTTGAGCTGACCATTGAAGACGCGATTCGCGGCATGAGCGTCGAGATTCAGGTTCCCCGAATGGATATGTGCTCACGCTGCCAGGGAACCGGCGCAGAAAAGAACGATGGGCTGGTGCAATGTCCGATGTGCCACGGGCGGGGCGAGGTGATCTACCAGCAGAGTTTCCTCCAGATCCGGCGCACCTGCGGACAGTGTGGAGGGCGCGGCCAGATCGTGCGTCGGCCTTGTGCGCAGTGCCGCGGCGAGCGGCTGGTGCGATCTGAGAAGAAGCTGAAGGTTACCATTCCGCCCGGTGTCGACACGGGGACGCACCTGAAACTCGCTCAAGAAGGCCAGGTCGGGGGCAATGGAGGTCCGGCAGGCGACCTGTACGTTGTCATTAAGGTGAAGGAGCACCCCATATTCGAGCGTAGCGGCGACGATTTGCATTGCACCGTCCCGATCAACGTCGCGCAGGCGGCATTAGGCGCGGAAGTCAGCCTCCTGACATTCGATGGCCTGGAAACGGTGAAAATTCCCGAGAGCTCTCAAACCGGCGCCGTTGTCAAGCTGAAGAATCTGGGCATGCCGCGCTTGCAGGGCAGCGGCCGCGGCGACCTGCTGATTCACATTGACGTTCGCGTGCCGGGCAAGCTGACGCGCGAACAACGCCGCCTTTTCGAGCAGTTGCGCGAGACCCTTCCGGCGGAAAATGAACCGCACGAAAAGGGTTTAATCGACAAAGTCAAAGACTATTTCATGTAATTGTGGCGCACGCACTCTTGCGTGCGGTGTCCCACTCATGGGGACACTAAAGCTTTTGAAAAGCGGTTTTGCCGTCTCCTCACGAAAATCCAGTACGAACGTCTAGTGCTGCATGCGTTTACTACTCGGTCCCTCGCTCGCTATTGGTTTGGCCTCAGCCGTTCTTGCCCAAGTCCCGGGCTTGACGCTGCCGCCCAGTGGAGACAATCAGAAGGCCTCGGTGACGCAGTTCATCGGGCCGGTGCAAATCACGGTTGACTATTCCAGCCCCAATGTTCACGGCACGAACGGAAAGGATCGGCGAGGACAGATCTGGGGCAAGTTGGTGCCCTACGGCATGGCGGATCTCGGGGTGAACGGCGGCAAGCCGAGTCCCTGGCGCGCGGGCGCGAATGAGAACACGGTGTTCACCATTTCGAACGAAATAAAGATCCAGGGGCAAACGTTGCCGGCCGGCCGCTACGGGCTGCATATGATTCCGGGCGAAAACGAATGGACAGTGATCTTCTCGAAGAATGCCGATGTCTGGGGGAGCTTCTACTACGACGAGAAAGAAGATTCGCTGCGGGTCAAGACGAGCGCGAAGAAGCACGAGTATCGCGAGTGGCTGACTTACGAATTCACCGAGCGCCGTCCGGACAGTGCGATTCTGGAACTCCAGTGGGAAGACCTGTCGGTGCCGATGTCGATTAAGGTGGACAACATCAACGACATTTACGTCGCCAAGATTCGCAACGATCTGAAGAACGCCGTAGGCTTCGACTATCGAGGTTGGGATTCGGCGGCGCAGTTCTGCGTTCAAGCCAACACGCACCTGGATGAAGCGCTGGCGTGGGCCGACAAAGCCATCAGCGGACCCGGCGGATTGGGGGTCACCAACTTCAGCACGCTTTCTACGAAAGCTCTGGTGCTTTCCAAACTCGGCCGCGAGGGCGAAGCCAAACCGCTCATGGAGCAGGCGATCCGGCTTCCCGGCACGACGCCGCTCGAAATCCATCAATACGGGCGCCAGCTTTTGACTGCGAAGAAAACCTCCGAAGCGATGGAAGTGTTCAAGTACAATGCGGAGCGGAACGGCGAGACTTGGCCGACCAACGTCGGACTTGCACGCGGCTATTCGGCTAGCGGCGACTTGCCCAAAGCGCTGGACTACGCCAAGAAAGCGCTGGCTCAAGCGCCCGACACGCTGAATCGCAATAACCTTCAGGACATGGTGAAGACGCTCGCAGACGGCAAGCCGATCGCGAATTAGGATTATCAATCGTATGCCCCAATGGTGGGGGTACGGCACGCACGAGTGCGAGCGCCACGAGAGTGTTCAAGCAGATGCTGGCTTCAAGCGCCCCGTGCGTTCCAGCCAGTTGTGGAACATTTGCGTGAACGCCTGAACTTCTGGCGAGATCCACAGCTCTTCGACGGTGCAGCGCATTTTGCGCCGCCAGTTTGGATATCGCTCGGTGGTTCCTGGGAGGTTCTGCTGTTCGGTCTCCTTGAGCAGATCCTCCTGGTTCAGAACCATGAGCTTCGACGGCGCCGACGAAAGGCATCCTACGATGGCGTTGTGGACTTCGCCCGTTAATTCAGGAAGTTCGCCCACGCTCCGAGGAACCCAATCCGGCAGCAGGTGCAGCTCGTTGAGGACATCGAGAATTCTCTGCTTCTCACGCGCGCGATCGTCGAGCATGCGGCGGTAAACATCTTCCGGGAGCAAGCCGGCGGAATGCCGGGCTTCAATGTCGCGGCCGAGCCAGAATCCGGCCAGCGTCGGGAGATCGTGTGTCGTAACCGAAGCGAGCGCTTCGCGAGGATATTCGTCGGGCCGGCGAAACCGTCCTCCGTCCTGCTCGAAGTAGAGCAGGCGATAACTGAGAATTCCAAAGCGATGGAGCACTTCGCGGATGTAGTCGGGTACGGTGCCCAGGTCTTCGCCGACAACGGCCGCGAGCCGGCCGCGCACACTTTCAAGCGCCAGGATGCGAAGCAAGTCTTCAAAGCGATCTTGGACGTAAGTGCCGTCGGTGGCGTCCGCGCCGTCGGGGATCCAGTAGAGGCGAAAAAAGCGCATGACATGATCGATACGAAGCGCCCCGCCATGCCGGGAGTTCTTGCGGATCGATTCTGCAAAGAGGCAGTAGCCATTCTCGTAATGGCGTTCGGAGTTGGGAGGAGGGAAGGCCCAGTCCTGGCCTTTAGGCGAGAAGCTGTCGGGTGGCGCGCCAACGCGGCAACCGGCGACGTAGAAGTCGCGGTGGGCCCACAGGTCGGCGCCGAAGCGGTCCGTTGCGAGCGCGAGATCGTGGTACAAGCCGATTCGCATTCCGCGGTCATGAGAATGCTGCTGCGCCGCGGCAAACTGAAGATCGAGCTGCCACTGGAGATATTTGTGAAACCAGACCTTGCGCCAGTGTTTCTTGGCGAATTCCGCCGTAGCGGACGACGCAGGGTCCTGATACTGTTCGGGCCAATCGCGCCAGGTCCACACGTCGGGGCCCTGCTCGTGGATCGAGTCAGCGAGCGCGGCGTGAATGGCGAAGCGATGCAGCAGGTCGCCCTCCTGGTCGACGTAGCGGCGGAAATCGTCGGCGCGCGGGCTGCCGTGGCGGCGCTCCATCAGGAAGTTGTGGAATAGTAGCTTAAGAGATCGGATTTTCAGCCGGAAAACGCGTTCGTACTCGACGAACTTGGACGCGCGCAGCCCGCGGATCTCGTTGTCCACGGACGCGGAGGCTCTCAGCGCCTGCGCCTTCTCGCAACTCTTGAAGTCGTCCATCGCCTCGACGTCGAGGTACAGAGGGTTGCGGAAGAAAATCGAGTTCGGAAGATATGGGCTGATGTTGTAGGGTTGGCGATTGGGGATGTCATGCACCGGATTCAGTGCGATGAAATCGGCTCCGGCGCGCTCAGCCGCCCAGTCGATCAGGTTTTTGAGATCGGTAGTGTCGCCGCATCCCCAGTTGCGATTCGAGCGCAGTCCGTAGAGGCTGACTGCGAGACCGGCGGCGCGTCCGGAGTTGAGCCATTCAGGCTGATAGACGCGGCCTGGGCAAACAATCAACCGAACGGTGGAGGGAGTTTCGCTTGCGATCTCGAGCTTCAGGGCATGATATCCAAGAGGCAGCGCATCCGGGAGCGTGACGATCTTGCGAACCAGTTGTTTTCCGTCAACGGTCTTTTCGCCGGTCACTGGAAGCTCGCCAAAATGAACCGGAAGGTGCAACGAATTTCCGTCTTCGAGCTGGATGACTAGCGCGGCGTAGGAACCTGCAAGCCCTGGGGGAAGCGTGACCGGAATCTGATGCGGCGGCCGCTCGACGGTGAGCAGAATTGTAGGCGGTAGAGGAGCGCGCCAGTCGCGGAGTTCGCGCTCTTCGATGGATCGCTCAAGAGAAGTCTTGCTGGTTGTGTCGGCATAGAGCGATGACAAAATAGCGGCGAGCGTCGATTCGGAAGCGCGATGCGGCTGATGCCACACGTCCCAGTATTCGGTCTCGATGCCCCAGGCATGGGCGGCGTGCTCTAACTCCGCGCGGCCGGGTGGATCGTTCACCGCGACACGGGCTTTTGAATCGCTCATGCAATAATAGGATTGTGGACGGTGAACCGAAGTTTCAGCCGAGTCTTCCGGGCGAACTCTTCGCACGGATCGACAACGAGGACGCCGCGGTCGCGTCTGAAAGCATTATAACAACGACGCTTGACAAGGCTATTAATTGGGGACGCAAGAACTCGATTTGGCCGATGTCCTTCGGTTTAGCGTGCTGCGCCATCGAGATGATGTCGATGATCGGCTCGCGCTTCGACATTTCGCGCTTCGGTGCGGAAGTGATGCGCGGTTCGCCGCGGCAATCGGATTTGATGATTATCGCGGGACGCGTGTCGAATAAGATGGCGCCCGTAATCCGCAGGTTGTACGAACAGATGCCCGAGCCGAAGTGGGTGATCTCGATGGGCGCCTGCGCGACGTCGACGGGCGTGTTCAGCAACTACGCTCTCATCCCGGTCAATCAGGTCATTCCGGTGGACGTATATGTGCCGGGGTGTCCGCCTCGTCCGGAGCAGCTCATTTACTCGATCATGCTGCTACAGAAGAAGATCGAGCAACAAAAGGGCACGATCATGCAGGTACTCAACCTTGCCTGAACGAACCGCGGGCCTGAACGGTTCGCGGCCAATGTCTCCGGCCCGATCATTTCTTTTCTCAAGCTTTCCCCACATCCGATAGAGTTGCAAAGAGCACTCGTGCTCCTGGATGGAGGCTCCCGATGAACGTATTGTCTATCGGTTAAAGTGATTACGCCGCCTGGATGCCGGCGGCCACTGCGACTGTTCCGGCCGGGCAGCAGGTCGCGGCCCAAAGGCAACTGGCGCAAGCCACGCGGGTAGTCAACCAGAGCGGGATTTTAGGACGGAACCAGATCGTCTTCTCGATCGACAGCCAGACGCGTCAGCGGGTGGTCTTGATTGAAGACAAAGAAACGCACGACGTTTTACAGCAGATTCCGCCTGAATATGTATTGGAGTGGCGCAAAATCTCGGTCCTTCCTCGGAAACAAAGCGATAGGGAGCCGATAAGTAGACTAGAATGCGGACAAACCGGTACCAGAGTTATTTCGAAGAAGAACTGCGGGAAGCAAATCCAGTCAAGCTGATCGTCATTTTGTATCGTGGGCCGTTGGATGCGATTGCGTCAGCACGCCGCTTTGTCCGTATCGCGAAATTCGACCGAGGGCGCGGGCCATTACAAAGCGACAGGAATCTTGGTTGAACTGACGCGTCCCTCGATCGGGAGCAGGCGGAGAACTGAGCCGCAATCTGGCAAGGTTGTACGACTAAATCCGGGGGCTGCTGATTCGGGCGAATTCCGAGCAAAGCGAAGCACCGCTTGAGGAAGCCGAGCGTCTGCTCTACGGACTGCTGGAAGGTTGGATGGCGTGCGTGCCGCCGGAACAGCCGGCCGATCCGCCTAGGGTTGGCGAGGCGAGCGGTACGCAGGAAGACTATCGGTACGTGGCATCGTAAGATCGGCCTCGAGAGATCAGCCGGCGCCGCTCGATGCTAAATTCGAGTTATGCGCGCTCAGCTTGCGCCTCTGGCGATATTCGCCGCCGCTGGTTACAGCTTGTGTGCCGCGACGGGTCCGGCGTGGACGCTCGCCCGCAGCGAGCACTTTGAGTTGTACTCGCAGCTGGATACGTATCGCTCGGGCCAACTGCTGAACTGGTTTGAACAAGCTCGCCTGGCTTTTCTGAACCAAGCAATCGTACCGCGTGCAGCAATTCCACCGGTGCGAGCCTTCGCTTTTGCGTCCGCGAAGGAGTACGAGCCGTATCGAATTCGCGCGTTCTCCGGCGGCTCTTACGCAGAATCCGGCGACCGGCGCTACATCACAATGTTGGCAGGTTTTGACGACCGTCGCGTTGCGGCTCATGAATTGGCGCATGCGCTTCTCGCGGCGGACGGAGCGGGCACGCCGTTATGGTTGAGCGAGGGCCTGGCCGAGTTCTTTTCCACGCTACGGGTTGGCGGATCGGATGTCGAAATTGGCGGCGATCTGGTCGCGCGGCGGCAGCTTCTATCACGCCAATCGTGGATTCCACTTGATGAGTTGATGAGCGTGACGAGCGAGAAATCGCTGGGCGGGGGTCGCGAACGCGGCGAAATGTTTTATGCGGAGAGCTGGCTGCTGGCGGACATGCTGGTGCTGTCGCCGCACTATAGTACGAGGTTCAACTCGATGCGGGATGTTCTCCGGTCTCGAAGATCCGCGGAGGAGGCGTTTCGCCTTGTGTATGGCGAGTCGGTTGAGAGAGTGGAACGAGATTTGCGCGCCTGGATGCTTCGGCGAGACGGTGCGAAGACAATCCGGGTTGCCCGTGGCGCCCTGTCGCCAAGACTCGTTGAGGTTACGGAACTGGCTGAGAATGTCGTACAGCCGCTGCTGGCGGACATGTTGGCGGCCGCCGGCGAGTACGACCGGGCGGGGATTTTGCTCGAGGGACTGGCGCGAAGCAGGTCGCGGAATGCCGAGATTCTGGCCGCGCTGGGGTCCATCGCGCTGCGGAGAGGAGACGCGGCCACCGCGCGTGAGGACTGGAAACAAGCCATCGCGCAAGGCCTGTTGGACGCCGACATCGCGTATCGATACGCGTTGCTGGCCGACGCGGCGGCCCTGTCAACCGACGAGATCCGCTCGGCGTTGCAAAGAGCCATCGCGCTGCGTCCCGATTTTGACGAGGCGCGCTACAAGCTGGCGCTGCTCGAAAAGAATGCCGGGCATTTCGAGGCAGCGGTCCGTGAACTCCGGGCGATGCGAACTATCGCGCCGGCGCGTGCCTACGCGTATTGGTCCGCGATGGCGGACGCATGTAACGAGCTCGGCAGACGCAGCGAGGCGATGGAGGCCGCGCACAAAGCGGCGCAACACGCTCTTACACCCAGTGAACGGGCACGGGCCGAGAATCTCGCCTACGTCGCGGAAACTGATTTTGCCGTGCAATCTGCTCGCGGCGTCGATGGCCGCGTCGAGATGATCACGACGCGCGTTCCCCATCAATCGGCCGGCGATTGGAATCCCTTCATCGAAGCCGGGGACGATGTCCGGGTCGTGAAGGGCATTTTGCGGGAGATCGAGTGCGCTGAAGGCGTGACGCGACTGCGCTTGGATGCGAGCGGCGGCCTACTAACGCTGGCAATCGAGGATCCGTCGCGTGTTCGAATGCGAAATGCCCCAGATGAACTGACCTGCGGTCCTCAGCAGGACGTCATCGTGGATGTCCAATATGCGGCGTCGAAGAGCGCGTCTGGCGACGGGTTAATCCGCGGGATCGACTTCCATCCATCACCAGCCCTTGAAAAATGACAGCGTAGTGTCGACGAATTGTTCGCGCACGTCGCCGAAAATCGGGCCGTGGCCGCCGTTGGGAACGATCCACAAGCGCGACTTCGGGATCGAGTTATGCATTTCGACGGGAATTTCCACCGGATAAAGCGGGTCCTTGTCGCCGAACACGATCAGCGTCCGCGCAGTGATGGTGCTGAGATGCGGCGGCGTGAAACTCATGTCGTCGTAACTGGTCTGAAAACCGCGCGCCTGGGTGAGCAGCATGCGCAACTGGTCCTCGCCGAACTTGTGCCGCTGGCGCATCGCTGCGAGCTCGGCGAAGGGAAGAGTCTCGAGCGAAAACCCGCGCATGAACGCGCGGGCTTCTTTCGGAAAATAGTGGCCGCCGCTGACCAATACCATAGCGTTGACGCGGTCCGGCTGCTGAATGGCCATGTGCAACAAGGTTTGCGCGCCCCCACTGAGTCCGATGGCATGGAATTTTCCGATATTCATTGCATCCAGCAGCCCGAACATGTCACGCGCGGATTGTTGGAAGGTGAAAACGCCGGGCGGATTAGTGGAGCGCCCGTGGCCCCTGAGATCCGGAAAGATGGACTTGTATCCATCGGGCGGGATTTTGAACACTAGCCCCCAATCGGCGCCGGATCCCATGAAGCCGTGCAACAGAAGTAGAGGCTTCCCTTCGCCATAGGTTTCGAAGTAAATGTCGATGCCGTCGATCGACCTGATCTGCCCACCAGGAGGTAATTCGGCCATTTAGTAATCGTAACCTGACGGCCGGCGCGGACCTTGCGACGATGTTATGCATCCATAGTTCAGTCCGAGCGTCCATAATGAGAATGGTGCGGTTTATTGCTACCGCGATGGTGCTTGCTTCGATGCAGGCGGTTTGCGCACAAAGCCTGATCGATCCCGCGAAGAACGCTCAGCTCGCGGAGTACTTCGAGCTTCACAAGCACGACAAGCTGCTGCGCTGCGAAGCGACTCCCATTCGACCATCACTCAATTTCAGTTTCCGATTTCAATCCGGTTACGTGTTTCGCGTGCCGCTGAATCAATTCGAGGGCGCCGGCCATCGGTGGACCATCCTCACACGCGTCGGCCCAGCGAACGGGGGCGCGGCCTCACTGCTCGGCGTGGAGTACGTGCTGCCGCGAGTTCCGAAGACCAAGTCGGTCGTCGAATGGGGCGGCGTGTTCTGGATCGGTGAAGGAAGCTATACGGTCGATTGGCTACTGTACGACGAATTGGATCGGGTTTGCCGGAAGACGTGGAAAATCGAGGCTAAGTTGAGGTCGGGAGAGCACGGAGTTGATCCGGGAATCGCGCCGGGCAAGGTGGCTGAGGTAGCGTTTCGCGGCTGGTCGCCGCAAGAAACGGCGAAGGTGGACGCGCCCGTACTCGATCGGCTTACCATCTTCCTGCACGCCGCGCCCCTCTTCCCGCGGCTAACTCGACTACGGGTACAAGATCGTCTAACTTTGCTGGGCTCGCTCGCGTCGCTTCTCGAAAGCGTTCCAGCGCGCACGGTGCGTTTAGTGATTTTCAACCTCGATCAGCAGAAGGAGCTTTTTCGGGACGACAACTTCACGCCACAAGCCTTTCCGCGGGCCGCGCGATCCATGAGCAGCCTGCAACTCGAAGTGGTGGACTACCACGTTCTCACGAACCAGCGCGGCCACATCGATCTTTTGAAGGATCTGATGAATCAGGAACTGGAATCCGGAAAGCCCGCGGACGCCGTGATTTTTCTGGGGCCGGGCGGGCGCTATCTCGACAAAGTACCAAAAATTGATGAACAACCGGGCGACCGGATGCATTTCTTTTATCTTCAATACAAACCGTACATGCGGGCTAGGGCGGAGTTTCCTGATTCGATCGAACTGGCCGTTAGAAAAGTTCATGGGCGTAAGCTCGTGATTCGGACCCCGGAGGACTTTGCGAAATCTATCAAACAAGTGGAAACACAAATCCTTGCAAGAAACTGAGTAACCTTGACGTTAGGCTTCACATCTATAATTGAGTACTCCGCTCAAAAACAGGCTTAGCTCGCGCGTTTCAAATTTCCTTATGAAATTGCAATTCATCATCGCATACCTGTGCGCCGCTACCATGGCGGCTCAGAGTTCAGCGCCGCCGACTCCTTCCGATACGCAACCCACTGCGGATACTCAGAATCATGCGCCCGTACTTCGGCCCGGGACAACGCTGGCACCTCCCGACAAGCGGATTTTTGGAGTGCTGCCCAACTATCGAACCGCGCCCGCAAGCACTGTCTACACACCGATCACGACGAAGCAGAAATTTATCATT
>Ga0126373_10000332_pt1 | contig 31085 bp, 30 predicted proteins | sample PanSoiMetPlot_11_FD_92545 | JGI IMG/M metagenome (GOLD analysis project Ga0126373, IMG submission 92545) | Tropical forest soil microbial communities from Panama - MetaG Plot_11 | ecosystem: Environmental > Terrestrial > Soil > Tropical forest > Bulk soil | place: Panama | collected 2016-02-17 | reverse complement strand
GGTCCAGGCGTTCGCGCATCCGCGCAAGCGACGACACCGGACGGCGTGGGTGCGCGCCGAGCCAGCGCGCGACCTCGTCGCGCCCGTAGATGTCAAAGGCAGCCTGCGCGTCGTCAGGTGTCCAGTCGCGCGCGATCAGCCGGCTGGTGCGGAAGTGCTCCATAGGCAGCATCCTGCCTTGGCGCGAGGTACCGTGAGGCTGCATCTCGGCGGCTACCCGGACGGCAGCTGACCTGCCCCGATATGACGCCGCTACCGCCAGGTGGCAGTATCGGGTCGTGCGATTGTTCTACTACGCAGCGTCGTCATTTCGGTCGCAGGCCCGCCGACTGGGCCTAATGCTCGCCGTGGCGGCCATGGCGGCGGTCGGCTGCGGGTCCGCGGCCAGCAGCGGTCAGCACGACGCGGCGGGGTCCGCACGGCAAGCGGCAGCGAACCCCAATCTTGATCCCGGGTCCTCGCTCGGCGGCACACCGGCTCCCGACTTCTCGCTGACAAATCAGTTCGGCCAGCGGATCTCGCTGAGCGCGTTCCGCGGCAAGGTAGTGATCCTTGCCTTCACCGATTCGCAGTGCACGACTGTTTGCCCGCTGACCACGGAAGGCATGCTCGCGGCCAAGGACCTGCTGGGCCGGGCCGGGGATCAGGTGCAACTGCTGGGCATCGACGCCAACCCCGATGCCACCAAGGTCTCCGACGTGCTCGCTTACTCGCATACGCACGGACTGGTCAACCAGTGGGACTTCCTCACGGGGTCCCTGCCGGAGCTCAAAGCTGTCTGGAAGAGCTATGCCGTCGAGGTTGCGATCACCCAGGGGCAGGTTGACCACACCCCCGCGCTGTTCGTGATCGATCCGCTGGGCCGGGAACGGAAGGTGTACCTGACCACGATGGCCTACGCGAGCATCTCGCAGTCGGCGGAGTTGCTGGCGCGGGAGGCCGCCAGCCTGCTTCCCGGTCATCCATCGGTGGCCAGCACGCAGTCGCTCGCGTACATACCCGGCCTGTCTCCGACTTCGGCGGCGACGCTCCCAGCGATCCCGTCAGGATCGCTAACCCTCGGACCTGGCAAGCCGCACCTTGTGGTGTTCTTCGCGACCTGGCTCGGCGAGACTTCTGACCTCCGGGCGCGAATGCTCGGCCTAAGCCAATACGCGCGAGCGGCACCCGCGGCTGGCCTGCCTGGCCTGGTAGCCGTGGACGAAGCGGCCACGGAGCCGTCGCTGGCTGCAGTTCGCTCGTTTGCCGCGAGTCTCGGCATCTCACCGGGGTACCCCTTGGCCCTTGACACGACCGGCCGGCTGGCGGACGGCTACGGCGTGCAGGACCAGCCGTGGTATGTGCTTACGTCCGGAAGCGGGAAGATCATCTGGAAGCATGACGGGTGGCTTCCGGTCAGCGCGCTGACTACAGCCATGCGAGCCGCCACGCACTAGCCGGTCATTCGTCCAGCCGGGCCGATTGAGCCCTTCCGCGCGTTTGGTCAGAGACGTACTATCGCAACTAATGGCCGAATGGTGGTCGATCGAAGTCCTGCACGGCGAAACCTCAGCGTTCCGCTGGCAGGGTGCGTACGACTCAGAGTTCATCGAAGCGGCGCTGACGAACGGCGCCATCGATGCGACTTGGTATGCCGATCGCTGGGGCGTCGCGTTCGAGGTCTGCTTCGAGACCGCGGCCGAGTGGGAGGCCTTCCGAGCGCTGCCGATTGTGCGCGCAGCCCTGGACGCAGTGCCTGACCCGATCAATGGGTTGCTCATTTACCGCGGTCGAGGCGGAAGTTCGGCTGCAGGCAAGCCGAGGCGGCCCCGACCCGCGCCAAGCGCCAGCGCGATCGCCTTGCCTGAGCCTGAGGTCGACTTCTTGCTGAACGTGACCGAGATCGGACCGCCGGACCTGGTCGTGGCCGACGCGACGCCGATCGGCTAACTCGGCCTCGCCCTCGTGGTGACGAGCGCTGTCGTGCCGGGGGTTGTACCAGATCGCCGGGCATCCGTTGGCGCGGCAGCGAACCCACAGGTGGCCGAGGACGTGATGAGCCTGCGCGTTCGGGCAGTCGCACGGCATCCACCCAACCGTCACCCGCCCCGGCGCCCACGGATGACCCGCAGGGCACTCACGCGGATAGCACCACCAGTCCGGACGGACGACTGCGCTCATCACAACAGTAGAACATATTTTCGATCCTGGCACACCGGGGACTGCCCTGCCGCGGCAGCCTCTAAGCTGCCGGAATGACGCAACCAACGGCGGTGCCACCCCACGATGCCCGATCCGCCGATGACTCTGGGCCAGCAGACGACACCCGGTATACAGCACTCGGCCAGCTCGTCGAGGCGGCCGCAGTGATGGAGATCGCCCTGCGGATGGCGTTCTGCGTCTTGATCGGCAGCGAAGATGCCGCCGTCGTCGCGGGCGGGCAGGAGACGCACTGGCTGATCGAGAATTGCGAAAGCATCGCGCGGCACCGGGCCGACCTGAGCGCGACGCAGCGCGAGGCGATCCGGACGGCTCTGCACGCCTGCCGAGACGCCAACCGCGACCGGAACCGGCTCGTTCACGACGCCTGGGGCACCGGCCCGAACGGGGAACCGGCCTCGCTGCGCGGCAATCAGGGCAATTACGAGATCATCGGCCGAACCTGGACGGCCGCCGCAATCCGCGCGGTCGGCCATGCGATCGCCGAAGCTCAGCGCGCACTGCTCGCAGCGATCGAGGATGCGCTCGGCGTCGCCAGCCTGCAGCGGGCGGGCCAGCAACTCGCCGCCGATATCGCCGAGCGCGACCTGTAAGGGGCTGGCAAACTACCGAAAATGCAGACGACCGTTGTGGACCACCCGCTCGTCGCGCACAAACTCACCATGCTGCGCGACATCAACACCGACACGCCGGCCTTCCGCCAGCTTTGCGACGAACTGGTCACCCTGCTGGGGTATGAGGCCACGCGCAACATTAACGTCGAGCCGGTCCAGGTCCAGACGCCCGTCGACGTAGCGAGCGGCGTCAAGCTCGCGCGTCCAGTCCCACTGCTCGTGCCAATCCTGCGGGCTGGCATCGGGATGCTCGACGGCATGGCACGGCTGCTGCCGAAGGCTGACATCGGATTTGTCGGCCTGGCGAGAGACGAGGACACGCTCATCGCCTCCACGTACGCGACCCGGTTGCCCGCTGACCTGACGGGACGGCAGACGTTCATCCTGGACCCGATGCTCGCTACCGGCGGCTCCATGGAGACCGTTATCCGCATGCTGCTGTACCGGAACGCGGCCAGCATCACCGGGGTTAGCCTTGTGGCGGCACCCGAAGGACTGGCCAGGATCACTGACGCGTTCCCGGAGGATAAGGTTCCGGTCCGCATCGTGACTGGCGCGCTGGACGCGCACCTCAATGACCGGGGCTACATCGTGCCCGGCCTTGGCGACGCAGGCGACAGGCTCTTCGGCACGATCTAGGCTCGGGGTCGAGATCGAGGGATCACGAACATGGCGACTCAGTTGGCTGCGCTGCGTCACCCGGCGCGCGCCGGCGTCGGGCTCGCAGCCATGGCGGGCCTGGTCCTGACTGGCTGTACCAGCTCATCAACCAGCAGCGCCAGTAGTTCCACGTCCGCAAGCACCGGCTCGAGCAACTCGGGAGGCTCGACGTCAGTCGTGTCGAGCAACTCCGTTCCGTTCCCCGTCGCGGTAGGCAACACGTGGACGTACAAGGACACCACCGCAGTCACCGCCGGTACGAGCGTCGACAAGATTGCCGCGGTTAAGGCCGTCCCGGGCGGCCAGCGGGTCACGATGGATTCCACCATCACGATCGCCGGCACCACGACGCACAGCTCCGGTTACTTCATCTTCCGTCCGGACGGGTCGATCACCTATCCGTTCAGCCAGTTCGGCACGGGCAGCTCGCAAGCAAAGGTGACGCTGCTCGCCGGCGACATCGTCTGGCCGCCCGCGTCGCAGATTGAGTCCGGCCAGGTTTCGCACGACATTTTGAAGGTCGAGATCACGGTCGCCGGCCACACCGAACACGTCACCTCCCACATCGCGGTCAAGGGCGAGGGGACGCAATCGGTGACAGTCCCGGCGGGCACCTACAACGCGACTGTGGTCGGGATGACCGAGTCTGAGACTGTCGCCGGCATCGCACTCACTAGTCAGATCACCACGTGGCTGGCGGCTGGCGTCGGCCCGGTGAAGACCGAGGTTACGGTCAGCGAAGGCGGCAGTGCGGGCACCGTCGCGGCACAGAACCTGCTGACCTCGTTCACCAAGGGCTAGGACGCATTCACGCTGTTCGTAGCCGACCGAGCGACGGCTAGTCGGTCCAAGGCAGGTATGAGACAGTTGCCGCTAATAACGGCGAGCGGGCCGAGCGGCAGCGGCCGCAGAGCACGGAGGTGGGCACGGCATGCGCACATTTGCGAGCCTGGAGGAGTTCGTGACGGCCAAAGGCGAGAGCCTGGGCTTCAGCGAGTGGCACAAGATCACCCAGGAGCAGGTGAACGCCTTCGCCGACGCAACAGGCGACCACCAGTGGATCCACGTCGACCTCGACCGCGCCGCGAGCGGCCCGTTCGGCGGCACGATCGCGCACGGCTACCTCACCGTCTCACTGCTGCCAATTTTCGCCATGGAGATCTTCCGGATCGAGAACCTCACCATGGGCATCAACTACGGTCTAGACCGAGTTCGCTTTCCCGCACCGGTGCCCACCGGCTCGTCTATCAGGGCCGAGGCGACTCTTACCGACGTCAAGCAGACCCACCTCGGCTCACTCGCGTCCATTCGGATGCGAATAGAAATCGAGGGTCAGGAGAAGGCGGCCTGCGTGGCCGACACACTGTCACTGTTTGTCGGCTGACGGCGGTTTCTGGCCGCTCGGGCACCGCCTCGACTCCCTACTTAACCGTGGCGCGCAATACCTGCTCGGCGGCCGCCGCCAGCACCGATTCCGTTCCGGCATACGGACCGTCGGGACGTGGCCAGTGCGTGACGACGTCGGTGAAGCCGAGTTCACCGGCCCGTCCCGCCGCCTCGGCCAGGTAGCCGACGCTAGACAGCGCGTACACGCCCGAGGCGTCCAGCGACAGGTACCTGGGCACTGTGGCCGGATCGCGTCCGGCCGCCGTCAACGCGTCCTCCAGTCGGCGCAGACCCTCGCCGACGCCACGCCACCAGCCCGCCGGGTCATCGCTCCGGCCGCCCGTCGTCACCCACGCGTCACCGAGCCGAGCCGCCAGGGCTATCGAGCGCGGCCCGTTCGCTGCCATCAGAAACGGCACACGAGGCTGCTGGACGCAACCGGGCAGGTTCCGTGCGTCGACGGCCCGGTAATAACGTCCTGCCCACGTGACATGATCGGTTCGCAGCAGCAGGTCCAGCAGCGCGGCGAACTCGGCGAATCTGTCGACCCGTTGCCGGGCCGTTAGCTCGGGGCCGCCGAGCACCTTGTTGTCAAAGCTACCGCCGGTTGCGCCCGCGCCGAGCCCAAGCGTGAACCGGCCCGCGCTGACGTCATCCAGCGCGGTGAGCTGGCGAGCGAAGCTCACTGGGTGCCGGAAGTTCGGGGACGCGACGAAGGTGCCAAGCCTTATCCGCGACGTCACCAAGGCCGCCGCCGTCAGCGTTGGCACCGCGTCGAACCACGGCCCGTCGACCAGAGTGCGCCAGCCGAGGTGATCGTAGGTCCAGGCGTGATCGAAGCCGTATTCCTCGGCTTGGCGCCACCGCCGCGCCGCGTCCTGCCAGCGCTGGTCGGGGAGAATGATGATGCCGAAACGCATCGCTAACGGAGGCTCGAAGCTTGCCGCAAGGCCGCGAGGAACGAGGCCGCCCAACGATTAACGTCGAACTCGCGTACCCGGCGGCGCATGCTGCGCATCCGGCGCCTGGCCTCGGCCGGCGGAACTGTCGCCGCCCGCACGATCGCGTCCTTCATGCCTTCGATGTCGTGCGGGTTCACGAGGAACGCGCTGGTCAGCTCATCCGCAGCGCCGGTGAATTCGCTGAGCACGAGCGCGCCGCTTTCATCCTCGCGGCACGCCACGTATTCCTTCGCCACCAGGTTCATGCCGTCGCGCAGCGACGTCACGAGCATGACGTCGGCTGCGAGATACAAGGAGGCCATCTCCTCGGTCGGGTATGTCTGGTGCAGGTAGTGAATCGGCGGATTGCCCAATTCGCCGTGATCGCCGTTGATCCTGGCCACAGTGACCTCGACCTCGTCGCGCAGCAACCGATACTGTTCGACGCGCTCCCGGCTCGGGCTCGCTACCAGCACGAGGACTGTCTGGAGCGAGCCAAACCGGCCCTCGCTGAGCAGCTCGCCATAGGCATTGAGGCGATGCAGGATTCCCTTCGTGTAATCCAGGCGATCGATGCCTAGCAGCACGACGTCAGGTCTGCCAAGCGCGTCCCGGTTCTCCCGCGCCCGTGCGCGCACGTCTTCGCGCTTGACGAGGTCGGCATAGCTAGCCCAGTCGATGGAGATTGGCAGGGTAGCCGTCTGCACGTTCCGGCTGACGTCGGGCTGGCGGCGGCGCCGCGAGTTTGAACCGTTGGCAGTCACGGCGGCTGCCTCGCCGGCAGACTCCTGGCCAGCGTCCGGGACCCGAACCATCGAACCGCTCGTCACCATTCCCGCGGCTTGGCGGCACGCACGCAGGAAATTGGCGGCGTCACCGTGCCGCTGGAACCCGATCAAGTCCGCGCCCAGCAGGCCGTTGACGATCTGACGGCGCCAGGGCAGCTGCGCGAAAATCTCATAGCCAGGGAACGGGATATGGATGAAGACCCCGATGCTCAGGTCGCTGCGCCGATCGCGGAGCATCTTCGGGACCAGCTGGAGCTGGTAGTCGTTGACCCACACTGTGGCGCCGACAGCTGACTGCGCCGCCACGGCTCGGGCGAATCGCTCGTTGACGCGGACGTAGGCGTCCCACCACGACCGCTGGAATTCCGGTGGCGCGATCACGTCGTGATACAGGGGCCACAGCGTGGCGTTGCTGAACCCCTCGTAGAAGTCGCGAACCTCCTCGGCTGACAGCCCGACGGGGATGAGGTGCAGGCCGGCCACCTCGAACGGCTCGGGCGCCTCGCCCGCCGCGCCCATCCAGCCGACCCAGGCTCCCCCGGCGTCGCGCATGACCGGATCCAACGCGCTGACGAGACCGCCTGGACTAGGTCGCCACTCGTCGCCATCGACGCCCTGAACCAGGTCGACCGGGAGCCGGCAGGCCGCGACGACGAAGTCGTGCTGACCTACTGGCCAGGGTCCCTCGCGCGGCGCCGCCTCCGTCCCGGCTGTCACCCGGTCCGACGGTGCCAGCTCGGACCAGGAAGCCTCGTCCTGCACAGACTTCAGTGTCAGCAACTCCTTCCGGATCGGGGCGGGCAGCTGTGTGGCGGCGCTTCCCGAAAGTTACCTTGCCGCATGACGCTTACTCTCGCGTGGTCCCCATCCAGCCCGCAGCCAACGCAGGGTGGCAGCGGAATCTGGCTGATGGCTACGATCGTCGGGTCTGTCGGTCAGGTCGGGCCGGCAGCAGTCTGTACGTCGACAGAGAGCCAGATGCACATAAATGACTGATCCGTACGCGGCCGCGGCCGCAAGCGCAGAGCGGCTGGCAAAAGCAACCGGCAAGCCCCGCCACGATATCGCCGTGGTTCTCGGCTCCGGGTGGGCAGCCGCGGCCGACGCCATCGGACCGGCCGACAGCGAACTCCCGTTCGCCGATGTCGGCGAGCTGGCCGCGCCGACCGTGCCCGGACACCTCGCCGTGGTGCGCTCGGTGTCCGTCGCCGGGCTGGACTTGCTCGTGTTTCTGGGCCGCACCCACTTGTATGAGGGCCACTCCCCCGCAACGGTGGTGCACGGGGTGCGCACGGCGATCGCAGCGGGCTGCCGGACGGTGGTGCTCACGAACGCCGCTGGCGGGATCGAGGCTGGGTTCCGGCCTGGCCAGGCGGTGCTTATCAGTGACCACCTCAACCTGACCGGCAAGTCGCCGTTGTCCGGACCGCCCCCGCCGCCGGGATATCCCCCGAGGTTCACCGACCTGACTGACCTGTACTCCGCCGACTTGCGGGCCGCTGTGCGAGCGGCCGGCCACGACCTCGCCGAGGCCGTCTACGCCGGGCTGCCGGGGCCGCACTACGAGACGCCTGCCGAGATCAGAATGCTCAGGGCGGCTGGCGCCGGGCTGGTCGGCATGTCCACTGTGTTGGAGGCGATCGCCGCGCGTCACCTTGGCGCCCGGGTTCTGGGCGTCTCGCTGGTCACGAACGTCGCCGCCGGTCTGTCCGAGCAGGCGCTGGACCACAGCGAGGTCGTCGCCGCCGGAAATGAGTCGGCCCCGCGGCTCGGCGAGCTGCTTGTCGCGATCCTGCCGGCTTTGGGCTGAATTGTGACTGCCGAGGACACGCGCGCCCGGGCGGCCCACTGGCTCGCCCAGGACGTCGACGCCGAAGACAAGTCGGATCTCGCTGCGCTCCTGGCGGACGACTCACCGGAAGCCGCTGCCGAGCTGGCCGACAGGTTCGCGCGCCGGCTGAGCTTCGGCACGGCCGGGCTGCGTGGCGCCGTGGCCGCAGGACCAAACCGCATGAACACCGCGACGGTCACGGCCACGACCGCAGCACTGGCAGCCTGGCTGCTAACCCGGGACCCGCACACGGCGGCGGCCGGAGTCGTGGTGGGCTGCGACGCTCGGAACCGCAGCGCCGAGTTCGCCGCCCAGACCGCCAGAGTCCTGGCCGGCGCCGGAATCCGCGTCCATTTGCTGCCGAGCCGGGAACCGACCCCGTTCCTCGCCTTCTCTATCCGGAACCTCAAGGCCGCCGCCGGCGTCATGATCACTGCCAGCCACAACCCGCCGGCCGACAACGGTTACAAGCTCTACCTCGACGACGGGGCGCAGATCGTGCCGCCCGCCGACACCGACATCGAGACAGCCATCGAGGCCGTCGGCACCCTGGCCGACATTCCGGTAGCGCCGCTGGATAGCTCGCTCATCACCCGGTACGGCGGCGACAGCACGCAGGGGTACCTGGACGCCATCATCTCTGAGCTCGGTAGCGCTCCGACGAGCGCGCCCTGGCTGCGCTTCGTCTACACCCCGCTGCACGGCGTCGCCGGGCGGCTGGCGCTGCGCGCGTTCGAACAGGCCGGGTTCACGGCGCCTGATGTCGTGGACGCGCAGTTCGAGCCGGATCCAGCCTTTCCGACAGTTCGGTTCCCGAACCCGGAGGAGCCGGGCGCCCTGGATCTCGCGATCGCGCGAGCGCGGCGCTCGGGCGCCGACCTGATCATCGCCAACGATCCAGATGGCGACCGGCTCGCAGTAGCGATTCCCGACGCCGGCGCGCCCAGCGGCTATCGTCAGCTCACCGGCGACCAGGTCGGCGCGTTGCTCGGCTCCTACCTGCTCGGCCGGCTGGCCGCACATCCGGGCACGGACATGTCGCGGCAGCTCGTGGTCAGCACCGTTGTCTCAGGCTCGCTGCTGGCGAAGGTCGCGGCGGCCACTGGCGCGCAGTACGCGCAGACGCTGACGGGATTCAAGTGGATCGTCCGCGCGGCCGAGCGGCGGGAGGGCGTGCGGTTCGCGTTCGGCTACGAGGAGGCGCTCGGGTACGCGGTCACCAGCGCGGTGCGAGATAAGGACGGCATCAGCGCAGCGCTCGCCGTGCTCAGCCTGGCCGCCGACGCACGGTCAGCGGGCGAGTCGCTCCAGGATGTGTATGACGCTCTCGAGACCGAGCACGGCGTGCACCTCACCGCCCAGGTGACGTTGCCGACCGAAGCGACGGTGCACGTCATGTCCCGTCTTCGCGGCGCCGCCCCCGCTGAACTAGCTGGCGAGCCAATTACCGGCGTGACCGACTACAGCGGAGGGACCTGGGAGCTTCCGTCCGCGGACATGCTCAGCTACACGCTGCCGGGCGTTCGAGTTGTCATCAGGCCGAGTGGCACCGAGCCGAAGGTCAAGGCGTACCTCGAAGTCGTGGAACCGGCCGCCGGGCGCACGCTTGCGGCAGCGCGCGGAGCCGCCTCCGCGAAGATGGACCGGCTGCGGGCGTCCGTCACCGACCTGCTGGCCTAACTTAGCTGGTGGTGATCCAATGCCAGCCGCGTCAGTCAGCCACCGCCAGCATCACGTCAGATGCCTTGATGATGGCGACGACCGGGGCGCCCGCCCGCAGGCCCAGTTCGTCCGCCGCTTCGACAGTGATCGACGCGACGAGCCGGGTCCCGTCGGCGTCGAGCGTCACGTTTGCTGTCGCTTCGCCCCTCGTGATTCCGGTGATGATCGCGTTGATCTTGTTGCGTGCGCTCAGCCGCATGGCGTGCTCCGATCGTGGTAGCGGAAGTGGTATCGGAATGGCGCGCCGCAATAACTGCCCGGATTCTGCCTGTTCATAGCCACGGACGGCCTTATTGCCCCAGCCGGCCGCGAGGTGGCAAGCTCATACGCATGGGAACGCACCCGGGGCATGGTGAGGAAGGCCACGTTCACGACGCGAGTTGTGCCGTCGCCCACGGGGACGCCGTCCCGCCCGCGGAGGACAGGGTTCTGGTCGCCGTCTTCGCCACGCCGGTCGCCAGGTACCTGCTGCGCTACGGCGCCGACGCGGGCTACCGAACCGTGCTGATCGAGCCCGATGGCGAGCGCGCCAAGCAGACCGGCGCCGACGGGTTTGACCTCGCCGATGGCCTCACCGGTTTGCCGGCCGATCGCACCGCTGTGGTGGTCACCGATCACCACCGGCCCGAACTCGGCGTTCAGCTGCGGGACGCGCTGAAGGCCGGCACCCGCTGGGTCGGCATCATGGGGAATCCGCGGCATGAGGCGCCGCACGTGGCCGCGCTGACTGAGCTCGGCGTGCCAGCGAGCGAGATCAGCAAGGTGCACCGGCCGATCGGTCTCAACATCGGTTCGCACACCCCGGCGGAGATCGCCATCGCAACGGTCGCCGGGCTGATCGCCGATCGCAACGGCAAGCCGGGCGGCTTCGAATTCTGAGCGCGCTCGCTGGAACGTCCGGTTGACCCTGCTGCGGGGAGGAAGCGGAGTGCCGAACCAGCCTGATTACTCGGGAACGCCCCTGGTGCGCAAGCTCGGCATCGGCGACGGCGACGAGATAGCGCTGATTGGCGCCCCCGAGCGATTCGAGGACACGCTCGGCGAGCTGCCCGATGTCGCGAGCGTGCACACCGACCTAGCCGACGACGCGCGCTACGACGTGATCGTGACGTTCGTCACCGAGCGCGCCGAGCTGGAAGCCGAGCTGCCACGGCTCCGAGCCCGGATGGCACCAGCGTGCGGGCTGTGGATCGCCTGGCCCAAGCGCGCGTCCGGGCTGCCGACCGACATGACCGATCACGTCATACGCGAGGTCGCGCTACCGACGGGGCTGGTGGACAACAAGGTGTGCGCTATCGATGACACGTGGACCGGCGTGCGCCTGGTGATCCGCCGCGAGAATCGCGAGCAACCGCGATTGGCCGGAAGCGGGACCCGCAGGCCGCGGCACCGGCGTCAGGGTTGAATCGGGGACTTACCCGATAGCGCCGCGAAGCTGAGCCGGGCAGTGTAGAGCGCATGGACAGCATTACTGAGGAGCCCGGCGCCGAACATCACGAGGCTGACGGCGGCGCATCCGCTACAGACACGCAGGCGGGCCAGCCGCTTCCGCTCCGCCGGCCCATCAAGGGCCGCATGCTGGCCGGCGTCGCGGCCGGGATCAGCCAGCACTTCAACGTCGACGTCACGATCGTTCGGATCGTCTTCGCCGTGTTGACGATCGTCGGCTTCACCGGCATCGCCTACCTCGGCGGCCTGCCCCTGTACCTCGGCGGCATCCCGCTGTACATAGCCTGCTGGCTGCTGATCCCGGAGGAAGGCAGCGAGCACTCCATCGCCAGCGCATTCTTCAAGAACCGGCAGAGCCGGTCCGACTGACGTTCGACGCTAATCGACTAGCAGCTCGCCCTCGAACTTGCCGAGATCCTCTCGGTACAGTTCGAGGCCGACGCCGTTCGGGTCGCGGAAGTACATGCTGTTATCGGCCCCCCGGTCCGGGCCCAGGTAGTCCACGCCAGCCCCTTCCAGCTTCTTCCGGGCCGCGTCGAACTGGTCGGCGGTCACCGAGATGGCCAGATGCTGGACACCGCCGATGGTCTCTTGCCACGCCGGGTGTTCGTGCCCGGGGAAGTCGAAGAAGCCCAGCAGGTTGTGGTTGCCGATATCGAAGAAGAAATGGTTCGACCCTGCGTAGTCGCGGTTCTCGACGAGCTCAACCAGCGGGAACCCGAGGAAGTCCTGGTAGAACTTGATGGTTTCTTCGGTGTCCTTGGCTATGAGCGCCAGGTGATGGACGCCACTGACGGCGCTGGCTGGCCGATCGGCCAAGGGTCGGAGGTACCGCTTGCGTAGCTCTTCCCGGCGTTCCCGCACTCGCGCGAGTTCCTCACCCTGCGGCTCTGGCATCTGGTAGCTCCTTAGGTCACCGGCCTGGTAACTGACGTCTGATCCGTCCGGCTCAGTCCATCACGGAACCGGCCCGACTCCAGTGTCCCGCGGGTGTCAACGAGCCGCGGTGTCCCCTGCCCACGTTCCCTTGCTAAGCGCCGGTCGCGTGCAGGTCCGCGTCCTCCGGATGGACGCGATGCCGTTGCATCCAGCCATGCAATCCATGCAGCTCCGCAGCGAGCTCTGGCGGCGGCACGGCGATGACCGGGCAGTGCGCATGGCCGAGGCAGTACTTGCTGACCTTGCAGCCGGTCAAGCGCCAGGTGCCGCGCCGGCCGGCGCCGATCACGAGCACGTCGCCGGGCTGCCGAGCGAGATCGCTCAGGACCTGCCCGGCCGGACCGCGGATAACTTCGGCCGCCAACTCGATGTCGGCGGGCGGCCCGCCGATAGCGAGGTCGATTGCCTGCCACAGCCGATCCCAGGCTGCTTCCTTCCACGCCGTCCGCAGTTGCGGGCACGGGGCGCGACGGTCGGCGAGCTCACCGCCGGGCGGTATCCATGCCAGCACCGGCACTAGGACCGCGTAGTCCGATCTGGCCAGAGCCGCCGCGTATCGCAGTGCCTGGAGGCTTCCTGGCGAACCGCTGACTCCGGCGATAACCCTGCGCGCGCGCATTTCACGGCTCCTTCCCGCAGCGACGCTGCCAGTTAATCGCGGGAATCTACTGATTGGCCGTCTACTAACAGCCTCCATGCGAGATGGGCCCGCGTGCAAGCACCTTCCATACGGATCGCACTTCAAACCAACACGTCATCGGCGCTCTCGCTGGATTGTGACTCTCCATATCTTTTGATAGTCTCTCTCGTATTAGAGCGACACTCACTTTATCGCGGATCATCCCAACAGGTAGGTCAGGAGTCGGTCCCATGCAAGATCGCCAGCTTCCCGCCGCCCAGGGCAACCGCCGTTGGTGGGCGCTTGCCGCCCTAGCCGTCAGCGTGCTCGTGGTAGGCCTTGACCTGTTCGTCCTTTCGCTCGCGCTACCGACGCTGGCCGTGGACTTGCACGCTTCGACCGGCGACCTGCAATGGTTCGTCGATTCCTACAGCCTGGTTCTGGCCGCCGCGCTGTTGCCGGCCGGGCTGCTCGGCGACCGGATCGGCCGCAAGAAGCTACTCATCGGCGCCCTCGTGACCTTCGGCATCGCGTCGCTCGCGTGCGCGTACTCGTCATCGACCGGTGAGCTGATCGCGGCGCGTTCTGTCCTCGGGCTCGCGGCTGCCGTCATCTTGCCGCTAGCGCTGGCCGTCCTGCCGGTGATGTTCACACCTGCCGAGCGGCCGCGGGCTATCGCCATCGTGGGCGGCGCCACCTTTGTTGGCTATCCGCTCGGCCCGATCCTGGGCGGCTGGCTGCTCGACAACTACTGGTGGGGTTCGGTCTTCCTGATCAACGTGCCAATTGTCGTGCTCGCGCTAGTCGCCGTCGCGTTCCTGATGCCCGAGTCTCGCGGCACAGCCACCTTCCGGATCGACGGAATTGGCGTGCTGGTCTCCAGTGTCGGACTGGTCGGGCTGACGTATGGGGTCATCCGGGCCGGGCAGGACGGGTGGTCAGATGCGCTAGCGGTTAGCGCGATGGCGGTCGGCGCGATCGTCCTGGCGATGTTCGTCATCTGGGAGCGATTGGTCATACGGCGCGGTGGCCAGCCCCTTGTCGATCTCAGTCTGTTCCGGTCGGCCGGTTTCACCTGGGGCACGACGCTGTCAACCATGATCTCGTTCGCGCTGTTCGGACTCACATTCGCGATGCCTCAGTTTTTCCTCGACGTTAAGGGCCTCAACTCGCTGGCTAGCGGCATCAGGCTCCTGCCGCTCATTGGCGGGCTGGCGATCGGACTCGGCGTCGGTCAACGACTGCAGAGCCCGCGCAAGTCGGGGGGCGGCGCACCAGACAGGCCGCCGATGCTGACCGCGCGGCCGATTGGGGCCGGCGGCTTTGCGATCATGGCGGCCGCGCTGGCCGCAGGCACGGCCACGTCCGCTGCTAGTGGTTCCGGGTTTGTCTCGGCCTGGTTCGCCTTCACGGGCTTCGGCCTGGGCCTGGCGATGCCGACGATGCTTAACGCGGCGCTTAGCGCGCTCACGCCCGAGCGGAGCGGATCGGGCTCAGCGCTCATGACCGCCCTGCGGCAGGTCGGCGCCACGATTGGCGTCGCCGTACTCGGCACCGTGCTCAGTACCGTCTACCGCAGCCAGCTCGTGGTGACCGGACTGCCTGCCGGGGTGGCAGCGGTCGCGAAGAGCAGCGTCGGCACTGGCGTAGCGGTCGCACTCAGGCTTCGGTCGCCGCAGCTACTTGGCTCGGTGCACATGGCGTATGCGGGCGGCGTCGACGTGATGCTGTGGGTGTGCGCGGCGATCGCTGTCGCCGCCGCGGTACTCGCTGCTCTGTTCCTGCCCCGCCAGCCACGCATTGGCGTAGAGCCGAGCGGCGCTCCGGACAGGGCAGCGGCCGGAGCGCCCAACGCCGAACTAGGCGCCGCGGATGCAGAATGACTGGCATGACCGAGGTGCCCGCTAGTACCGGCGGCCTTCGCGAGCGCAAGAAGGCAAAGACACGCGCGGCGATTCGCCAGCACGCGCTGAGGTTGTTCCGAGAGCACGGCTACGGAGCAACCACTATCGAGCAGATTGCGGCGGCCGCCGAGGTCTCACCGGCCACGTTCTTCCGCTACTTCCCGACGAAGGAAGACGTGGTCCTTCAGGACGACCTCGACATCGTGACGGTCGAAGCACTGGAAGCGCAGCCGCGCGACCTGAGCCCTATCGCCGCGTTTCGCGGCGCGGCCGCCGCCGCGCGAGCACAAATCAGTGCCGAGGAAGCGGCTCAGCTCGCCGAGTCGACGCGGCTGATGATGACGGTGCCGGAAGTTCGGGCGGCGGCGCTCGATGAGCTGCTCAGGACTACCGATGTGATCACGGCAGCCATCGCAGCGCGGACCGGCCGGAGCCCTGACGACTTCGCGGTCCGCAATCTGGCTGGCGCCATTCTGGGCGTGATCATGATGGCGACCCTGCCCTGGCACCTGAGTGACGGCGGACAGAACGTGGACGAGATGTTCGAGCAGATCGACGCGGGCCTTGCTCACCTTGAGGCGGGGCTTCCGTTGTAGACGCTAGGCGCGAGCTGATCCAGAAAGTGCTCGTGCCCCGTCCCTGGGGGCGAAGGACGGGGCACGGCTGGGTTCGTGCCCCATCCCTCGGGGGGAAGAGACGAGGCACGGCGGGAGGTTCGCGCCTCGTCCCTTGGGGGTCAGGACGGGCAGCGTTAGGCCTCCCTGGTTGGGACCGGCTGGCCAGGGCGCCAGGCGCTGCCTGGCCAGCCGGGGCTCTAGGAGTTACTTCACCTGGGTGACGATGTTCTTGACGAGCTGGACCGCTTGGGCCTCCCACTTGGCGTACGCAAAGGGGAACCCCGAGTTCTGCACTGCCTGAGCGGTTGCCCACAGCGGCTGCTGCGCCCAGTTCGGGTTGCTGGCCTGCTGTTGCTGAAGAGCGGTCAGGAACGCGTCCGCCGCGTACTTCGGGGTCATGATCTGCTGCGCCGTACCCCAACCCATCGACGGCCGCTGCTGGAACAGGCCGAGCGAGTCCGAGGTGCCGTAGTTGATGTTCTGAAGCTGCGACTCCTGCATGGCGGTCGCCACCGCGATCACGGCGGACCGAACGCCCATGCCCTTGCCCAGCGCCTGCTGGACGATGGTCGTAGCGTTAGCCTGCTGCGCGGGCGAGATCGGCATCCAGGCCTGCGAGCCGGCGGTGGCGGTCGGCTGCAGCTGACTAGCGGCCTGCGGCTCGCTTGGGCTCGTCTGCTTGGCGACTGTCTGCTGAATCTGCGACCAGGATGGAGGCTGCGGTGCTGGCGGGGGGGCCGGGGCAGCACTCTTGGCTGGGGCGGCCTGCTTGGCGGGCGCGGGGCTCTTGGCCGGCGCGGCGCTCTTGGCCGGCGCGGCCTTCGGAGCCGGCGACGCACTCTTAACCGCGCCAGCCTTCGGAGCCGGCGACGCACTCTTAACCGGGGCAGCCTTCGGAGCCGGCGACGCGCTCTTCGCGGTTGCGGAGCTCTTCATCGGCGCGGCGTGAGTCGCGTTCGTCGCAGGGCGACGTGTCGTCCACGGCGCTTTGGCGACAGTCTTCCGCGCGGAATGCTTGGGTGTACTGGTCCTCTGCACGAGGGAGTGACTGACTGCTGCCGCCGGATGCGAGTGCCCAGCCCCGGCGAATGATGCAGCACCAGCGGCGCCGGCGCCAGCGAGCGCGGCAGCTGCGGCAATGTAGCTCACAGCCTTCTTCCGAGCACGAATGGCGTTGTTCAGTCGTCCAGTGCTTCGCATGCGGGGGGCCTTCCGTTCGGGGATTCACGCTGCGCTGGGGGTTCCGCCGCGTGCTGCCCCGGCATCCGGGGCACGATCCGGGGGAGGATCACTATGCGTTACTGGACTCTGACGCGATGCGATCGAAGTTTGTTTCGCAATGAGACGCAGGTCACGTGTCACGATTAGCCGATGAGATCTAGGTCACTACTCGTCGGTGACCAGAAGGGGCAATTAGGGCGAAGGCTGTTAGCGTCGGCTGCGGGCCGTGACAGCGCCAAGGCCCGACGCTGCGGCCTAAGGCGCACGTGGTTCCGTGGGAATGTTGCGCGTTCAATTACTGTTGGCCCGGGCATGCCAGACAAGGCCAAGAGGAGGACACCATGCCAGCCGTGACAGTCGACGACATTTTGCTGCTTCCCCGGATTACCGAGCCGGACCCGGCAGTTAGCCGCGACCGTCAGGTGCTGGCGGTCACGACCGCGCCATCGGCGTTCGAGGGCGAGGGGTTCCCGGTTCGCCGGGCGTTCGCCGGCGTCGACCTGAAGGCGCTTGACCCGTTCATTCATATGGACCAGATGGGCGAGGTCGATTACGCGCCCGGGGAGCCGAAGGGCACTTCCTGGCACCCCCACCGCGGCTTTGAGACCGTGACCTACATCATCGACGGCGTATTCCGGCACCAGGACTCGAACGGTGGCGGCGGCCTTATCACTAATGGCGACACCCAGTGGATGACCGCCGGCGGCGGGATTCTCCACATCGAGGAGCCGCCGGAGGAGCTCGTCATGACCGGCGGGCTGTTCCACGGCTTCCAACTGTGGGTGAACCTGCCCAAGAGCCTCAAGATGTCGCCGCCCCGTTACCAGGACATCAGGGCTGGCCAAGTGGCATTGCTCAGTTCGGCCGATGGCGGTGCGCTCGTCCGCGTCATCGCCGGCGAGCTTGATGGGCACGCCGGCCCCGGCGTGACGCACACACCGATCACCTTGCTGCACGCGACCGTCGAGCCCGGCGCCGAGCTTCGGCTGCCCTGGCGGCCCGACTTCAACGCGCTGGCCTATGTGCTCGCTGGTTCTGGCACCGTCGGGGCAGACCGACGTCCGGTGCGGACCGGGCAACTGGCCGTGTTCGGCCCTGGCGACGTGCTGACGTTCGGTGCGCAGCGCAGCATGAACGGTCCGAGCGACAGGCTCGAGGTGCTCGTACTCGGCGGCCAGCCGATCCGGGAGCCGGTTGCGGCGTACGGACCGTTCGTCATGAACACCAGGGCCGAGCTGGTGCAGGCCTTCGAGGACTACCAGGCAGGCCGGCTGGGCACGATCCCGGCAGTCCGAACACCGCTCCCGACCGAGCCGCATCCAGGTCACGACGTTCTGTAGCTTTCTACCCAGGCGTGCTACCCCCCGCCGGCGGCTCAGCACCGCAGCGAACGCGGCGGACCCGCGACAGCGCCCCCTCATGGAGGGGGCGCTGCTGCATCTTTTCGGCACCCGGGCCCGACAGTTGACAGTCATTAACAAGTACGTTAACTATTGTACTTGTGCGCAACGATGAGCCGGGCGGATCGCCCGTCGCCGACGTCTTCGCGGCGCTCGCGGACCCAGCCCGCCGTCAGGTCGTGGAACTGCTGGGCCGGGCGCCCCACCGAGCTGGCGAGCTCGCAGCCGCGATAGGCATGTCCGCGCCCGCTATGAGCCGCCACCTGCGGGTGCTCCTGGAAGCTGGGATCGTCACCGACGAGCGCACGGCTCGCGACGCCCGGATGCGGTATTTCCGGCTGCGGCCGACGTCGATGGTTGCCATGCAGGCCTGGCTTGATCAGCTCCAGGCGCACTTCGACCAGCAGCTTGCGTCGTTCAAGCGACACGTTGACCAGCATCATCTTGGCGAGCGTCGGGTTGATCGGCACCGCGCCGAGGAGACACAGTGACCCCACCGGAAACTCACGACGCCCATACCGTCTCCACCGAAGTAACCGTCGGCGTGGACCCCCGGACGGCCTTCTCGATCTTTACTGACGAGATCGATCTGTGGTGGGTCCGTGGTCCCATCAACTTCCACGACGGGGCCAGGGCGATCGGCATGCGCTGCGAGCCCGGCGTCGGCGGCCGGCTGCTCGAGCTATACAGTGCCGACGCCCGCGACGCACTCGAACTCGGCCGGATCACCACCTGGCGACCGGGCGAGCTGCTGGCCTGGCAAAGCGGCGTGGACGACGTCTCTGTGTCCGTGCACTTCCAGCACGTGGCCGAGGGCACCAAGGTCACGGTTACGGCGACCACACCGGCGGGAGGCGTTGACCGCGGCGGAACTGCATGGGTCCGCGTTGTGCCCCGTTGGCTGGGTGACTGGTGCGTCCGGCGCCGAACTGCGCCCCGGACGCCAATCGACACGGCCCGGCTAGGTCTCGCGATCCATTACGCCAGACCCGTAGCTGCCGCGCGGTGGCTTGCCGACGCGTTCGGCCTCGGGCCACCGGACATGCTCGGCGAGGAAGACTCGGCTGACCACGCGTGGATCGAATTCCGGATCGGGAACTGCCCGGTCATGCTGTTCCCGCGGCAAGATGACTGCGGCGTCGTTACGGGGGCCACGCACGTGCCGTGGGTGTTCGTCGACGACCTGGAGGCGCACCTGGCACACGCACGCGGCCGGGGCGCGACCATTCTCACCGGCATCCGCCAGCATGGTTACCGGTCTTACGAGGCGGCCGACCTCGAGGGCAACCACTGGACATTCGTCCAGGCGCGCCCCACTCAGTAATGCTCGGCAGACAGACTTAGTTGCGCTCGACTCGCCACTCCGAGCGCCAGTTCAGCCGGCCGGCTGCGCCGCAGCGGCGGATTCTGCGAGCCGCCGCAGGGCGCTGCGCGCAATCTGGGGATCGTAGGTATTCCAGTACGGCGGCAGTGACAGCCGCAGGAAGCTGCCGTATCTGGCCGTGGCCAGCCGCGGGTCCAAGATCGCGATCACGCCGCGGTCGTCAATCGTCCGAAGCAAGCGGCCCGTGCCCTGCGCCAGCAGCAAGGCCGCTTGTGCGGCGGCGACCGCCATGAACCCGTTGCCGCCTCTGGCCGCGACCGCGCGCTGGCGCGCCGAGGCCAGCGGGTCATCCGGCCGCGGGAACGGGATCCGGTCGATGACGACCAACTGGAGCGACCGACCTGGCACGTCGACACCCTGCCATAGCGACAACGTGCCGAACAGACAGCTCGTCTCGTCTTCGGCGAACCTCGTGACTAGCAGCCCGGTCGAGTCCTCGCCCTGGCAGAGGAGCGGGACGCCGATGTCAGCGCGCAGCGCGTCAGCCGCTTGCCGGGCAGCCCGCATGGAGGAGAACAAGCCGAGCGTCCGACCGCCCGACGCCGTGATGAGTTCCCGTAGCTCGGTCAAGTAGGCGTCGGACAGTCCGTCGCGGCCGGGCGGCGGCAGATGGCGCGCAACGTACAGGATGCCGCTGCGGCGATGGTCGAACGGGGACCCGACATCGAGCCCGGTCCAGTCGAGCCCGGTTCTGTCCGGCGTGACAGCGGCGGCCTCATCATCGGGCTCCACCGCCGGCCGCGCGACCGCATCCGACGTACCAAGGTGCGGCAGGCCCCATTGCCGCGCTAGTGGCTCGAAGGACCCGCCGAGCGTCAGCGTGGCCGAGGTGAGCACCACGGTGCGCTGCTTGAACAGCCGCTCCGCGAGCAGGCCGCCAACCTGGAGCGGCGCGACCCGGAGCGTGTCGGGGCGCGCAGACTCATCGGAGACCGGCCGGTCCAGCCAGACGACTTCAGGTCGCGCCGAGAGCTCCGCCTCGAACGACGCGACGATCCGGGCGGCATTCTCGGCGACTTCGTCGAGGGCCACCGTCGCCGTCCTGGTCGCGACGAGTCGCTCGGTGTCGTCCTCACTGCCCGCGTGCGCCCGCAGGTCGGCCGCGCACGCAGCAGCAGCATCCCGCACGGACGTCAGCGCCAGTTCGACCTGATCCGTCAAGACGTCGAGCCGGCCGTCCTGCGTGTCGGCCAGTGCGAGTCTCAGTCCCTCCCCCGCATCGCGAAGCCGGCCGGTCAGATCTTCGCCGACCAGCCGCCCGCATCGCCGCGCGGCCGCATCGACGGCTGATGCCGACAGCTCCCCTGACGCCACGCTCGTGACCCGGTCGACGAGATCGTGCGCCTCGTCGATCACGACGACGTCGTGCTCGGGGAGCACGATGTAGTTCTCCATCGCGTCGATCGCGAGCAGCGCGTGATTAGTCACCACGATGTCCGCCTCGCCTGCCGTCTCACGCGCGTGTTCGGCGAAACACTGCGTGCCGAACGGGCACTTCTGTGCTCCGATGCACTCGCGCGCGTTCACCGAGACTTGCCGCCAGGCGCGGTCGTCGACCCCAGGGACGAGCTCGTCCCGGTCGCCTGTGCTGGTCGTGGCGGCCCACTCGTGCAGGCGGGTCACTTGGCGGCCGATCGCCGACACCGAACGCGGGTCAAAGAGCGCATCCTCGGGCTCGACCGGCGCAGTGACGTGCACCTTGTTGAGACAGAGGTAGTTGCGGCGGCCCTTCAGGATCGCGAAGACTGGCTCTCGCCCGAGCAGTTCGGCCAGAGCCGCGGCCAGACGGGGCAGATCGCGCTCGATGAGCTGTCGCTGGAGGGCGATCGTCGCCGTCGAGATAACCACAGTCCGGCCCGAGCTTGAACTCCCGCCGGTAGCAAACCAAGGGCGGGACGCGCCGCCGGAGCCGGCCTGCCCATGACCGGCCGGCCGAGCGCCGGGCTGACCGGAATCGGTCAGCGCGTGGCGGACCGCGGGTACGAGGTAGGCCAGGGACTTGCCGGTGCCCGTGCCTGCCTGCACGGCCAGATGCTGGCCGGACTCCATGGCGTCGTGCACGGCCTCAGCCATGGCATCTTGCCCCGGCCGCTGCGCGCCGCCGATGCCAGCCACCGCCGCCTTGAGCAGGGTGTCAATCTCGGGCAGTTCGGCACGCACCCTTGCACGCTATCGCCTGCCAGCGTCAGAAGCCCCGGCCTACATCAGGTGGCGGGTGACGCCGCGCGGGACGGTGGCGTGCTCAGCTCGTGACGTCAGCGGAGGTGAACTTCGCCCACGCGATGGACACGAAGATCACCCCGTACACCGCGAACGACAACAGTCCGTGCTCCACGCCAGACCAGTCGATCGGCGCCCGGAACAGGCCGTCCCACGACAGCCAGAAGTGAGTTGGCAGGTAGGAGTGGATCGCCGACAGCTGCGGTACCTGGTCAGCGATCTCGCTGCCGATGATGACCACCAGCAGTCCCGCTATCGCCCCGACCGGATGCTGCGTCAGGGTCGACGCGGCCAGCCCGATAGCCCCCGCCGCCATCAGCGCTATAGCCACGTACGCCGTGACCAGAAGGACTCGCCCGATGCCCGCCCAGAGCGACACGGTCGTGCCCGACAGGAGCGTGACCGGGCCGGTGTGGAAGAGGATCAGGCCCATGATCAACGAGATGACGGTGTCCAGCAGGCACGCCGCCAGGCAGAACACGGCGATCACCGCGTACTTCACGCTCAGCAGCCGGGTCCGGCCGGCTGGTACCGCCAGCAGGCAGCGCAACGTGCCGAGGCTTGCCTCGCCCGCGATCGAGTCTCCCGATATGACCGCTATAGCGAGCGGCAACAGCAGGAGCAGGAGCAGGGTCAAGACCACGAGCGCCAGGAACACCCCGTTGCCAGCGAGCTGATTCAGGAACGCGGGCCCGCCGTTAGGTCCTGTCGGCGCCGATATCGCGAGCCGGAACACGATCCCGAAGAAGATCGGCACGGCCGCCAGCACGCCGAGGAGCGCCAGGTTCCTCGGACGGCCGAAGACGAGGCGTAGCTCCGAGATGAAAAGCCTCGACCAACTGGGAACGGGGCCGCGTCGGCCGGCCCGGCTCTCGTCCAGCCGATGCTGCCTGGGCCGGTCACCGGCCGAGGTGTCGGCGGGCGGCCACGTGCTCGCCGGCGCCCTCGACACCCCACCAGGTGGCGCGCCCGCAGCTTCCGTGGCGGCCTGCCCGTTGACCGGGTTCCCGGCCACCGACTTCGACTCAGTCGACATCGAAGCCCTCGCCCGTCAGCTCGACAAACTCCTCTTCCAGGCTGCGCCGTGGCGTTTCCAGACCAGCTACGGGCACGCCAGCGCGGACGAGTCGCTCGTTGATGACCTCCGGCAGCATCGGCCCGAGATCAGCGCTGACCTCGAGGCCGGCGTGCGACACGCCGGTCAGGCCAAGTTCGCGCAGCAGGTGGGCGGCCTGCTCTGGCTGTGGCGTCCTGACCAGCAGCCGCGCCTGGCCGCGCAGGTCCGCTAGCGGGCCCTGATACACCAGCTTGCCGGTCCGCATGACGCCTACATGGCTGCAGATCTGCTCGACCTCGGCAAGCAGGTGCGACGAGACGAAGACGGTGGTGCCGTCTGCGGCAACCTCCCTGATCAGCGACCGGACTTCGCGCGTCCCCTGCGGGTCGAGGCCGTTCGTAGGCTCGTCGAGAATGACGAGTCGGCGCTGTCGCAGCAGGCTGGTGGCGATGGCGAGCCGCTGCTTCATGCCAAGCGAGTAGGCGCGGTACCGCTTGTCGGCCGCGCCGAGCAGGCCAACGCGATCCAGGGCTCGCTCGATCCGCCCGGGCATGGTCGCCGGGTTGGCCGTCCGGTCGGCCGCGTCCAGCCTGGCCAGGTTGGCCCGCCCCGACAAGTGCGGGTAGAAGGCCGGCCCCTCCACTAGCGATCCCACCAGCGGCAGCGCATGTGCCTGCCCGGCCGGCATCGGCAAACCGAGCACGTCGTGGCTGCCCGAGGTCGGCTGGATCAGGCCGAGCAGCATCCGGATCGTCGTCGTCTTGCCAGATCCGTTCGGCCCGAGGAAGCCGTAGACGGATCCGGTCGGCACCGCCAGATCGATCGCGTCGACAGCGAGCTGGCCGCCGCGGAACTGCTTAGTCAGGCCGCTGCTGGCCAGCGCCAGCTCAGCCACCGAACTCATGCTGCGCAGCCCGTGTCAGTCACGATCCCCCCGGCCTAACCAGCAGCCGGAACATCGGCGTACAGCACGGCCGGAGTAACCGCCCCGAAGAGAATCTGCCCCTTGCTCGTGATCAGGACCGACGCGACCTTGGTCTGGAGCAGGCGTCCGCTGCCCCAACTACCGTGTACCGGTGTGGCAGCGAGCAACAGCGCCCGCAACACGGCTAGGTCAGGCCGGGCCTGGGGTGGCACCGGCGAGCCGGGAACTGAGCCGGACGAGGCCGAAGCAGACGATGACGACGAACTGCCGAACAAGCCGTTACCAGTGGAAGGCTGAGCCGGCAGCTTGTCCTTGAGCAGCGCGTTGACCGCGGCCGAAACCTGCGGGTCGGCCGGCGTGGCGATGACCGTGAGCCAGTCCTTGCCGATGGTCTTCGGTGCGGCGCCGGCGACGGGCACGGCCCCGCCGAAGATGCCGCCGTCGTTCACGTTGAAGAGGCCGCCGCCGCTGTTCGGAGTGCTCTGGCCAGGCACGTTCACCGCATTCTGGCCGGCGGCCGCGGTGAACTGCTGGTCGAACTGCTTGATCGCCGCCGCGCGCTGCGCCTTGGACATGCTGGCGGGCAGGCTCTTGACGAACTGGGCCTTAATCTGCGCAAGCGCTTGCTTGGGAATCGCCGGTGCCTGGCCGGTCTTCAGGCCCATGGGCGGCGAACCCAGGCCGGGAGGTAGCAGCCCCGGTGGCACGCTGCCGGGCACCACTTGCGTCTTCACCGTCGCGCCGGGCGGCGGGGTGAAGCTGAAGTTCGAGGCGGCAGGCGCGCCGAAGCTGAGCGACGAGAAGCCGATGCTGAATATCAGCCCCGCCGAGCCGCGGCCGAACACTTCGACGCTCACCGGCAGGTGGGTCTTGGCGTCGATCACGATGACGACCTTGCCGATGAGCGACTGGCTCGTCCGCGGCTCGAGTGCGAGCTGGTATGCGGGCCCGGTCGGGGCCTTGACGTTGGACTCGACGGCGACCAGTGTGGACGGGCCGAGTGCTTTAAGTGCCTGGTTGGCGGCAGCCTGCGGTGTCGGTGTCGCGCAGGCGGAGTTCGAGCTGCCGGGCGGGCAAGTACCCGCGGCGGGCCCGTTCCGTGCCGAACCCGGCAGGTTGGCCTGAGCGGGCAGCGTGATCTTGGTCGCGGTCTGGGTTTTGCTGTTCCACAGCCATACCGTACGGCCATTGATCCGCACGTCCGATTCGCCGGCCGGCACCGGGTGCGCAATCCTGAGGTGCTGCGGGTCGCGGTACCAGATGTTGACGGTCTGGGTTCCGGAGGTCAGGTCAGCAGCAGCGCCCGACTGGGAGGCCTGGGGCAACTGCGGCAGCTGCGGTAGCCCGAAGTCGGCCGTTTCCTGCACCGTCGCGGTGAACGGCCCCGGCGGCTTGCTCGCCGCCTGGATCGCCTCGGCCACGAGCTGCGCGGCAGTCCGAGGCGGCAGCGACGGAGCCGACGCGCTGGCCATCGCGGTGGCCGCAGCGATAATCCCGATGGCGGCGAGCACCCCGACTGGGACTGCCCACCGGGCCCGAGCATCGAGTCTGCTCACGTTATTCACCCGCCGTTATTACTAAGCCCCCGACTCTGCCCACAATAGCTTCCGGTATTGCCAATGGCGTCATCCCGCAGTAGGAGGAGGCATCAGACCTCGCTACTACCAATGACGCTAACGGAGCAGCGAAGTAATCGCGATAGCGGCGAAGAGCAGCGTCAGGTACACGATCGACAGGTGGAACAGTCGCATCGGAGCGGGCCTGTCGCCCGCCGCGATATGGCCGCGCAGCCGATGCGCCTCAACGAGGAACCAGCCGCCGAGCCCGGCCGCGCAGACGCCGTAGATCCAGCCCGCATACGGCGTCAGCAGTAGCGTCACGGCGACCATCGCGTAGGAGTAGAGCAGGATCTTCCGCGCCACTCTCGTCGGCGTCGCGACGACAGGCAGCATGGGCACGTTCGCCGCCGCGTAGTCATCACGGAACTTGATGGCAAGCGCCCAGAAGTGTGGCGGCGTCCAGAAGAAAATGATGGCGAATAGCACGCCAGCCCACACGCTGACCCTGCCGGTCACCGCCGCCCAGCCGACAAGCACGGGGAAGCAACCCGCCGCGCCGCCGATCACGATGTTGGACGCGGTCCGGCGCTTCAGGCCGAGCGTGTAGATGAACACGTAGAACAAGATCGCGGTGTCGGCCAGTGCGGCCGCGAGCCAGTTTGCCGCGAGGCCCAGCAGCAACGTCGAAGCCGCGCCCAGTAGCACGCCGGACGCCAGGGCTTCGCCTGGCTTGATCGCCGTGGCATCGGCTGGTCCGGCGTCGCCGTGACCGCTCGTCCGCACAGGCGCCACCAGCGGTCGTCCCTTGGTCCGTCGCATGATGGCGTCGATATCGCGGTCAATGTAGCAATTCAGAGTGTTCGCGCTGGCTGCCGCCAGCGCCCCGCCAAGCAAGGTGACGAGGACAAGGCGCAGCGCGGGAAGGCCGCGGTCGGCGAGCATCATCGTTGGCAGCGTCGTGACGAGCAGCAGCTCGATGATTCGGGGCTTGGTCAGCAGGAACAGGCTCCTGGCGATCAGCCGCGCCGACCGACGGCCGCGGAGCGGCGCGGGCTCTGCCGCGCCAGGCGTCAGCTCGCCCATCACCCCTGTCACTCGTCTGCCTCCGTGACTGTCGAACCGAGTACGCGGAACGCCAGGTCAGCCGCCATAGTGGTCGCCGCGTCCGCAGACACGTTACCGGGTCCGCACCATGGCGACACCGGGCCGGGTCCGTCTGCTGTGCGGCCGACGCCGTACCAGATCAGTACGGTTCGTATCCACCCAGTCACAAATGTCTGGCATCACGCTGGTGGCGGCGACAGTCCGCGCTAGATTCGATCGCGAGCAGCACGAGTCAACTGACCCAGCGCACTGTCGGACAGGAGACCATCCCATGGAGTGCCCGGCGGGCGAAGGCCGCCAATGATCGCCCCGTCGGGCGCCGCCAGCGCGGCGCTTGCCGCGGCATTCAAGACCGCGCTGCTCAACGAGGGCGAGCTCATCTTCTTCATCTTCGTGTTGCTGGCCATTGCGTGGGTGGCGTGCCGGGAACTGCTGCTGGCGAAGGCAAGGGCACGGCTGGTGCTCCGGCTCGCGGCCAGGCGGGCCGGCCGGGTGCCCGAGGCCGCCGCACGCCGGGTATTGCGGATCGGCGTTGGCATCCTGTGGATCTTCGACGGACTGCTCCAGGCCCAGCCGACCATGCCGGGCGACCTGCCGTCGCACGTCATCTCGCCGGCCGCGGCCGGTTCGCCTGGCTGGGTCGTCCACGCGGTGGGCTGGGCGGCAGCCGCCTGGTCTGCCCATCCCGTCGAGGCAGCGTCGGGCGCGGTCTGGATCCAGCTCGGTATCGGTGTCTGGCTACTGTCCGCCGCTAGTCCGCGCTGGTCGCGGGTAGCCGGGCTGGTGAGCACCGGCTGGGGACTTGTCGTGTGGACTTTCGGCGAGGCATTCGGCGGCATGTTCGCGCCCGGAGTCAGCTGGCTCCTGGGTGCGCCGGGCGCGGCGCTGTTCTACTGCGTGGCCGGCGTGCTGCTCGCGCTGCCGCTCGCCGCCTGGCACGATCCGCGCCTCGGCCGGGGCGTACTCCGGTGGAGCGGTGCCGTGATGCTGGCCTTCGCCGTGCTTCAGGCGTGGCCGGGCCGCGGCTTCTGGCAGGGCACGTGGCACGGCCGACCGCACTCGCTGGCCGCAGACGTCGGCGCGATGGCGGCCAGCAGGCAGCCGGTTGTCATGCACCGGCTGGTGAGCGACGCGAGCTCGCTCGCGGCCAGCCACGGCTTCGCGGTGAACCTCGCGGCCGTGATCGCGCTTGCTGTCACCGGCAGTTGCCTGCTGTCCGGACGCGCTGCGCTCGCGCGACCTGCGGCGATTGTCGCCATCGCGCTGTGCGTCACGGACTGGGTCTTCGTCCAGGATCTCGGCTTCCTCGGCGGACTCGGCACCGACCCGAACAGCATGGTGCCGCAGGCTCTGCTCTTGACCGCCGGGCTGCTAGCACTGACAGCGGGCCCGGCGCCTGTCATTGCGGATTTCGGCATCGTCGACCAGGCGCCAGCCGATACTGCATCCGCGAGCGCTGCGCTGGCGCGCCCGGTGCAAACTCCGGCCTGGCGATCTCGCCGACTGCCTGGCCGGGCCGTCCGCGGCATCGGCATCGCGCTGGGCATGGCCAGCACAAGCTCCGTGCTGACCCTGTGGGCCGGTGCAATGGTGCTGCTCGGTGTGGTGCCGATGGCGATGGCAACAGTGCAGCGGCATCCTGCCCCGGCGGCCGCCATCGCCTCTGGTCACCCGCCGGTTATCGGGCCTTCAAAAGCCGCAGCTGCTGACGGCCGCGCTGAAGGCCGCCTCCCAGGTCCCCGATGACCGGACTGGCGCGGCCGAGGCTGGCTTTGCCCGGTCGAGCGCTGCGAGCGCGCAGCGCGTGACGTCGCTGGCCGCCGCGGAGGTGACCATGGCGTCCCCCAGCTCAAGTTCGTGCTGCAGGTTGTCACGGCCGTGGCCCTGCACAACGTCGAGCAGGAGTAGCGGTCGACCAATAGTTCTGGCCTCCGAGCATGTGTCGCCGGAACTGGTGATAACGAGATCGGCCGCCGACATCAGGTCAGGGATCCTGTCGGTGAACCCGAACGCGTGCACGCGCGGCTGGCGGGCAGCAGCGGCGGCGAGCTTCCGGGCCAGACGCCGATTCCGGCCGGCGACGGCCAGCACGTGCACGCCCGCATTGGCCAGCGCTTCGGCAGCCGCCGCGACCGGGCCTAGCCCCCAGGCTCCCGACATCAGCAGGACGCAGCGTTCGCCCGGCGGCACACCGAAGGATGCCCTCGCTTGTCCCTGTCCCAGCGGGTGATAGAACGCGGGGCGAACGGGCGGCGGCACAACCTGGACCTTGGCGTCAGGCTGGAATCGCAGCACCGCGAGTTCGGCGATTTCCGCCGTCACCAAGTACATGTCGACGTTGCGGTGCACCCACAGCCGGTGCGGCGTCACGTCGGTGCAGAACACGATGTGCCGCATCCCCGGGTAGCGATCAGCGAGGTCGCTGCCGGCCGCGGCGCCGGTGGCGAAGACAGAGATCAGCAGATCAGCCGGGTGTTCATCCAGGAACCCTCGGAGCCTTGGCACGAGCTGACTTCGCGCGCCAGCATCGGCCAGCTTGGCCAGCCTGCCGCCGGTGCGCAAGGAGGAGTAGTGGAAGGCGTCGTACACACCAGGAATGGCCAGCATCGTCCGGAATACCACTTCGCCGACCGAGCCGGTCCGGCTCCGCATCATCTTCATGGCGTCCAGCGTCGACGTGGTCCAGCCTTGGGACTCAAGCGATGTGGCGCACGCGGACGCTAGCGCGTCGTGGCCCATGCCGATGGACCCCGACAGCAGGACGGCTGCCCGGTCGGGGGTCATGACCCCGCCTCCGACCGTGACAGTTCGCCCGGCTGCTGACTCAGCCAGTCCAGGTACAGCCGGACGCCGGCGGCGAACGAGGTAACCGGCGACCAGTCCAGCACTTCCTTTGCCAGTCGTGTCGAGATGCTGACGCCCTCGTAGTCGGCTGGGCGTGCAGGTTCGTGGCGGACCGGCACCGGACGGACGAGGCTGCAGACCGTTTCAGCGATCTCCCGCACTGACACCGGTATCCCGCCCTCGAGAGCCAGCGTCTGATCGGCCGCCGCGGGCGTGAGCGCCCGGACGTGCGCGTCCGCCAGGTCCTCGACGAATACGTAGTTGCGCTGCTGTTCGCCCGTCCCGGCAATGGTGATCGGCTGACCAGTCATGGCGGCCCGGACAAACCGCGCGACCACCAGTGCCTCGCGCATGCGCGGCCCGTACGGGATGCCGTACCTCAAGATGGTGAACTGCTGTCCGTACATCTCGCGGTAGCTGTGGACCAGCAGTTCGGCCGCCAGCTTTGTGGCGACGTACACATGACCAGGAGTACGCAGATCGATCGGCACGTCCTCGGTCAACTCGCCGCGGCCAATGGCCGCCCCGTACACCCAGACAGTGCTGGCTAGAACGAACCGCCCCACTCCCGCGGAACGGGCTGCCTCAAGGACCCGGGTGGTCCCCTCGACGTTAAGTCTGACGGCCCGCACCGGATCAGCAGCGACGTCGTTCACGTCGGCGGCTCCAGCTAGGTGGAAGACGGCTTCGGCGCCGGCCATCGCCCCGTCGAGAGCGACCGGGTCGAAGATGTCCGCGTGGCGGTACTTCGCCTGTGGATTGAGCCAGCGCCGGCCTATGTCCAGGACGGTGACGTCATGGCCGTCCCGGATCAAGTGATCGACGACATGAGAGCCAATGAACCCGCAGCCCCCGGTTACTGCGATGCGCATGTGTCCACCTTTACCCGCAGGACGGCGACGGACACCGTCGGTGTCCGTTACACCCTGGCCAAAGCGCCATAGACAGCCGAGACGCCGTCTACGACCTCGTCCACCTCGTCGGCTGTCATATCGGAGTGAATAGGCAGGCATATGTGCCGGGCGCACAGGTCCTCGGCGACCGGCAGCGGCAGGCCGGCGAACTCGGCGAAAACCGGCTGGCGATGCAGCGGCAAGTCGTAGACCTCGCCGGCCAGCCGAACCCCGTGGTCCTCGGCAAGCTTCTGCTTGAATGTAGCCCGATCAGCGCCGGGCGGCAGGACTGCGATGTATTTGTAGAAGTTCGTCTCGCAGCCGGGCGGCTCGGCAAGCGGCTCGATACCGTCCAGGCGTGCGAGCGCGGCGTCGTAGTGCGCGGCCACGGCGCGGCGATGCTTGATGAACGTCGTCATCCGGCGCAAGTGCACGAGCCCGGTTACCGCCGCCTGCTCCGACATCCGCCACGCGTAACCGTGCAGGACGTGATGGTTCGCGCTCACGCTGCCCTTGCCCTGATCTCGGTAGATGCGCGCCTGCTGATCGATCTCGCCGGACGATGTCACGACCATGCCGCCCTCGCCGCACGTGACGACTTTCGTCGGGAAGAAGGAGAACCCGGCAGTCACTCCGAACGAGCCCGCGAACTGGCCTTCGAAGCGGGCTCCATGCGCGTGGGCTGCATCTTCAACCAGTGCCACGTCGCGATCGGCGCAGATCCTCGCGAGCTCGGCGACGGCCGGAGTTATAAGACCGCCGATGTGCACGAGCACAACGGCGGCCGTCTGCGGCGTTAACGCGGCCAG
>Ga0126373_10000331_pt1 | contig 31108 bp, 27 predicted proteins | sample PanSoiMetPlot_11_FD_92545 | JGI IMG/M metagenome (GOLD analysis project Ga0126373, IMG submission 92545) | Tropical forest soil microbial communities from Panama - MetaG Plot_11 | ecosystem: Environmental > Terrestrial > Soil > Tropical forest > Bulk soil | place: Panama | collected 2016-02-17 | reverse complement strand
TCGGTCATCCTCGCGTAACCATCTGCCGCACCGGTAACCACACCCTCGAACAGACCGAGAACGCACCGCATGCCCTCCACCCGATCAAGAGCGGCGACAAAATGCATTTCGGAAGTCCCGGGATTGGCGAAGCACACTTCAACGCCACCAGCAACAAGGGTCCGTACGAGACTTTCAGCTCCGTTCATGATGAACTCATCCGGCTTGCGTTCACCCAGCTCGTATTAGTTAGGGCGACGGGCGTCAACAATCCTCTGCTGTTGGCGGCACCGAGCAAATCCAGACGGCATCCGGTCTTGTCGCGTGTACCAAACGGCGATCGTTGGTAGAGTCTCTAGCCAAGCGTTACCCTGAGTTTATATTCCCACATTACCAAGAAAAGCTACCGCGCACATGGCTGATAGGTTAATATATGCGGGCCGTGTGGTTGTCATGTTAATGGTAATCTACGCTATGCATCACCACGCTACCTGACGACTTACCATTTTGTCCCTTTCCACTGTTGATCCACGTGCCAGAACATCCACCTGGCATCGGCTGGAAAATAGCAAAGCCGCCAGCAAATTGCCGCCACAGTCAACCTTAGGGTCATTGAGGAATTGTTAGCCAGCAGATATGCCAAGCTGTTCGTTGTGGCGATGGCCGCCGCAAACCTGGCCTCCGGCGCTGCTGGAGCGGACGATTCCGTGTTAACTTACCATGCTCACGAAAACCGAAGCGGCAATTTCGTCGTGCCGAAATTGACCTGGGATCGGGCCCAATCGGTCCATTTGGACAAAAACTTTCAAACACACGTATCGGGCAAGATTTACGCGCAGCCACTCTATTGGCATCCGCCGGGAGCGGAGACTGCTAATCTGCTGGTCACCAGCGAGAACAACATGGTCTATGCGCTCGATGCGAAGCGTGGCACGGAGATCTGGAGCCGATCGCTAGGGACGCCTATTCCTCTCTCCGCTCTTGACTGCGGCAACATCGACCCGCTCGGCACAACAGGCACACCAGTTATCGACGAGTCCACGCAGACAGTCTACCTCGAAGCAGGTATCTACGATTCGTCTGGCCCGCATCAACGGGTCTTCGCATTGACGCTTAAGGACGGCTCCCCGTTGCCAGGATGGCCCGTTGACATTGCGGATGCCCTCAAAGGTCGAACTCCGCCCTTCGATCCTAAATACCAAAGTGAGCACGGAGCGCTTACCATTCTAAATGGAACGCTTTACGTGCCTTTCGGCGGCCATTACGGTGATTGCGGCCGATACAATGGCTGGGTCACCGGCATTTCGCTTCGTGATCCCAGCGCGATAAAGAGCTGGGCGACACGAGCCCGTGGTGGTGGAGTCTGGGCTCCGGCAGGGATCAGCTCGGACGGAACGTCGCTGTTTATTGCTACTGGTAACACGATGGGAACCGCGGCCTGGGGCGGCGGTGAGGCCGTCATCCGTCTAGCTGGCGATCTACACGACCCAGAGGCTTCGAAGGATTTCTTTGCACCCGCAAACTGGCACGACCTTGATGAACAGGACGCCGACCTAGGCGGGACCGCCCCTATTCCTTTAAACCTTCCCATAGAACATGGCGGCCAAGCCGTCGTCTTGGCGCTTGGTAAGGATGGCCGCGCGTACCTTCTCGACCGCCGTAATCTTGGTGGAATCGGCGGCAGCTTAACTGTTGAGACGGTGTCGAACGGGCCGATTCGGACCGCTCCGGCTGCTTACCCGGCGACCGATGGGATGTTTGTCGCATTGCAAGGGCATGGGATCAATTGCCCTCCGTCGCAGTCGACGAGTGCGCAATCACTTCTCGCCAGATTCTTGCAGGACATCCAATGGCGGCGCATCGGGCGGCTTGCCCGCCGTTGGCTCAAGACTGAGGAGAACGAACTTATAGTCTTAAAAATCGGACCCGGTTCACCTCCCACAATCGCGACCAGCTGGTGTGGAGCGTTACGAGGCGGTGCACCCCCCATCGTCACCACGACGGACGGGCGCTCTGACCCAGTGGTCTGGATTGTGGGTGCGGAAGGCGACAATCGATTACATGGCTTTCGAGGAGATACGGGAGAGTTATTGTTCGACGGTGGTGCCAACGTGATAGGTGGCTTGCATCATTTTCAGACCTTGATCGCGACAGAAGATCGGCTCTACGTCAGCGCCGATGGACAAGTCTACGCCTTCGCCTTCTGACCACCTTTCAACGGCTGCTGCTTATCTGACTCGATGTGGGGCCAGGCGCTTAAACGGAAAGCGCATCCCGGACCTGGGGCGGCCATTTTTCAGTACTCACGCCATGTAAGGTGAAGAGCGCAAGGGCCAAGCGATCAATGCCGAATGCGACACAGGCGGTATGGGCTACTTCGCCAGACTCAGTTCGAAGCTGCCAGATGGTTCCGAAATGATCACGGTGGTAATTAAAGCTCATGCAGGCGGTCGGCGCTTCTTCGGAATGCAAAGGAATTAGCAGCTCAAATTTCAATTCCTGCTCGACCTGGCTGGCGGCCATCATCTTCCCGGCTCTTCCGAAGAACGGATCGCTTGCCGCTGCAATCCGATACGGAACGCCGAGAACGTTTGCAAATTTGTCCGCGCGTGCGAGCCATCGCGATCGAAACTCCACAACCTCATCCACCGCACCAATACACACATACTCACGCATACGGAATGATTGAAAGCGTCCAATTTCGTGCGAACTTTCATGGCGAAAACAATCGCACGCCACGTCGAACTTAACCGAACCTTTGGGGATCGGGCCGCGGGACGCTACGAGGGGGTAGAGCGGATAGCAAGCAGCCGGGGCAAGCACCAAGTCGGTAGCCGATAACCTCGTCACCCATTCTTGATCGGGGTTGCGAGTCTCCAAAGCCGCCCGAATCTCTGATTCGGAACCTTGAAGACAGCTCACGCATCCAAGAAGATGCGGAAAGCTGTGCAGATATCCCGACCGCTCGACCTGTGCGCGGTTGATGATCGGAGGAAATCGTAAGATTTCCGTATCGGGTTCCCGCTGGCGTGAAATCCACGTGGCTAGGCCGTCCACGACCTGCTCGAAGACCGCGGTCCGGGCGTAAACGCCACCTGACCCCAACGGGTGAAACAGCGCATTAGAAACCGACTCAAGTTGTCCGTTTACGACATAATTCATCTGCACACGCTCTCCTACGGCTCTGTGCGCCGGATTCCAGCTTACGCGATCCTCGCTAGAGACCCCGGTGTTAATCCCTCAACAACGCCGGCACTTCTGACAGCAACGATGCGGTCGCCACATTCGCAAGTATTCGATCGTTGTTGAGCATGATCGACGAAGATAAAATATCGCGCAGGCTGCGCGATATACTAAATTCTCCATCATTGCGATAGCCTGCAAGCCCACATGCTTGGAACGAGTTCATCACCGTCGAAATTGCCATTTCCGATGCGTTAACCTTTAGCAAATTCAACGCCGTTTGAAATTCTAGAGACTGCAACTCGTCAGAATTGTCAGCGGCGGCCTCATATCGGCGGATAGCTGTTGCCACCATCCCCCTGAGTGCACGCAACGTTGCCGAGGCCCGCGTGAGGTGAGCTGCCCCAGGTGGCAGCTGACCACTGCCCTGGCGAGCTGCACCGCGCACAAATCGGCGGGCCCGATCCACGGCTCCTGCTGCTGCGCCAGACCACACTCCGCTCCACGTCAAATGAGCGACCGGCATCATGGTGTGCGTGTGAATCTTTTCGTACGTCTCGGGGAGAACTTGAGTTATTTCACCTCGTCCCTTCAACTCAAATCCGTCGCTGCAGGTGCCCCGCATCCCGAGCGCATTCCACTCAACAATACGCTCAAGCTGATAATCCTCTTTGTTCAAGGCCACCAGAACTTGATCGTTTGCCGGAGCGTCCGGCGCCCGACGAGCGGTTGTTAGTATGGCATCAGACTGCGCTCCATAGGATACGACGGTCGCGCTCTTGGTCAGTGACATCTGGGCGCCGTTCTGCTCTACAGCGCAGGCGCTCGCGCGGAGATTCCCACCGCCCTGTCCTTCAGTGGTTGATGAACCTAAAAGCAGCTGATCGGTGCATAGGCGCCGCAGCAGACGCTCGTGCCATTCACTACCGCGCGCATGACGCACGAGAATAGCAACCATAATTTGATGCATCGCAAAGATCATACCCGTCGAAGCACAGGCACGGCCCAGCACATAACACACGTCAACAACGTCGCCGACGCTGGCACCTTCTCCGCCTAGGTCGATGGGAATCAAGATGCTCATCAAGCGCTGAGCCTTGGCAGCTGAAAATGCCTCCGATGGAAAACGCCCTTCTCGGTCAACCGAGTCGGCAGAGCTTGCGGCCGCCGACGCGGCCGTCTGCGCCCGGAGCCTGAGATCGTTCGCAGCCAAGCAACTTTCCGCTGGCATCCTATGGGCGGTCATCATGAACGTGCCACTCCGTTAAAGGACTAGGTCTTCAGCGAGCCCCGCGGCACGCTGCACGATAGATTCCAAGTTTCTTCGCGATTGGCAAGAATGCGACCCCCTTAGTCGTCGCAATAGTTACTGCGGACAAGGTCTATGGGCGTCGAGGCGTCCAACGCATTGGGGGGAGGACGTATCCGAATTCGTCTTCGCGCCCGGCGATAATCCCGGGAGAATTCACATTTAAACTGATATTTGCCGCGAGGGTCCAAGTCAACGGAAATCCAGGCGTATAGTCCTATATTAACATTAAACCCACGGCCATTTAGCACTATTATGTCTCATCTGAGTATCAACGCTATCGTAACTTCTCCATGCGATGCCTTTCAAAGGTCCCACTATTACCGAGGATTTTTCACCTTCTGTGCGCCCTTGCTTCGAAGAGCTTTGCGAACTATGACGACGTATGCTACGTTGTTTGCTGAGCTTTCGGACCTGGTGAAATTAGGGCTTTTTATAATGTTGGATCGTCCCAGTATCGGCTCGATAGATAGGGTTTCCGCTGTGGTCCATCGGATGCTTTCCGAGCGTTCCATTACGCGGCCGGTCGGCGCTGACGACGATCTGCGTCAGGCTGGGCTCAGCTCGCTAGATATGGTTAACTTGGTTCTCACCATCGAAGCCGAATTTGACGTTAGGGTACCCGAGGCTGATATCACTCCGGCCAACTTCCGGTCGATTTCCTTGATCAGTAGTCTGGTTACCGATTTGCTAGCAGGTGCGAAACGGTCGCTCTAGGCCCTCGCATCGTTGCGTGGATACGGGTCGCCCGGTTGATTTCTTCTGGTTCTCGCAACCTGTGATAATCGGCGGGTAGCGCAAACGGGCTCCGCTGCGAGCGGCGTTTGTCCTACGTCATCCCGAGCCGCCATGACCGTGCCCAACCGCGCCCTCCTGGTGTCAAAGGGCGCCGTTGGCACAGCCTAGGGGGCACTACAGGTGCTCCTTTAGTCCAGCCCCTCCCCTAAGCCGGTGCCCCGGCGCGTCTCGCGCAATCGCGACAAGGCTGTCCTCGCAGGCGTCGATCGATGCGCCACAGACATTCTTTACGGGGGCGCCGAGGTCGGCTCACCGTGGCGACGGCGAATTCGCTGCCTTCTGCTGCCCCAACGACCTGATTCGGCTCCTCATCGCACACATGTAGCTTGCGATCGTCAGCGGCCCAATACGCCCAGTTCCCTCGCTCCATAGACGTGTCCGTGGCAGTGGTTTGCGTCGAGCATGGCGTGCGTCTGGCATTTTGACCTCTCACGAGGGCCGCGGGCTTGATGGCACAGTGTCTTGGAGAGCGAATCAGCTAAGCCTCTGGCTGAGGCGATTCAAACTTAATATTGTGACCTATGGGGTATCGCCTCTTGGTGCAGAAACCGGCGCCCTACAGTAAGCCGGTTTTGCCTCCCAGTGATTCGAGTTCGACGATCTGCTGGCCATAGGCAATAACATGCCGCTCAGAACCTGTTGGTGTGAGGAGTGACAATGCCCCTGGATCCATTCGCGAAAAGGCTCCTTGATATGGTGGCGGTGGGCGGCCTATTCGATCCTGCAGAACTCACGCCGCCAACCATCCGCCAAGCGATTGCCCAATTGGCACGGGCTGTCGACGCGAAGAATGTGGGGATCGGGGCGATCGAGAACCGCAAACTACCCGGCCCCGGCGGCGACATACCTGTCCGTGTCTATACTCCAATGCAGGTCGGCCCGGGAAGCTCTCCCGGTTTAGTCTACTTCCACGGCGGTGCCGGCGTTTTCTGCAATCTCGACACCCACGACGGATTTTGTCGAGTCCTTGCCAACGAGAGTGGATGCCGGGTGATCTCCGTAGACTACCGTCTGGCACCTGAGGATCCGTTTCCGGCCGCAGTCGAGGATAGCTACTGCGTCACTAAATGGGTGCTCGACAACGCCTCGGAGCTGAGCCTTGACCCGACTCGAATCGCCGTGGGGGGAGACTCTGCAGGCGGTACGCTCGCAGCGGTCGTCTGCCATGCAGCGAGACATTGGTGCGAACCAAAGCTCGCGCTCCAGATACTCTTCTGCCCAGTTACTGACGTGGCTGGCAACACGCTATCTCGCCGCTTATTTTCAAGTGGTTATTTCCTCGACATGAGATTGTTTGATTGGGCCCTTAAGCACTATTGCCCCCCCGATATCGATCTCAGGGATCCTCGGGTGTCTCCTTTGCGTGTAGGGGACGTCACTGGCTTGCCGAAGGCACACATCCATACGGCAGAATACGACCCGTTGCGCGACGAGGGAAAAGCGTATGCAGATCTCCTTCAGCGGGGGGGCGTAGACGTGCAGTATAGCTGTCACGAAGGAATGATTCACCACTTCTATGCGATGGCGGCCGCCATTCCCTACGCTCACAACGCGATAAAAGTAGCCGGTCGCGCGATCAAAGAGGCTCTCAGCTAGTTTTGATTTAATTGTTCAATCGGCTTGTTTTATGCGTCCTGGGGCCGCTTCGAGGTGCTGCACAAGAGTGAGCGTTACTGGCCGCTCACCATCGGCATCGGCATTGCAGTAACTCACGACTTCGACGCAGAGGGGAGACATTCAAATCAACGTAACGATAGGCATAAAGCCATGCTGCGCCATCAAGTCCAAACGCGCCGCAATCCGCGCCACTAGTAAGTCCTTATCATGCACCAGATGATGTACCAATTTCCCACCAGGCGCAGACTCTGACAATCATGCGTGCGCAAAGGCCCAATAAAGCTCCCGCGCCTTACGATACATTGGCCCTGGTTGCAGCGCCCGCTCTCCGATGCGGATTACCGGTAAGACCTTGGAAAAATTTCCGGTCGAGAAGATTTCATCTGCGCGCTCGAAATCAGCATAACGCATTGTCGCTTCTAAGACCTGGACGCCCGCCCCCCGCAGCAGCCCAATAACCCGCTGGCGCGTAATACCAGAGAGAAACGTTCCATTCGGCACCGGCGTCGAGACTATGCCGTCCTTGACCATGAAGATATTCGAGGTCGCAAGCTCAGCCGCATTTCCTAACGAATCGCACATGATTGCATCATCAAATCCGCGAGCACGTGCTTCAAATAGAGCACGAGCGTTGTTTGGATACAGACACCCGGCCTTCGCATCGACTGGCATGGTTTCTAACGTTGGCCTGCGAAATGGAGACAGAGTGATGGCGAAGCCGTCCGGTCTGCGTAAGGGTGCCTCATACATTGTCAAGCACCACCTCGTTGAGTCGGGATCGGGCGCTTGAACACGCGGTCCCTCCCGTTCCGCCCAATACATGGGTCGAATGTAGAGCGCGGTGTCCTTGCTGAACCGAGCTAATCCGTCCCTAACAAGGCTCACCCAATGCTCCGTCGAAACGATAGGTTTAAGGAATAGCTTCGTCGCGGATTCGTTCACCCGAGCGCAATGAAGATCAAGGTCGGGCGTCACACCTTCAAAGGCACGCGCTCCATCGAAAACGCACGAAGCCATCCACGCGGAGTGCGTTCGCGGCCCAAAAATTGGGACGTTGCCCTCATGCCAAGACTGTTCGTAAAACGTCCACGTTCGCGACCAGCCATCCGTCCAAGCCATCGCCAGCTCCTAGGCCTTCGATTCTGAGATTTCTAGCTCACTAAGTAACTTTGTCGAGTTTATAGATCTGTCCGTGGGCAATGAGTACTGATTGCGAACGCATGCATACCGGATTTCCTTTCATGGATTCTCTTTCTAAGCGTGGTTCGCTCTCTTCGGCCCTAGGCCCCAAAACCGTTGACGTCTCATCTCGTCAGTGACTCCCCAAACCTCACGAACTGGCGCTAGGTTATTAAACTTTTTTGGGCCGAGATGTGTACGAGCCAATTTCGATATATTTGAATGGCCGCTTCGCGCCAAATCTCGGACAAGTTACCTGTCAAAACTTCATACGGAAAACTCGTCAGCAGCTCCGCACGACGATCTGCCAGTGCCTGATCACGAAACGCGACTAATATTTTCTCGGCCTCAGAACTAAAATAATTTTGGGGAATTTCCGGATAGACGTCCTTCTCCTTTCGGAGAAATCGCCCAATATCTCGTCGGTACTCTCCCAGCAATGTGCCAGACTCGTACTCGGGATGCCCTTGAAAGAACACAAAAAGACTATCTTGCTGCCGGACAAACGTGTCCACGCCTACCTGTTTGGACCGTGAGAGAATGGTATAACCGCACGAGGCAAGCGCGTCCTCGTCGACCGCGTTCCAACGGGAATGCGGAATCCTCAATGGCGACGGAGCCCCTTTCATCATTGGATGCTGCGAGATCCGCTCAAACTCATGGACACCAAAGCACTTGCGGTCAAGTGCGCGGCGGGGAATTCCGTCCAAATAAAGGACAGCTGCGTGGACTGCCAAGCACGACCAGATCGTCGATAGGGTATTGCAGGCCGCCCAATCGAGAACCTGTGTCAAAGTTGACCAGTAGGGCTCTTGCATCAGATCTGGGACACGAGGCTCAGCTCCAGTGACTATAAGCCCATCGAGGTGACCATTCAGAAGATCATCAGTCCCAAAATAATTGTGACGAGCTATATGTTCTTGCCCCAACGCACTTCTTGGAACATTTGAGAGCGAGTAAAACCTCAATCGAACAAGGAAATCATCCGCCGCAGCGTCGACAAGCTTGAGGACTTGTCGCTCGGTCATTTCCAAGGCGGAATCTGGCATATTGTTAATTAATCCAAGGTCAACGCAGTTCGCATCCCCTTCCCGGAATTCTGGCCGAGGTTTACCGCGCAAGTTCTCGACGGCAGCGAACAAACGATATCCAGATGGGCCCCCATCCACCACGACAGGCATGACAGTTGCTTCCTTCAGAATTTTACAACGGAACAGTGCATTCCTCTACAGCCATGGCACCCCCATCCTGGTCCAAACGCCGTCATCTCGTTGCATCCAAAGCTTGATCGAGATCCGCCAATATATCATCAATGTGTTCCAACCCCACACTAAGGCGAATGGTCTCCGGCCTAACCCCGGCTTTTAATTGCTCGTCAGTCGACATTTGCCTGTGTGTGGTGGACGCCGGATGGCAAGCCAGGGACTTGGCATCACCTATGTTGACCAGTCGCTTAAATAGCTTCAAGGCGTCGTAAAATTTCGCGCCTCCCGCAAGGCCACCCTTGACCCCAAACGTTAAGAGGGAGCAGGCCCTGCCCCCCAAGTATTTCGACGCGAGCGCGTAATAGGGACTGTCGGGGAATCCCGCATAGTTAATCCAGCTTACGCGATGGTGTTCGCGAAGAAATGCGGCTACCCTTAGTGCGTTCTCGACGTGGCGCTCAACGCGGAGGGCAAGGGTCTCGATCCCTTGGAGCAACAAGAATGCGCTTAGCGGGGACAAAACAGATCCCGTCGTGCGCTGGTGGACGCTTCGACACCGCGCTATATAGGCGGCATCACCAAAATGCTGAGAGTAAATGAGGCCGTGATATGAGGGATCCGGACAAGTAAACATAGGAAAACGCTCCGAATACTGCGTCCATCGAAATTTTCCACTGTCCACAATCACGCCGCCAAGGGTTGTGCCATGGCCACCCATAAACTTGGTGAGCGAATGTATGACAATGTCCGCCCCGTGACTAATCGGCTTCAATAGAATCGGCGTGGGCACGGTGTTGTCCACTATCAAGGGGATGCCATGCCCGTGAACAACATCTGCAAGCGCCGCGATATCGCAAATGTTTCCCGCTGGATTTCCGACGCTTTCGCAGAACACGGCTCTTGTTTTCCTATTAATCAATCTGTCGATGGCGTCCGGGTGATCAGATTCAGCAAATTGAACCTGGATACCTTGGCTTGGCAAGATGTGTGCAAAAAGTGTGTGTGTCGTACCGTAAAGCTGGGGAACCGAAATGATGTTCGTGCCAAGTTCAGTGACGTTCAAAACTGAGTAGTTTGTTGCGGCCTGACCTGAACTCACACTCAGCGCCTCTAACCCGCCCTCGAGCGCAGCCACCCGCTGTTCCAGGACGGCCGTGGTCGGATTTGCAATTCGTGTATATCGAAATCCTTCCCTTTCCAGATTGAACAGCGCTGCCCCATGTTCGGCGCTATCGAAAGCGTACGCAACGGTCTGATAGATTGGAACCGCGACGGCTCTTGTCGCAGGGTCACCTTCAAAGCCGCCATGAATGGCGATGGTTTCGTCTCTCACGGAGTCACCTAGGTATGTCGAACAGAGAAATTGGGTCGCAGAAATCTACCCTATCCTGTGGGGGTAGGTCTGACTTTTCATGCGATCTAACCGGGTTTTGTGTTCCCTGAGCCTCGGCAACGATAGCAAATCCTATCCAACGCGACTATCGCATTCGATCGGGAGTCCGGATAACCTTAATTTACAGCTTGCACAAAGGTCCGAATCACCGCGACGTCGAGGAATTCTACGCTTTTAATCGCTAGTATGAGCTTATAGAGTGTGAAATACACCGAGAATGTCATGCGGGAGCTATTGGGGAGAAACGGATGTGACAGCGGCGGAGCATTAAAGTGGGCGCACTCCGCCGGAACCTTTCCAAGAAGACGTAGCGGCATGACCGAGGTGCGTTTTTCATTTTCGTGAGCCGGTCCACGTATTCACGGGCGGTGCCTTGCAGGCAGTGCCGGACGGCTGACTGCGTCGGCGCTCGAAAGCGGCGTGGAGACCTACTCTCAAGGCCATAAGCAGCGCGAGCCTGCTGACGGCGGCACCACCGCGATGGGCCATTGGCGGGAGGACTACAGGCCTCGAGGTGGTCCTGCCGGCCCTCTATTTGCAGGAGGTCTCTGCATTTGCAGGATGTCTCTGCGAGCGATCTTCAAGAGGTGCCGGCAGAGCTGCTGAGCTCCAACATATCAAATTGCTGCCTGCAGTGGGGCCGAGCGAAAGCACAATAGACGACGGTAGAAGCGTGACCTATCAACCCTAAATGCATCTTCCGGTCGGCTTGGCGCACTAAACTAAACGGCCACTAGCCCCATGTTGGACTCTGCCGACGACCTATGACGCTCGGTCGGAGCGGGTCCGTTTCAATCAAAAGTTTATGGCCGCCGGACGTACTCCAGCATTGAAATAGTGATTTACCCCGCTGGCGGCGACCAGCCATTTGGCATTGACTGAAAACGCCAGCGGCGCGTTTCCCTGAGCCATGCCCAACTTGGCGTGGCCCGAGCATCCGCCGGTCGGTCACGGCACCGGTTGGGTAAAGTGCTCTCTCCGGCACTTCCCGGAGTACGAGTCCAGGGCGAGATTCTGCCCCTCAACATAACCAACCCGGCGCAGTTCCCGCAAAGTATTCGATAGTCTTCAAACAGTGTCCGGGAAAGCGAACGCAAAGCCGCGTAACTTGACATTGGGCTTTCGCGCGCCATCGGGCCTGCCGCCTCATTTGATCACCCCGTCGGCCACCGACGTGCCGGTGTCCGCTCGAAGCCTGAAGCTATCACGTCTTGGACCGGACGCAGCCCGCGAAGCTTGACGGCGCGAGAGCCCCCGGGGCCATTGACCAAAACCCAAGGTTCCTGCCGCCATCATTGCTCATGTTTCTATGCGCGTTTCTCATTCTTCCGTATTTTTACGGTGGTCAACACCCGCTCGACTGTTCGCGGCGAAGCAGATTACAATATAATATCGTGCTATGACGTTATACGGGTATCTTCAAACCCGCACTGCCTGGTCGTCGCACTATCTGAAATCCTGTATAACTCTTTGGTTCGGGTCAGTGATTCGACCGCTGATTGAGGAAATACAGTCGCCCATTGGATAAAATGCGTCAGCCTCTACATTTAAGGGAACGTTGTGAGTCCAACCGAGAACACATCATCGCCGGCAAAAATGTGGCTGCGCGCCCTCGAGATGACGGCGCATATCCCGCATGATCGTACGCGGACCTTACCGGTCGTAGTACAGGACTTGGCTAGGACGTTCGGAGAAATGCCAGCGGCAGTCTCTGCCCGCGAGACTCTGACCTACTCCCAACTCGCACGAAAATCAAACCGCTATGCTCGTTGGGCTCGAAGCGCCCTTGCTAAGGGCGAAGTGCTTTGCCTGCTTATGCCGAATCGACCGGAATATCTGGCAATTTGGCTTGGCGTTACTCGGGTTGGCGGCGTCGTTTCGCTGCTGAACACCAATCTTACGGGAGCTTCGCTTGCACACTGCATCGACGTTGTTCGTCCAAAGCACCTAATCCTAGCCCAGGAGCTTATTGATGACTTTCGCGCCGCACAGCCCCACGTTACGTCTGATCCGAAGGTTTGGTTGTCGGGCTCTGGTGACGGTGATCTGCCGCAACTAGAAGAAGAACTTGGGAAGATATCTGAGGAAGAGCTGACAGAATCCGAGTTGCGATCAGTTAGCATCGACGATCGAGCGCTTTGCATTTACACGTCGGGTACAACAGGGCTACCAAAAGCGGCTAATATAAGTCACCATCGGCTAGTTTATTGGAGCCATTGGTTTGCCGGCTTGTTGAATGTCCAACCAACCGATCGAATGTACAACTGCTTGCCAATGTATCACAGCGTCGGCGGCGTTGTAGCCACGGGGGCGATGTTAGTAAAAGGTGGATCCGTGGCGATCCGTGAAAAATTCTCCGCGCGACAGTTTTGGGACGACGTAGTCCAATGGGATTGCACCCTGTTCCAATATATTGGCGAACTTTGCCGCTATCTCTTACGTACGCCAGTGCATCCTCGTGAAAAAGAGCATCGGCTTAGGTTGTGTTGTGGAAACGGTCTGGGACTTGACGTCTGGACGGAATTTAAAACGCGGTTTCAAATTCCCCAGATTCTAGAATTTTATGCTTCGACCGAAGGTAACGTTTCGATGTTTAACTGCGAGGGACAACCTGGCGCCGTTGGGCGGATCCCGGCATTCTTGTCACATCGATTTCCAGCAACAATCGTAAAATTCGACGCTGAGAATGACGTGCCGTTTCGTGATGAACGAGGGTTTTGCGTTCGGTGTGAGCCGGAAGAGGCTGGCGAAGTGATCGGCAAGATCACTAGCGATCGCGCAAACTATAGCGGGCGATTCGAAGGCTATACTAGCGAAGATCAAACTGAACGTAAGATCCTTCGTAACGTCTTCGAGCATGGCGACGCCTGGTTTCGAACCGGCGATCTCATGCGAAATGATCGGAAAGGTTACTTCTATTTTGTTGATCGAATCGGTGACACGTTTCGCTGGAAGGGCGAGAACGTAGCTACCTACGAAGTGTCAAGCGTGATTATGTCGTTCCCCGGGATTGTTGACGCAACCGTTTATGGAGTGACTATTCCTGCGACCGACGGACGGGCTGGCATGGCCGCCGTTGTGATTGAAGACAAGCTGAACCTTGACCTGGTTGCGTTTCGGGAACACATCATCATGCACCTTCCGGAGTACGCGCGCCCACTATTTCTGCGCGTACGAAAGGAGCTTGAAATCACGGGCACCTTTAAGAAAATGAAGTGCAATCTCGTGAACGACGGCTACGATCCGCGCCATATAACCGACGCGGTGTATTTTTTCGATGCGGTTCGTCAGGAATTTGTGGCGCTCGGCTCTACTATCTATGACCGAATTCAGTCAGGCCGAATGCGACTTTAGGCGTTATAATGCCCCTTACCTTGGTCGTGATTGACCCCTCACACTGGATAAATTCAGTCGGGCGGGTCGAAACGACAGGGGCCCGCCACGATCGCGGTGGGCCCGTAGCTAGCCGCGGATCGGCCCGGCCGCAGGCGCGGCCTTTGGCCGATTTGCTCGCGTGTCGTGGACGAGGACGCGGCGGCCCTTCAAACTCGCTCCGATACGGCCTTCCAGTTCCGGGCCAAGAGTTCGCCGATAGCCAATAGCGCCGTCGGCCGCAAATATAGGAGCCGGCGTAGGGTAGTTTCTTCAGCCTACGCGGCGCCATCGACGCGGTGAGCGGCCGGAAAATCGTGGCATGCTGGTCGCGAAATCGAGCCGGAAAGCAGGGACCCCACTTGATCGTCTGGCTAGCCGAACCCACGCGCGAGAACGTATCGAAGAATTAGGCGATCGTCTCCCTGATCCCTGATCTGCGCGTTGCGATCAATCGAGCGTCACGTAGCCGGCCTCATCGTACATAAAGCCAGGGCGGGGGCACATCTATACTCGCCCCTTCGTGACTTGTTGAGGATCCCGCCCCGTAGCCTGGCTCTTCGGCTTCCACAGCGGTAAGGATACCTCAGTTACTACAGCTTTCCCGGAGAGCAACCGTGGCCTTATCAGGGCCTCGGCGACCGTCCCTCGACGGTAGTCCGCACCCGGCACGCGGACCGATGGGCCCCAATGTGGTGGACAGATGAACGACCTCTATCGCTTGCCATATGTCAATAGGCATTCCGGCTTCGCGCGACCTCGAAACAAGTACGAACAATAATCCAAAGGTCGAGCCAAAAATTCCAATTATTTATGTACCACAGATCCAGATCAATCCGTTCCTTCATCAAACTAAGTTCACGCGTTTCTCCCCGGAAGCCGTTGACTTGAGCCCATCCGGTAATTCCCGGTTTGACGTGGTGTCGAAATGCATATTTGCCGATTGAGCGCCCATATTCGTCATCGTGAGCAACCGCATGCGGACGCGGTCCTACTAACGACATTTCACCGCAAAGCACGTTGACCAACTGCGGAAGCTCATCGATGCTCGTGGCGCGCAACAGGCGGCCGATGCGAGTAACCCGGTCGTCGTCGCGTCTGACCTGGCAAATATTATGACCGTTCTCTAGCACGGTCATGGTTCGAAACTTCCAGATCATGAACTCATGGCCGTTGAAACCCTTTCGGCGTTGGCGAAAAATTACGGGTCCTCGAGAGTCGATCTTGACGGCTATGCTCACAACCAACAGGAGCGGCAAAAGCAGGACGAGCCCCATTGCCGCTAGTGTCAAATCCAATACCCGCTTTGCCGCCAACTCGATTCTGGTAAGTGGGGCACGCTGTAGTTCGATGGGTGTTGGTCCAGCAAATTCCGCGGTCGCTTGCGCGAATATCGGCCTGGCAAATCGATCAGGTAGCAGGAGCACGGGCAACGGCAGTACGCGCAACGCTCTCGACACGAGATCGCGTCGTCGAGTATCAGCCCAGCCCAGCGCTAATAGAACTTGCTCCGCGTTCGCACTACGCGCGGCGGCAACCGCGGCATCGATGATACCAACCTCGTGATCGATCTCCGCCAACACTGGGAATTCGAATCGACCAACTTCGCGGATGCCAAATTTTTGCTGTAGATCCAGAGCAGACAACTCATGCAATTCTTCCTGATCCCCAATGAGAATGCAGCGGGGGCCCGAAAGCGTTCCCGCCAAAATCCACTTGCTGAGTTCTTTGCGAATAATCATTCGCGATCCAAGCAAAAGTGGCAAGCCGAGCAGCCCGAACGCCATTGTGGAACCACGAGAATAACTGCTTCCCACTTTCAGGAGGAAAAGTAGTGCGGTCACCATCAGCAAGACGGAAATCCAGGTAGAAATAATACGGTTGATCTGTTTTGTTGCCGACAAAAGCGCTCTTGTCCGATAGAATCCCCGGGATGCCGTAAGCAAGACGAACAGCAGGCCGGAATTGGCGCCGATGCCCAGCAACGCTGAGGTATCGACTTCAGATCCGAGCGCAAAGTGCTGATAAGCAACACCCGCAACGAGGCTCGATAGTGTAATAACGATTAAATCTAATGCTGCAGCGAGGATGCCGATATTTCCATAAGAAACAAGCTCCGAGACGTGGCCTAAACTGGCTTGGGCCCTCGATACAAGCTTGTTCGGCGACTGCGAGAGATACGTCATCACGACCACAACCCAGAATTACACGACGGCGGAAATTGCAGCACTTTCGCCAACGAAACTGCGTCGGTTATTACATTCATTTTTAACAGTCGCACAACAGTTTTTCATTGGAAGTCAAATCACTGGAGTGTTAAGTTTAACAATGGAGGGATTTTCGATTTTCTTGCACTGACCGGTTAATCTTGCCGAACGCACATCACTCGGTAAGTAATGATCCGCTGGCGGTTATTCGTCCGATGCTCGAGTAAATCTTTCCTCGGCAACCTAGTGTCTCGCCCGTTCATCCCTTGGCTTCGGTCGCCGCGCAGCGGTTATCCGGGCTCCCTGGTGACTAGCGCCCACCTGGTCGGCCGCTTTCTGTCGCGTCTTTTTGCAAACCTCGCGCCAATGGGCCCCACGCCTCTCGCCAAATTCGCAAGGACTACATGGTTGCCTTGAGCCGCTCCGGGGACCGAATGAGCATCGCTCCGCCCCCTGCCGCAAAGAAAACTCCATAAACGCTAGCCGAGCGGTGCGATAAACTGTCGCGACCGGGCAGGTGCCCCATCCATCCCCTCACCCATGTACCTTCCCCAGGCGACCCGAACTCGGCGTTGACAAACTGACGGGCGAGCCGACTCCCGGGAGAGGGTTCCTGTGCCGCTTGCCCCGATCTTTTGGCGAGAAGCTGGGGAAAAGTCGGCGCGCCTTCGAGTGGGCATCCGAGAACCACCGCGTCCGCAGTGCCAATGGAAAGCGGGATTTTGCCCGCGGAGGGCTTGGCTGAGACGGCCGCCTGGCTCACAAGTGTAGCTCAGGCTGGGGCGAGTAGATCTTCACGTCGCAATCGAAATGCCGGATGGCCCCATCTTCGAAAACGTTGCCGAGCGGGCTTCAACGTCTATGTCATCAATCCCAAGCATCTCGATCGCTTCCGTGATCGTTTCTCGCCGGCTGGTGCCAAGGACGACAGCCGAGACCTCAAGGTGCAGCGATGTCCACGCCTTCCGCGGGCTTGCTCTCGGCGAGCGGCCGTCGACTGCGTGAAGTAGTTTGACCAGCCCCCTTGGGGCTATTCAGTGAGTCTCGCAATTCTGCCCATGAAGCGTTGTTGCTGGGTACCAGCAAATTGCCGACCTTCGTATTGAGTCTATGCGCGCTCTTTGGTTATCCCCAGGTACCGTCGGTCGTTCGCGTTATACTATCCGCGATGCGACGAACCACTGATTTGATGACATCGTCGCTCCGAATCGGATCGATGTACTTAGAGAGATCGGCGTCTCCCACATCGGAATAACCCTGGCAGATAGGCCGGTGTACTTCCTTGACCGCATCCACTGCCCCACAGGCAGGGCGATAGCCGTTGGCATAGTCTTCAAAGTCCGCCTCGACGATTAGTTCCAGCACCAGCTTGACAGCGGTTGGGACAATCCGATCACGAATCGTCGGAATCCCGAGCAAAGACTCGTCGCCCGCGCCCTTCGAAATGGTCGCCCGTCGCACCGCATCTAGCCGGTACCTCTTTGAGGCTACCTCCTCACGCAAGCTCACCCGCCATGCTTGCAGGCCGCACGCCTCAATCTGCCGGAAGCTCACCCGTCCACTCCCCGGGCGCCCGCATATGTGCGCGCCAACTCGTAGGCGTGGTCCAGGATTCCTCGCGATAAATCTTGTCGGAGGCCCGGTAGAAGTGGGAGGAAGGCTCTCCGCCTTCGCCTGACGATACAGCCGCCGGGGCCCCGTCGCCGATCCGCAACGTTGAGGCCGCTACCCTGCCGATGACGGGTCTCCCCCGCTTACTCGGGTGACCTTTCCGACGTGCCGTGCCCACTACCTCGGTTGAATGAACGGGTGGTTGCGTCGATGGCTTACCCTCTGACATGCCCTCCCAATTGCGCATTGGGACTTTTGCCTCACTCACCTTACCGCCCAGCGGATCGCGCGGCCGCCTGAAGCGACCTTTGTCGCGAGGCTCCAGCGCTTCCGGCTACTCGGCCGAGCCATTTCTGGGTGGCTTCTTCCTCCACAGGCGATTCGCGCCCTCAGGCACGCTGCCCACATCTGACAAGGCCATTCGCATCCGTGAGACGAGCATCGGTCGGATCCTGAAAGCGGACGCATCGCTGTCTCAGGGCCGCCGACGTGTTCATCTCCTACTTCATCCCGGACAAGCCGCTCGAGCCCTGGGACAGGCGTCCGCACGTTCTCGCCGAATCAAGATCGCCCTCCCCTACGTCCTCTATCCCCCGACGCCGCAGCCGCACGCCGCGACCACCGGTGGCACGCAGTTTCCGCCTGTCGCTGAAGTCATAGCGCTGCCCGTTTCGAGGCGAACGCCTACCGCAACGTCAAAACATACTCTTATTGCCCGTGCGGGGGAGGCAAGAGGCCAAGGTCGGTCACGCACCCGCCCTAGTATTGCCGATTTGGGCGAACTCATATCAACACGCCGTTAGTGGTCCTTGCGGTTATGCACCGTGCGTAGGGTAGTTGACACTCAACGGCGGCGGGTTATATTCCGCTGACGGGGATCGGGCCCTTTAAGTTAACGTCACCTCAGTCACGAGGCTTGCTAACTTTGGTGAATTATGACATGTCGATAAGATCAGCTATACTTTTACAGATTCAACAAGTCGCCCAAGAACAAAACAATAAATTGTCGCCCTTGACGGACGAAATGCCGTTGCTTGAGTCAGGGCTCGACTCTCTAGCGATCGCCATCTTGGTTGCTCGACTTGAAGAAACGCTCGGATTTGATCCCTTTACACTGTCTGATGACGTCTACTACCCGGTGACGCTCGGTGACTTTATCAAGTTCTATGAAGATGCTGCCAAGTCGCGCAAAGTCGCTTCGTGATAGGCTAAGCAGTGCTTCGAATTGTCAGGGACGCTATTTGTGGGGCGCAGGCGCCAGTGTTTGCCTAGCTGATATTTTAACCGGAACCAGCCTCAGCTGCTCTCTGTCGAGACTCTCGGGCCGTTCAGTTCTCGTTGCCACCCGCGACCAGATTGCAGCAGCGTTGGCGCTTATTGAACTCGACGGTACGGCGCGCCGCGTCACAATTTGCCCATCTGACTTGCCTTACGAACACTTTCCCTCAGTGATCGCTTCTGCCGAGGTGGACGCTATCATTTCGGACAGCGATGAAATCAAACGTCATAGCGATGTCGAGTTGTACGTTAGGTCGAGCGTAGAGCTTGCACGGACGGAACAATTGAGTACCGGCACTCGCCCAACTGAATGGGTGATACTGACCTCCGGAACTACCGGTACGCCAAAACTGTTGACGCACAGTTTGTCAGGCCTGACAGCTGCGATCAAGACTCAAGAGAATAGTGCCGCTGATTTTGACACTGTCTGGGGCACCTTTTATGATATTCGCCGCTATGGTGGGTTACAGGTTTTCCTCCGGGCGATTCTTGGTAACGGGTCACTAGTGTTATCAAGTGCCGAGGAACCTCTGGGAGATTTTCTCGTTCGTCTCTCGGCCCATCGGGCCACGCACGTGTCCGGAACCCCATCACATTGGCGTCGTGCGCTTATGAGCCCTCTAGCCCATGAAATTGCACCCCGTTATGTGCGCCTATCCGGTGAGATCGCTGATCAGGCGATTCTAGACAATCTTAAGAATTTTTATCCGCACGCAAGAATCGTGCATGCTTACGCTTCAACAGAAGCAGGAGTCGCATTTGAGGTGACCGACGGTCTTGAAGGCTTTCCCGCAAGCTTCGTCAGGTCCGGCGGACCTGTCGAACTAAAAGTGGAGGACGGCTCGCTTCGGATCCGTTCGGCTGGCATTGCGGGCGGTTACTTGGGCCGAGGCAGCCCTCCCCTGGCCGACGTCGATGGGTTTGTCGACACCGGTGATGTTGTGCAACTACGTGATGTACGATACCACTTCTTGGGCCGACGGAGCGGAGTGATCAATGTCGGCGGCTTGAAGGTACATCCCGAGGAAGTTGAAGCAGCCATTAATCGTCATCCGAAAGTGCGTTCGTCGCTAGTCCGTGCAAGGAAGAATCCTATTACGGGTTCGATCGTGAGCGCCGACGTGGTTATTGAGGGAGAATTCAACGCCGATGGGATCGACCAAATAGCAATGCTAAGACGAGAAATTATTCAAATTTGCCAAGAACGATTGGCCAAGTATAAGGTTCCTGCGACCGTCAGATTCGTATCTAGTTTGGAAGTTTCCGCGACTGGCAAATTGAGCCGCCACAATGCGTAACGTCATCGTGACCGGCGGAAGCCGAGGGTTAGGGTTGGGAATAACCCGCAGACTTAGTATCGAGGGTTACCACGCGATCGTGGTGGCGCGGGAAAGGAACGATCAATTCTCATCTATGATGAGCGAGATCGAGCTAACGCATCCCGACTCGATCCACTTCATGCCGTTCGATCTCGGCAACATTCAGGACATCCCTGATTTAATTAAGAAAGTGCGCAAGGATTTCGGGCCGATCTACGGGTTGGTTAACAATGCCGCATCCGCAAGCGATGGCGCTCTCGCCACGATGCATAACCTGCAGATAGAACGCTTGATTCATCTAAACACCCTGTCCCCAATCGTTCTCACTAAGTACGTTGTGCGCAATATGATGTCAGATGGAGGCGGGCGCGTGGTAAACATCGCCTCCATTGTTGGCTTCACTGGATACAGCGGTCTTGCGGTTTATGCAGCGACCAAGGCCTCCATGATAGGGTTTACCCGGTCCCTGGCGCGCGAAGTAGGACGACTAGGAATAAACGTCAACGCAATCGCACCGGGTTTCATGGATACCCGCATGACCCAAAGTCTCGGGCCCGATCGCAGGGAGCAGATCGCGCGACGGAGTGCGCTGCGCCGCTTTCCTGAGATCGAGGACGTGGTAGACGTGGTCGAGTTCCTTCTCGGAGCAAAAGCAAAGAATATCACTGGCGCGGTGCTCACAGTCGACGCAGGGGCGACTGCTTAGATTCTAGCCCCGTTGCTTCTCCCCCAGGCGCTCCATGGATGTCCAGACTCATTAAGTCCACCATACCAGGGCAGCGGCAAGACACGCAGAAGCAAGATAGTTCAGCGGGTCGCGATACGCCTGAAGTCCTTCAATCTTTGAAAGCGGCCTCAATGGCCCCAACTTTCCATCCAACTCCGCCACGGCACCGTTTCATCGGTTTCGCGTCACTGGTGGCTGAAGAAAACTGTCTCGCTATTTGCGATCAAGTTAACCATCAGCACCAAGGATAGAGCGAAAATAATTGCTCGTCGGCTTAAGCCCTTCACGCAGAGTAACTTTCGGAGCCCAACCCAATCGCGCAAACGCGAGGGATATGTCGGGCTGACGTTGTCTGGGATCGTCTTGGGGCAAAGGCTCGGTTATTACGGGCGATGAAGATTGCGTTTCAGAAAGGACTAATTCCGCGAGCTCCCGCATCGTGAATTCAGTGGGGTTACCTAAATTGACAGGCCCGGTGAAATCGACCGGGCTATTCATGAAGCGGACGAGGCCGTCTATCAGATCGTCCACATAGCAAAAAGATCGAGTCTGGTGGCCGTCTCCATAGATTGTAAGCGCATTGCCCTTCAAAGCTTGGACAATGAAATTGGACACGACCCTCCCGTCGGAAGGATGCATTCGCGGCCCATAGGTATTGAAGATTCTTGCGACCTTGATGGCGAGACCATGTTGGCGGTGATAGTCGAAGAACAGCGTCTCGGCGCAACGCTTGCCCTCGTCATAGCAAGATCGGGGCCCTATCGGATTAACATTACCCCAGTAGTCCTCGGTTTGAGGATGTATCGCGGGATCTCCGTAAACTTCACTGGTGGAGGCCTGGAGGATACGGCACTTGAGACGCTTGGCGAGCCCCAGCATGTTGATGGCTCCATGCACTGACGTCTTAGTCGTCTGCACCGGATCATGCTGATAGTGGATCGGTGACGCAGGGCACGCTAGATTGTATATTTCATCAACCTCGACGTAAAGTGAAAATGTCACATCATGGCGCATAAACTCGAAACGGGGGTGGGACCCTAGATGTTCGATGTTTCGCTTTGTGCCTGTAAACAAATTGTCGACGCACAACACTTCGTGGCCCTGTTCCAGCAACCGATCGATCAAATGCGATCCAAGAAACCCAGCCCCACCCGTGACAAGAATTCGTTTGCGACTGTCGTAAAGGCGTGACATGCATTCTCCTTTCGAGCTCACTCATCGGAGCGACTGGCTTAAGGCACAAAATTCGTTGGTCCTTCCAAGATGCAGTACGTTACGACGGCGTAGAAGCCAAACTAGCGCGCCACATCGACCACCAGAATATAGCCGGCACGGACAAATGGAATGACCTTAAGGGTCCTACCCGTGACCTCTTTGCATCTACGCGCGGAGGTGAACGGTTCCTGGGAGAAGGACGAGGAAACCCACCCACTTGAAAGAACGTCCCCACATTATAGGAAAAATCCCAGTGATCTAAAACCGTAAAGGTATAAAGGTACAAGACAAGAACAACAGCTTGGTACGGGCCAAGTGGATGAGCTGCCGTCCTCTTGGGACTTAGAGATTCTCCCATAGTGACGATGCCGCCCGGCTTCAAGATCGGAATCAGCCGCTTCTCGACGTAGGTTCTGAAGCCCTCGCCGATCGGATCAGCGCGAACCCACAGGGCGCTAACCTGATCGTGGGGCAAAGTGGCGACGAAGGTCGTCGTTTTCCAGCGGACAAGAAGGACTTCGGCAGGTGTGCCTGCCACCGCGCAGAGCTCATCCCTGGAACGGCGTCAATTTTGGTCTTCGTCCAGCTCTCGTCGATAGAGCCCAAGCGCACCTGATTGGTCCGGCCCGTCATGCTTTACGCGCCCAAATGTATACGTTCCGTTGCGGAATTTCGCGGGCTCTCGACCTGGGAGGCATGGCTGAGGTTGTTGGAATGCCGCAGCTAAGGAATTGGTTGTAAGCGCGGTATGAGGGTTCCACATTGGAGCGGCGGCGGAAACGAATCGACCTTTCGGGCGTGCGCCCGTAAGGCATTCAAAATGCTCAGGTATGTTAACGGTGTCTTCAGGTTGGGCTTGACATGGGGCGGTGAAGTGCCCTTTGAGCACCCAGGAAAATCGACGCCGTCTGTCTTCCTCCCCGCTTGGGCCACTTTGGCCAGAGCTGACGCACGAGTACAAGGAGATTCACTTTCCACCAGATTGCTCCCCTTACGCAAAAGATACCTTGGGTCGTCGAACGGCCGATGGCCTCCTGGGGGCGAGCTTCACTCACTGCCGGCAGGAGAATGGAGTGACGAATGGTGATTTTGTCATCGCCAAGCACTCCTTCACAAACCGTCGGACGATGCGTTCACGCATCGGAACGCTTAACGCTTTGGCTGCTTCGCGCAACTGTACAAGGAAGTCGGCGAGGCGGCCATTTGACTGTCAATCGCGTTTAGTTCCGCGTGAACGGCCCGCTCACGCTTGCAACGCCCGCGCATGCGACGGCGGAGATCATCTAGCGATACCCATTCCGCTTGGTCGGCAATCGTACGCGTATCGATCCCATCACTCCCACCCGTCGTCGCGAGCAACAGCGGGGCCGCCATCCGAAGCGATTGGGGCAGCCTGGAAAGGCCTCTATCTACGGCCTTGGACGGATGCAGATCGGAAACGATTCGGACTAGGGTTTATCAGCATCAGTTTTCCGTGAGTCCGCGATAAATTATTGCGGCACAACGACTTTCAGTGATAAGCAGTCCCGGAACGTCAGTGGTTGAGAAATTTGCGCTCGGCCTTCACACCTCCACTCGGCAATATTAACTATCAATGGTCACAGCGAGCAATGAACAATACCGAGTCGACGAAAGGCCTTACTCCACACCTGTCACTCTCGCGAAAAGTAGGAACCCCTAGCACGTCGAGGCAGCCAGTGGCAAATAACGACGTAGCGCCTCGCGAGGCTGGGACGATTGGCGATTCACCCGCGATCGCGATTTCTACGAGCTCTCTCCTAAAGGGTACGGTTTGGACAATAGGGGCCTATGGCGCTGGGCAAGTTGTTCGGCTCGTGTCAAACATAATCCTGGCGCGACTCCTTGCTCCCGAATTCTTCGGGATCATGTTGATCGTTTACAGTTTACGAACCGGCTTTGCTCTCATCTCCGACATCGGCATCGGCCAGAACATCATCTACAACAAAAATGCGGAGGATCCAGCGTTTTACAATACCGCCTGGACCTTGGAATTGGTGAGAAATATCTTTCTATGGTTGATTTGCCTTTCGGCCGCTGCGCCTGTCGCGCATTTTTATCAAACGCCGATTCTTGTTGCTGTTATACCGATTTCCGCATTGAGCCTTATAATTGCCGGCGCTTCGTCGCCGGCTCGTTATTTGTTACAGAAACGAATGATGCTCGCCAAATTCAATGCCTTCGAAACGATAACCGCCTTCGCCGGTTCGGTCGTAAGCGTCATCCTAGCCTATCTCAACCCCACGATATGGGCGTTGGTGTGGGGCGCAATTTTTTCGTCGATGGCAACAATGATCGGCAGCTACTTTTTACTACCAGACGTTCGGCCGCAATTTCATCTTTCCAAAGATTTCGCTCAACAAATATTACAGTTTGGCAAGTGGATATTCCTTTCTTCGATCGTTTTCTTCCTGTCTACGAATTTCGACCGACTCTATTTGGCTAAAGCAGTTCCATTGGAATTGCTGGGTGTCTATGGCATCTCTCGTTCGATTTCTGAATTAGTCGGGTTGCTCTTCCTACGCCTTGGGAATGTTGTACTGTTCCCCTTCATCGCCTCACACTCCCAAATGGCGCGTGCTGCATTACACAAAGAACTGGTGCCGATTCGTGTGAAATTCCTGCTCGCGGCTACGTTCGGATTTTCACTTTTCGCTGCGACGACCGATTTGGCAATCAATATCATCTATGACCAAAGGTACCAGGCCGCAACATGGATGTTGCCAATCCTAATATTCGGATCGTGGTTCACAATTTTGGCCAACATAAACGAGTCGACACTTCTAGGACTGGGAAGGCCCTCTTACAGTGCGATTTCAAACGGTGCGAAATTCGTTTATCTCCTTGTTGGCTTGCCGCTTGGTCTTCGAACTGCAGGAGTCCTCGGATGTGTCACCGTAATCGCCTTTGGCGATCTGTGTCGGTACATCCCGATCCTCGTAGGTCAACGCCGTGAACGCTTTTCGTTCGCGATCCAGGATTTGGCCCTTACCCTAACCGTGGTAATGCTTATCGGCCTCTGGGAATGGCTGCGGTGGGCTTTAGGACTAGGAACCTCATTTGAATCGCTGCCGACATAACAGTTCCCGCATGAAGTCGCGCAGCGCTTTTGCGTGAGTGGCGTTGTGGCTTGGCGAGAATCTGTTCGATGCGCTGCAGGTAAGAAGGTTGGATAGCTGGAGCGGCAGGCAGCGAATCGAGCGCCTCCAGGGCAAGCACTGGAGGATTGGTTTTGAGTGCCAGCAACAAGCGGTTGGTCTCCTGGGCGGCACGATGTTCGATGCCGAGCTGCGATTGTTGGCTGTTGCGACGCAGATAGAGAATTGGAGTCGCCGCGGGCGTGAAGTTTGGAAGATCCGAGCGGCGCTTGACCGGCGCGTCATGGGCGGCGCCCTTGCGGGCGTGGTGGACGAGGATGACGTACGATATTTTTCGCACAATTGACTAGGGTTGGCGGCCCCGAATCTGTCTGAACTGGAGGTGATCAAACGCAACCAGGACAGCAAAGACACGAGCCGCCATGTCGGAGAATACACCGAGTCCATTGAGTAATGTCATCACGATTGACGACGATCGGATCATGAGCCACCTCGACCGGCCGCTATCGAATGGATGTTTCGTAATGACGGAATCCACGTTACTTCAATCAAATCGAGAGGACCGTAAAATGAATCTAATTGTCGATCCCGCCGATTGAATCAGCGGAAACACAGCACTCTATCAGAGAGTCGTTCAACTTCGCGGTCTCTTTGTCAACATCGAACTCGTCGACGACTTTCTGCCGACCTAGCCGAGTCGCGCGAAGCCGGAATGGATAGTCCTCTATCATTCTTACAACGGCATCGGCCAATGCTTGGGGATCCGATGGCCGGACAAGAAGCCCGGTTCGACCATCTTCAACAAGCTCACTCGTTCCAGCAACGTTAGTTGCGATCACGGGAACACCGATTGCCATGGCCTCCATAGCAGATACAGGGATTCCCTCCACGTAGCTCGACAGTAGGAACAAGTCAGATGCTTCGAGTTCGCGAATTATTTCTTCTTCGTTCAAACTGCCCAGAAAGTGAATATGGTCCAAAACTCCCAGTTCGAGCGCCAAGTTTCTTAAACGAAGTTTACTCGGCCCGTCTCCCGCAAGGCGTAGTTCAAGGCTCAGACCCTTTTCCCGGAGGAGTTTTAGAGCTTGAACGCTGAATGTGTGCCCTTTTTCGGGTGAAAGGCGAGCCGCGCAGAAGATCCGGTCAATTTTCTCCCTGGGAAGGCGGAAGCGATATTTCTCGAGTGTCAGACCACAGTGAACCACCTTGAAGGGCCTGGGGTCTTCACACCCGGAGAACATCATTAACTGACTTCGACAAAAATAGCTGATCGATCGAGTAAACTTCGCACCTATGACCTTCTCTTTGATCCTCCACCCGCTCGCATCGAAAAAGACGGGCCATCCGTGGAATGTAATACTGTATCCAATGCCAGATAACTTGGCCGCTAACATCGTTACAGTCCCACTCTGATCACCAATGTGATTGTGCGCGTGGTTGACGGAATTTTGAACCAAAATCTCGGCTACGACCACAGCTTGAAGAAAATAGTACATTTGGTAAAGAACTCCACGAAAGCCAGGCCGCGCAGTCGAAAACGCCAAATAGGCCGTGCGCAACAATCGACTAGGAGATCGAAAAGCCCAGAAAATCAGAGTTTTCTGAATTGAGAATATCGATCGAGGTAGAACGAATTGCGTATCCGTTGACCACTCGGAAAGAATTTCTGGAGTGGTTTCAAGATCGCGAGGCTTCCACACGGAAATGATTTGAACTTCCGTGCCGAGTTTTTGGAGGCTGCGGATTTCGCGCTTGATGAAAGTATCAGTGATACCAGGAAAGCGGTGTAGGACGTATGCGACTCTATTCATTAGGGCTCCAGAAAGTGTTCAATCAGGACCAGGCGGGATTAACTGGCCCGTGCATATCATCCCCCACCAGTCAGCGGGCGGCAGGCGAGCGCCCCTTAGGCCAAAGTTGGACTTGAATATACAGTTGGCGCGCTCTCAAAGGGAGTCGCCTTAGCGTATGCTTAAACCTGACCGAACGTGACAACGCCCTTCCCGCGGCTCTGCCAGCGCATCAGTTGCTGCAAGCGCTGGAGCCCGGCATACCGGACATACCATTGTGGACGTCCACGACGGCACGTTCGTAAAGCCGACGGTTGGAAAGGATTTGCGGACATCGGTGAAGGGTGGTAGATCTACAATGCAAGTTATTCCGGGTCCGACTCGGCGAGGGGGAACGCTTGTTAAAGCTTTCTTATTTTCGTTGGGTGCTCAGAGTATTTGCAAATGCAACAGGAGTGTACCTGACGAGCGACGCCTACTCTCTCGTGTATTGGATTCATCTTTCGCGTGTCATGAAGTCGCCGGGTATAAATTGCATTCGGTTCGTTTGACAGCGAGTTCGGGAGGCGGCCTGCGAGAGACAGGCTACAGGGGACGTATTGTGTCCTTCGGACCTGTGTTGGAAAACTTTTGCCTTCTCAAGAAGCAGCGTGGCGGTGACCCTGAATGCCATACCCATCGAGCGGCGCTGGGCGCGACGAAACCGGATGCGGATATCCAAGTATTTCTCGGGGACGACGTCCCATTCCCTTTTGAATCCAAGCAGATACGGCCGCGATCGGTTCTCGGAAAAGCTCGGCATGAGCGAACTGAGTGTGTCCCAATCGAGCGATTAGATGCTATTCTCGAACGTTCGATTGGACAAAGGCTTGGGGGGCGAAAATCGAAAGAATTGAAGCATTGCAAATCGAAATAGCCGTACGCCAATCTACGAAAACATGACTAACTCGTTCGTCGACGCACCCTACTTGCAAAAGTTAGGCTTCCGATTGTCTGGAGTTTTTCCGGTCACCTTTGATTCGGGACTCGATATCGGGCTCCTCGAGTTCGACTGCATGATGTGTCGTTAACACAGGCCTTTCCCCCCAGATTGCAATCAAGAAGAAAGGCGATGATTCGGGACCTCAAGGTCTCAGAGGAGATCGACACAGGAGCGGAGAACCCGATCGTGATTGTCTGCGACCAAAATCTTTGGTTTAGTCCAGCCGAAGGATGGTCGGCCGCGCCTTCTGATTGGGCACTCTCGCCGGATCGGGGATGCCGCTGGGGAGTCTTTGCAGCCTTGCGGTATTATGACACTGGAATCCAATGATCGGGTACGGGGCACAAGTTGGTGCGGTCAGTAGGGGGACTGTGCCTGACGATCTTTCGAGAGAAGTCTATTGCATCCTGGGGATGCCAATCGACGCCGTTGGAATGCCTTCGGTCGTGCGAACCATCGAAACTGCCGCCGCCAGAAAGTCGCCCTTTTTTATTTCTACTCCCAATCTTAACTTTCTGGTCAACAGCCTATCGGACCCGAACTTTAGGGAATCGCTGCTCTTAAGCGACCTTTGCCCCGCGGATGGTATGCCGATTATTTGGATAGCATGGCTATTCGGCATTCCCCTTAAGAACAGAATCGCAGGGTGTGATATCTTTGATGCGCTGAAAGCGGAGCGTAACCGCGAAAACCCTATGAAGGTTTTTCTGTTCGGGGGTGCTGAAGGCGTCGCCTCGGCAGCCGCCCGCGCGCTGAATGTTGAGCGTGGCGGGGTCTATTGCGTGGGATCGCTCTATCCGGGTCTCGGTTCGGCAGATGAGATGAGTCGATGCGAAATAATCGACCAAATTAATTCGAGCGATGCCGATTTACTTGTGGCTGCGTTAGGCGCCAAGAAAGGACAATTGTGGCTGCAACGCAATCACTACCGCTTGCGGATTCCAGTTAGAACTCATCTGGGGGCCCTGGTTAATTTTCAAGCAGGCACGCTCAAGCGGGCTCCTCGTTTTCTTCAGAAATTGGGACTTGAATGGCTATGGCGCATCAAGGAGGAACCATCCCTTTGGAGGCGCTATTGGAATGATGGGCGCGTGCTGCTGCGCCTCATGTTTACCCGCATCTTGCCCCTAGCCATATGGACGTGGTGGCTCCACCGGAAATACGGTGATAATGGACAAGATTTGGTTATCAGTGAAATCCACCATACCGACTGCATCACCGTAAGTCTTTCAGGCCCCGCAGTCGCCAGACACGTGGGCAAGGTCGTTCTGGTCCTGAAGAAAGCGATAGGGACGGGAAAGCGAATTGTTATTGATTTCTCGAATGCTCGTGTGCTTGATGCGCGTTTTCTCGGACTTCTCCTAATGTTAAGGAAGACACTCAATACCCATGGCACATACCCAACGATTGTGGGCCTGTCACCCGAACTGGAAAGAATATTTCGCCTCAATAGTCTCGAGTTCATGCTATCGTCAGATAAAGGCGCGTAAATGCCGATCCGACTCATGGACGTATTTGATCCTTAAAATGTCACGTTGAGGTCGCGCACAAATGGAAAGAATCTCCGATCGGCTCTGATCGCACCTTGCTTCACCATCCGGCGGTTACGAGCAGACGCCCATCTATTCCGTCTTTGGGCGTTCGCGAGGAACATTGGCGACGCATCCGCATCATGGCTAACTTGTCAGTCGGCTTGCAAAATTGGCTCTGACTCACTTTTGATGAAATTCCGGATTCTGCCTGGTGGTGTTCTGGGCAATCACCAGCACAGCGCCTGTCCAGAATGTGGGCGAGCTCAGAACGTATCCACAAGTCGGTATCTGCGTATCTGCGGCATTGGAACGATCATTTCGCTCTTATATTAAGCGATGAAGGACAATCGCTTTGCTGGCACCGCGCGGGCTTGGTTCTCCGGTCAACCACAGATCAATATTGTGGCGCGCACCGTGGCGGCGAGTACGCGCTTGCGGCGGCTGTGGCCCTACCAAACGCCATCCAAGTTGCCGACCGTTGGGGAATGCCAGCCGTGCCTCTTTCCACGCGGCCCGGAAATCCATGCAGGGAAATCCCTGCCGCGATCGGCATCACGACCATCAATTCTCGACTGCTCACTGCCACCGAGCGTATCCAATATGAAGGCTACCTACGCCGTGAGGAGACCAACGGCGCCATTCTCGCTTGGCGCAGGACGGGACCTCCACTAGGGAGATCGTGGTCGCACCGGACATAGCCGCGGCATCGTTCGCAACGTGCTGCGCGGCCGGGGTCGGACGTCTTTCGCACCCGCGAGAGTTCGCTCGAACCGCGTCTTCAACGCGCCGATCATCATGACGCAGCAGAGTTATAGAGACGCTAAGGGTTTCGCGGCTCGCTGCGGGTCGTGAGCAAGTGGGCCACGCGCCGCCGGCCGGAAAAGGCCAATAGCGAAAACCTGCTACGGATTCCCCCCGCCAGGACCATAGCGCGGCTTACAACCGTCAGCCGCGATTCGCTCTGGAAATCGGAGACTGTCACGGTCGCCGCCATCGAAGACGGTGTGCTACCCCCGCGCGGACGCGAGAGACGTCATCGCCCGAGTGCCACGCCATGATCCGGAGAAAGTCTCAGCCCGATCTTGGGGCTCGAGCACGCTCTCGCCTCGCGCCACCCCCGTCACATCGTTTGCTAACGGGATCACGAACGATAGGGCTGCTGTCAGCGCCGCAATCACTAGCCGTGTCGTTCCTCGAGGCGTCCGCGCGACTGGCGCAATCTTGAGCTTGGCTCGTAGCCATACCCGATACCGCGTCGATTTTAGGCGGCTCGCTGCGCGGGTGTCCTCGCCGACC
>Ga0126373_10000330_pt1 | contig 31220 bp, 26 predicted proteins | sample PanSoiMetPlot_11_FD_92545 | JGI IMG/M metagenome (GOLD analysis project Ga0126373, IMG submission 92545) | Tropical forest soil microbial communities from Panama - MetaG Plot_11 | ecosystem: Environmental > Terrestrial > Soil > Tropical forest > Bulk soil | place: Panama | collected 2016-02-17 | reverse complement strand
CGGCTGTCCCGTAGGCGAGAATTGACAATATTCCTCCGGGATACTCATGCGAGATGACAGAGGCGACGGTCCAGGTCAAGGCCGAGTGAGTTGAGGGAAAAGAGGCATGGCTGAAAGTTTGAAAAAAGCGTCCGTGGCCATCTGTCACCGCGGGGCGTTCACGCTCGAATATAACCTTCAAAGCCTCGTCCACGGCAAAGCTGTTGATCAAGGCTTCTCCAGAGAGCAGTCCGGTTTCGCGCGCTTTGGGAGAACCTTGCAGGCTGCCGAACGCATACATCAGGACGGGAAGCGAAACCATTGCCGCCGCCCCGCCGTCAGACACATTTGAGCTCAAATTAACAGCATCCGCATTGGATCGCGCGCGCACCATGCTGTGACGATCACTGCCAAGCAGAACGGCGGTGGTTCCAAGCACCGGCAGAAGCCACGCCGAATCGCGTGGATGCAGGTGAAAAGGACTGGTCCAGATTCTTCTTTGATCGCCAGGCAGATTCAGGATCACCTTCTTGATAGAGACCGAATTATCAGTCGTAGAATCCTGTGCCGACGCTCCAGCGCTGGATGGTGAGGAGAGACTTTCATCCTCGCAGATGAGTTCGGACTGCAAAGTCTGTCGGCGACATTGAGCATTTGCAGCTACTAACAGGTTAATTAAAAAAAGACCCAGCACTCCGTTTCGGAAAACCAAATGAATGCGCATGGATGGAGAAATCATAATTGAAGGAGCAGCTCACTGCCAGCGCGATGAGATAACCGGCCTAAGCGGTTCAAAGGGTAAGAAGCATCCAAATTAGCCGATCAAAGTCTGCTGGGCGCGTGTGCAAATTGGTTATTGTTCTTTTGCCGACACATTGGTGTTCGCGACGGTTCGGACGTCTTTAAGTTCCGGCACCACGGGCCATGAGGCCGCGTCAGGAGGAGCCCACCCATGTTCACCAGGTTTGGCTGGAGATCCGTTGGAGGCTGGGAGGTATTCTTTCAGCACGCCGTCTCTCTCCTCGTGTCGATTGAAGACTCGTGCGATGGTGCGTAGAATGATCCACAAGTCACCCCAGAAACTGGCTTTGCACAGGTATTGAATCTCCAATTTGAGCTTCACCGGCATCAGAGTGCGCTGATAGACTTCTTCCACCTCATCCGGAGAGAGTGGCGCGAGCACATCTTCTTCATTGCGAAAAACGAGGGTTGCGTGACTGGTTAGACCGGGCCGGACTGACAGAACAAGAGAGGCATCATCGTGGATGGCAGGCTCATTCCATAATCTGGTGGGCTGCGGGCGAGGACCCACAAAACTCATCTCACCGCGAAGCACATTGAAAAGCTGCGGCAGTTCATCCAGCTTCCACTTGCGCATGTGGCGTCCAAGCCAGGTAACCCGGGGATCCAAAGCACGCGTGAGTACCGGGCCTGTTTGACCAGAGTTGACTATCATGGTCCGGAATTTCAGGATCGAAAATTCCCGCCTGTTCCTGCCTGGCCGACTCTGTTTAAAAAGCACAGGACCGCGCGAAGTCAGCTTCACCGCTGCAGCCAAAATAAGCATCAGTGGGGAGAAAAGAACAAGCAACAAAATCGCCCAGAGAAAATCCCAGGAGCGCTTTCGCAGAGAATTACACCAAGTACTGACCGAGCAAAGGCACGTTGTTTCAGTTCGAGGATGGTGACTCATCGCTTAGTCTAACGACTGCCTCTCAAGTCAAACCACACGTGCAGGTGTATGCAGAATGGAAATCAAAAAAGTCCTGCGGGCAATCGTAAGATAAGCAGTTGCAAGGAGTCAAGAAAAGGTTTAGCCGTGCAAGTCCGCGTTGATTAGAAATCCGCGTCAGGACCGAAACCTCTTAGTTCGGACGAGTTTCCGACGCCGAGTGAGAGGAACTGAATAGCTCCGCATATAGCGTCATGATTTGATCGAGGACTGCGGTCTGAGAGAATTGGCTGTCTGCAATGTTACGACTGTGTATACCCATCTGCTTGCGGATGGCCGGATCGCTGAGCAGCTCTTCTATCGCGAGGGCGAGTGCGACCGAGTTGCGGGGTTGAATTACCATTCCGTTGTATCCGTGGCGAACAACGTCCCGACAGCCGGGCACATCTGTGGTTACTATCGCACGTCCACAGGCCGCTGCCTCCAAAAGGACCTGCGGTACTCCCTCCCCTCCATGAGAAGGCAAGCACACCACATTTGCCTGCTCGAATGTCTGCAACATGTCGTGCTGATGACCCCACCACTCCACTGCTCCTGATTCCTGCCACTCAAGAAGTTGTTCACGGGGAATGCATGATGGATTGCAGGCATCGGTGTCTCCGGCGAGTACAAATCGGGCACTGACACCGCGTTGGCGTAACAACTTAGCGGCGTCGACGAACTCCTGGATTCCTTTGATCCACAACATACGCGAAGCGAGAAGAACAAGAGGAATCCCAACTGGTTCGGGCAGCGCTTGAAACGCATTTGTATCGACCCCTGATCCCCTGATGATGGTGATTCTGTCGGAGGGCACTTTGACTTTCGAAGCTAACAACTGCTTGTCTTCCTTGTTCTCGACCACGACGCGTTGATTTGGTCGGTTCAAGAAAAACCTGAACACGTTCCACAGCAGTGGCCGCAGCAGTCTGGCCTTCCACGAGCGACTAGCAACCAGGTAACCCAATCCGGTCAAGGCATTAACCGAGCGCATGTCCTGTCGACCAAGCGTGGCAATGGATCCATACAAGACAGGTTTAAGGGCAAAGTGATGGACAAAATCAGGCTTTTCTTCTCGATACAGGCGCCTGAGCTCTTGAATTGCGGCAAACTCGCTTAATGGAGAATTGGTGTTGCGAAGGAGTTTCAGCGGAATCAAATGAAAACCCTCGTCCCGTATCTGCTGCCCGTACTCCTGAACGCGGGTGGCAACGATCACATCGTAACCACTTCGCAGGGCGGCGCGCGCAACCGGCAGCCGATGTGACCAGAAAAAGCGGTCTTCGCTGACCAAAAAGAGGACTTTAGGGCGGCGCTGCACCGCTGTCTCGCTGGACGACGCTATGTCGTTATTGAGGGCTGGCATTTGCGTGGTAAACGCTCCATCGACTCCCGGGTTCATCCAGATCATCAGGATGCTTGATAGTTGAGCGGTATTCGCACTCCATACCGGCACACAGGCACCACCAGATCGATCAAGATATCCGACAAGAGGAGAAGCTACATCCCCATCTCGGCATGGCGCGTGAGGGAATCAAATCTAGCCAGCCATATGTCCGACCATCACGGGCCTTTTGTGCCCATTTTCGGTAACAACCAATTGCTGGGAGTGATAACGGATCGTGTTCAGCAGAATCTCGTCCAGAGTAGTCGTGGGAGCATAACCGATCAATTGATTGATCTTCGTCAAATCAGGAACACGACGCATCATATCCTCAAAGCCTTGCTCATAGGCCTGGTCATAGGGGACAAAGACGATCCTGGATTTCGAACTGGTAAGTTCTTTTATCTTGCGCGCCAGCGTCAGGATCGAGATTTCCTCGGTAGAACCAATGTTATAAACCTCGCCGTTGGTAGCAGGGTGCTCTGCAAGGGCAATCACAGCAGATACCGCGTCACTGATATAAGTGAAACAACGAGACTGAGTGCCATCGCCATAGACGGTCATGTCACTTCCGCTCAACGCCTGCTTGATAAGACTGGGAATTACCATTCCGTAGCGCCCGGTTTGGCGCGGACCGACAACATTGAAGAGGCGGGCAATTACGGTTGGAACTCTCTTCTCCTTCCAATAGGCAACAGCCAGGAATTCGTCAATGGCTTTGGAGCAGGCATAGCTCCAGCGACCTTTGTCGGGAGGACCGAGGACCAGATCGTCGTCTTCTCCGAAAGGCACTTGGTTGCGCTTTCCATAAACTTCCGAAGTGGAGGTCATTAAGACCCGCTTTTTCTTTTTTGCTGCCAGTTCCAGGACCACTTCAGTACCACGGATATTGGTTTCCATGGTGTGTGTGGGACTTTCAACAATCAAGCGTACGCCGACAGCGGCGGCGAGGTGATAAATGATATCCGCGGCATCAATGAGTTCGGCCATTAAGTGCTGGTTGGTGACCGTATCGAGAAAGTAATCGAATTTGGGATTCCCTTTTAAATGCCTGATGTTATGAACGGACCCGGTTGAAAGGTCATCGATAATGGTTACGTGTTCCCCGCGTTCGACAAGACGCTCTGCGAGATGTGAACCAATGAAACCTGCGCCGCCCGTAATGAGTGCGTTCATTTCGTCTCCATTTTAATGAGAATTTGCAAGCAGAATTCTTCTTTCTTGCTTAAACTTCTTCATTTTTATTAAGTTGCGGGGCCAAGCTCAAAAAACCTAGGGTACCATACCCGGCACGTTTGGGGGTTGCACTCGCAAGAACCTTTTATTAGATTCTTTTAATGTTACCGAAGGGCTTGTCCTGAGAACGCGGTACTAAGACGGCAAAAATCCTTACTTTCGTCACCCGCATGCAACAATAGCAAAGCATTGCACCTGCCGTAAAGTGGATTTTCGGCCCCCCAATGATTACAAGCGGGCGTGATCATCCGTGTTGATTCAGGCATGACACGAAGGCGGATATTCGTCCAAGTGTTAGAGTATTTGGGCTACGCTTGACCGTAGAGTGGGCACTGCCAAATCCTAAACTCAGGTACGGCCTGCCAATGTCTGCCGCTCACCAGCAATCATTTTGACGAAATAATCCAGGGAAAGACGCAGGCCCTCGGTCAGTCCGATTGTCGGTTGCCAATTCAACAGGGTTTTCGCTTTGGTGATGTCAGGGCAGCGTTGCTTAGGGTCATCTTCCGGCAATGGTACCAAGCGAAGTTTGCTTTTTGACCCTGTAACCGAAAGGACCTGCTGAGCACACTCTAGAATAGTCGACTCACTCGGATTGCCGATATTGACTGGCAGGTGTTCGTTTATCCGCGAAAGCCTCAGGATTCCTTCGATGAGATCGCTCACATAGCAGAAACTTCTCGTCTGACTGCCATCGCCATAAATGGTCAGATCCTTTTCCAATAATGCTTGCTTCATGAAATTAGAGATTACACGCCCGTCATCGAGTTGAAGCCTTGGGCCATAAGTGTTGAAAATCCGGACGATCCTGGTGTTCAGGCCATGGTAGCGGTTGTATGCCATTGTCGCAGCCTCAGAAAAGCGCTTCGCTTCATCGTAGACAGAGCGTGGCCCTACAGGATTCACATGTCCCCAGTACGTCTCTTTTTGGGGATGCTGGTGCGGATCCCCATAGCACTCACTTGTTGAAGCCAGGAGAAATCCGGCCTGATGCTTGCGCGCCAACTCGAGCACATTGAAAGTTCCGTGGCTGCCCGCTCTGAGCGTGGCCACCCCGTGGCGCATGTAGTCCACAGGACTTGCCGCCGATGCAAAGTGGAAGATGAAATCGACAGCTCCGATGTCAAAAGGGTCACAGATGTCAACTTTGAGAAACTGAAATCGGGGGGCATTCGTAAGATGGGCAATACTCGACGCCTTGCCGGTCAGTAGATTGTCAGCACAAACGACAGAGTGCCCCTCAGCCAGCAGCGCATCGCAGAGGTGTGAACCGAGGAAGCCGGCGCCGCCGGTGACCAGAATCCGCATTTTTCTCACTCCGCGGCTTTCCGCTGAGCCATCGGATGGAAAATCTCAACTGGTGCGCGGCCAATGCTGTAGTAATTCAAGCCGGCGTTTGCCATTTGCTGCAGTGTGTACAGGTTGCGCCCGTCCAAAACGACGGGATAATTCAAGAGCTGCTTAATGCGCGGCAGATCCAAAGCTGCGAATTCTTTCCATTCGGTCAGAATCAACAGAGCATCGGCCCCGTGAGCCGCTGTGTAGGGATCGGGCGCGTAAGTGACGCTTTCACTCAACAATGTCCGGGCCTTCTCCATAGCTGCGGGATCAAACGCGGTGATGAGGCAACCTTCCTCTATCAGCGCCTGTATGATTCGAATCGCCGGGGACTCGCGAACATCGTCAGTTCCGCTCTTGAAAGCCAAACCCAACACCGCGAGGCGCTTGTTCTTGAGAGTCCACAAAGCAGTCCGGATTTTCTTCAAAAATCGCTGGAGCTGCTCCTGGTTAATTTTGCGCACCTGTTCTAGAAGCTCGAAGTGATAACCGTGTTCTCGCGCCACTGACTGAAACGCTGCAATGTCTTTTGGAAAACAGGAACCCCCGTAGCCAATACCCGCGCGCAAGAAGCTTGAGCCGATACGGGAATCACTGCCGATGCCCTCGCGAACATCCTCAATATCTGCGCCAACAGCCTCGGCGAGGTTGGCAACAGCGTTAATAAACGAAATTTTCATGGCGAGAAAAGCATTGGAGGCGTGCTTGATGAGCTCGGCGCTTTGCGCGGAAGTTTCCAAATAGAGAGGAGGTACTCGCGCACCGTCCGGCCGGGGAACCGCCCCTTCACGGCGGGAATAGGTGCCATGGATGAGCGGATGGTATAACTCGCGAATGATTTTGGCAGCACGTTCGCTGTTGGCGCCAATTACGATCCGGTCGGGATAGAGAAAGTCGCTGACTGCGGTCCCTTCGCGCAGAAACTCAGGGTTAGAAACCACGTCGAAGTTGTCCAGGCCAGAGCCATTCAGAATCATGGCGCGCCGGATCCAGGCATTTGTGTAAACGGGAACCGTGCTCTTTTCGACGATCAGCTTATAGCCGTTGGCACACTGCGCAATTTCCCTGGTGACTGACTCGACATAGGAGAGATCGGCTTCGCCACTGGCTGCTGCCGGCGTTCCCACGGCAATGATAATCACCAGAGAATCACGAACGGCGTCCACGATCGACGATGAAAAAATGAGTCTGGCGCCACGATGACGATGCAGCAATTCCTGGAGATAGTCCTCGTGAATCAACATCTCACCCGCGTTTAAGGCCGCGATTTTGGTTAGATCATTGTCAACACACGTTACGTTATGCCCGAGTTCCGCAAAACAGGCACTGGCGACCAAACCGACGTATCCCGAACCTATGACTGCAATTCGCATCCGCATCCCTAATGATTAAAAGTGAGCATATCTAATCTAACAGATTTATTTATTCTGCCTGCTCGATTGCCAAAGCCAGGCGGTCTTAACGATTTGCGCAAAAGAAAATCCAGGCCTCCAATTCAACTCCTTGAGGGCAGCCCTGTTATCAGCAATCAGAATCGGCGGATCTCCGTCCCGGCGGCCGGCAATTTTGTTGGGCACCGGGATTTGCGCAGTTTCCTCCACTGTCTGAATTACCTCGCGGACCGAGTAACCCTGCCCGCTGCCCAGATTGAAAGCCCGGCTTGGTCCCTGATGCAAAAGATAATCCAGTGCTGCGAGATGTGCTGAGGCAAGATCGTCTACGTGGACGTAATCGCGAATGGCGGTGCCATCTTTAGTTGGGTAATCATCTCCAAATATCAGGATGGGGTCACCGGTCAATGCCGCCTGGATCGCCAATGGAATCAAATGCGTTTCGGGATCATGAGACTCGCCGAGATTTCCTGACGCGCCTGCGGCATTGAAGTAACGCAATGCTACCCAGCGAAGGCCGTAGGCGTTTCCATACCAATGGAGGGCGCGCTCGACGAAGAGTTTGCTTTCCCCGTAAGGATTTACGGGAAGCTGTGGGTGCTGCTCTGAGATGGGAACGACTTCGGGAACACCGTAAGTGGCACAGGAGGAGGAGAACACAATGTACTTCACGCTCACATCAACCATCGCGTCCAAAAGGTTGAGGGTGTTCACAATGTTATTGCGGAAGTATTTGCGTGGATGCAGGACGGATTCGCCGACATAGGCATGGGCCGCGAAATGAATCACTGCGTGAATCTGATACTGTTCGATCGCCCGCCGGATTGCCGGTTGATCACTCAGGTCCGCTTCAATGAGGATGCTTTTTTCGGCTGCCCATTTGTGGCCGGCCGAGAGATTATCGAAGATAAAAGCTTTATGGCCTGAATTCTCTACCAATCGAGCAGTATGGCTGCCAATATATCCGGCGCCGCCGGTTACGAGAATATTCACTCTATGCTCTCTCCCTGAGAAGTGGTGGAATGTCGTCGTTAAACAGGTTATGACTGGAAATTGTTTGTATAGAAAAAATAACCAATGTCGAAATCACCTGCAAAGCTGGAGCGCCTTCGGCTCATTCCAGCCGTCAACTTTATCATTTACTATAGTGCTTCGATCCTATGAGCCAAACCCTGCGGTTGTCTATTCTCATTCCCTTGTACAACGAAGAAGAATTTATAGCATCACTGCTTCGGCGGGTGATGGCAGCCCCTCTACCAGACGGCATGGAGCGGGAGATCATTGTTGTTGACGATGGATCGAAGGACGGTTCTCTTGAAATCGCTGAAGAGGTGGCCCAAGAGCATCCAGAAACGATCCGCGTGATCCGCCACAAGGTAAATCAGGGAAAGGGGGCCGCCGTCCGCACCGCAATTGAAAATGCAACAGGGGAGTATTGCATCATCCAGGATGCCGACCTGGAATACGATCCCAAAGAGTATCCGCGGATGCTTAAGCCGCTCCTGGAGGGTGTTGCCGACGCGGTCTATGGTTCGCGCTTCATGATTGTGGGCGAGCGCCGCGTGCTGTATTTCTGGCATTCGGTCGGCAATAGAATTTTAACGACTCTTTGTAACATGTTTGCAGATGTGAATCTGACCGACATGGAGACGTGTTATAAGGCTTTTCGGACCTCGCTCATCCAGAGCATCCCAATTCGGAGCAACCGCTTCGGCATTGAGCCTGAAATCACCATCAAGCTTTCCCAGCGGCACGCACGAATTTACGAAACACCCATCAGTTATTACGGTCGCACATACGAAGAGGGGAAAAAAATAGGCTCCAAAGATGCGGTGGCGGCTCTTTATATCATATTGAAGACTCGTTTCACCCGTGACATCTATAAGAGCTCCGGACCGGAGACACTCGATGCTTTGGCCGCGGCTCCACGCTTCAACCGCTGGATGGCGGAGACGATCCAACCCTATGTAGGCGACAGCGTCATGGAAATCGGAGCGGGCATCGGAAATCTCACTCGCTTTCTGATACCGCGGAGAAAACGATATGTAGCCACGGATATTGATCCAGAGCACCTGGCACATCTGTCAGGACGCTATCATCATCGTCCGAATGTGGAAATCTGCTTCACCGACCTAGCCAAGGCCGCTTGCTTCGAAAAGTTCTCCCTTCAGATGGATTCTGTGGTGTGCCTGAACGTTCTCGAACATATCGAGGACGACATGGCAGGCCTGCGCAATATCCACTCGGTGCTGCGCCCCGGTGGGCGGGCCATCATTCTCGTGCCGCACGGGCAAGAGATCTTTGGAACTCTTGACAAGGCTCTGGGCCATTATCGCCGTTACTCGGAACTGGAATTGCGGGAGAAGATGGAACGCGCAGGATTGCCAGCCAGCACCGTGATAAGGTTTAATCGCATTTCTCGACCGGCTTGGTACGTCAGTGGCAGAATCCTGAAACGAACGGCACTGGGTGTTCGACAAATGCGCTGGTTTGACCGTTTCGTCTGGCTGTGGCGTAGAATCGATTCCAAGCTTCCCTGGCGATCTACTTCGTTGATTGGCATCGGAGTCAGAGAATGAATGCTGAAGTCGACTTCTTCAACAACATTAGTTACGTTGATGAAGCGGCTAAACAGCCTTTAAGAAAGGTTTCCGTGTCCGAAAGCGTTGGACAGCCGAATTGGAGGAGGTACACCAATGGCGCAGTATTCCGGATCTTAGGAGCTGTTGCGATCCTGTCGATCTTGACAGGCGCGTTCTATTTCCAGCATTTTCATGACTTCTACTTCCCAGATTCATCAACATATGTGACCCCCGCAGTCAGTCTCTTGTCGGGACACGGATTCACAGACATTGCGGGCGATCCTGAGACAGTCCGAACCCCAGGCTATCCTTTGTTCATCCTGCTGTTTTTATGGATGAAGCTCGATTTGAAGTACCTGGTTATCTTGCAGCATGTATTGCGCGAGCTGATTATATTGGCAACAACTGCGATCACTCTCAGAGTTACCCGCAGCCTCAGACAAGCGCTGCTCGCTGGGGTTTTTCTTGGTATTGATCTGCCCTTGCTGGAAGCCGCTAACTCCATCTTGACGGAACTCTTGTTCACAGCGGTTCTGCTGTGCATATTCTGGCTGCTTTGGACTGAATCACAACAGCAAGAATCAGGCTGGCTCCGCACCAGCGCAACAGGATTCCTCGCAGGAGCATCGGTGCTGATCAGACCCGTGAGCCTTTTCTTGTTCTTGCCGATAACCTTTTTCTTGTTGTTGACTCACCGAACTTTTCGATTTCCGGCGGTTCTGAACTTCCTTCTTTGCTTTACATGCTTGCCACTCTTGTGGGCAGGAAGGAATTATTCTCAAACCGGTCACTTCACGGTTAGTTCGATTACTGGAATGAGTATGTTGTTTTATCGGGCAGCGGGAACGTTGGCCATCAACGATCCCGGCAACTTCGCCACGAATCTCGAAAAACGTCAACAGCAACTTCAGGCTGAGGCATGTGAGGAGGTCAAGGGTCTCTATCCGCACGGATGCATCGACTTTAGGGTGCCGCAAAAAGAGACCCCTGACCAGTCGGAGTATTTCACACGCTTGGGGCGCAGAATTGTGCTGCAACACCCATTTGCCTACCTCAAGCTCGCTACACGAGGCGCTGGATTAATGATGTTGGACGGAGGAGCAAGCAGTTTTAGTCGCATCACCGGGCTCAACCCACATCTGGGATTGCGGCTGTTGTTGATCTACACCCTACCCATGTTTTGTTTCGTGGTGGTTGGGGGATGGCACCTCTGGAGAGACAACAGGCGTCTCTTCTATCTCAGCTTTCTCTTGATTTCTTATTTTGTCATCGTCTCAGCAGGAGCTGAGGCCTACTCAAGGCTGCGAGTACCCATTGACCCAATCTGCGCCCTCCTGGCTGCAGCGGGAATGGAAAAAGCTTTGATGCTTTTCCAGCGCCTCAAGAGAAGCTTTTTGGGAAGAATAGCAATTCACAATTTGTAGTACTCGCGATACCAATCCACGAATCGGCTTACTCCGTCCTCAATAGTGGTGTGCGGATGATAACCAATGGCTCGCGACAGCTCATCGATTGCCGCATACGTGACAGGCACATCACCGGGCTGCATAGGCAGCCATTTAACTTTTGCTCTCTTCCCAATCTTCTCCTCGAGTATGTGAATCAACTTGGCTAACTCGACCGGTTGGTTGTTGCCAATGTTATAAATCCGGTAAGGAGTTTGATCATGGGAGGTCTGGGGATCAGGAGGAGGCTCCGCAATCCTCACAACGCCCTCCACCACATCATCGATGTATGTAAAATCCCGCAGCATCTTTCCCTGGTTGTAGACCTCAATTGGCGTCTCCTCGAGAATAGCCTTGCAGAATTTGAACATGGCCATATCCGGGCGTCCCCAGGGCCCATAGACGGTAAAAAAGCGCAGACCGGTAACTGGTAAGCGGTACAGATGTGCATAAACATGAGCTATCAGCTCATTGCTTTTTTTTGTTGCTGCATAGAGGCTGATAGGATGATCGACGTCATCGGTCTCAAAGAACGGTGTTTCTTTCTTGTTTCCGTATACTGAGCTTGAAGATGCAAATATAAAATGAGGAACGCAGGTTTTTCTTGCCATCTCAATCAGATTGACAAAAGCTACCAGGTTGCTCTGTACGTAAAGGTGAGGGTTTTCTAATGAGTATCTGACGCCTGCTTGCGCGGCGAGATGAATTATGGGACCAAAACTGCGACCGCGAAATATCTCTTCCACAGAGGACCGGTCTGCAATGTCCGTTTGAACGAACTCAAAGTCTCGCTGCTCACGCAAGATCGCGAGACGGGCCGATTTGAGTCCCTCATTGTAGAAGGAATTGAGACTGTCCAGGCCTACCACTCGATGCCCGTTCTGAAGAAGGCGGCGACTGACGTGGAACCCAATGAACCCAGCGCAGCCGGTGACCAGTATGTCATTCATCTGTTGAGGCGTACCGTCCTTTCACGGTTACAGCTAAATTTCGGACATGAGAATGGTTTTGGCGGCGGGTGTTGCAGCCTTCATCTATGTTGACTCTTGTAGCACGAGCCGTTGATAAAGTTCCTGATATCGGCGGGCGACCGAAGGCAGAGAGAATTCGCAGGCAACACGCTGGCGCGCAGCCATGCCACGCTCACGCCGACCCTCAGCTCCCACATCGATCAATCGCATAATTGCGCCCGCTAATATGTCAGTCTGCCCAGGAGGAACGGACAAACCCGTATCTCCGATGATATATGCGCTGTCACCAACATCAGTAACTACGCACGGTACCCCGCAGGCCATTGCCTCGCCAATTGCATTGGAAAACCCTTCGCCCCATAGTGAAGCTGAGCATGCGATGTCGAGGGCGGCGGTTAACCGAGCTGTATCCTGCCGTTCGCCGAGCAAAAAAACCCGACCCTGAAGCTGCAGCTCCGTGATTGTCCTGGAAAGAGTCACCTGATCTTCAGACACTCCTTTTCCGACAAGCATAAAGCGAACAGAAGGGTGAATGCGTGATACCTGAACCGCAGCGGTTAGAAAACCCGCATGGTCCTTCATGGGATGGTAACGTGCAACCAACCCGACGAGAACGCTCTCGGGAGGAATCCCTAGCTCCGCACGAACGACCTTTCGCGCCTCGCTGTCCGGATGAAACACCTCGCAATCGATTCCATTGGGGATGATAATTCGTCGTCCCGAATCATAGCCCAAAGTTTCATGTTGATTGGCGCCGCTTTGACTCACATAGATAATTTTTGCCGGGCCCCGGGACATGAGAGCCCCCAGCCGAATTACCATTGCAGTCCAGCGTCCATAGTCAGCCAGGTCACGCACGGATTGCCGAATGTTCCAGATGACGGGCACACGACCTCGAGAAAGAAACGAAGCGACGCTGGCCATGATGTTGCCGTGATACATCCATCCCTGGATCAGGTCAGGACGGAACTGACGAACAACAGATCGAATTGAAAAAACACGAAAGGGATTGGGTGCTGCAGGACGAATGCCCAGGCTATAGACTGGCACTCCCAGTTCCTTGATTCGTGGGCCAATTATTCCTTCGTCTTTCAGGGAGACGACCGCATGTCTATACTGCTCCTCTGTGGCGGAGAGCAATTTCAGCAGCATGGTTTCGGCGCCGCCAGTAGGCAATGCCGTGATCACATGCAGGATGCGAATGTTTGCAGGATTTAATGTCACGGAGAAAGTGAACAGCAGATACCCTTAAACTGAAGGAGAGTCAATCTTAATGCATTTGGCGAATGACTCCATACTGCCCATAAGGGGTGGCCAATTCGACTTCAAAAAAAAGTCTACCACAATGTGTATTAAGGTCTGTCTCGACCCAATCCGCGATCACCGATTTCTCCCGGATTTAAACAAGGTTAGGCATTTCGAATCCATTGAATCACCGCCAGAAACGGCAACTCACCATTGACAGAGCTGCGCCTTCTCCTTGAGACTCAATTATCGTTTCCTACTCGATTACGCTGCACGACAGAATTCCCGAGTCCAGACGGACAAAAAGATATCTTTATAAACTCTCCTGCAGCGATTCAAGTGGCGGCCGTTCGAACCATGCTGGCGGCTGGCGCTAAGGTGGTTGTAGTTGAGGCCAATATGGGTAACGGATGGCAGCGGGCTCGGCGATACCGGCTTCTCTGCCTATCCGAAGAAAGCGTCATCGGAGCAAGCGGGCGGGCCGTCGGCCCAATGATAACAATGCCGTTCGCTGCTCCCAGTTGTCCAATAAATTCAGCGCTGATTATGGAATGGTGCTTCCCGGAAAGAGTCAATGGAGCAACCTCACCAGACAGGCTGCACGGGAACGAGTCTGCGAACCAGAAGACCTACGCGCCGCCCATCGCACGAGGGAAGAGTGAGGGCTGGGGAACAATCCGCGAGGCGAGTGGTCCAGTCTCTTTTTTGGGAGGATTCGGCAACGCGCAAACTCCCGCGGCCACCCCGAATAGGATCCAGAACTCGTGGTTATCTGCCAGGGTACCCGAGAGTGATGCAACCATGAGGAAGCCTATCCAGCCAAGCATCACTGGCTTGAGAGGATGATCACTCCTCAGGACTTGGCGAATCACGGCGTAGAGAAAAACCAGAAATGCAGCCACACCGACGACGCCCTGCTCCATCAGGAACTTCAGATACTGGTTGTGATAATTAAGCGCACCATAGCGTACGTAGGGCCCGAGAACGACATTCTGCGAGGAGAGTCCTTGTCCGAAAATCATCCGGACGAGGCTGGATTCGGAAAAATGTTTAAAGGAATATGACCAGAGAATCGTGCGCTCATTAAGCGTAGCCAGATCGCCCTCTTGGAAGCGTGCAAGGAGCCCCCCGCCTCCAGGGAGCATGAGCGCAACGCCAACGATCAACACCAACGATGCGCCTGCAACGACTAAAGTGCTCCGTCGGCGGCCGCGAACACTTGTGCCTGCGATCCAGATAACGGCGGCAATAAATCCTGCGAAAATGCCTCGTGAAGCGAGAATGAGTGCCCCCAAGAGTACGACAATCAAGAGAGGCCAGCTCAGAAGCTTCAGCCAAAGCTTTCCAGCTGTGAACAGCAAATAGACCAACGGCAGTCCTCCGAGCAGGAGAAAAGCGGCCACGTAGTTCTGGTTGACTTCGATCCCACCGCGCCCTGCGGCAGCAAAATTCAGTTGCGCGGCATTCCAGACGACCCAAACGCACAATACCAGAGAAACAAGGACGGTTGTAGCCGCCATGATCTTCAAATCCACTTCCCGCTGCACCTGAGAAGCAGCCATCCAAAATAGCAACATGACGATCATCGAGTCCCACACCGTCGGGTTGCCTTCAGCAATGAAAGTGTGTGAAGTCTGCGAATACAGGGATGAAGCCAGAATGAGAAGAACCAGAAAAAAATAGGAGGCCAACGGCAAACGGCGCATCTGTGACAGAAAATTACCGTCCTGAACCAGGCGAGCAACAATTGAGACAAACATGATCAGATAGATTGCCCGATAGATAGTTATGGGACCCAGGCGCGGAACCGTCTCTGGATCCAAGACGGTCAACAGTGAGTAAAAACAGTAAAGGCCACAAATAACGAATATTCGATGGCGCGTGACAGCCAGTATTGCCATGGCCGCGACAGCGACAAAACAAAAAAGAGATACCATGAAGCCCGCCATATCAACCCAGGGAAAAGTTTACCGTATTCTCGTGGCGGGCCAGAACCAACCGGTGATTGCCGAATCAGAGCCCTGCATCACCAACTTACGCCGATATGATCACGGGAGCCAGGCACCGCCAACTGTCGCCTTGCCGGTTGCTCAACCCGACAAGATCTTAACGTAGTCTTCCATAAGCTGTTGCAGGTCGAACTTATGCATTCGGAGCCGTGTTTCTGCAACGCCGGCACCAGCCTTTCGAGGAGATTGACACGCAGCAATAATAGCTTTTGCCAGTTCACCTGCATTCCCAGGAGGAACCAGCACGATCGTTGAATCGCAATCCAGGATCTCGCGAATTCCCCCCGGACAGTCGGTAGCAACGACTGCCTTCCCTAAGGCAAGAGCTTCGAGCAATGCATTCGGCAGCGCGTCATCTCGAGACGGAAGAACGAACAAATCGGCGTGCCAAAAATAGGGCCAGGGATTCTTCTGGAAACCAACAAAATGCACAACCTCCCCCAGAGCAAGCCTGTGCGATTGTTCCAGCAACTCCTCATGGCGCGGCCCGTCGCCAAGGATGTAAACCTGGACACTTGGCAGCGCCCGGATGACTTCCGGCATGGCATCCAGCAGTACATCGTAGCCTTTCTCCCAACTCAGACGGCCGGCGGTGACAATATTGAGGCCCGAGCCAGGATAGGGTCTTTCACCGGACTGCGCCGACTCCCAGACCCGCCGCAAGTCGACTGGATTATAGATTCGAACAAGCTTGGTGGGAGACAGGCAAGAATGCCGCCGCAGTTCCTCCATCATATAGTCTGATTGGCATACAATTAAATCGGCATTCCCATAAAAACGGCGATAAGCCCAATTCCATCGATTGGGATTCTTGATCAGCTCCATGTTGCCATTGACGCTCCACGCCTGCCGCAAGATGAGCCGCGTGCTCCGTGGCATCAGGAACTTGCAAATTGCGAGGGCCAGGTTCAAATGACTCAGGGTGGAGAGTACCGTGTGTGGTTTCAGTCGCCATACCAGCTTCAATAGCGCCGGAAGGGCGTAGCGGACTCGGGAAACGTGTAGTTTGTGAATGGTGACGTCCGGCGGAACTTCCGGGAGGAATGGCCCCTCAGCCTGCAATAGCCCCAGATGCAGCTCAAAGCGACTGCGATCGAGATGGGCAAGCAGCAGCGAGAAGACACGTTCCGCACCACCCCCGGCGAGGGAGGGAATCAGAAATAGAATCTTCCTGCGGCACAGAGTCATTGGAGGGCAACCAGATCTATTTTTGCAGATCTACCTGCATTTGTAACATACCCTCCGCGGCCTGACACTCCAGCCTCACGATTTGTTTCATACAGTGTTGTTCACCGAGGAAGAGCGTACCGGGGAAAATGGCCTGCGGGCTGAACTGAATCAGCCCGCAGAGAGTTGAAGGGACAATGTACTAATTCAACAAGATGTAAGTGGGTGTACCGACGGCTCCGTTGTCATGGACGCGGTTGGTGCCGACCGGCGAGCCGCCTGTAACCGTTGCATATGCGGCAACGGTTCCGCCATTGGCGTTGTATGCCTGGTTCGTGCTGTAGGCGATGGTGCTGTGCGAGATGAGCAAAGTGCCACTGTTGGTTGCCGTCGCTCCATTATTGGTACCATTGATGACGCCGTTGTGGTAACCCATGATCGCACTTGTATCTGCCTGGATCCCATTAGCTGAAACGGTCGCCACGCTTGTGTTGTTGGTTTCTACCTTGACTCCTGAGCCCTTGGCAAAGATTCCAACCCCTTGGGCAGTCAGGCAACTGGCGGGCACACACTGGCCTATGTTTTCGATCACGGTATTGATGATGTTCACGACTGCGCTACCGCCTGGCTCAATGTCGATGCCAGCGTTGCTAAAGCCGGTGACATAGACATTCTCGATGTCGAGTTCCTTGATGGGAGAAATGAGCCTGATTCCGCTAAATCCGGCATTGCCATTGCCGCCTCCCAGCAATCCCTGGAATCTGAGGTTGCGAAGGATCACAACGTCCGAGGAGCTGGATGTCGCGACCACGATTCCATTGGTTCCAGCCACGAGAACTGACGCTACCTGGCCTCCTCCACCGTCTATGGTAATGGACTTGGTAATAGTAAGAGCTCCAAATCCACCCGGATCCAAGGCATCAATTTCGCCCCCAGGGGCTGTCTTGGAGATGGCTCCAGCGAAGGTCTTGCAGGGAGCGGTGCGGCTGCATGGATTGGCGTCGTCACCGACTCCGGATACCCATGTGCGGGTTGCTTGTGCACCCACGAGTGTTGAACCTAACAAAACAATTGCCAGACATGCCAGCATATTGATTTTGCGCATTTCTTTGTTCCTCCTGTTTCAATTCCTAAAGTTTTTTCCCAGGTTTGCCAAAAGGGGGAAAACGAGTTTCACCGCAGGGCAAATGCGGGGTTTCTTTGTGTGTGGTGACAAAAACCGGGTGAGCTTATCACAGAATCCGGCTTTCCTTCCACAATAATTATGAAACGTCTGTGAAAAACAAAACCCTAAACGGTGCCATTCGCAAACAACTTTTTCGCCCAGAAAAGGTGGGAGTGATTGGTCCGGAACCTTCCGACTGACGCTGTTCAGCCTATTCGTGCTAACCGGGTGGTTTGACCCCATTCGGGGAACCTAGCTTTCCCAACCATGTCCTCATCTTCCTGAGCCTAGGGTAAGTCTTTGAAAACACAGAGTCCAATAACGTAGGCTTCCGATTTTTATAACGGGAAATAACTGAGTGCCAGTCTACCAAAACCGCCCTAAATTCCTGCACATTGGAGCGGAAGCGCTCAAGCTCCGCCAAACTCCAGCGGTTTGCGTGAAGGCAGACGGTCCAAATACCAAACGGCATTCTGCGGAAATGCCAGAGTTGTTGCGGAACCCACATCATTCCTATTGAATCAACGCAGGGATAGAGCGAAAAGCCGTCACTGAGGTACCGGATTCCAATTTCGTCGAGGGCTCGCAGTGTATTCGTATCAAAGGAGTGACCAGGGGCTATCCACAGTTCAGAACGCACTCCTTCGCCCTCGAGAATTTCTCGAGCTAGCCGCAATTTTGACCTTTGCTCATCGAAGCTAAGGCCACTGAATTCGCTCCATCGATTGAGCTTCAGGATTCCACCATCGCCTGTAGCATGAAGGTGTTGATAACCGTGCAATCCTATGGTCCAGCCACGCGCCTGCCAGGCACGAGCCCGCTGCCAAAATTCCAGATTCGCTTCAGCCACGCTGAGTTTCGGGTCTCGGTTATCGGGGACCACAGCAAGGATGGGCTTGATGTCTGCCGTCAACAATATCTCTTCGACCCGTTCCCAGGTGGACCAGTTCATCGTTGGACAAATATCATCAAAGCGGATGAGGTATTGTGCGCTCATACATTACGCTTAACTCAGCGTATCTTTACCCTTGTGGACCCTGGCAGGGACCAACCAACTCCTGGTGTCAGCCGACGGTTTGTGCGGGTCTAGCCAGAATTGTAATCGCCGAAGACCCCAGAATTCGTGCTATCCGGCTTCTGCCGCCTACGGTGAACCGCCGGCCAATCATTCCATGCCCGCTGTACCACAACTCCAGTGGAACAATCCTCTCCACCGTCCAGCCATACCTGGCCAGTCTCCGGCGCCAGCTTCGGGAATGAAAAATGAAATGTTCAGTGAACCAGTTTCCTTGCACCCCATGTCTGTGCAGAAGGAGCGTATTGACAAGCGCCCGCCGAAGCCGCCCCGACTTTGCCGGGGTTCGGGGCGAGCCTGATCCCGCACCCGCGGAGGATCCGGGGAAAAGCTTTCGTAATATCAGTTGGGCCTTTGCAGGATAGTGCAGCACAGAACTCCAGAACCGCCAGAGCGCAGTGGGCACCACATGAACAGCTACGCCACCCGGGCGAAGCACGCGGTGCATTTCTCCATAAAGCTCATGCTGAGGGGCCAAGTACTGCAATACATGGGAAGAAAAGATAATATCAAATGAAGCATCGGGGAAGGGAATGTGTTTTCCATCGTATTCCATCACCTCAGCAATGCGGTGTTCTCTGTACCCGCTGGTGGGAATGTCCAAACCTGCTACTGAGCGGCAAATCGAAAAAAGCAACTTGAGTTGAAATCCAGAGCCGCTGCCAAGCTCAAGCAGGTCCTTTCCGCGAAACCAGCGACCGTAATGTTTTAAGACCCGCTCCAGTTCTTCCGCTCGTAGCGTCTGAATGTGGGCGATCCACTCTGGCGACGTCATCCGTTACGCTCAAAAACGAACTCATTGCAACCCAACCCTCTACCTTCAGCTTTAAGATTTACCAGCGTGAAGTTCCGCTTCTTGTAGAACTCAAAGATCTCGCTCGGTTTTGCCACCTCGAAAGGGTAGCCTCCCAGCCAGTCCAGCAAATCAATCCAATATGTCATGCCCCGTGGACCCTGGTGCGCAGTGTATCTGGTAAACGGGTTCTTGCGCTGGAATATCACGTCTACGATGAGGCCTTTGATAAAAAAGTAGCTGCTGAAGAAAGCAATGAAGGGAGGCCGGAAAACAGGCGAGAGGCTATACATTTTCTTGATCCTTTTCCAGTTTCGCGACTTCAGGCCCTCGTCATTGTAAATCGCAATGAACAACCTCCCATTCTTGCGCAATGGTGCAATCACGTTTTCCAGGGCTTGCCACATATTCCCTGTGTGGTGAAGAACGCCCCAGGAGTAGACAATATCGAACTGCCCAAGACGAGAGAGATACTCCCGGTCGAGCGCGCTGCCCTGCTCTACCGTCCAATGCTCTGCACCTTCAAAATAGCGGCGCTTTAGCTCCCTTGTGCAGGCAACGCTTTCGGAATCATAGTCAAAGGAGTAGACGCGGGTCGCTCCGAGCCGCATTGCCGCCAGAGAGAAGAGCCCGCTCCCGCTGCCGACATCAAGGAATGACTTCCCACGTAAGTCGTCAAGGTCCAGCATGGTACAGAGCGATTTCTCTGCGTCAGTAATGCGCTGCTCGTCCAGCACACGCAGAAACCGACGCCAATTCTTGCCAAATTCAAATCTGACCTCTGAGCGTTCCATCTGCGGTTCGCGATCAACAGTTAAAACAGAATCTTCGGGCAAAATCATTCCCTCCCAGATCCACTCTCAAAGCGTCCTACCGTGGCCAGATTCTAACTCAGAACTTCTGATCTCCGGGGAAAGCCACTGGGCTTGCGGCGCGGCAGCCGTGAGTTCCTCCTGTAAGAAGCGGATGTACTCTCAAAAGTGCAACCACGAATGATAGTATGCCCTTCGCGCTCCACCTTGGAATTATCGAAAGCATATCCTGTATAGCCTTTGGCAATCAGGATGTTCGTGACTTCATAGACGTTTCGATGACGCTCGGCCAGCTCAGCAGACATCAAACTACAGTTCTAACCGGGGAGATTCCCTTGGCCGAAAGCAACTCGTCGAACAATTGCTGCCATTGGGAAAGAATGTGCTCACGGCTGAAGCGGGTTGTGACCTCGGGAGCGCGTGCCGCAAGCCGGACTCGTTCCTGGCTGTTGGACATGAGCCTGTCGAGTACGGCAGCCAATGCGGCCACATCTCCAGGCGGAACCAGGACGCCATCGATGCCATCCCGAATGATGTCACGCGGCCCTTCGGGACAGTCGAAACTAATCACGGGCAGGCCGCAAGCCATAGATTCAGCCAAAGCCATAGGAAAACCTTCGAAGCGGGAGGAAAGCACGAACAGATCCGCGGCACGAAGGGCGGGAAACGGATCTATGAGTTTGCCCACAAAACGAATTCTGCCCTCCAGTTTCAAAGTCTTGCTTTGCTCTTCCAGCTCTGACAGCAGAGGGCCTTCGCCAATAATATTGAGACGCCATTCTGGATGACGATCGCCAATAAGGGCGAAAGCCTCCAGCAGCAAATCAAATCCCTTCTCCGGAATTAGCCGTCCCATGGCCACCAGGATATGGCTGTTGGGATGAGCACACTGGCAACATTTGACACCGGTGGGGACGACAACTGGATTGGGTATGGCAATGCCTTGAACCTTAATCATCGCCTGGAATCCGGCAAGGCCGGAGCGAGTAGGGCAGACCAGCAAGTCGGCAAAAGGATACGACAGCGTGCGCAGCCCTCTCCAGATAGGTCCAATGCTCCGACGGCGAGGGCTGGTACGCTCAGAAACAATCACCGGAACATTCAATCCGCGAGTAGCCAATAGAGTCAGCACGTTCGCCTGGACCATGAAGCTGACGATGATGTCCGGCTGTAATCGCTTAATTGCATGGCGCAGCACCCAAATGCGCCGAATATTTGCAAGTACAGCTTGCGCTAGAAAACGGGAACGGCGCTCTAATCCAAGCGGAAAAAGGCTCACCGAGGAATGGACCGGATATGTCGGTCCTCCTCCATGGTCGAAAGTGAGGATTGAGATATGATGTCCTTGTTCAGCCCAGCCGTTCGCCAGCACGGACAGGACCCTTTCCGCTCCCCCACCCCAGAGCGAGGAAATCACCAAGGTGACACGTAGACTCACTACTAATGTCTCCTCACCATTGCAATGTGGTCAGCCGGTTTTCGAAGCTATGAAGACAATTCTCGCTGTCGCACCGTAAACTCGAAACAGGGAAAGGACCCACTGGGCTGACGCCCCCAGTTTGCCTTTCCAATTCAGTGAGTCCCATTGAGGAAAGTAAGAGGGACGGACTCTGACGACGTGAAAGTATTCTCCCAGGATGGCGCGCACTTTGTTCTCGTCGAAAGACTGATGGTGACCCCAGCGGTGGAAGACCTGGTGGCAGTGGGGACAAAACACTTCATTATCAATCATGTTCTCACGATACGGGACCGTGCCGATCAAAACACCTCCAGCCATGAGAACGCGCCTGACCTCTTTAAGACCGTCGGCCAGCGAATCAGGGGAAAGATGCTCAAGCACTTCCGTACACACCACGACATCCACGCTGTTGGAAGCCACGGGAAGAGATTCGATCATTCCGCAACGAGCGTCAATTCCCGCCGCAACCAGACGCGCCATAGATTTCTCGACCGGATCGACGGAGAGCACTTTCCATCCTCGAGCTGAAGCCATCTGTTCAAGAGAACCACTCCCGCACCCAATGTTGAGTAGAGAGCGTCCACGGGAAAGCCTTTCACCAAGACGAATCAGTGAACCGTGCCTATTCTCGGCTCTCGCGAATGCCTCCCAGCGTTGAATTTGAAAGTGCGACCATAGCTCGACCTGCGAGGGTTTCTCAGCCACGCAGGAGATTTTACAACAAAAGGGTACGCGGAGTTGTATAGCGTTGCCTCCACGTGGTCGTGCGGCCGATTACCCCTCCTGTCCTGCCTTCCCCCCTTCACCGGTCAAGCACCCGCACCGGAGGATCTAGGGTGAATTGCTTACGGAAGCGGGGTTTTTATTCTTTGGAAGGGCGATCGCCCAGTCGAGAAACGTTTTGAGGTTCGACTCACCATCGTAGTCGCGATGCACCCGGGCAAAGCCAGCGCGAGCAATCCTCTCTCTTTCCTCATCGTGTTTCAAATAATAGTCGATCTTCTCCATTGCATCTTCTATGGAATCGTAGAATACCGCTTCCTTTCCGGGTTCAAAAATACGTTCGTGCGCATTCAGTCCTGCTTTGTCGCAAAGCAACATCATTCCGTGTGCCGGGGCTTCGTACATACGCATATTCCCGGTTTCCCTGGGCACCAGAGAGAGATGCATGTTGAATCCAATCTTAGTCCGGTAATAGAGTTTCATCTTTGCTTCATCAGAGACAGACTTGATCCGGCTCCATAAAGCTGGTTTCCCTTTCAGCAAACGGGCAACACCGCTCCATCCGGCCAGCGGCCATCTCCCATAAATTCTGAACCTGGAATCGAGGCGCTTCTTGAGTCTAACCAGTCGATCTACTTTGGGGCCGTAGTACTGACCAATGTAAATCACGTCAATGTCTCTGTCTTGGAAGAAACGGTCTCCTCGTTGAAGCGCCTCCTCGCGTGGAGGAACCAAGGGCCAGAGATCAGCCTGGCTGGTGGGGTGGTTTCGGGGGGGTACCTGAGGCAGCCAGTAGCTTTGCCTGCATCCCCAGCGTGCCAATACCTCCGGAAAAAGTGCGGTTTCATTGAAGCTGGGGGTGATATAAAAAGCACCATCGAAGGCCCATAGATACGGAATTCCTCGGATGTAGGTCGAGACTGGCTCGTCTATAAATCCCAGGATTTTGATCGACTTCCTGAATTCGTTGAACAAAACATCCGGATGAATCGGATTATAGGTGGCGAGAACGAGCACCTCAGCTTCCTTAAATTTGTCAACAAAGTCGGTCAAAAAGCGCATATAAGAAGGATCTCTGTTCCTGTACATCTCATCGATCCACTTAGCCTCGCACAACATCCTGAAGACTTTTCCTGTCCCGCGTATGAATTTGCTTGGTGCGAAATATGGCATTGGGTCGAGACTGTCGATCGAATACCCGTGGAAGTTTTCCATGCGCGGAAAATGAAATATGCACGTCTTCTTCATCTATCTCAATGTTCTCCTCTCACGATTCACATGCTCTGTGCGATCGCAGGCACCACTCATCAGGGCAAAGCTAATCTGCTCGTTTGTTAACCGCGAGAGCGACTTTCAAATCACCGATACCAACAGCTGGGCAAAAGCAACGATTTGTTGGCTTGATCGTTATTTCGATCCAACGGATGGGGGAACTCGCGCTGGTATGTTGTGTGATTCACTCGCCCCTTGCTATAGAAACTAAACTCCGAAACTCTTGGAATCTCGATTTCACCTTTGCGAAGACTCCCACAGCAATTGTTTGGATGAATATGAACTACATAAAACTGTTTTAGAATTTTTTCAAAACAAGTCCTGTAAAACCTAAAGACCAAAGGGTGAAATAACTTGTGCAGATCATGGAATTCGATGATCATGATCCTAAATCGACTTAGCACCTGGGGTGGTGTGGAAAGTAGTACCTCATATTCATTTCCCTCGATATCCATCTGCAAGAGCAGATCTCCCGGGTCGTTTTTCAGGTACATGCCAATCCAAGATTCGAGTGTCAGGGAGTCTTCTGTTTGGTTGCTACCAATGAATTTCCGGTCGAACGTGAATTCGGGCCGTGCGATCGGTGGCGAATTCACCGAATGATCCGCCAAGAAACACCGTACCCCAAGGTTTGCCAAATGATTCTCGAAACTGGCCGAAGCGCCGACGCCAGGTGAGAAGCAATACTTGATCCCCTCCAAGTCATCTGGAAGCAGATAACCACCATCTCCTTCACCGCCGATCCGAATCAGGTCCTTCCCACAATTTCGCGGCCTCAACTCCGCAAGTAGCTCAAGGATCGCTGCCCTCGCTGTTTGCTCACTCAGAGTGAACCCTGCTGCGAAGGCTACTGTTTTCAGAATTGTATTCAGCATAGTTGGAGAATGACCTCACCGAGGTTCTTTTCTTGCGCTTGCGGCTTCGCGTGGTTCGACGCACTCCTCATCCGACTAAGGCGGAATGCACTGCCATTCCTGATGCCTTTTGTCGGCTTGTGTACTGGCCGTAAATCCAGGCGTATGTTCTTTCCAGCCCTGTCCGCAGAGGAATGCTGGGCTCCCAATTAAGGTATTTTTTGATAAGCGCATTGTCGCTATTGCGACCGTTAACTCCCTTGGGTGCAGCTAAATTGTAATTTCGCTTCAGCTTGATTCCCGCGATGTCCTCGACGATGTCCACCAATTGGTTCACGCTTACGGCTTCGCTAGACCCCAGATTGATGGGTTCTTCAATTCCGGAATCCATGATGAGGGAAATGCCTTTCAGGCAATCGTCAATGAACATAAAACTCCGGGTCTGATCACCAGAACCCCAGATTTCAATTTCGTGCCTGCCGCTAACTTTGGCCTGAATCACCTTACGGCAGATCGCCGCTGGGGCCTTTTCACGGCCACCGTCCCACGTTCCGCAGGGACCATAGACGTTGTGAAAGCGAGCTACGCGCGTGTACAACCCGAAATCTTCATGGAAGTGCCGGCACATCCGCTCGGAGAACAGCTTCTCCCATCCGTACCCATCTTCCGCGAGAGCCGGATAGGCGTCTTCCTCTTTTAGCAGAGGAGCTGCAAAGGTTTTTTGCCGGTCGCCGTTGTAAACGCAGGCCGAAGAGGAAAAGAAATACCGGTTCGCTCCATATTCCACGGCCGCTTGGATCATGTGCGTGTTAATGAGGACGGACAGCATGCATAACGCCTTGTTCTGTTCAATAAAACCCATTCCCCCCATATTGGCCGCCAAATTGTAGATATCGCAAGCATCTTTGGCCACCGCTTCACAGTTCCCCCTGAGGTTCAGATCCAACGACAGATTCTCGACGTCCCCAAAATGCTGGTACCATTCGTCGAAAGGCTTGATGTCGACCGCTCGAATTCGACCATGCCCTCGGGCACGCAGGGAGGCCACCAGATGCCCCCCAATAAAACCACCCGCGCCGGTAACGACCACTACGTCTCCCATGGGAAATAATCTCTCCTTGTATTTTCTTAGAAAAGATTCTACTTCAAAAGAAGATAAAGAAGAATGAAATCCAAGGTACCGCGGGCCGCTCTCTCGACATGAGAGTTATCGAATCGAAAGACGATCACATTGCTCATCTCGTGTTGGCTCAACGCCAGTGGGCAAGTGTAACCAGCAGCGCCGTTGCAAATGGTTATAGGGGAAACCAATCCACGTTCACACTTGAGCAGGAATGGATTGGTGAGCGAAAATTAGGAGCAGTTATAATTACAACCTCATGAAAAGCAGTTATACCCCCTTGGCGGTTTGCAGTGGCAAAGAATGAACATGTGCTTATGCGGTTCGCGAGAGTGCGCACCAAAGAGATACTCGCAAAGGCATTGCATTCGGCGATGTGGTACACGCCATTTCGCCGGTATTTCCATTACCGCTATATGTACAGTTTCACGCCCGAGCAACTCAGCTTTTTTATCAACTGCCTGAACCAGATCAGGGACGTTCCGGGCGACATTCTGGAAATTGGTTGTGCCGGAGGAAATACCACATGCTTTCTCAACCGACATCTTCAGGTCAGCGGAATTAAAAAAACTTATTGCTGCGTTGATACGTTCAGCGGATTTACCCGCGGAGACATCGCGTTCGAGACGACCGAAAGAGGCAAAAAACCTAGCTATTTCACTGGATTCAGGACCAATAGTCTGAAGCGTTTCAAGTACATGCTGAAGCGAAATGGTTGCCAGCAAGTGCAGTGCATTCAGGCAGACGTAAAGACATGCAGTTTCTCGTCTCCGGTAAGTTTTTGTTTACTCGATGTAGACCTATATCTTCCGACTCTCTACACTCTCAAAGCCATTTGGCGGTTGCTGTCGCCCGGAGGCATCATCATCGTAGATGATTGCTTACCGAACGACACGTTCGATGGAGCTCTCCAAGCCTACAATGAGTTCACCAGAAACGCAGGGATAAGCCCATACTTCACGCTTGATAAACTTGGGGTGATTCGCAAGGCAGGGCCCCAATCTGGGATTGAGTGAAGCCTATTTCTGGGTGCGCAATCTTCTATTCTCCTTAATCCTGCAACAAGCGTCTGGTTCAACAAGGTTGCCGCGCTGCCAAAAACTTTATCGTTTGCTAAATTGAAAGCATCCGTATGCATACGGCATGCCTATATCCTCGTACTCCTTCGGGGTTATTAGGCCTCGTTCTGTCGCGAACCATTCTTCCACTAGAAAAAGCGTGGGAAATTTTGCCGCGAATCCCGCGCGAGTGAATACACGATGAGCATTAAAGTAGGTGTTGGCATGTCTCGCGATTGGTACGGCAACATACAACGCCCCCCCCGGCTTCAAGACTCGAGCCAATTCCTGGCATGCACGATCCGTTCCCAGGGGGTCGAGTGGGTCTCCATAGCGGCCCAGCCCGACGTGCTCGACCACATTCAAGCTAGAGATCGAATCCACGGAATCAGAATCGAAAGGCAAATCCAGCAACGTCCCCACACGGAAGCTCAGGCCAGGCAGACTTATTTGCAATGGCCGGATATCGACTAGAACGACGTTTGTGTATTGCGCCATCACCGCCATCGCCAGCAGCGTCGAACCAACATCAACGTGCACTCTGGGTTTCGCCAATGCTACTTTGCGGGCGCACCATGTGTCCTGGAAGAGATACCCGTCGACATGGCCGGCTGCGGCTTCCTTATCGAAGATGCAAGCATGGAATGAGCCAAGAGCAACCCGTTCATCCAGATTCTGCTTGCGGACCATGCGTCGATACGTCTTGAATTCCTTTAAGACCGACCAGTAACGGGCGATGCCGAAGAAGGGCCGGCCCTTGTAAATTGACTGCACCAGGGGGGCTAAAACCCCATCCTTGATAAACCTCTTTAACATAGATTCCAGGGTTTACCCCCTGCTGCGACCACCACTGTGGAGACTGAGTTGATCAAGCGCGAGACTTTTCCTCTTTCCTGCGAAGCAGTTTGAGTGCAGCCACTCCCATCAACATGCACGAGATCATGTATACGAGCGAGGTGGACAGGGCGATTCCAGGTACCCCCAGCCTCTTCATTAGTGCTAAGTTCAGCAACACATTCAAGACGGCGCTCACTAGCGAGAAATAGCCCAGGAGCTGGTTGTGCTGCAGTGAAGAAATGAATCTAACTAGCAATGAGCCCCAGGTATAAAACGGGACCGTAAGGGCGAAAAATGCTTGCACGCTGCTGACAACTGCTGTATCTGCAGCGGTGAAGGCGCCGCGCTGATAAAGTATCCGCGTCAGCCAGGAAGAACCTGCAATGACAGCCAAGGTTAAAGGGATGGTGACCACGATTATGAGAATAGAGTAGACCTTCAACGTCCGCCTGCAGCCGCTCCAATCTTCTTTGACGGCCATTTGGGAGAAATAAGGTAAGACGGCCGTGCCCAGAGCAGCGGAGGTGAGCATCATAACGACGGTCACGACTCTGTTGCCATAGAGGAGGGCAGCCACGCTGCCTCCCTTGAGCATAGCTGCCATGGCCTGGTCAATGACCGGCGCCGTGCCCATAAGAAGGGCACCGGCCAGCATGGGAATGTATTGCCGCAACACCTGCCTCAGTTCCGGGGTTGTTCCGCACCAACGAAATCCGGGGCGAAACCCACGAGCTCGCATCACACATCCGAGCAGAAAAGCCTCCAGACCGCTACCCACAACGGTCCCGACCGCCAAAGAGTAAATACCCCACCTTCGGCCGAACATCAGTAAAGCAAGAACCGCCACCAGGGGTGTCACTGCGGGAGTGAGAGCAGGTAGCGCAAATCGCTCTCCAGCATTGAGGACTGCGGACCAAATGATAATAGCGCCATTGAGCACAATGAAGGGCAATAATAGGTACGATAAACGCTCTGTGAGCAACAACTTTCCAGGGTTGAAGGCAGAGCCCAGCAATGGCACGTAGAAATGAGCGGCGGAAGCGAGCAAAATTGAAACTAATGCCAGAAACCCAAGGCTTGCCACCTGCACGCTGGAGAATAACTGCTGTGCCGCTTCATCGCCTTGTTGTTCCCGCACCCGAATGTAGGTTGGGATCAAAGCTGCGCTGAATGATCCTGCGGCCAAGCCGATAACGGTGGTAGGCACAAGCAGAGCGATGAGAAAAGCATCGATGGCATCGCCTCTGCCGAACCAGGCTGCGACGGTAAGTTCTTTGGCAGTGGCAACCAATTTTGCCGCAATCGTGCCCAGAGTGACGACTACTATGGCACGCAAAATTTTCTGGTTCGCGGTTAGTGGCTGATCCGCTGTCACGGACCGAAGGCCAAACCCTTGAAGTGCTCTGGAAATCATGGAAAAAGAGAATTGACCGACCCGACAACAGAGGCGCTTTGTATGGTGGCTACTGGATGGCTAGAGCCTCTGACGGCATGCATTCCTTTCATGATTGGTGACGTCCGCGGAGATAAAACTTGAAGAGCTGGAGCTGAGCTGCAAACTGTGGATCCTCCCTGGCGCGTTGCAACTTTTCCATCAGCAAAGCAGTTCCAATCGCCACCAACAGAGCCAGCAGTGTACTGGCCAGCACAATTGCAGTGCGCGGCGGCCAGGAGCGCTTTTCAGGTGTTAACGCCCCCTCCAATACCTGCACTACTGAGGAGTCCTTGCTTTCATCGATGCGGGCAATTTCGTACTGTTTGAGCATGAGCTCCAGCAGCGCCTCGCGGTATTTCACCTCGCGCAGCTTGCGAATATACTCCAGGGCCGCAGTGGGAACGTTCTGCAATGGGACCACGGCACCGGAGCGAGCGCCCTGTTCCAGGCGCGCCAACTGTCCGCGCAGCGCAGTCAGCTCGGTTTCCGCTCGCTGAAGATCGGGATTCTCACTGGTGGCAAAGGACCGCATAGCCTGGACTTGTACCTCTTTGACAGTCACTTCCGCGCGCAGGTCGGCATAGGCCTGCAACATCACCTTGGCCTGATTGTCCAGTTGAATGATTCCGGTTTTCTCCTCGGTTTTTTTCATCTCCTGTTCTGCATTCGCCAGATCCTCATTCGCATCCTTGGCCTGACGCTCGAAAAACAGCCGGCGTTTACTGGCGTCAGTCACGGCAAGAGTCCTGGTCAGTCTTTCGAGCTCCTCGATATAGCCATTGGCAATGTCAGCAGCTCGCTTTGGATCACGGTCCTCGACCGAAATGCTGATGATGTTGTCTTTGACCCCGGCACTGATTTCAGTTACCGAACCAAGTTTCTTGCGCGCCTCCTCTCGCAGCTTCTGTCGGTGGACATTCATTAGGTTAAAGCGATCAATCAGGTTGTCCGCTACAGTACGGCTGCGCAGCATCGAAATATACATTTCGCTAGGATTGTGGACTCCCAGGCCGCCAATCCCTCCAGTCAGGAGCGGCGCGATTGGCCCAAGCTGGCTCAACATGGCGGAGGCAATGGATTGGCTCTGCTGGGGAGGCAGCATTTTGGCACGGGCGGTGTAAGCTTTGGGAAGAAACAGGGATATGACCGCTGATGAAATCGCTACAACGCTTACAAAACAAAAAATGAACAGTTTCCGCTTTGCCAGGACGATCAACGATTCCGGAAAATTCCGCTTTATTCCCCCTTCAAATCCCGTTGATAAGGGGATTTCTTCCGGTACGGCCAGCTCCAACTCTTTTTTTTCATGCGGTGTCATATTCAGGGCACAGTTAGTTACATTGTAAAGGAACCGGGCAGACGCTGCGCATGTAAGCAACCGGGAGACCATTCAGAATAACGTCCGCGGTGGAGACGGAAGATCCAGCCCCTGGTCCCTCGGGTTTGCAGGAATCTGCTCTACACCGCATCTTTCAGCACAGAGGCTCCCACGGTGCGAGAAAACCAGTCCTGGAAGACCAGCACGGTCCAGAGAATATGTTGCCAGCTGCGGTTGCCCGAGAGATGTTCCAGCCATTTCGTCCGAATCGGCTCAACATTGAAGAGACCATGGCGGTTCAAGCTGTCGGACGAGAGCAGATCCTCAGCCCACTCTCGCAGTGGTCCGCGCAGCCAGAAAGTCATGGGTACGCCAAAACCCATCTTGGGGCGTTCAATCAATTCCGGCGGCACATATTTGTAGAGCACTTGTCGCAGGGCCCATTTGCTGGTTCCATTGCGAATCTTGAAGCGCAGTGGCAACCTCCAGGCCAACTCTACAACGCGGTGGTCAAGGACAGGTACGCGCGCTTCCAGGCCAACGGCCATACTCGCGCGATCCACTTTGGTAAGAATGTCATCAGGAAGATAGTTCACCAGATCAATAAGCATCATCCTCTCTTCGAGGTTTGGCAGCCACGCCGAATTCTGGATTGACTGCGTCACGGTGTCCGGTTCCTGGCAATCGCGAACTACCACAGGCGGCTGCCATTGAGACAAAAAAACCTGCATATAGATTTCTAGAGGACTCGCCACGTCCCAGAAATCTGCGACTGTGTGGGCCTTGTCACCCACAGCTGCGAATCGCCTCCTCCGCGGGATGGCCCAGCGCACCCAGTGAT
>Ga0126373_10000329_pt1 | contig 31227 bp, 22 predicted proteins | sample PanSoiMetPlot_11_FD_92545 | JGI IMG/M metagenome (GOLD analysis project Ga0126373, IMG submission 92545) | Tropical forest soil microbial communities from Panama - MetaG Plot_11 | ecosystem: Environmental > Terrestrial > Soil > Tropical forest > Bulk soil | place: Panama | collected 2016-02-17 | reverse complement strand
GCTCAGCGCACGCGCGATGATCGCATCGAGGTCGCCGCGCACGCGCCGTTGCTCGGCCGAACCGGCGAGCCTCCACGATGCCGGTTTCGGATCCTCGCACAGTGCCACTCGCATGAGCTCGGTTTCGGTGGTGCTGGCTCCGCCGAAGGGGTGCTCACCGGTGACCAGCACGTGCAGCAGTACACCGAGCGCGTAAACGTCAGCCGCCGTAGTGACCGGCTCACCTCGCAGCTGTTCGGGCGCAGCGTAACCGGGCGTCAGCGCCCGGGGCGCGTCCGCATTCCCGGCACCCGCTCCGGTCTGCAGCGAGGCAACCCCAAAATCGAGCAGCTTCACCACGCCCTCGGGAGTTACCAGCACGTTGGAGGGCTTGAGGTCACGGTGCACGACAAGATGTACATGCGCATGCGCCACGGCGTCGAGCATGGTGACAAACAGCCACAGCTGCGCCGGCAGCGGCAGCGAGCGCTCACTGCAGTAGCGCACAATCGGCTCGCCTTCGACATACTCGAGGATCAGATACGCCTGACCGTTTTCACGCACTCCGGCGTCGAGCAGACGCGCGATGTGCGGATGTGACAGGCGCGCGAGCAGGCTGGCCTCGTGCCGTATCTGGCTTGCCGCATTGCTGCCGAGACCGCGTCGCTCGAGGACCTTGATTGCTGCACGGCCCTCGAATTTGCCGTCGTTGCGACGGCCGAGCCACACGCTCCCCATGCCGCCCCGGCCGAGGAGCCGCTCGATCGCATAGGGACCGATCTGCGCTCCACTGAGGTCCTGTCCGGCATCCAGCGGCAGCGGCAACCGTTCCATGAATGCCGACGCACAGTTGACCGCGTGCAGTGCCAGCAGCTCGCGCAGCTGCGCGACGAGCGCCGCATCCTCGGTTTCGAGCGCGCCAAGCCACGCATCGCGCTGCTCGGGCCCGAGCTCCAGCGCCTCATCGAGAAGGGCCAGCACCCGGGTCCACCGCCGTGCGGAGTCGACTCCCCTCATTCCTCCCCCCACGGCCGATCAGGTCTCTCGGCCACCCCCGACGGGCGCTGCGGCGTGCTCGCTGAGATGATGCCGCAGCAGCATGCGCGCTTTGTCCCAGTCGCGCTGTGCCGTGCGCTCCGAGACCCCCATGACGCCCGCGATCTCCGCGAACGAGAAGCCGCAGAAGAATTTGAGGTCGACGACCTGTGCCAGGCGCGGTTCGATCTGTCCGATGGCCGTGAGCGCCTCACCGATGCTTTCCAGCTCCGCCTCATCTTTGGCGTGCGGGAGCTCCTCGGTTGGCAACGAGGTGATCTCGAAGCCGGCGCCTCGCTTCTGCGCGCAGCGACTGCGTACGTAGTCGATGACCAGGCGGCGCATGGCACGCGAGGCATAGGCGAGGAAGCGTACGCGATCCGGGAATTTGACTGAGTCGCGGCCCGCGAGTTTGAGGTAGGTCTCGTGCAGCAAGGTCGTCGGACTGATCGTGAGGCGGGCGCCACGGCGCAATTCGCGCTGCGCGAGCCGGTGAAGCTCGTCGTACAGGACGCTGAACAGCTCGTCACGCGAGGCAACATCGCCCTGTTCCGCCGATTCAATGAGCCGTTCGAGCTGCCCCTGCAGCATGGCCCTCTTCCCTAGCGCCCACCCCGCGTTGAGGATGGCGCACTTGAGCCGTCCTTACAATCGGCAGCCGCGCCACGACTCCTCTCCCCGCCCCGATGCGTCGTCTTTCGTGCGCCAATTACGTTAATCGTTAGATGGGGAATCGCCGGCGCGGGAAGCATCGCTTCCTCATCATTCCCCACCCATGCTGCCCTGCACGTTAGCCCGATGGCGGGGGTGTCGGCTTCGGCTCGCAAAATCCGTTTTCTCAGAGTGTACGGCTTCGCTCGGCGTCCGAGCGCGGAGTGGCTCAGATGAACCCAAGAACAAATTCAGTCAGAAGTCCCGCGCATTATGTCGCACCTCCCCTACCACGGGTCGCATTGCTGGTGGGCCTCGCGGCAGCGAGCGTCAACGGCTCGGCGCTGGCGCAGGACTCGGGCGTAGGCCCCCCGCTGAGCCTGGACCCATCCGGAGTGCTGGAGAGCTCCTCGACGAGCCATTTCAATACCGGCGAGACCAATGGCTTCTTTGCCAAGCTCGGAACGAACGGCCGCGCGTGTGGCTCGTGCCATGTCGAAGCGGAAGCCTGGACGTTCACCCCACGCCATGCGCGACGGCTGCCCAACGATGATCCGCTGTTCGACCCGGTCGACGGCTCGGACTGTCCGCCAGCGTCTGCTAGTCAGGGGCCGAACAGTGAGAATTCCTCGATGCTCATCAACTACGCAGTGATCCGCATCCAGCGGGCTATCCCTGCGACGGCGAATTTCACGCTGGCCTCCGCCACCAACCCAAAAGGCTGTGCCATCCCGCCGGGCTCACCGGCCATCTCAGGAGATCTTTTCCTGTTCCGGCGTCCCCTGCCCTCCACCAACCTTCTGCTACTTTCATCGGTGATGTGGGATGGGCGCGAGACGCTGGAGAAGGTCACGACGCAGAGCGGTGAATTGAGCATGGCTCCGCTCTTGTTCGATCTGGCCGACCAGGCGAATTCAGCCACGACGGACCATGCGCAGGGCGCGCCGATCGCTGGCACTCAGGCGCAGCAGGATATCGTCACCTTCGAGATGGGCCTGTCCACGGCGCAGTCGATTCTCGTACCGGACGTCGGCGTCGCGCTACTGGATGTGCGAGCCAATGGCGGTGCCAGATTCCTCCAGAATTCGGTGACACCGGCCTTCTCGATCGGACTGAACGATCCACTGAATCCGCCTTTCACGAACACGATCTTTACGCTCTACTCGGCGTGGGAGCCCACCAGCCCCGAGTACCGCCGTCTCGAGCCGGTCCAGCAGGCGATCGGTCGTGGTGAAGCGATATTCAACAACACCACGTTCGTCGTCCACGACGTGCCGGGAATCAACAGCGTCCCGTCCGATCCACTCTACAATCCCACAGATCCGCTCGCCGGCAAGGATGTAGTGGCCGGATGCGGGCTGTGTCACAACAATCCCAATGTCGGCAACCATTCGACATCGCTACCGGTCAACATCGGCGTCACGATGGCCCAGCCGGCCAACAATGACGGGAGTGCCAACACCGGACTGGACCTCGCGAATCTGCCGATCTATGTACTGAGTAACTCCAGCACCGGTGCCACCGTCCAGGTGACCGACCCGGGCCGAGCGATGATAAGCGGCAACTGGACCGACATCGGCAAGACCAAGGGCCCGATCCTGCGCGGTCTTGCGGCGCGCGCGCCCTACTTCCACAACGGCTCCGCAAAGGACCTGGCAACCGTGGTGACCTTCTACAACCAGCGCTTCAATATTGGGTTGACGCCGCAGCAACAGGCCGACTTGGTGACATTTCTCGAGGCGCTTTAGGTCGCAGCCAGCACATTCCCTACCCTGAGGAGGGTCGTCCCGAAGAGTACGCGTGCGGTCTACCTGCGCGAAACGCGGACCCGGGTGGGAGTTATTTCGACCTTGACGCCCTCCAGACTCCTGAGGAACGCGACAAACGACTCTTCATCATCTGCGGAGAAGGTTCCGCTGATGGCGAGGCCGCGTAGCGAGGGCGTCTCGATTTCGATGGGCGGGGTGTTGTAGCGGTTGAACTCCGCCGCTACGGTTGCAAGAGGCTCCTGCTCGAAGGTGATCTGCCGCCGCAGCCAGGCGGTAGTACGTTGCGTCTCGGCGGGCGTGGACTGCGCGAGCAGCATCCCGTCAGCCACCCGGATGTGCTGCCCCGCATGCACCGGTACGGAACGGGCGCCGGTCGATGCGTCCTGCGGAGCCGCTACAAGCGACACCAGGACCTGGCCTTCGAGAACCGTGACCAGGGTGGAGTTTTGCTGCAGGTACACATCGAAACGCGTGCCGACATCTACAACCTGGGCAGCGCCTGCGACCACGCGGAACGGTCTCCCGGCCTCGTGGACAACCTCGAAGAGCACCTGGCCGCGCTCGACCTCGACCACCCGCTGGGCGCGGCTGTAGCGAACCGTCACGGCGGTATCCGTATCGAGGTGCAGCAGTGAGTCGTCGGCGAGTCGCTGAGTGATCTGCTCACCATGCCGTGTGGCATAGCGGACCTCCGCAGGGTGGTCGACACCCAGACGTAGGACTGCAAAGGCAACGACCGAGAGCACGACGACGGCGGCGGCGACGGCGGCGAAGCGCCAGCGAACAGCAGGCCTCGCGGATCTCGCGCTCTCTCCGCCGGCTCGGGCGTTTCCGATGGCTCGGACGTTGGTGTCATCCGCGCTGCGCGCCTGTGCCAACAGCTCTTCAAGCGAAACGCCTGGATCAGCGGCGTGACGCAGGTCAAGAGCGACCAGCGCGACACCGAGATATTCCTCGACATTCAGGGGCGATGACTTCAGCCACGCGGCGAAGGCGGCCCGCTGTCCCGCATCCGGTAAGCCATGTCGATTGGCGACAAACCACTCCGCCGCCTCGTCGGCAATGGTGGTGCGCACTTTGTCCCTTGCACTCATTGACTTATGCCATGCGCGCCATGCGACGCCGGCAATGCGCGAGCCCCTGGGTCAGGTACTTCTTGACCATATTGGTCGAGACACCGAGTTGCGCTGCGATCTCCTCGTAGCTCATTCCGTGCCAGTACTGCAGCACGACCGCGGCGTGGCATTTCGGCGGCAGTTGCCGCAGCACCTCGCGAAGACGCTTCACGCGTTGTTCAGTTTCGATCTGCTCGGTGATTCCCGACAGCTCAGCCAGCATCTCGTGGCCGGAGACGTCCTCGATGTCGATGGTGCTTTCGTGGCGACGCTCGAGCACGCGGTGTTCCTTGGCGAGGTTGCTCGCGACCGTATAGAGATAGGCCTCGGGATTACGGATCGCATCTGTGTCACTCAACCGCAGCATTCGCAGGTAGACCTCCTGAGCGAGTTCCGCGGCATCCGGCCGATGATGCACCCGCCGGTAGAAGAACGCGCGCAGCGCACCGCCGTGCTGCGCAAACAGTCGCTCCACCAGCACTTTCTTCGTTTCGCCCATGAGACCTGAGCGGTTCCAGCCGACCCTACCCTATTACGAGTGTCGTCGAGTCGCCTCGGGTACCCTTAAATCTCTCCCCAGAACGAATACCTCGTGACGCAGACGAACCACATTCGCGCATCGCGACCATCCTGGCAGATGGCTCAGAATATCGTTCCAACCGTAATGCCAATAGTCCTCGGACGGAGTGTCGTCCCATAGACCAGCGGCGGTCCGAACACAACGCCGAACGAGCTGCCCTCCGTCTTCGCCAGGAGCAGCGGATGTGAGTTCAGGGCGTTGTCGACATAAAGGCTCAGTTGCGCATGCGATCGGGCGAGCCGCGCGCGGAAATTGAGAACGTTGGTCGCAGGATCCGCCCACGGGTAGTCGGTGACCGACCAAGCCCACGGCGGCGGCGGGTACGGAGGGCCCTGAAGGCAGCAGCCTTGCGCGGTCGGCCGCGTAAAGAAGGGGCCGGAATTGTGACTGTGGAACACGTCCTGTACTTGCAGGTCAGCGGTCATCGCCCACGGTAGCGCCGTCTCATAGGCGATCAAAGCCGTCGCCGTCCATGGGGATGGCACTTGGGGCAGCGTACCCAGCCAATCGCCCTTCGAGATCACGAAGTAGTCAAGACCGTGGGTGCCGGCGCCCGACAGGTAACTCGTATTACTGTAGTGCGCGTCGCTGTAGCTGACGGCAAGCTCAGTTTTCAGGTGCTCCGTTGCGAAGGCCTGCAACGCAAGGTCGAGCCCGCGGCTCGTGGCGTCGTTCTCGCTGGCAACCTGCGCGCAATTCGTCCGGCTGAACAGCAGCTGGTGCAGGTTTTGCCACCACATGTAGTAGACGCTGAGATCGAGCTGCACCCGCCTGGCAAGGAAGCCACTCTTCGTACCCACCTCAGCGCTCCAAACGGAGTCGGCAGGAAATGGTATCGATACGTCTGTCGTGCACGGGAAGGGACTCGGCGGGTCGATGCCCGCGCTTCGATATCCCTTCGCGGCCGTCGCGTACAACAGGTTGCCACCGCTCGTCCGATAGGACAGATCGGCTCGTGGCGCCACTGGAGTATCCCGCTGTGGCGGGGCATGCTCCGGGGGCACATAGGTCGTAAGGCCCGTGTACTCCTTTGTCTGTTGGCTCTCATCCAGTGTGGCGCGCACCCCCACGCTCGCTCCCAGACGCGGGGAGATCCTGAAATCGACCTCCCCAAAACCGGCTGCCTGTGTCGCCTGGATGCGCGAATCGATCGTCGCACCAAGATTGAACTGTGGATCGGTCTCGCCGAAGTACACTGCCTTGTTCACGAGAGTCTGCAGGTCCTGCTGCCGCACGTTCGAATACAACGCTCCGGCCATCCATGTGAGGCGGGCGTCGGAATTCGGCGAACGCAGGCGTATCTCCACTGTCGCCGCGTTGACTGCGAGCTCGTGCGTAAATCCGGCGGCATTTTCGGAATCGACCGGATACACCGGCAGGGGACCAAATTCTCCGAGGAAGTAATTGGGGTATGAATTGGTGTAGTCGACCAGGGTGTCGGCTGACCGGTGGAAGTACGAGGCCACGGCGGTGAGGTGGCCGACCGCCAGGTTCGCGGAGAGATTGAGGCTCGCGAGCGTGTAGCTATCGTCATACGGCTGACGCAGGAGCTTTCCATTCCGCAGCACGCCGGCATCCAGGTTCGACAGATTCGCATAGAAGACCGGGGAATCATTGAGGCTGACCGACTGGTAACTCAGCGATGGGGTGATCAGCACGTCTTCCGCGGGTGCTACGCCCAGCGCCACCCGCCCGCTCTTACTCACCGACCAGTTCGAGTTGGCATCGACAATCGCCCCGTTGAAGGGATCCACGTGGTCCACGTAGCCGCCCTCTCGCCGATACCAGGCGCCAGCACGAAAGCCCAACACGTCGCGAACGATGGGGCCACCCGCTGCCGCGCCCGTTTCGTAGCTCGGGCCGCCGTATTCAGTAGCTGCTACATCGACATGCGCCTGTCCACTGAAGGTGGTCAAGCTCGGCTGGTGAAGGATGAGGCGCACGGCACCTCCCTCGGTGCCCTCGCCCAACAGCGCGCCCTGTGGCCCGCGGATCACCTCGACGCGATCGACATCGAACAGCAGCGGACGAACCTCGCCAAAATCGCTTTGCAAGCTGTGCAGCGGGGCGTCATCGACGAATAAGCGGCTGGTAGAACGGCCGGTGGGATCGTTGACGCCACGAATTGACAGGTTGGTAGAGATGCCGGCGCCAACCGCAGTGTCGAAGTCATATTCAACTCCAGGGGTCAAGGTGGCAACGGCCTGGATGTCCCTGGTGCCCGCCATGTCCATCGCGTCCCGGGACCAGACAACGAGGCTTATGGGCACGTCGCGCACCGGTTCTTGGCCGCGGGAGGCGAGAACGACCACCTCCTCCAGGGCTGCCGGAGGGCTCGCTCCCCGGTCCTCCCCCGAGGGTCGCGATGTCTCGGGCGTTTTGCTCAGCGCGTAGATTCGGACTGTCCGGGTGTTGACAAATGTGTAACCCAAACCGGTGCCCGCAAGCAGTTGAGCCAGGGCCTGCGCAGGCGAGGTGCCGGCTCGCGCCCCTTTGGACTCGCGTCCGCTCGCAATCTCCGAGACATAAACGACCTGCACCCCGGTTTGGCGCGCGAAGTCAGCGAGGGCGCCTGCAACCGGCCCTGCTGGTATGTTGGCGGACAAGAGGGCATCGGAGCGGGCTTCACCGGCCCAGCCACCGAGGAGGCACCCAAGCGCGCTCCCCACGAGTAGCCGGGCTACACCAAGGGGGCGTCGCCGCACGCGACGTGGCGCCAAAACCTTCAGCGGGTATAACACAGCCCCCTCCCCGCACCTTCGACCAACCGCAGTCAGCGCTGCATCTTTGAATTCATTCTGTCGCTGTAATCATGCGTCGATGGAGCAAATGAGCCGCTCCCGGCGGAGTCAGGTACCAGAAGAACGGCACATGCTGCGCTACGGTACCCGAATTCTCGGGAACAGCCTCTAACTATCAATACGGCGCGACGAACGGTCGGCCTACGACGCTCCCGACGCATCGAGTTATAGTTCGATCCACCCGATTCGAAGAGCCACGGGTAGGTCGTTCGTCGCCAGGGTAACAGCCGACAGATGCCCAAACCCGGAACGAGGGGGGTCGCCATGGGGTCCGGCGTGAAAAACGGGTGGCTTGGGTGCGTACTCCTCCCGCTTGTCGCAGCCTGCGGGGGCGGAGGCGATGGTTCCGCGCAGCTCACATACAGTCCGAATGCGCCGCCCCCACCGACCGGCGCGACCGGGGCTGTCTACCCCGCCTTCACATTTGCTGCGCCGACCGGCGGGGTTGGACCGTTCACCTGGAGTGAGACGGGCGCCTTACCGGAAGGAATGTCGCTTAGCCCGTCCGGGCAGCTGTCGGGCACCCCACAGAGCGCCGGCACCTTCCCTATCACGGTGACGGTCACTGATTCCTCCAGCCCTCACCAGGTGGTAACGGAATCCATCTCGCTGGACATCAACGACTCCCCTCTCGTGATCAACACGACCCAGCCTCCGGTCGGAACACAGTTCACGGCCTATGCAGGCTTTTCATTCACCGCACATGGCGGGTCGGCGCCTTTTGCCTGGAGTGTAACGGGCGGAGCGTTGCCAGCTGGCTTGACGCTTAGGAGCAATGGAGAGCTCGCGGGAACGCCTACCGGCCCGGCGGGTTCAGGTTCGACCTTTACTGTTACCGTCAGGGACAGCTCTCCCAGTCCGAAATCAAACTCAGCCCCGTTCGCGATCGCAATCAACAAGGCTGCGTTCACGATAACGTCCCAATCTCCGCCGAGCGGCACGGATTACACCGTATACGACGGCCGCCGCGTCTCAAGCTGCGACCCCGTCTCTGGCTACTGCAGGTGTTTCCAAGGGTACTGTTTCGCGAACGGCTTCCAGCTTACGGCGGGCTATGGAGTTCCGCCGTATAGCTGGCAATGGGCAGCCACCACGCAGTTCGGCCTACCGCCCGGCCTCAATCTCTTATCGAGCGGCTTGATTGTGGGCTCGCCCACCGCGGCCGGAACCTACGGAGTCGTCGTCACAGTCACTGATTCCTCAGGGTTCGCAGTCGAGGCAACCGCAAACTACACGATCATAATTACTCCGCCGTCCCCACCGCAGGTTCCTCCAACGGTTAGCGCGCTGGCGATCGGAGTAAATCTGCCCTTCAGTTTCACTTTTTCCGCCACCGGTGGACAGACGCCGCTCACGTGGAGCGAAACTGGCGCACTGCCCAGCGGACTCTCCTTGGGCCCGGTATCAGGCGTGCTCTCCGGCACCCCGGTCCTCCTGGGTTCATTCCCATTCACTGTCAACGTGCAGGACTCCGCTGGCCAGAATGGCACGCCACAGAGCCTTACTATCTTGGTGACGCCGCATGGCTTTGGCGTGACCGGAAGTATGAGTACGCAACGTGTTTTTCATACCGCCACACTGCTACAGGACGGAACGGTACTCATCGTCGGCGGCTACGATAACTTCGGTGCGACCTATTACGGAGGTGCAATGACAATCTCCGAACTCTATGGCCCGGGAAGTGGCGCCTTCTCCCCGTCCGGTGCACTCGGAACGGCGCGTTTCTCGCATACTGCCACTCTGCTCAGCACGGGTCAGGTACTGGTCACGGGCGGACAGGTCTATCCGGGGTCCCCTGAGCTTGCGTCCGCGGAGCTCTACGACCCGACCAAACACACTTTCACGGCTGTGGGTAACATGGCGAGTCCCCGTGTTTGGCATACGGCCACCCTGCTCGGCAATGGACAAGTGCTGGTTGCGGGAGGCGCTAACACAACTGGGCTTACGCTGCCGCAGGCGACAGCAGAACTGTTTGATCCCTCGACCGGCAGTTTTTCCAGCACCGGGAGCATGAGCACAGCACGCGCCAACCACACGGCTACGCTGCTCTCCACCGGGAAAGTTCTTGTTACCGGAGGAGGCGATGGCAGCGCTGAATTGTACGATCCCGCGACCGGGATCTGGAGTCCGACTGGTTCCATGAATGCCGCCAGGAGTGAACATGCCGCAACTCTGCTCGGCAACGGCAGCGTACTGATCACGGGCGGATGGGGCCCGGTAGCTATCCTTGCGTCGGCCGAAGTTTACGACCCCAAGAGCGGCAGCTTTACGACAACAGCAGGGACCATGACCACGCCGCGCACAAGACACACCGCAGCCTTACTCAGTGACGGAACGGTGCTCGTGGCCGGAGGACTCGATGGGGGCGATTCGCCAAGTTATGCCGCGGAGATCTTTACTCCAGGCACCGGACAGTTTGCCGTCACGGGCGGCCTGCAGTCTGCGCGCTCCGAACACACCTCGACTGTGCTAGGTGGTGGCCACGTGTTGGTTACTGGAGGAAGCGACGCAAGCCTCGGCGCCACCCCGGACGCCCTCTCAGAAGCCGAGGTATATCAGTAGTCAGTTCACGGGTACGCGTCCGCACCATGCCCGGCCGCTCGCGGCGCCCCCGTTCTGTGCTTCGGACGCGGCGCGATTCAGGTACCTGAAGTCTGGCCCTCACCCTCGTAATCAACATAAGAGCTCGTCGGGCGCACCAGGTAGCGAGCGCTGCGCACGGCCCAGGCATTGAAGAAGAGGGCGACATGGGCAACCGCATTCCGGACGTGACGAACCGGTCCGAGACACCGAGGGTTACCGCTGACGCGCGCGTTGCCCGACGGCATCGGGGGAGAGCCACGCGAAGCTCTCGAGGGCTCCTGGCGGCTTTGCTTGCGCTCACCGCGCTGAGCGGCTGTTTGGGCGGCGACAGCAGTGGACCCTCCGCCGCGACGCATTTTTCGGTCACCGCTCCGTCGATGGCCACCGCGGGAACGCCGCTCGCGTTTTCGGTAACGGCACGGGACGGCGCGAACAACGTAGTCGCCGGGTACTCCGGGACCGTGCGCATCTCGAGCACCGACGGCCAAGCCGTGCTGCCGCGAAACTCGACGCTGACAAATGGTTCGGGAACCTTCTCGATAACACTGCGGACCGCCGGAAGCCAGACTATCACCGCGACCGACACCGTTACAGCTTCGATCACCGGCAACGCTCCTTCGATCGAAGTCAGCGCCGGCGAGGCGAATCACTTGTCCGTCGCGGCTACGACCGCTGCGCAATCGGGGACGGCTTTCCACTTCACAGTCTTCGCGCGCGACGCGGCCAGCAATGTTGCCAAGGGCTACTCCGGCACCGTGCACTTCTCGAGCAGCGACGCCCACGCGATACTGCCGGCGAACTCGACCCTGACCGACGGTACGGGAACCTTCTCGGTAACACTTCAGACCGCGGGCCGCCAGACAATCACGGCGACCGATACTGTTACGCCGACGATCGTGGGCACGTCCTCGGCAATCGCCGTCAGTTCTGGGTCGCCCACGCACTTCGCGATCTCCGCTCCGGCTGCTGCGCAATCGGGGACCGCTCTCACCTTCACGGTCAGTGCGCTCGATACAGCGAACAATGTTGCTAACAGCTACTCCGGGACGGTGTCTTTCTCCAGCACGGACGCTCAGGCGACGTTGCCGCCGAACTCAGCGCTGACCAACGGCACGGGAACGTTCTCAGCGACACTGCAAGCCGTCGGAAGCCAGACTCTCACGGCGACTGACATCGTCACGGCGTCGATCACGGGGACTTCATCGGCGATCGCTGTCGGGCCTGCGCCACCGCCGATCCACTTCTCCGTATCCGCTCCGACTGCGACCCAATCCGGCAAGCCCTTGAACCTTATCGTTACCGCGCTCAATACCGCGAATGAGGTTGCCGGCAACTACGGCGGCACGGTGCAATTTTCGAGCACTGACGTTCAGGCGGCGTTGCCGGCGAACTCGACGCTGAAGAACGGCAGTGGGACCTTCTCGGCGACACTGCAGACCGCCGGAAACCAGACGGTCACCGCGACCGACACGGTTACGGCTGCGATCACTGGTACCTCGGCTTCGATCGATGTCAGTCCCGGTCCAGCGACTCACTTCTCGGTCTCGGGCCCGAGTGCGGTCGAGGCGACGAAGCCCTTTACGCTCATAGTCACCGCGCGTGATGCCGCCAACAACCTGGCGCCCAGCTACGCCGGCACCGCACGTTTCACCAGCACCGACGCCAGTGCGCTGCTTCCCGGGAACTCGACGCTGACGAACGGCATGGCAGTGTTCTCTGCGACACTGTCGACCACCGGAATCCAAACCATCTCGGCTACTGACACGGTCACGGCGTCGATCACGGGCACTTCCCAGCCGATTGACGTTGTCACTGCTCTTTGCCGCACCAGGGGCGAGCGTTGTTCTGTGCAGAGCGGCGCACCATGCTGCCCGGGGTTGAGGTGCACCCGAATACCAGGCGGAGTTTTGGGCGGGAGTACCTATCTGTGCGAAGGGTGGTGACCGGACATCCGGCCAGCCAATAGCAGCCGCCGCCAGGGGCTGCTATTGGCATGGCTCGCGGATCAGCGGAGGGTCGCCTGGGCGCTGGACACCGCAGGCGAAGCCAGGCACCGCACCAGTTCCGGGTCACCGAGCAGTTCGTTGACCGTCTTCGACACCGCATCGTTCACGTATCTGATGTTGGCGTCCTCGCCCTGCACCACCTGAATGCTCTCCTGGTGCTCTCCACGAAACAGCTTCTCATATGGCCTGTTTTGTCCAACCTGACAGATGGCCTTCATGGCGCAGTCCACATTCAACGTACCGGCCCAAAATCCCATGTCCGCCTTGTACGTGAGGTCGCGAATCTCGACCCTGAGCACCCGTGCGTCCGCGGGCATGCTCGTCGACGGCGCAAAGCCGCGCTCCTTCAGTCCCTGTGACAGTGAATCGCGTACTGTGGCAGCGAAATCATCCGTGACCGTCAACTCCGAACCGACACCACGCACACCTCGGGTGCCGAGGTTCTTGCTCGGCCTCTCGTCTGCTACATCGACGAGCACACCCTTGCCGCCGCCAACGGCATTCTGGGCGGCAATCAAATCCGGTTTGACATGGATGGGCGCCTGCGTAGCAAATGCGCAGCCGCCCAGTACCGCCGCGCAAGCGGCGACGATGAACCAACGTACAGAATCCGCAAGGTAACGCATAGAACCCCCAATGTCAGTTGTAATGGGAATAAGACCCCAACGCTGCTTGCCTCTTTCTTTCTCACTTCGCGGCGACCTGCGCGGGTACCTCGATCCCGTGCGCCGCTGCCTCGCGCAATGTGTGATGCGCGAGGTAGATCTGAGTGACAGTCGGCGCCTTCACCGCGCGCACCGCATCCCCGAGCGCCCGCTCGATACAGCCGTGGGGATCGTCCAGGGGCTCGAGCCCGACCTGGTTCCCGTGGGTGCACACCACCCGCGCCGCGCTCTGCAACCGCTCATAGAACCTCTGCGCATCGGCCGGCCGGTTGAGGTCGAGCCCCTTCGCGCTGACACGCTCCGACACCGCTATCGCACGACCGGCTTCCGCGGCGTTGGCTGTTACCACAGCGCCGGCCAGCGCAAGTGCCAGCAGCGGGCGTAAGCTCGTCACGATCCTCTTCGCGTACATGTGGCTCTTCCTCACGGATGTTGGTTGACCCGGGGTACCGGGGTTGTGTGTTTGCAAAGAGTGTGGGTGGCGCTATTTCGGGTACCGTCACACCCTGGCGCGGGAGCGAGGGCGCACCCAGCGCCCGGACTCAGCGAGTCACGGCGGTCGGGGCGTAACCCGTTGATAATGCGAGTGTTGATCGCCTCGGGTACCCATAACGCTTCAGAATCCCTCTTTAGATAGTGGCCGTGAGCGTTGCGCCCCGGTCCCGGTTACCGCCAGTGACAGAAGCGAATCGCAGAGCGTTGGTCGAGCAGTTGTTCGCGGAGCACGGTCGCGCGCTGCTCGCGTTCTTTCAACGGCGCCTGGCCCAGCGCGCCGACGCTGCGGAGCTTGCGCAGGAAGTCTATGTGCGCATGCTGCGCGTGCCGCAGGTGGAGAACATCCGCAACCCCGAGGGCTATCTGTTTGCCGTGGCGGGTAATCTCCTCAAGGAGCACAACCTCAAGGAGCAGCGCTTTCGTGCAGCCACAGATATCAACGATCCGAGCGTCCAGGAGCAGTTGTCCGACTGGCCAGCCTTCCACAGTCACGTCGATGGCGAGCGTCAGGCACAACGGCTGCGACGCGTCACCGGCGAGCTCTCGCCGAAGTGCCGCGCGGCGCTGGTGCTGAAGTTCTGGCACGGGCTGAGCTATGAGGAGATCGCGCTGCGTCTGGGCGTCTCCTCCAACATGGTCAAGAAGTACTTACGTAATGGGCTTGCGCACTGCCGTCTGCGCATGGCAGAGATGGATGAGCTATGACTGACAGGGAAAACAGCGGGCGTCAGGTACTGGCCAACGAGGCAGCCGAGTGGTTCCTCGCCAACCGCGACGAACTCGACGCCCGGCAGCGGGAGGCCTTCACCAGTTGGCTGCGAGCCTCGCCACAGCACATGGAAGAGTATCTGGCGGTCACGGTGATGGCCGTCGAACTGAGCTCGATCTGTGTCGATGACCGTCCCGTCGAGGAGATCGAGCGCAGTGCGCGCGGCGCGACTGACTCCGGGCGAGTAGCCGTATTGCGTCCGCCGCAGCTGCGGCGCAGCGTCAGGTCGCGCTGGTTGGCGCTCGCCGCGTCGCTGTTGGTAGTTACGGGAGGTGCGGTGGCGCTGCTTCTGATGCGTAACTCGCCCACGGCGGTCCCATTGAGCGCAGCTGCGCCGGTCTTGCGCCTTGAAACCCGGCACGGGGAGCAGGTGGATCACCGGCTGGACGACGGCTCGGTGGTGCACCTCAATACCGACTCCGCAGTTAGCATCCGCTATGAAAAGCTCCAACGTTTTGTCCTGCTGACTCGCGGTCAGGCGGATTTTGAGGTGGCGCACGATCCCGCACGGCCTTTCAGAGTGGTTGCGGGCTCCCTGGAAGTCATCGCGCGCGGCACCAACTTCGACGTCCGGCTCATGCAGGACGCAACGGTCGTCACGGTCGTAAATGGCCGGGTGGTGGTCGAACCGGCTCCGCGGCTAACGCAGCGGGGCACTCAATCGGCGCCAGCCGCAGCACGGTCGTCGCTGGAACTCGGCGCTGGCCAGCAGGCACGAGCAGCGGGCGACAGCTGGCCGCCGCAAGTCGCCAGCGTTGACCCCAGGCAATCGACGGCCTGGTTGCATCGCCAGATCGCGTTCGACGCTGAGCCGCTGTCGGTAGTCGCCGTCGAGTTCAACCGCTACTCAGCCAAGCCGATCGTGATCGAGACGGCTTCGGTCGGCACCCTGCGGATCAGTGGCGTCTTTTCCACCGACGACACGGATGCCTTCGTCGCCTTTCTGCGCAGCCTCAAGGGTGTGCGTGTGGAGGTGACCGATACGCGCATCCGTGTCTTCGCGTCGTCGGGCCACAATTGATCTCCGCACCGGCGGCAGCGTGCAGGCGAGCTGGGACTAAAGCTTGACGCTTTGAGCGTGTGAGGGCAGAGTCGGTGTGGGGGGTAGGGTTGTCCGACGGCGTGTCGTCGCCGGACGGCCGTACGCTGATAGAAAAGCATGCCGGCTCGCCGTCGCACTTCGTCCGAAGTTGCCCGCGCCGTGGCGCGCGCGCTGCGCGTCGCGGCCGTCGGCCTCCCGATGCAACTCTTCGATCCCGCCGGTGCCCAGGCGCAGACCGAGCAGGCGCACTCGCTCACCAACGCCATTCCGGCGCAACCGCTCAAGTCCGCCCTGGCGCAATTCGCGCAGCAGACTGGCTTGCAGCTGGTGTACGTCACCAGCCTGCTTCGCGGACAGTCGTCCCCCGGCGCGACCGAGGGTTCCGACGCGCGCGGCGCCCTTGCGCAGCTGCTGCGGGGTACAGGCTTGACCTTCGAATACCTCACGCCGAGCACGGTGCGCATTGTGGCCGAGCGGAACACAGTGCGCGCCGAGCAGCCCTCAGCACTCGAGCTGCAGGAAGTGCTCGTCACCGCGACCCGCCGAGCCCAAGAGGTGCAGAAAGTCCCGATGTCGGTCCAGGTGTTCACCGGCGAGTCGCTTGCCCAGCTCAACATTACGACATTCGATGACCTGGCCCTGCACGCGCCGGGTGTGACGGCTCACGGCATAGGTCCGGCGCAGAACGACATCTACATGCGCGGACTGGCGACCCCGGGAGCCGGCGCCATTCAGGACGCGGGCGTAAGGGGCACCTTCTCGATCGTGGCCGTGTACCTCGATGAGCAGTCTATGCAGCTGCCTTCGCGCAATGCCGACATCTACGCCGTCGATCTGGCGCGCATCGAGATACTGCGGGGCCCCCAGGGCACCCTGTTCGGAGGCGGCGCGCAGGCCGGTGTCATCCGCTACATCACCAACTCCCCCAAGCTTGACGTGCTGGAGGTCGCTGCGGATGCCGGCGCCGGCGCCACCGCACACGGTGCGCCCAGCAGCAACCTCAGCGCGGTCGTCAACGTTCCGCTCGTCGAGGGGAGGCTGGCCCTGCGGGCCGTCATCTACCAGGAGCGCCGCGGAGGGTACATAACGAATATCCCGGCAACCTTTGCGCGCACCGACTCGGACGTCAGCATCAACTACGCGGCGTACGCCGGCGGGGTGCCCGCCAACAGCGTAGTCCTGAACAACTTCAACATTACCGGCAGCGACATCAATCCCGTGACCTACAAGGGTCTCCGGGCGAGTGCGCTATACCAGTTCGACGAGGACTGGAGTGCGTTGTTCACGCAGTCCTATCAGAATATCGAGGCCGACGGCGTGTTTGCCGAGATGGCGGTCAATGCGTTCGGTCAGCCGTTGCCTGAGCTCAGTGTTGAGCTCTTCAACCCTTCTTACGACAAGGATCGGTTCAGCAATTCCGCGTTGACAGTGGAGGGCAGGGTCGCCGAGCTGCGGGTTCTCTACGCGGGCGCTTATCTGGTGCGCAATATCGACCAGACGCACGATTACACCAGCTACGCTCATAGCGGCGCGTACATCGACTTCTACCAGTGTGCCAATCCGGGGCCGACGCCCGCTACCGCCCGGTGCTTCACTCCCAGCGCGACGTGGCACGAGCAGGAGCGCAACACGCACCAGAGTCACGAGCTGCGCGTGAAAACTCCGGACGCAGGGCGCGTCCGCGGTGTCGGCGGGCTCTTCTACGAGAAATTCGCGATCGAGGACCAAACCGACTGGCTGTATCTCACCGCAACGCCGTATTTCCACCCCCTGGGCCCACCCACGGGTTACTACACGCTGGATGGGTCGAAGTTCCTGCCCAACGGCAATCTGGTGTCATGGGCGACCCCGGGTGCGGTCTTCGTCCCGTACCCAGCGACCTTGATCAATCCCGGCATCCGGCCCCCGAACGACGGGTTCTTCAATGACATCACGCGCAGCTTCGCTCAGAAGGCGGCCTATGCATCGCTCGACTTCGAGCTCGTGCCCCGAGTGCTCACGCTGACGGCGGGCACCCGGTATAACCGTTTCGACACCTCGACGGTCGGAGCCTTTGTCGGCGGGTTTGGTTGTCAGCTGATCTACTCTCCGACCGCACCCAATCCGTGCGTCAATCACTCCAACTTCGGGAACCTGGACTCCAACAACCTGCAGCGAACCTTCTCCGGGTTCATGAGCCGGGCCAATCTTGCCTGGGAGATCGCAGACCAGGCGCTGGTTTACTACACGTGGTCGCAGGGCTTCCGTGGCGGCGGTGTCAATCGCCTGCCCGAGATAACCAATTCTCCGCTGACCGCCGGCCCTAACCCGTTCCAGGCACAGGCACGCGCTCACGGAGGTTGGGTACTACCGGAGGACGTGGCGCCAGACACTCTGACCAACAACGAGCTTGGGTGGAAGGTGCGCTGGGAGGATTGGCGGACCCAGTGGAACGGGGCGCTGTACCGGGAAGACTGGACTCACGTACAGACTGCCTTCGCTACCGGGATCATCTCGCCAAACGGACTTTTCATGAATGGTGGCGACTACCGCACGTATGGGCTCGAGACCGCGCTGCTCGTGCGGCCTGTCGATGGCATGAGCATCGAAGCGGGTGCGGCCAGGAATCACAGTAAGCTGGTGAGACAGGCGACGTTTCTGTGGCGCGACGGCACGCCGATCGATTTCGCCTCATTGCAGACTGCGAGTGGCCGGCAGCTGCAGAATCCAAGTGGTGCGCTGGGCAGCCCGCTCCCCGGTTCACCCTCGTTCCAGGGAACCGTCCACGTGCGCTACGACCTCGATGTGAGCGGTTATGGCGCCTTTGTACAGGCCGGAGCGTTCCACCAATCGAGTTCACTGGCATCGTCCGAATGGCTGCAACTTGATTCACAGGGAAAGTCCCTCGCCTACGAGCTTGCGCCGTTCACCCAGTACGACGCCTCGGGCGGGTTTGGCAAAGGCGGTTGGCTGGTCGAGCTTTACGGCGAAAACCTCAGTGACACACGGGCGCAGCTGTTTGCCAATAACGCGCAATGGTACAAGGCCGTGACAACGAGCCGGCCGCGCACTATCGGCCTGCGCTTCAGCTATAAATTCAGCAGGGCTGCCTCGTAGTGCACCGCGTCAAACGACACGCAGATTGTTGGTACCCGAATCCCACCCCCAGACACTCCTAAGTAATAACGGTACAAGGCGGCCGCACATCGTCGGGTAGCGGGCGCTCGTCGGAGGGGAACGGCGGGTGTCGCACCGAACGACACGCGAACCGCGTGAGTTGCTCAGCGCAGTATGTTCGGGGGGCAGGCGATGCGCGATCGATCGGCTGACTTCGCCGCGGCGGGGGTCATCTGCTGCGCGTTAGCTGCTCTGTGCGCGTGCGGTGGCGGGGGCGACGGCAGCACGCCCGCCAGTATCACCATCACGGCCTCGTCCCCGCCCCCGGGCACGGTGGGTCAGAATTATGCCGGCTACACATTCACCGCCACCGGCGGGGTAATGCCCCTGAGCTGGACCGCATCCGGCAACGCGCCCCCGGGGCTCGCGCTCAGCCCCACCGGGCAGCTGTCCGGGACCCCGGGCTCCGCGGCGACGTATTCCTTCACGGTCACGGTTACGGACTCTTCCACCCCGCCCGTCACGGCGAGTGCACCGGTCAGTCTCAAGATTGCCGACTCGGCGATCGTGATCTCGCTGCCGGGTACGCCTCCAGGAGGTACCGCGACCTACCCATACCCGGGCTTCACTTTGAACGTCAGCGGCGGCTCACCGCCCTACACCTGGAAAGCGAGCGGGACACTGCCGCCCGGCCTGACACTCGGAAGCGATGGCACGGTGTCCGGCACGCCGACGGCCGTAGGCTCATTCTCATTTTCGGTGACCGCCACCGACAGCGCGCAGCCGCCGACGAGCTCCGCGCCCTTGTCCACGCTGATCCTGATTGCTCCTCCGCCGCCCCTGGTACTCAACCCCACGCCGGCCCCGCCGCCAGGCACTGTCGGCACACCGTACGGGCCATTCAACTTCAGTGCGACCGGCGGATATCTGCCCCTTCACTGGAGTGTCGCGCCGGGCGTCCCGCCAAACACTCTTCCCCCAGGTCTCACGCTCGGCAGCAGCGATGGATCCCTGAGCGGAACGCCGACGAGCGCCGGGATCTCCGGGACCTTCACGCCCACAATCACGGTGACCGACAGCGCATCGCCCCCGGTCTCGCAATCGCTCCCCTTCTCGATCACCGTGGCGCTGCCTTCACCGCCGACGATCAACGATCAGGAGGCCCCGACGGCGACGATGGGAGCCGCATACACGCCCTATCAGTTCACGGCCACCGGCGGGGTGCCACCGCTGGCCTGGTCGCTCGTCCAAGCCGCCACCCATCCGCTGCCGCCGGGCATGACGCTCAGCCCCGCGGGCGTCCTCTCGGGCACGCCGACAGCTGCCGGGATGTTCCAGGTCATTCTCAGCGTGGTGGACAACATCGGTCGACCCGGCGTGGGAACCTTCAACACCACCGTGCGCGTCTCGCTTGCACGAGCGCCTGCGAGCTTCACCTCCACCGGCAACATGACCATGCCGCGCTCGGGCCACGCCGCCACATTGCTGATCAGCGGAGAGGTGTTGATCACCGGCGGCGCCAACGGCAACGCGGATGCGACCGCGGAGCTCTACACGCCCGGCAACCCAGGGTCATTCAGTCCCACGAAGGGCAACATGACCCAGGCACGCATCGGGCACGCGGCCACGCTGCTCAAGCTCGCCGCAACGACGGCGCCGAACTACGGCAAAGTCCTCATCGTGAGCACGTCCGAGGTGGGCGCGTCCGACACCACCGCCGAGCTCTACGACCCCGCAAGCAGCACGTTTACCCAGACCGGCAGCTTGAACCGCGCGCGCACCGGACCGACGGCCACGCTGCTCAACACCGGCAAGGTGCTCATCGTGGGCGGCAACACGACTCCCGGTGATAACACGGCGGAGCTGTACGATCCCGCGACCGGCTCATTCTCCATCACCGGCAGCACGATCGTTGGGCGCGACTATCGGCACACCGCAACGCTCCTGAACGACGGCACGGTACTGATTGCCGGGGGCGGAGGCACTTCGATCGCCGAGTTGTACGACCCCACCAAGGGCACGTTCACCGAGACGAAAGGCAGCTTCAACGAGCTGCTCGCCGCTAACACTGCGACGCTCCTTGGAGCCGCGGACGGCACGCTGAACGGCTACGTGCTCATCGTGGACGCCAGCGGCCGCGCGTACCTCTACGATCCGGATCCGAATACGCAGTCCCTCGACCAGGTCGGCAGCGCGCCTGCCACACAGACTTACATCAACCACACGGCCAGCTTGCGCGCCGACGGCACCGTGTTGATCACGGGAGGCTATGTGCTCCGGCGCATACTTAACTGCGGGTGGGGCGTCGCCGTATCCGCCGGTGGCGCCGACCTCTTCGCACCCGAGAGTGAGGGTTTCACAGCCACCGGCGGCCTCATCCCGCGGGACAGCCAGACGGCCACGGTGCTCCTTGACGGCACGATACTGGTCGCGGGGGGCGTGAAACGTTCTTACAAGATAGTCAGCGGAGGACTCCCTCCCAATCCACCTTATTGCCAGAGAACCACCACCGCCCTGTCTTCGGCGGAGGTGTTCCAGTAGACACTCGGCCGCCTAGCACGCGCACATGGATTCACACCCACTGACGCTCCCGGACGACTGGGCCTCCTATCACGACCACACCAGTCTCGCGCAGTTGCGCGCGGCAGCAGATCGGCCCTGTGTGATCGACTGCTATCTGCGGGCCGGCGGCACTAATGGCCCGGGCAATATCTTCGAGCTCGGCTGCGGCAGCAGCGAGGTGCTGGCGCGGGCGGCGGCACTCGGTTGGCGCGTGGGCGGGATCGATTTCAACGCTGCCGCGCTCGCCGAGATGCGTGAGTTCGGCAGCGATTTCGTCGAGGGCGACGCGCTGACCTTCGACCCCACGCCGCGCGCCGCGCGCTACGACCTCGTGGTGTCGTTCGGCTTCATCGAACACTTCCGGGAGCCGACAGCGCTCATCAGGCGCTGGCTCACGTTGCTGAAGCCCGAGGGCCGCATGATCACCTCGGTGCCCAACCTGCACTGCCTCAACGCCTGGACGCTACGCACCCTGCAGCGGCCGTTCTGGGAGAAGCACGTGGTGCATACCCCGCAGTCGCTCGACCAGGTGCACGTCGCGGGCGGCGCGCGCGTCATCGTGCCCGCACAGCTCTGCGGGCGCTACGACATACACTGGCTCACGCCTTGGGACGTAATTCAACGCAAGCTCCCGCGGCCGCTGTTCCTCGGCCTGAAGCTCACCGGCCTGCTGTGTCTGCAAATGCCGCTGTCGCAGCTGCCGCACGGCACGCGCCTTGCCAGCACCAGAATCACGGGGGTCTACGCCCGGGGATCATCGTCCAGTGTTGATCCAGACCACCTTGGGCTCGGTGAAGTTCTCGATGGCGACGTCGCCATGTTCTCGCCCGAAGCCTGAGTCGCGGTTTCCGCCCCAGGGCAGCCGCACGTCGGTCGGGCCGAAGGTATTCACCCACACCGTGCCCGCCTTAACGCGCTTCACCATGCGGTGTACGCGAGCGATGTCGGCGCTCCACACCCCAGCGGCGAGACTGTACGGCGTTCCGTTTGCGAGGCGAACGGCGTCGTCTTCATCCGTGAAGCGTATGACCGAGGCCACCGGCCCGAAGATCTCCTCCTGCGAGATGCGCATCGCGTGCTCGACATCGGCGAACACGGTGGGGCTTACGAAGTAGCCGGTGTGCCCGATGCGGCTGCCGCCCGTGACGAGGGTGGCACCTTCGCGCTTGCCGATCTCGATGTAGTCGAGGACCCGCTTCATCTGCACTTCGGACACCAGCGGCCCCATTGAGGTGTTCGGGTCCTTCGGATCCCCGACGCGGATCGACTTGGCGCGTGAGACGAGTCGCTCCACGACCTCATCGTAAACGTCGGCGTGAGCGAGAATTCGGGAGCCCGCCGAGCACACCTGGCCGCTGTTGAAGAAGATGCCGGAAGCGGCGGCCTTTATCGCGGCCTCCAGATCCGCGTCCGCAAACACGATGTTGGCCGACTTCCCGCCGAGCTCCAGCGTCACGCGCTTGAGATTGCCCGCGGCGGCGCGAAGGATCTGGCGTCCGACGGCGGGTGATCCCGTGAAAGTGATCTTATCGACGTCCGGGTGATCGACCAGGGCGGCACCTGCGATCTTGCCGAAGCCCGGCACCACATTCAGCACACCAGGAGGGATGCCCGCCTCAAGCGCCAGCTCCCCTATCCGTAGCGCAGTGAGGGACGTCAGCTCCGCGGGCTTCAGTACCACGGTGCAGCCGCAGGCGAGTGCCGGAGCAAGCTTCCACATGCCGATCATGAGAGGGAAGTTCCACGGAACGATGGCACCGACGACACCCACCGGCTCGCGCACGGTGTAGGTCAACGCATCCGGACGCGCCGGGATCGATTGCCCGTTGATCTTGTCCGCCCAGCCCGCGTAATAGGTGAGAGTGTCCAGCACCGCTGGAAAGTCCTGTCGGCGGACGGCGGAGACGGGCTTGCCTGAGTCGAGGCTTTCAAGCTCCACCAGGGAGTCCTGGTTGGCGCGGATGAGCTCGGCGAGCCGCAGCAGTAACCGGCCGCGCTCAGCGGCGCGCATCTGGCCCCACTCCCCGTTGAGAGCCGCGCGCGCAGCAGTCACCGCGGCGTCAATGTCGGCGGCGCCCGCCTCGGCTACGAGCGCGATGACCTGCCCGCTCGAAGGATTCAGTGTCTCGAAGTAGCGCCCGGAGCGCGCTGGCCGCCAGCGCCCTCCGATCAGCAGGTCCTCTCTTGAAATCGTGCTTTTGAGTGCCAATTCCATGGTCGTCTCACCTATGTCGTATACTGCATATATACGGCTGAGGGCAGCCGCGTGGGATGCAAGACTAGACGAAGAGCCTAGATGCGTGGAATATGTGGCCGATAGCCAATTACCTCAAGGCATGGATATGAGATCGACTACCACACCCAGAGGCTTTGTATATGCACTTTTATGCATATATGAGGCGTACCCATCCGGATGGGCGGGGAGACTCCATGTTTCGCATTGAGATCGAGCCCGTATGGCGCTTTAAGCGCGAGTCCGACGCGCAGTCCCTGCAGCTGATGCTGGATTTTCTGAACGAGATCCGCGCCACCGGAAAAATGACGCGCGCGGCGGGACGCGCGCATCTCTCCTACCGGCATGGCTGGAACCTCACGGAGAAATGGGCTGAGTTCTTCGGCGCCCCACTCGTTGAGCGCCAGCAGGGCCACGGTACTCATCTGACCCCGCTCGGCGAGAAGATCGTGTGGGCGGGACAGCGCCTTCAGGCGCGCTTGAAGCCCCAGCTGCAAAACCTCGCTCAGGAGCTCGAGACCGAGCTCAATGCAACCCTCTCTCAGGGGGCGAAGATCGTGCGCGTGCACGCCAGCCACGGATTCGCGGTCTCGAGATTGCGCGAGCTCTTGAGCCGCGAGACCGACCTGACGCTCGACCTGCGCTACGTCAGTAATCAGAACTCGCTGGTTTCACTGGCCCACGGCGGCTGCGAGCTTGCGGGCGTGCACCTGCCCCAGGGGGAGCTGCGCGCGAAGGCGGTTGGCGCAACGAGACAGTGGCTGAACCCGAGCGAGCACCGGGTCATCGGGTTCGTAACGCGCGAGATGGGTCTGATGGTGAAGCGCGGCAATCCGCTGAAAATCGACTCACTCGAGCGGCTACTTGACCCCACGGTCCGCTTCGTCAATCGCGACCCGGATTCGGGCACGCGCCGCCTGTTCGATCAACTCGTCGAGCAGAGCCAACTCGACGAGACGCGTATCAATGGCTACGAGCGAGTCGAATTCACGCACGCCGCCGTGGCAGCCTATGTGGCGAGCGGTATGGCAGATGCGAGTTTCGGCGTGGAAGCCGCTGCACGACAGTTCGATCTCGACTTCGTGCGGCTCGTGACCGAGGACTACATCTTCGTCAGCACGAAGGCGATCCTCGAGAACAGCGCCGTGCAGCGGGTGCTCGCTATCATGCGGAGCGACGAATTTCACAAAGCTATCGCAGAGCTTCCGGGCTATGCGATCAAGGATTCAGGACAGGTGAAGACCCTGCGCGAGGCATTCCGATAACAGGCGCCGCAAAGCCCGTCTCCCCACGCCCGCCCCCGCTATCTCTGTCCAGGACAAGCCCGGCGCGAGGCCGGGCTTTCCGGAAGCTGCCTCGCGGCAACAGTCACCTTGTCACCCGGGAGGCAGAGGTTGGGGATTGAGCGCGCGCTTCGATCCGGGAGGGAGGGGCTGGGGGTTGAGGGCCCGTTTCGAATTCTGGTGGGCGACACTCTGGGTCTTGCTCACAGGCTGGGCCTTGTTGGTCTTGCCAGGGTGACTCGAGTGTCCCGCGACAGTCTGGTGGTGGGACTTGGCGCCGGGCGCGGCGGAATCAGCTGGGGTGCCCGCATTGGCCGAACCGAGCGCCGCACCCGCGAGAATTGAGGCGACGACGGCCCTAGAGATAAGAGTCTTCATAAAACTACCTCCAATCCGCTCCTACGCCTTCATCTGGATTCCCCGGTTGCTTTGTTTTTCTGCGCGGCAGCATACACTCCGCGCCGCGCGTCACACCGCGCGAGTGGACATAAGGTTCTGACGGCGTTCCGTCGCGACCCATGCGGCGGGGCTCAGGAAGTCATCGCGCGGATGAGGTCTTCACGGCAGTGAAGCTGCAGCCGCCGATAGAGACTTCTTACGTGTTGTACAACGCCGTTCGACGAAATACCCATGCGGGAGGCGATTGCCTTGACCGTGAGACCCTGGATCAACATGAGACACGCCTGCTTCTCCCGCAACGGGAGAGTCTGCGCGAGTGGCGATTCCAGAGCCCGCAACACCAAAGGCACTCGACGCAGGATCTGCACGCCTACCAAATTCGATGCCCCCCCGACTCCCGCTTGCAACCGATGCGCACGCAGCTCGTACTGACCGCTGTCGTTGCTCATGGACTGAGAGGGGACACCAGAAGCTCGTCCGGCTTCCAGCGCACTGACACGGGTCGCGAGCCGCCGCAGCAGCGGCTTCGCCCACTCGTAACACGGAGCCGAAAGCACCGCTCGACTGCGTGGCACATCGGCCGCCAGGTGCAGCAGGCGCTCCGTGCCAGGGGTGAAGTGCCGTACAGTGCCATCGGTGTCGGCAACCAACCAGCCGCTCTCTCCGCTCCAGGCATCACATTCCCCGCGTTTCAGGCCGCCCACGAGAACGTGCTCCATGTAGGGGACCGCATCCTGCAACCGAGCCAGCTCGGGCCGTGAAAAGTCCTTGTCGCCAATCCAGCGTGTCATCCAGACGGCGGCAACGGGTCTGCCACAACGGCGCACCGCGAGACGGACCACCGGACCGAACCCCATGGGACGGTTGAACTCCTGATACAGGCCAGTCTTCTGAAAGTCCTTCCTCGCATGTAACAGGTCGAGGCGGCTGACGCCGCGCATGAACTCCCGGTGAGGCTCATACGCTTCCTCTTCCCGCGTGTTGAAATAGTGCGTCGTGAAGTGGTTGCAGAGCTCGCGCGGGCAGAGGTGATCGCAGTAGATGTCGCGTATGTTGCAGTGCTCGTCGAGCCAGAGAATGGTGAAGGTCTCCGACGGGACCAGTCCGCGCATCACGCGCGACAGGGTGACTTGAGTCATCTTCGAGGGCAGGCGCAGGCTCGCGAGTTGATGCAGGCTCGCAACGGCCGACGAGGGCTTCATCTCTTCATTGGACTTAGTCACCCGATGTACATCTTCCGACATCTCGGCCGAGCCACAGATGTCTCCGCTCGATTCTGCCGATCACGTCACAGAGATTCACGGCTCCCGCCCGCGCGGTTGCAGAGTGTGAACTTCCTACCTGTTCGGGTAGGGTTTTCTGCGACAGCCGTGTATCAGTATTTGTGACGTCGGTTGAAGTTTTGTTTTTAGGCAAACCCGCCGCGAGGCGGGGACGCAAAGCCACCGGTCTCGGGACTTGGCCTGAGATAGCGGGGTTGCCGGCAGGCGATCCGTGGTCGCTCGCTGTCCGCCGCTGTCCTTTGCCATCGGTTCCGCGTCCTGTCGAGCTGCGCGAGTCGGCGCCAGAACGGGAGGGGGAGATGGCTGAGAGCAACGATGGATCGGACGCGGACGCGCCGATGGGCTTCAAGGCTCGCGTTTCGCGTCGTTTGTCGCCCCCTCTCGCCACCCTTTGCTCGATCACGCTGCTGGCGAGCTGCGCCTCGCGGGGACCGACGCCTGCGACGGCAGCGTCGGACGAAACCGAGTCCGAGCCTGCCCTCTTCGGCGTCCGCACTCTCAGCGCCAGCGGCGAGTTTGAGCTCCTCTCTTCGGCTGATGTAGCCCGGCGTTTGCAGTCAGCGCTCGGCGAAGGTCCGCTCAGCGTCCTTGCCCTGTCCAGCGGCGGTGCCGGTGCCGCCTTTGGTGCCGGCGCTCTGGTCGGCTCAGCCAACGACGGCAAGCGGCTCGAATTCACAGTGGTGACGGGGGTCAGTGCGGGCGCGCTGGTGGCACCGTTTGCCTTCCTCGGCTCGGCGTGGGACGCGGAGATGACGACGATCTTCACCACCGGCCTGACTGACGGGCTCCTGCAGACACGCGGACTCGGCATGCTCTTTGGCTCGAGCGTCTACAGCGGCGAGCCGCTGCGACAGCTACTCGCACGCTACGTCGATGATGCGCTGATCGCAGCGGTCGCTCGCGAAGCGGCCAGGCATCGTCTGTTGCTGGTGGCCACGACGAACTTTGCCAGCGGCGAGCCGGTCATCTGGGACCTCGGCTCAATCGCGCTGCACGGCGGTGAGAATGCGAAGGCGCTCTTCCAGAGCGTGCTGCTCGCCTCCGCTAGTATTCCGGGAATGCTGCCGCCCGTGGAGTTGACGTTTCGCAGCCACGGCAGAATGCGTGTAGAGACCCACGTGGACGGCGCCGTCACCTTGCCGTTCTTCATTGCGCCCGCGCTCAAGGATCTGCCGCAATCGCCGGCGGCAGGTGCGACGATCGTGCGCGTCATCATCGATGGGCAATTGCGCGATCAGGCTCGCCCGGCCCCCGCCAGCGCCCTGTCCATTTTCAGCCGCAGCGTGTTGGCGTCGCAGCACTACGCCGCTCGCAGGAAGCTGGAAACGACGGTGGAAGCACTGCTCGAGCGGGGCATTGCGCTCGACTACGCGGCGATACCGGCTTCCTATCCGTTGCACGGCCCCTTCGACTTCGCTCCCGGCGTCCAACGCGCGCTGTTCAATTACGCTTCGAGCTGCGCAGAGGCTGGACGACTGTGGATTCACTCAGGAAGTGGCGACCCTGTCCGCGAGCGCGCGCTCATCTCCGGCACCCGGACCTGTCCGGCCGACGACTCCTTCGTCGAGCGTTTCGCCGCGCTCAAGAACTGAAGTGGAGTTAGGTATGGCATCGATCAACAGATTCTACTTTTGGGCACTCGGCGCGGGCGGCCTTGACGCCCTTCCGCACTATCTCGATGACTGCTGGGCGAGCCCCGCGGGCGACCGGTCGGGAGAGCTGGCAACCTGCGCTCGCGATCCTCATGCACAAGGCGGCGGGTTTCCGGCTTCTGCCGAAGAAACGCGCGAACACGCCTCGCCGGTGTGCCGTCGCGGTGCCCTCGAGTAGGATGACAAGGGGCGCCTTGCTGCGCCCCTCTCTGAAAGACCGGCCTTACGGACAACCGCTCATCGTTCCCACCTGAGCATTGTTTAAGGTCACTGTCGTGTAGGAAGGGTTGCATACCACGTCAGCAGCCCCGAGGTTCCCTGTAACACTCGGAGTTCCAGAGTCGAAGACCAAGCTGGACAGGTTGGTCAGACTGACTCCGGCGCCACCGTTACCAGTCACGGTGGTCTGCCCGGCGAGTGACAAGCTGGAACTGTTTCTAACGCCAACGCCGTCACCACCCGTCGCTGTGCCATTCCCGCTGATCGTGCACTTACCGCACGTCGCACTAGCCCCGTTGTACACCTCCATTCCCCGGTAAGAGTTGCCCGTCAGTGACACGTTTACCAACTCCATGAAGCCCCCGTGAAAGGAAGCGGCTCCTTCCCAATTGCCGCGGCTGACCGTTCCGATAATCAGGGCACGACCGCCGTTAGCAGCGACGATGCCTGCCCATGCGGTGTTATTTTGGACCGTTCCGCCATTGACATACATGTAGGAACCGGTCCAGGCGCCAATACCACCACCATTCTGGCTGCCGTTTTGCACGGTGACATCGTTGAGGCGGCAAATGGAGCCATTCTGGCAATCGATGACATCCGATCCACCCTGCCCCTGACCGGTGCCGCTCGCTGTCAGGTTGTTGATCGTGATCTCCTGCGAGCTATCAAGCAGGATCGCGGGGCTGGCCCCGCCGGTAAGATCCACGATCGTCGCATTGTTGCCCCCATCGAGGGTGATGTGGCTTACGCCCTGAAACACGACATTTTCATTGCACACACCGCGCACATTGATGACGTTGGCGCCTGGTGCGTCAAAACCCGCAAGCGCCCTGATGGCTGCGTTCACTGACGTGAACCCCGCGTGCCCCCCACAATTTACGTTGATCGTGGCCGCATGGGCGTGCGGCATCACAGCCATACTCACAAGAATGGCCGACGCGATCGTTATCCCCTTCAACATGACTCCACCTCTTTGAATTGATGAGTGCAGTCCTCCGCCAGCGGGCGGTGGCTTGTTTCGAATCAGCCCTTTCACACCCACGTTAGAGCGAATACCCGGGAATTCGGGTACCGCAGGCCGGTTTGAGCGCGCGTCGAGCGCGGGCAGGGGGCCGGTACCCGAAATACGACTTGCAGACTCTCCTGTAGGGATCGGTTTTGACATCCGGAAGTGATTTTCGTGCCCAGCACCAACACTGCTGCCAACGCCTTAACGCACGCGGCGCACACGCACAGGCTGCCGCCGCGCACGCGGCCGGCGTGCGCGCGCCTCACGCTGCAACTCATCGCCGCAGTGTCTCTCGCGGGGTGTGCTTCGGTGCATCACTATGCCGTGAATCAACTCGGGGATTCCTTGGCAAAGAGCGGTGGCTCGTTTGCGGAGGATGACGACCCGGAGCTCATTCGCGCCGCGGCGCCGTTCAGTCTGAAGCTGATGGAAAGTCTGCTGCAGGACGCTCCACAGCACGTGGCATTGCTGACTGCGGCCGCCGCCGGCTTCACTGAGTACTCCTACGCATTCGTGCAGGAGGATGCCGACGAGCTCGAGACCCGCGACCTGCAAGCGTCACTCGCGCTGCACGAGCGGGCGCGTCGCATGTACGTGCGCGCCCGCGACTATGGCATGCGAGCGCTCGAAGCGCGTCACAAGGGCTTCCCAGCACGGCTGCGCCAGACACGCGGTGCCGCGGCGTCCGAGCTGGATCCGGGCGACGCGTCCGCGCTCTACTGGACGGCAGCCGCCTGGGCGGGGTCGATTTCGCTGGATAAGGACTCCGCGAGCTCGATCGGTGAGCTCCCCCTGGTCGATGCGCTGCTGAAGCGCCTGGAGGCGCTCGACCCCGACTACGACCACGGCGCTCTCGATTCAGTGCTCATGAGCTGGGAAGCCGCGCGGCCCGGGCGCGCCTACGGGGAAAGCCAGGTGCGCCGTCACTTCGAGCGCGCCGTGCAGCTTTCCGAAGGACGCAAGGCCGGCCCATACGTGACGTTTGCCGAGACCCACTGCGTGCGACTGCAGGACCGCAAGGAGTTCGAATCCAACCTGCAGCTGGCGCTCGCCATCGACCCGGCCCGCTACCCACAGTGGCAGCTCGAGAACCGTCTCGTGCAGCGCCGCGCGCGCTGGCTTCTCAGCCAGACCGATCAGCTGTTCATCGAGGCCTCTCCAGGAGCGAGCCAATGATCCTCTCGCGGCGTCGCCTGCTCACGTCCATGGCGGCAGCGGTTGCCCTGCCCCGCGTCGGCCTCGGTGCCACCGAGAGACTGCGCTTTGCGACGCTGGTGCCGCGCGGCTCTCTCTATCACCGCGTGCTCCTCGAGGTGGGGGATGCGTGGCGGCACGCCACGGGCGGGGATGCCGGCTTCACGGTCTTCACCGACGGCGTGCAGGGTGATGAGCTCGACATCGTGCGCCGCATGCGTATCGGGCAACTGAACGGCGCGATGATCTCGGTCGTCGGGCTGGAGGGCATCGAGCCCGGCGTGTCGGCGCTACAGTACATGCCGCTCATGTTCCGTTCCTGGGAAGAGGTGGACGCGGCGTCGCAGCGGCTGCGCCCGCTGCTCGAGGAGCGCATCGCCGAGCGTGGCTTCATCGTGCTCTACTGGGGTGAAGCCGGCTGGGTACGGTTCTTTTCCAAGACCGCGGCGGTGCGGCCCGCGGACTTCCAGAGGCTGAAGCTCTTCTCCTGGTCGGGCAGCCCCGCGCAGGTCGAGCTGATGCACGCGCTCGGCTATCGGCCAGTGGTGCTCGAGACCGCGGACATCCTGCCGGGGCTGCAGACCGGGCTCATCGACGCCGTGCCGGTGATCGCCAGCTACGCGCTCGCCTCGCAGATCGATGCGGTCGCACCCTACATGCTCGACATTCGCTGGGTGCCGATCGTGGGCGCCGCCGTGATAACACGCCAGGCGTGGGACGGCATGACGCCGGCCGCCCGAGAGGCCGTGCGTCAGACATCGGTGAAGGCCACCGAGACCTTGCGCGCCGAGCGCGAGCGCGCCGATC
>Ga0126373_10000327_pt1 | contig 31280 bp, 28 predicted proteins | sample PanSoiMetPlot_11_FD_92545 | JGI IMG/M metagenome (GOLD analysis project Ga0126373, IMG submission 92545) | Tropical forest soil microbial communities from Panama - MetaG Plot_11 | ecosystem: Environmental > Terrestrial > Soil > Tropical forest > Bulk soil | place: Panama | collected 2016-02-17 | reverse complement strand
GTCGGTCCAAATCACGGCTTTCATGCCGCCTTCGAAGGTGTAAAGGATGGTTAGAGAAATGACGATCACTACCGCGAGGTGTTCCGACGTTCCCAGCACAACGCTCACGACAAGCGCGATTGCTGAAACGCGCACGCCTTCAGCAATCGCCCGAGTGATCAGAAACGTGGAGGCGGCCACGGCCTGCATTTTTTCGCCAAAGCGCTTCTCTATGAGCGCGTAGGCGGTGAGGAATTCCCCGCGAAAGTAGCCGGGCAAGAGCAACAGCACAATCAACACGCGCCCGATGAGATAGCCGAACACCAGTTGAATAAACGAGAGATTATCCGCATAAGAAATGGCGGGCGCGCCAATGATCGTGAGCGTGGAGGTTTCCGTGGCGACAATGGAAAAAGCCAGGGCCCACCACGGCGCTGAGCGGCCCCCCAGGAAATATTCGCGGCCGGCTGCCCCCGCGTCGGCGGCCGCGTCGGCCTGCTGGAGCCGGCGGAAGCGCATGCCAAGCGCCGTAACGCCGAGCAGGTAGCCGATAACGATCGTGAGGTCGAGCGGATGGATGCGCATCGCGCAGAGATTATAGGTAGGTCTGCCAAATTCTTCGCGCTTTTTTCTCCAAAACGTTGTCGGCCTGGCAAGTTATTTCAGAACAGCAAAAAGACTGCTGTAAGAGTCGGTCCAGAGTTTCACACGAGCGAGGGGCGTGACGGGCTCTCCCGCTTCCTCAAGGTCGGGAAATTGCTGCAAAACGCCGTGGTTGGCGAGCAAGACCCACCGTGCCAGATAAATTTCATTCGCGCGGTCGCTCGGACTCTCGATCAGCAGGGCATCTTTACCAAGTTTTTCCTTGGCGGCGGCCACCACAGGTTCCAAAAAAAGATGGCGGTTCGAGATGTGCACCGCCAGGATGCCGTCGGACTTGAGATGGTGGAAATACAATTCGAAGGCCTCGAGTGTTAAGAGATGAACAGGAATGGAATCGCTCGAGAAGGCATCCACAGCAAGCAGATCAAGGTTTTGCGGCGGCTGGCGTTCCAGCGTCAGGCGCGCATCGCCCAGCTCGAAAGAAATGCTGGCCTTCGAGTCGCGCAAAAAAGTGAAGTCTTGCCGCGCGATTCGCACGACCAGCGGATTGATTTCGTAGAACGTGAACTCATCACCTTCGTGGCCATACGCCGCGACCGTGCCGGCGCCGAGGCCAATCACGCCAACGCGCCGAGCGCTGCGCGAAGCCAGAGCCGCGAAGGCCTCGCCGATTCCAGAGTCTCGGCCGTAGTACGACACCGGCAGATCGCGCCGCGCTGTTCCAAGGAACTGGAGACCATGGGTGATGGTTCCGTTCATGAGCCGGCGGAATCGCAAATCATCTTTGGCGCGGGACTGCTCATCGCCTTTCAAAAGGACAACGTCCGGCGCGGATTCGTCGCTGGTGCGCAACACTCCGTAGAAATTGCGAACCATTTGTTTCGAAGATGCGGATTCGCCGCGAGCCAGCAAAAATAGGGCCACGATGATCGTCGCGGCCAAACCATAAAGGACGCCAAGCGCGAGCCGCCAGTTGGGTTGCTGAAAAGGGCTTGTGGGATCGTTGCGGTGGACAACCACCGCGAGCACGGCGCAAGCTCCCTGGGCCACGTGCAATTCATAGAGTCCTGAGAAGATTTTTGGCGCGAGAAGCGCCACAAACGCCGCTCCCACTACGCTACCCAAGGAACTCCAGAAATAAAACGACGTGAGATGGGAAGGATCAGGCTTCAACCGTGCCAGTTCTCCGTGGCAGAACATGCAGCACAAGAACAAGCCTGTGCAGAAGAGCGAAATCAGAACCCACAACGGAAGCGACGTGAGTGAAGGTGACAGAGCATAAGCCATGCAGCCGAGAGCCACCCCCAGCAGCCGCAGAAAAATCATTCGATGATACCAGCGGGTTCCAAAGCACAAAATGAAACTCAGCATGTACAGGCTCAGAGGGATGATCCAGAGGAATGGAACCGAGGCGATGTTTTGCGTGGAGTGATTGGTAATGGCGAGCAAGAGCGCCGAGCTGCAAGCCGGAAGGGCCATCCAAAGCGCTCGCGTATTCCAGCTAGAAGGCGCAGCACTTGTTTTCTGAGGAGACCTGCTGGTTATTTGTTGTTGCGAAACTGCGATTATTCCGCACGCAACTGCGAAGGCGGCATAAGCAAACGACCAGCCCCAACCCTGCCGAGAGATGGATAGCCGTGGCTCGATCAGGACCGGATAAGTCAAAAGGCCCAGCAAGGACCCGGCATTCGAAAGGGCGTAGAAGCGATAAATGCCCGCATCTTTTCCTGCGCTTGCCAGCCAGGCTTGAAGCAGAGGGCTGGTCGCCGAAAGCACAAAGAACGGCAATCCCACGGCAATCACCAACACTTCTAAAATGCCTAGGGCAGGATGCTCCGGACCGGTTGGCTTCCAGGTACTGTTCGGTAGAATCGGCAGCACCAACAGACTCGCGGCGAGAACCGCTGCATGAATCCATCCCTGCGTGCGCCGGCCCCAACGCCCTGTAAGTAAATGGGCGTAGAGGTAGCCAAGCAACAGAACGACTTGAAAAAACAGCAGGCAGACGGTCCAGACCGCCGCGACTCCTCCAAACCAGGGAAGAATGATCTTTCCAATGAGCGGTTCAACTTGGAAGAGAAGAAGCGCACTCAGGAAAATTGTCAGCCCATTCAAGAGATTCGCCGGAGGAATCCGCATGTTTCTCCCGAGTCTGGCGAAGGAATTGGGAGAGATTATACGAGGCTCAGGGCTTCACTCCAGCTTTTCTTTCCGAGGGTTTGGATTTTGAAACCGCCGGGCTCATTCGTACCGCAGCGCCACGATGGGATCCACGCGAGTAGCGCGTCGCGCCGGAATGTAGCAGGCGCAAAGCGCAACTGCGGAAAGCAAAGCGGCAACTCCTGCAAAGGTGAGTGGATCGGTGGCACCAACGCCGTAAATCATCTTGGTAATCAGCCGCGTCAAGCCAAATGCGGCGCCGATACCGATAGCCACTCCGATCAAGGTCATTCTCATTCCTTGCCCTAGAACCATTCGAAGCACATCTTCGCTCGATGCGCCCAGCGCCACACGCACGCCAATTTCGTGCGTTCGCTGGCCGGTCAAGTAGGAAATCACGCCGTAAATCCCGATGGCGGAGAGCACCAGGGCAAGAGCGGAAAACACGCTCAGGAGAAGCATGGTCAGCCGCTGCGTGGAGATGGAGCGCGCAACGATTTCTTCCATCGGCCGCACATCATAGACGACGGCGCTCGGGTCCACTTTTTCCGCTGCCTGACGAATGGACGTCGCTAGACCGGCGGGCGATCCCCCGGTCCGGGCGACATATTGCCCGCCGTTGGCAAGCAGCGGCCAGAATTTGTCCGGAATTTGCCAGACGGAAAGATACAGCTGGGCTTCGAGGCCTTCGTGTTCGCGAGCGCCCAGTCCCCAGTGCTGAACGTGCCCGACGACGCCTACGATTTCCGGCTGCATCTCGAGCAGTCCGAGGTTGATCCGTTTTCCGATAGGGTCTTCGTTCGGGAAAAACTTACGAGCAAGACTCGCATCGATTAGCGCCACCGACGCAGAATGCTCGCTATCTTGCTCAGTGAAAGCCCGCCCGCGTATTACGGGAATTCGCATGGCCCGGTGATAGTCGGTGTTCACCAGATAAAACAGCGCGAAGGTCATTTCATTTTCGTGTTGCGGTTTTGGTTTACCCTCCCGCCAAAAAGGCACTTCGGAATCCCCGGTCATGGGAAGCGAGCCGCCCATCAGCGAGACTCCTTCAATTCCGGGAAGGCTTCCCAGTTGCGCCAACGTTGCGCGGTATTTGGCGCGCAGTTGGTCTGCCGTCACGTTCGGATCGGCGGTCGAAGAGATTTGGAACGTCATAACGTTGTGTGCGTCGAAACCCGGATTGACGTTCCAGAGTGCTGTGAGGGTACGAATCATCAGGCCTGCGCCGATGAGCAGCACCACGGCCATGGCCATCTCGAATGCGACAAACACGCCTTGCATGCGGTGACGCGCTCCGCTTGCCCCTCTTCCGCCTTCTTTTAGCGTGTCGTGCATGTCGGGACGCATGGCTTTGATTGCAGGAACAAGCCCGAACACCATTCCAGTAAGAAGAGAAATGCCAAACGTGTAAAAGAGCACATGCCCGTCGAGAGAGATTTCTTCCACTCGAGGAAGCGTTCCCGGCAGTGCTGCAAGGATCACCTTCGTGCCTAGAACTGCGAAACCAAGTCCGATGCAGCCGCCAGCGATGCCAAGTAACACACTCTCTGTCAGTAACTGACGAACCACACGGAAGGGGCCGGCGCCTAGCGCGGAACGGATAGCGAATTCGCGGGTCCGCCCCGTAGATCGGGCGAGAAGCAAGTTGGCAACATTGGCGCATGCGATCAGAAGAACAAAGCTTACAGCGCCGAGCAAAACCAGCAGGATTCCTCGAACGTCGCCAACCACGTCAGTCTTAAGGGGCACCAACGCCACACCGGAGCCCTTGTCAGCTTCCGGATAGGCAGCAGCAAGATTTTCAGCCACGCGTTCCATGTCGCCGCGCGCTTGTTCGATGCTGACGCCCGGTTTGAGTCGCGCGATGGCGGTCGTCCCCATGCCGATCCGCCGGTCGCGAAACGTAGGATCGTTCCACTGGCCGATGGGGACAAAAACATCTGTGAGGCTGAACCCGGTGATATTTCCTTGAGTAACGCCAATGACGGTGTAAGCCTTGCCGTTCAGCGTGATGCTTCTTCCAAGAACATCGGGCGACGATCCAAATTTACGCTTCCAGATCCCGTCACTGAGGATGGCCACCGGACCCGCGCCGGGCACATCTTCCTCGGGTCGGAAATTGCGCCCAAGCAGCTGCTTCAAGCCCAAAGCTGGAAGGAATTCCGCTGAAATCATATGCGCGTGCAAGCGTTCAGGCTCTCCCACACCAGTCATGTTGAAATCATCCGAGCGAACGGCGCCCAAATAAGCAAATGAGTGGTTGTCTTTTTGCCAGTCGAGGAAATTCGGATAGGAGATGGAGCTTTGCTGAAACGTCCCTGTTCTCGAATAGGCCGCCACAAGTTCGTTGGGTTTTGGAAACGGCAGCGGATTCAGGAGCACGCCGTTCACCACGGAAAACAGGGCGCTGTTTGCGCCGATGCCCAGGGCGAGGGTCAACACCGCGACCGCGCTGAATCCTGGGTTTTTCCAGAACACGCGAAGCCCATAGCGCACGTCTTGCCAGAAGCTGTTCATGGCTCACCCCCAGGGAATGGACGTACCCGTGGGGCACGCCGTCTTAGGAGAGGTACGCAAAGACTGCAGGATTTGTTCCCGGAAGCGATTCAGCTTTTTAATTGACTGCGCGTCGCCTTTTATTCATACCGCAGAGCCACGACAGGATCGACCTTCATCGCCCGCCGCGCCGGGATGTAAGTCGCCAGCATGGTAACCACGGTCATGGCTATTGGCACGATGAAGTAGAGGGCAGGCTCCTGAATGTTCTCGCCGCCGAAGTACAATACGGCCTCAAACACTCTCGGCAAAGGCAGCGCCATCACGAGTCCCATCGCCGCTCCAATTGCCGTCATTTTCAGGCCATCCCGCAAGACCATGCGAAGCACATGAGGTTTTTCGGCGCCGAGGGCCATGCGGATCCCGATTTCGTGCGTGCGCTGGCCTACAGAGTAAGCGACTAGTCCATAAATCCCGATGGCCGCAAGGATCAGCGCCAGCAGCGCGAAGCTGGCCAGCAACGCCTCGAAAATCGCATCGCCGCCGTCCTGCCGTTTGATCACGGCGTGCATGCTCATCACCTGAACGAGCGGAAGCTCTGCGTCCACCTGCCTCACTGCGTTGCGCATTGCCCCCACCAGGCCTTCAGGATCGGAAGCAGCCCGAATCATGAGCGCAAACGAAGATATGGGCCGCTGAAGCATCGCCTCGAAAACCTGCCCTTCTTCGCGAGTCGATCCCGAAAAGGATTTTGTGTTGCCGACGACGCCGACGATCTCGCTCCATTCAGGAGTTGCGCCGCTTACATCCAGCCGAATCTGCTTTCCAATAGGCTCTTGGCCCTGCAGATAGCGGTGCACGAACTCCTGGTTGACCAGCACAGCCCGCGTCCCGGTGCCGTTGTCTCTCTCCGTAAATTCCCTGCCACGCAATAACGGGATGCCCGCTGCGCGAAAAAACTCGGGAGTAATTACAAAATCGAGTGCGCTAAGTCGTTGGTTCGCGGGCAATTCGGGCTGGCCCTTGATCAGAAAGGTGACCTTCCCGGGTCCAGTGGCTGGCAAGTCCGATGTGGCGGCTACCGCCTCGGCGTCTGGAATCTGTCGAAGTTGAATCATCGCGTTCCGCACGAAGGCGGCTTGCTGTGAAGCATCTTTGTATTGTGCGCTATCGAGCGTCACTCCGGCGGTCAGGAGATGGTCCGGCACGAAGCCCAGGTTCTGATTGTGAAGGACGGAGAGTCTACGAATGAGCAAGCCTGTTCCGACCAAAAGAAACAGCGCCAGCGCGATTTCGCCCGTGACCATCACGGTCCGCAAGCGGCTATGCGAACGTCCCGCGGACAGGGCGCGGCTTTCCTCTTTGAGGTTCGTATTGACATCGGTGCGCGAAGCGCTCAGCGCAGGCACTAGGCCGCACAACGCTGCGGAGGCGACGGAGATAGCCAAAGCAAAGAACACAACGTTCCAATCCAGGCTTATGGGCACTGCGCTCACGTATTCGTTGAAGTTCATGTTTGCCCGAACAAGATTGATGCCCCAGTAGGACGCGAGTAGGCCCCCGCCCCCACCCAGAAGCGCAACGACCAGGCCTTCGGTCAATAATTGCCGTACTACGCGAAGACGCCCCGCTCCGAGGGAGATGCGAATCGCCAGCTCCTTCCGGCGTCCGGCGGCCCGCGCCAGCAGCAGGGCTGCCACATTCGCGCAGGCGATCAGCAAAACAAAACCAACTGCGGTCATCATCACAGCAAGCCCGCCGCGAACGCTGAAATTCTGAACCAAGTATTCTGGCAGGGTACGCACCCCGACCCCCCAGCCTTTCTCCGTCTCGGGAAAGCTCTCCTCAGCCCGCTGAGCCAGCGTGACCATTTCCGCGCGCGCCTGCTCTAAGGTCAAGCCCGGTTTCAGCCGCGCATAGAGATTCAGGGAGCGCTCCTTGCGTGCGGCTTCTGTCTGATCCGCGGCCCTTAGGACGAGCGGCATCCACAACTGCGGGACGAAGCCCATCAAACGGAAATTCGCGGGCATCACGCCAATAACCGTGTAGTTTTCGCGGTTGAGCCGGATGGTTCCTCCGATGACCGAAGCCTCCGAGCCAAACCTTCGCTCCCACAGCTCATGGCTCAGGATGACGACATGGTCGTGCCCGGCCAGGCCCTCTCCGTCCGCAAAAGTACGACCAATCTGCGGGGAGACACCGAAAACCCTGAAGTAATTCGACGATACAGCCGAAGCGCGCAGCGCTTCAGGCCTGCCGATTGAGGTGCCCTGCCCGCTTCGGTCTGTACCTTGGGCCGTCAGGCTGACCGTGCGATATTCATCCGCGGCGGCTATCTCCACAAACACGTGATTTGCTTGGCGCCACGCTAAGTAGTTTGGCGCGGAAACTCCGCTGAGGTCGGATTGGAAGCCCTGCGTCGGATTGATTCCTGAGATCACAACCGCGCGGCTTGGCTCCTGTCCCGGCGGACGCCGGAGCAGAAACGCGCTTACCATACTGAACATGGTAGCGTTCAGGGCAATCCCTAACGCCAACGTGAGGACGGCAGTCGCGGTGAAGCCGGGATTCTTACTTAGGGTGCGCACCGCGTATTGAAAATCCTGCGTCAACCCGTCGAAAAGGGATATACCTCGCGCCTCGCGGCATTCTTCTTTCGCGCGTTCCACGGCTCCAAACTCAATGCGCGCCCGCCGCAGCGCTTCCGGACGCGGCACCCCATTGCGCGCCAAATCCTCCGCGAACGCCTCAATATGAAAGTGCAACTCCGCATCCATCTCGCGTTCCATCCGCGAACGCCCCATCACCGCGCGCATCCACGACTGAATTCGGCTCAATGTCCTCATCCCTCAACCTCATACTTCTTCAGGAGTGCTTTGCAGAATCCCGGCAATGACGTCCGCCATGCGGTTCCACTTCTCGGCTTCGGTTTGGAACTTGCGCTTGCCTGCGGCGGTGAGCCGGTAGTATTTCGCCTTGCGCCTATTTTCTGCCTCGCCCCATTCGCTCGCGATCCATCCTTGATGCTCCAGGCGATACAGTGCGGGATATAGCGAGCCTTGCTGAATCTCCAGCCGGTCTTTGGAAATTTGCTGGATGCGCAGCAAAACGCCGTAGCCGTGCAACGGTCCCAGAGACACCGCTTTGAGGATCAGCATGTCCAGCGTGCCCTGCAGCAGCTCAATTTGTTTCTTGTCCATTGAAAGGGTTTCTCCTAGACGCGCTAGGAATCTACTCCGCTTCTCCTAGACTGTCAAGGAGAAAGAAGGGCGCGGGCTTGCTTTCCTCCAGCAAGCAAACGCTCGCTATTTTTCTCTCCGCTGGCGACCAACTCGGTAGAATGGCCAGCGCTCAAGATGCGAAATCTATGCGAGTCGGAACAGCGCGGCGTCCGTCCAATTTCCCAGATAAGCGGGCGCGCTGTTTCGCGGTTCTACCCGAATCATGGAGGTGGCCACCGATGATCCGAAGATTTCTGCTGGTCCTCCATCTGTGGGCCGCTCTGCCGGCCAGCGTGTTCCTGTTGCTCTTGGGAGCCACAGGAAGCTTCATGGTCTACGAAAAAGAAATCGATCACCTGTTGAACGGCCGGCTTGTGGCGGTCCAACCCGCTGGCCAGCCGCTCACGGTCACAGAGTTATTTGCGCGAATCGAGAAAGCTCATCCCGGATTTAAAGTCACCGAAATCCAATTTTCGCATCAGGCGAACCTTGCCGACGAAGTGTACTTGGACCCGGGCAATGGCACCGACGGTTTGGTCCTGACCGTTAATCAGTACAGCGGCATAGAATTGGGGAACGCGCGGAACGCCAACAGGTTCGTCAACGCCGTGCATCAATTTCATACCCATCTGCTCATGGACCATCACCGCGACGCCGCCAAGTGGATTCTTGGCATTGCTTCTTTGTTTTTGCTCTTTCTTTCCTGTTCGGGAATCATTCTCTGGTGGCGGCGCAAACTCTTTCGCATCAACTGGCATGGCACCGGCCAGCGCATCACTTTTGACCTTCACAATGTGTTCGGCGTTTTCTCCTCGTTCTTTTTGTTCTGCTTTGCCCTGACGGGCGTTGCCATGACTTGGGAGGGGCCGGTCAACACTCTGTTGACTCGCGTCTTTCCTTCTGGCCCTCAGCCGCAAAGGCAGCGAATTTCCTCTCCCCTGCAAGGCGCAGTCGCGCTCAATCCGGACGCCATCCTCGCGGCTGCCCGGGGCGCACTGCCCGGAGCGGAAATTGCTGACGCTGCGATCGAGCCTGGCCGCCCCGTGGACATCCGAATGAAATTTCCCGAAGATCGCACTCCGGTCGGGCGCAGCCGCGTGCTTCTCGATCCCTACACCGGCGCTGTGCTTGGCGCCGTCAACACCCGTACCGCTCCCCTGGCATTCAAGATCGGCCGCCTGTGGATTCGCGAAATTCACACGGGAGACATTTTGGGATGGCCGACGCGAGTCCTCGCCTGCGTGATGAGCCTGATTCTGCCCATCATGGCCATCACCGGCATTCTGATTTGGTGGAATCACAGCCGCAAATTCTTTCCGCCTAATGCGGACGAGCCAACGTAGTTCGGTTCCCCACGAGGTCAGGTGTCCGGCAAACGTCAAAGTCAGGAATCCAGGGCGGGCCAGTCGAGTACGTTTCGAATGGAAATGACAATCTCTCTCCGTGGAATCTTCAACGCGACCAGCATCTCCCCGGAGTCTTCAATCTCACCGAGGAACTCGCCCCATTCGTTTGTCCGAAGCGTGACGAAACTTTGACGGAAGTTCCAAAACGTGACTTTAACACCTCGGCGAAAGACCGCAGAGAGGCTGGTATCCAACAACTGTCCGGTGATCCTCAGGCGGTTGCTGTCCGGACGCAACTCTATGAGGAGATCGAGTTCGAACGGTTCCGCTCGATATAGGAGGTGCCTCTGAGGATGCATCGCTGACCGCGCGCCCCATGCCGGTTTCGCGAAACTGTCGTACAGGAGCTCAATTTGCTGCCCTTGCGCGCACCCGTTTCTGTTTCTCAATCGCTCCGGGCGCTCAACCGATGGCGTCCAGGCCGGGAAGCGCGTTTGCTGGGTACAGCGCATGCCTGCCATCCCGCCTATTTAGCGGTGCCCTCAGCCGGGAATTCGTTGCCGGGAAAGGAATCCCTCTCCGCCGCACGTCTCGATTCGGCGCCCCCGAAAGTCCTGACCTCAGACACTCGTGTAGTGGTTTAAGTGTGGAACGTGGCCTAGATACAGGGGTACTTGATGGCTACTAAAATACTCAAAACGCGTTCTTTTCACGTCAAGATTCCTTCACGGCAAGAAGATCCGGTAAATGTTCCGTCGCACGTTGGACTGGGTGAAGGAATAGAAATCGGGTCCGGCAGCAGATCCGATCACGTGCGGCACTTCTTTTGCCTTTTTAGTGTTTTTAAGATCAGATGCCCCGCGTACCCCGTCAGCGGGGAGTTCGGGAAGCCCACTTGCTCCTCGCAACGGCAGAAAATAGGCGTTCGCATCTCCATTGACGAAACTTATGTAAAAAAACGAACCCCGTGCATCCCAGTCGCAAAGGCAGAGCGTTTGACACAACCTTACAGGCTGCCCGCCATTGACGGGATATGCAGAAATGGCGGTATTCGAGCTCTCGCCACCAAAGACCTTGCCCCCAGCGATGACCCATTTTCCGTCCGGCGAAACAGCGTGAAAATCCAGTATCGGCTCAGAGACAATTTTCTGGCGACCTGTCCCGTCTTGCCTCTCACGATACAAGAAATTCAGCCCTTCTTCCGTTGAGCGAAAGACGACTTCACCGTCGGGCAAAAAATAAGGAGTGTCCTCGCTCACTAACGATGGCAGTTGGCGGGGCGGCGAATGGCGATCGGCAGGTGCCAGCCACAGGTGAGAGATGCCCGCTTGATCGGGTTTCGCAAAGAGAATCTCGCTGCCATCCTTTGAAACCGCATAATGCCTTGCTCCTGACACAACGTTCACTACCGGAAACGCTTCCAGCAGGCGTTGCCGTTTTCCACTGGCCAATTCCGCGACCCACAGTTCCACTTCCGGACTCTGGCCGCTTTGCATCAAGTAGTACAGCCTTTTTTCATCGCTCGAAAGCAAGGTCTCAAAGGCGCTGCCTTCCGACGAGAGCTGCAGGTCCCCTTTCGCATCATGAATCCAAATGGTGCTGTCGAGAATGCCGACAGACGTTAGTAAAGATTTGCCGTCCGCGGCCATGCTGATCCCTTCTTCTTCGGTTGGTCCGGACGTAATCTGCTCTGGCTGCCCGTCTGGAAACCTCTGCCGCCAGATGTGGAATCTCCCTCCCTTGTTCGAACTGATATACACCCACTTTCCATCCGGAGACCAGGCGCCCGCAGTGCAAGAAGAATCGGCAGGTCCTACAATTCCCTCCGTGGCGCTGCCATCAAATGGAACCACGCGGCAGGGCAGCAATTCGCCCCGATTTCCCATGAGCACAACGAGCACCCAGCGGCCATCGGGTGAAAGGTAAGAGTGGTGAGCCATACTCCGCTCGCCGGCGGGCACGTACACGTCGCGGCTGTGCCCGCGACTTTCGTCCGTGGTCACCACAGCCAGGTGGAGACCGCTCTTGATCTCAGAAAACAGCAGTTGCTTTCCATCAGCTATCCAGCTCAGGGAAGAAGCATTTGCAAGCAGACGCTGAGGTTCACCGCCTAACACCGGTACTTCCCAGATTTCCCAAGGGTCAATCGTTCCGTAAGCAATCCGCGAACCGTCCGGGGAAAATACGGGTCGCAGTTTGAAACTGGCATCATGTGTCATTTGCACCGGCTGCCCGGAAGGCAGCAGCTTGACGTACACCTGCCCCCGGCCAATTAACGTGTTATCTCCTCGGATGAACACCAGCATTCTTCCGTCTGGTGAAAGGGCCGGGTAGACTGCGGAGTCGGCGAAGAACGTGAGTTGTTCCCATTTGGTTGCGGGAGTCTCCTTTCTGGAATCGCGGAACACCAGGATTGCCGTGAGAAGTGCCGCGACAACCGCCCCCAAAACAATCAACAGAATGGTCGCGGCACGCGGACCCTTATGCGGTGCCGGGATGCTTTGCACCACTTTGCTGCTTTCCGTGTCCCGCTTGAGCCTCTGTAGATCGGAACGAATCTCTGCCGCCGACTGATACCGCAAGTTGCGGTTCTTTTCGAGCGCCTTGCTGATGATTCTTTCCAATTCCGGGGAAACTTGTGGATTCAGGCGCACCAGCGGGACGGGTTGGCGGTTGAGGATAGCTTCAAAGGTTACTCCTGAGGTTTCCCCGTCGAACGGCCGTTTGCTTGTGGCCATTTCGTAAAGCACGACTCCAAGCGAAAAGAGATCGGTCCGCGCATCCAGCCTCTCACCGCGCACCTGCTCGGGAGACATATAGGCCACCGTGCCTACCGCCGTGCCGGGGCTGGTCAGCACCTCATTCGACTCATCCACCGTTGCTGCCGTCATTTCAGGTGGGCTTACCAGGTGCTTTCCGGCCACCTTCGCAAGCCCGAAGTCGAGGATCTTTGCGTGGCCTCGCTCGGTGAAAAAGAGATTGGCGGGTTTTAAGTCGCGATGAAGAATGCCTTTGCTGTGCGCAGCATCGAGTGCATCGGCAACTTCAATGGCAAAGGAAATCGTCTCATCACTCTTGAGGGCACGCTCCTGAATCAAGTGCTTGAGCGTAACTCCCTCGAGCAGTTCCATTACGATAAACGCGCGGCCACCGTCTTCTCCCACGTCATGAATCGTACAAATGTTGGGATGGCTCAATGCCGATGCCGCCTGCGCCTCGCGTTGGAATCGGGCCAGCGCCTGGGAGTCGTGGGCGACATTCTCGGGCAGGAATTTCAGCGCCACGAACCGGTGTAGTCGGATGTCTTCAGCCTTGTAGACCACACCCATACCGCCGCCGCCCAGCTTTTCTACGATGCGGTAGTGCGAGATGGTCTGTCCGATGAGCGACGAGGATGCGGCCATTTGTCGAATCTTACCAAATTCGGGCTCAGCAACGGATTGTGCATCAGCCTTTCACGACCCCACCAAAATCGCCGCGTTCTCCTTTATGCTTTCCTCATGCGCTATGTACTTGGCTTTGACGGCGGCGGCACAAAAACCGAATGCGTCCTGATGGACGAAACCGGCGCCATCCTGGCGCTTTCCCGCTCCGGCGCTTCCAATGCCGTCAACGTGGGTCCCCAGGCTTCCGCTGCGGCTCTCGTGGAAGCCGGGAGGGAAGCCCTGCGTTTTGCGGAAAAGCAATCCGCGAGTATTGCCTTCGTTCTCGCGGGCATCTCCGGCGCTGGCGAGCCCGCTCTCCGGGCGGAAATCCAAGCAAGTCTCAAGCCAGCCTTTTCCAACGCTACCATCGTCGTCGCTAGCGATCTGGTTCTCTCGCTTGCCGCCACGGGGGAAATCCCAAGTCTCGTCGTGATTGCCGGAACCGGTTCGGCCGTTCTGGGCTGGACTTCTCCGAGCCGTGTGGCTCGCGCCGGCGGTTTCGGTCCCATCATCGGAGACGCCGGAAGCGCCAACGATATCGGCCGAAAAACGGTGGCTCACTGCTTTCAAAAATTTCTGAACAAGGAAAGATCTCCATTGACGGATGAAATCCTTCGCGTCTTCGAATGCACGTGGGGTCAGTTTGTCGATCGCGTTCGCGAACAACCCTCCGTTGTTTTTCCTAAGATATTTCCCATCGTTGCAAAAATGGCCGAATCCGGCGACTTGTCTGCCCGAGCAAGACTAAGAATGGCCGCAGTGGATTTGACAGACCAAATCAACGAAGTGGTTCGCCAACTCCAATTGCAAGATAACAGTTTCTTCATGGCAAAGACCGGCGGAGTCTTTGAAGGCAGTGCATGTCTCAATGAAGATTTTGATCGGCTCGTTGGGGAGCTGCGCCCGAAAGCCCGCATTGGGCCGCTCCCTCGGCCAGTTGCTGAATCGGCAGCGCAACTTGCGCGCGATGCCTTGACGAGCCCACTGCAAATCCCTGAAAGTTAATTCATGCCCGAGTCCGTTGCGGAAGCTCGAGAACGCGCCGCCGTGGTCACTGGCGAAGAGCTCGCCGCGCTCCTGCATCATCCTTCCGCAGATGTTCTCGTCGCCCTGCTCGACAATCCTGCCCTCGACGAGTCCCACCTTTGCCTGCTTCTGGAGCGCAAAGATCTTCCCGCCGAAGTCCTCGAAGAAGTCGGGAAGCGCAAGCCCCTGCTAAGAAGCTACCGCGTCAAGAGGGAGCTTTGCTTCCATCCACGCGGGCCACGGCTCGTTACGATTCGTCTCATCCGCGAACTCTATCTGATGGACCTCGTGCAGCTTGCGCTTTCGCCCGCTGTTCCCGCCGAACTGAAGCGCAATGCCGAAGAACAACTCCTCGCGCGCCTAACACAAATTCCGCTGGGCCAGAAAATCACCCTGGCGCGCCGCGGTCCCGCGCGCGTCGCGGGAGCGCTGCTGATCGAAGGCCATCCGCAAGTGGTCTCGGTGGTTCTCGACAACCCTTATCTGACGGAAGCCCAAATTCTAAAAGCTCTCTCGCGTGAAAAGCTTCCGGCTCCAGTTGTTCCAGCGATTATTCATCACCGCAAGTGGTCCATCTCCTACAACATTCGCATCGCGCTTCTGCGCCAGCCTTCGGCGCCGCTGGCCGCCATTCTTTCCTACCTGCCCCAAGTCACCGTTTCCGACCTGCGCGAACTCGCCGCTCCCGGCATCGTTCCTGAAACTTTACGCCGCTACATCCAAGCTGAAGTGCGGCGCCGCCTCAGCTCCGGTTCTTCAAAGGGTTCTCCCGCCTCCAAAGAAAAATAATGGGCAATGTCGACATCGTCCTTTCTTGCGAATCCCAAACTTCGCGGGCGGCGCAAGATTCGAAAATGAACAGCCGTTCGGCCCCCAATGTTTATGACTCGGTGTTTGTTGATTCAAATCTGGCCATTTTTCACTTCACCGTTCTAATGACTTAACACTCTAGGCACGATTGCCGGGAACAATACACCGCCGTCCGGTGTCGTATGTCTTGTGCAAGTGTTTGTCGTATCCTTGAACCGTTCGTCCGGCGATCCGTGCTCGGCGCCGGAGCACGTCATCCCTGGCAGGGGGGCGCGTCCACGAAATGAGTTCGGGGGATCAGGAAGCCCGGCGACTGGAACGCCGCTGGGCGACGCGTTACGCCTTTCGCGCCAGCCTCGAAATCGAATGGGGCTCCGCCGTTTTGCGTGGCAACACGCGCGACATCAGTTCGAACGGAATGTTCATCGAAGTCCCCGATACGTTGTGGATCGGCGCCGGCTTCACCGCGCGTCTCCATTTGCCCCGGCCTGTCAAACTCGATTGTCTGGTGAAGCGCGTCGAACCGGGCAGGGGCATGGGCGTTTCCGTCGCTGTTTCAGAATCCGAAAGCCAGAAGGTTTACAGCGATCTCCTTTCTTCCCTCACTCCCCCTGGCGTTTGAAGCGACTTATACTAGCCTGGACTACGTATCGCGAACCGGGATCTGTGCGTTCGGCTGAAACCTTGCCCTGGACCATGGACGCGAACGGGTCACTTGTGGGGAGCATGACGCGCGAGACTTTCGCGAGCGTGCCTATTCAAATTGGCGCATCGCGCTACGAATTAAAATGAGTATGACGCGCTGCCTTGACTGCGGTTCACCGCGCACAGCGGATCAGTGTCCCGCGTGTGGGCTCACTTCCGCGGCGGCGGAAGTGATGTTTCGGCGCCGCTTTATGAAGCGCACCGGCATTTTCCTCGCCGGGTCGCTGGCCTTTCCGTATATCAGCCAGATTTATCCGCCGCTCGACCTCGATCTGATGCTGATATTTTTTGGCGTAGTTTTCTTCGTTGTGCTGGCGATCGCCATCGTTTTGGAGCGTCGCGCGCGTAAACGCCAGGAAATCGAAATCTTGAAGCACGTCTTCTCGGGGTTCATCCTCCTGCCTTGGATTCTGGCCGCGACTCTCCTGGTGAACGGAAGGCTCGATTCGCAAAAAAACCTGACCGACATCAACACCACCGTGTACAGCCGATACAACATGCCGGGAGTCGTTCTCCGCATGCGCCGCCTGGTCGTGCCTTCGTGGCGAAACCCGCAAAAGTATGAACGCCTCGCTGTGGATTCCGATGACTACGATCGCTTCAAGGCCGGTGACCAAGTAGTTGTTGCCGTCGAGCCCGGCGCGCTCGGCATTCCGTGGTATTACGGCGTCTACCGCCGATGAAAACAGGCCTGGGTTCTTCGTTTTTAGTTGTTAGTGAAGAATACAAAGAACAAACACCCAACGACTTCGTCAATACATCGGCTGGCCGTTCATCTTGAGCGGGATTTGGATCTGCAGAACCAAGCCGTTCTTGCCGAGGCGAAAAGAGACTTGCTGCATGGGGCCGATGTCGCGCGTTTTCCATTCGGGAGTTTCGAGCGGCTCGCTGGGCTTGTCGGCGAGCGACCATTCGACGTTGTCACCGGCAGGCTTCACCGTTTGAGGGTCGATTTCGTAAACTTCTTCGTCCTTCACATTCACGAGCAAATAGCGCTTCCAGAGGCGCACCAGCAGCACTCCCTTTTTCTCCGTGTGGTACATGCTCCAGGATTTCGGCGCCTCGTCATTGAATTTCACAATCGCAAATTCCACCGATTTCCAAACCTGCTTCTGCGCCGATGCTTGGGCATAAACCAAGGCGGCGCCAACCAATAGGGCGAATGTGGCCGTAATGCATCGCCCGATCATCACGCAGCCAATCCTGCGATTAGCCAAAAAATTGCCATTAGGGCAGAAAGAGCGCAGCCCGGCCATCTCAGCTTTCCATTCCCAGGGAGAGTCGCCAGGAATCCGAACGGCCCGGCAAGGAATCCAAGCCTGGCAACCCATGGGCACAGTGAGTGGTCCGAGGATCCATTTCCGCTCATTTCAACCAAGACGCCATAGACCATCAACATTAAATCCGACACCGCAACGAGTACCGCAGCCGCGATGGCTGCGTAGCTCCGCCAAGCCGGCTCCAAAATTCTGGGAGATGTCCGCCACCAGCGGTAGGGAACGTTCATATGTCAAATACGCACCTCGGAGAGGGATTTGTCGAGGAGGCGGATGGCTTCATCCACGTCGGGCTTGGAGGTGTTGAGCATGGGAGCGAGGCGGAGAACGTTGCCGTAGAGGCCGCCTTTGCCGATGAGCAAGCCGTTCTGCCGGGCGCGCTCCATCACCTGCGTGGTGGCTTCCGGAGCGGGTTCCTTGGTCTTGCGATCTTTCACGAGTTCGAGGGCCTGCATCAGGCCCATGCCGCGCACGTCGCCGATGAGCGCATGTTTCTGCCGCAGCTCTTCGAGCCTAGCGCGGAAGTGCGCGCCAACGGTGTGCGCGTTTTCGAGCAGCTTTTCTTCTTCAATGAGTTCAATGGTGGCTTTGGCGGCCACGCTGGTGACGGGATTCCCGCCGAACGTCGCGATGTTCGCTCCCTGGAAGCTGCCGGCGATTTCGGGCGTCGTGACCGTGAGGCCGATGGGCACGCCGTTGGCCATGCCTTTTGCGCTGGTGATCATGTCCGGCACGACTTCCCACTGTTCGATGCCGAACCATTTTTTGCCGGTGCGGCCCCAGCCGGTTTGCACTTCGTCCGAGATGAACAGCGCGCCGTACTGCTTCACGATCTTGAAAACAATTTTGAAGTATTCCTTCGGAGGCGTAATGAAGCCGCCAACGCCTTGAATCGGTTCGGCGATGAACGCGGCGATGTTGCCGCTGGTGCCAGTTTGAATGAGATTTTCGACGTCGCCCGCGCAGGCAACTTCGCATTCGGGATATTTCAGGTGGAGTGGGCAGCGGTAGCAGTAGGCGTTGATGGCATGTGAGATGCCAACGCCAATCACGCCTCCTTTGCGGTAGTTCGAGTGAGCGGTCGCGCCTTTCGCGAGCGCCGAGCCACCGGAATAGGCGTGGCGCAGCGCGACGACGTCAAAATTTCCCGTGGACATGCGCGCAAGAAGAATCGCGGCTTCGTTCGCCTCCGTGCCGGAGTTGGTGAAGAAGCTTTGTTTCAAATTGCCGGGAGTGATCTGCGCGACTTTTTCGGCCAGCGCCACGATGTGTTCATTGGGATAGAGGGTGGAAGTGTGCTGGAGGCGGTTCACCTGCGCGGCGACTTTGCCGGAAACCTTGGGATTGCAGTGGCCGACGGAGACGGTGAGGATGCCGCCGAAGAAGTCGAGATACTTATTGCCGTCGAGGTCCCAGAGGTATTGCATCTCGCCACGGTCGGCAACCAGGGGCTGCTGGAAGTAGTTGGTAACCGAAGGCCACAGATATTTCTTGTGCTTGGCGACGACTTCGTCGCTCTTCGCCGATCGGGCGAGTTGTGTAGCAGGAACCGAATGAGCGGGAGTGGTCATGGACGGATCCTTGCGTGAAATTTGATACGTCGAGTGTACGACAGGAAGTGGCGCGTAGCGAGTGACGAGTGGCAGGAGAAAATGGAACGTGGGCACCCACACCCAGGAGTAAATTAACAGAGATTCCTCACATCCGCAGGCGATGCGCGTTCGCCCTCTACAAGGGCAAGCAGGAGCGCGAAACGGAAGAAAAAGCGACGGCCTGCTCCGTTCGGAATGGCACTGGTCGGTGATTAAGACGGTTGGAGAGTGTCGGGGTCCATGTGATTGACCGTCAGCCAATCGCGTACGGTCTTCGACTCGCTACACCATTTCTTCCATTTGTCCTCATTCGTTCGAGCGACTCGGAGATCGCTGAGTATCGGTTCGGAGAGTGCTGGATCCGAGGGTTTCTCTCTTTCGGAAACTGGGATTTGCTTAATCAGGCACCGCGCCCGATGGAACTCATGATATTTCCAGCCTTTCTTTCCGAGTTTGTTACGAATCTCGATTGCTTTATTAATCTCGTTTAAAGCGGCCGACAAGTCTGGGGGTTTCTTGTAGCACAAAGCCGTGGAGAGTTCATAGTGATTGCGATGATAGATCTCATTCGGATCGTCGGCGATGAGAGCTCGTAGCACGGCGATTGCGCCTTCAATCTTGACGTCGAACTCAGGAGCTTCTCGGTTGTCAGAGATCTTCTCGGTCTGGTTGAAGATCTGCACCTTCACCGGCTGGGAGGCGGATTTAATTACTTCCGTAAGGTCTTGCTGGGGAACGGCGGGGTCGTCCGGGCGCGGGTTGAGAAGCTGCTGAACCAGCGCCAAGGCTTTCGCATCGCCCTGCTGCTGCTTTTCCAGTTGGTTGATTTTTCCTACCAGTGCCTGGACCTCGTCAGCCTCACGAAACCACTTTGGCAGGTAGAGGCGCGCCCACAGAAATCCAAATACAAATCCACAGACTGAAAAATAAACCAACAACGTCAGCGCGAATGCTTCGGCTTGTTCGCCGCCACCCAACCCTTTCGCAAGGTACGCCGCAAGAGCGAGTATTTCTCCGGGAATCACTTTGATCTGAACGAGCCCGACGCCAACGAGGATTTTCGTCAGCCAGTCGGAAATCTGCTCGAGGCTGGTGTTCGGGCGGTACATGGACGAAGGGCCTCGCGAAGCAGCTGTGCCTGGCTCGGCATCGTCGCGGGGTTTTTCGTCTGCACCTCCTGCTTCTCCCTTCGTATGGGGCACGCCGAAGAGAAAACCCGCCAGCCCCCCAGCGAGCAGTGCCGCGCCACCGGCCATGATTCCGACGCTGACGGTACTAAAGAAACCGGCGGCGCTTCCCTGGCTGTGATGAAAACCATAGGCCAGAACGAACAAACAGCCGCCTCCGGCAACATAGAACAAACGAAGCAGTGCCACGCTGGGATCGAACTGACGTTTCCTGTGCGGCTCTGTCAAAGACTGGGCTGGCATGGCTACCCCACAGGCTGCTGTTTAGCGTTTGCGGCGGATGGCGTAGAAGCCAAATGGCTGTCCCTGCCACCAGGTGAGACCGGCGATATCGTCCCGTGTCTGGCTCATCAAGTAGCCATCAAACTTCTGGCCGCCGCGGCCGTCGGCATTCTCGCCGCCGAGGCCGAGTACGTAAAAGACGATATGATTGCCGTGGGTTTCGACCAGCAACCGATAAGAGTGGCGTTCGGCGTCAAAGTACACCCCACTGGTGCCGTTGAGTTCCAGGGTTCCCCGCCAGCCGTCGTGAACCATGTCATAGCTGCCGCTGAACTGCAGGCTCGCTTCGCTGACAACGGGAGCGTAAGTTCGTTTCCCCATTCCCATTCTCTTGGGGGTGGCTTTGGAAACGTCCTGGAGGACCTGGCTGCGTTTTTCGATGCGGAGAGCGTAGACCGTCTGTGAACCAGGCGGCGGAGCGCAATACTTGTTCTTGGCAGCTGGAAGGGAGATGGTGAGGCCGTCCACGTTGCCGGCGGAGTTCCCGTAAAGACGCAGCATCATGTTGAAATAACGGCAGCCCATGTCGTGGAGGTTCCCGTTAAGGCTGCTCAGGGAACTGGCCATCATATAGTCGGCTTCAAAGTTTGTGCCCTGATCTGCCAAGGAGGAAAGAAACTGGTTCAAGGGATCAATGACGTTGGCGTAGTTGCCGGAACGCCATTGCGACCTGATCCAGTCCATATCCTCTTGGGCGAGGACCAAACACGCCGTGGAAGTCAGAGCAAGCAAGCCCAACGCGAAAACTCGAAACATGATTCGATGCATAACGCTCTCCTCGTGAGTTTCTATTGCAGCTTATTTAGGCTTTAGTGCTCCAAGCTCCTTGGTGAAATCGGAGCGCCTGGTTTCGTTCCCAGAGGTGGATGGAGACGTCGCTGGAACGGTCTGAGAAGTGCCTGCTTTTTGCATCTGAACAATTTCAGGAGAGAAATAAAGCGCCGCGTCGGTCACGTTGATCTCAACGCGCGCCCAGATGGTGGCGATCATTAGCACGGTGCCGAGCACTGCCAGGACCAAGCCGGGCGAGCCTGACGATAGAGCAAACTTCCATCCGGGAACCTGCCCCTCGACGTTGGAAGGAGGTTCCCGCATCTTACCGAGGATGAAAGCCGCGCCAACGAGGGCGAGGATCATGCCTGTCAGGAAGCCCAGGAAAATGACGGAGACGCGAATTAATTGGGCGATGCTGGCTTGGTGGTAGCGGCTCTGGAGAGCGTTACTCTCGAGCAAAGCCGTGGCCTGGAAGCGGGCCAGATCGATGCGCGAGTTGGTGTCGGAAGGTGGGTCTGCGCCCAAGCGGGCCAAAGCCGGCTGTAAGTCCACCTCATGGTCCTCTTCGAGATGCTTCTGAATACGGTAGGTTTCTAAGGTGATGCCGACACAAAAGAAGGCCGTCAGCAGCACGAGCATGGAAGCCATCAATGGCAGCAACCGCCGTTGCCAACGGGAGGAAGCAAGCTCTTCGGTCATAATCGCCTTCTGCGAACTCGCGAAGACCTGGAAGCTCCGCGAGCCCTCAAGGTTTGTTTTACGGGGGGGCCCTACCTGCATAGTGCGAACGAAGGCGAGTTCGTTTCATTTCAACGACCCACGAAGGCAGGAATTATGCGAATGTCTCAGGTGACTCTGTTACCCGAACATGGCGAGGGCGCTGGGCTTGTGCTTCGCGGCGCAGGACGCGGTCAGGAATTGCAGGAACGCGGTCATGACGCGGAAGCGGTCGACGATTTCCTCGTAGAGTTTCGGCGAAGTGACGAGAGTGGGCGGAAGTTCTTTGAATAAAATGTAGTACTTGTAGCGGAGCAAGTCGGCCGCAGGATGATCAGTGGGGAAGCCGCGAGGGACACGGGAGAGTTGAGCGCCCTCGAGGTTGCCCAGAAGTTTGTGCAATTGGCGTGCGGCAAGGATGCGGCGGAACTCTTCGTGGCGCTCGGCGATGCGCTGACGAATGGCGAGCAAAAGGTCCGGTTCGGGCATGTATACGCCTCCGCCGACGGCGACTGACTTGTGCGAAATTGCGAAGTAGTAGCCGCCCTGATGATGGGGCGCGCCGCTGCGGCGGAACGTGGCGGCGATTTGCTCCTTGTAGGGTTTTTTGTCCTTGCTAAAGCGAGTATCGCGATAGATGCGAAAAATGGCTTTGTCCGGATCGGTTTGGTATTCGGGAGCGAAATCGTGCAGGGCGAGGTTCAACGCGTCAACGAGTTGGCGCATAGGCTCTTTGACTTTTTCTTCGAAGAGCGGCTTGCGCGGAACGAACCATTCGCGATTGTTGTTGCGGGCGAGTCCCCGGAAGAATTGCAGAGCTTCGGGCGGAAAGCCGGGGAAGGGAGAGCGCACGTAGCCTCCGTTTGTGAAGTGTCTCATATCCCAGATGCGGCGCGAACAGAAGTGGTTAGATCTGTGATGGCGCGGCCGTGGTGGTTCGGAATTCGATGGGCTGAAACGGGCGGGTATAGTTGATCCAGATTTCGGCGGCGATGGATTGGAGGGTGAAGCCGATCCAGAAGGCGGTGCCAAAGAATTCTGCGGGTTGGGGCTTGTGGCCGCTCATGAGGGCGGCGGCGAAGAAGGTTCCTATGATAGGGCGGATGGCGGCGACGGCAAGTCCGATGGCGTAGCCGCGAATCATCCAGTCGCGATGCCGAGCGAACTCGCGGCGCAGCGCGTGCCACAGCGCTTTTGCGAGGCAAATTAGGAAAAAACTTCCAAACAGACTGATGGCGGCTTTTTCGTCGAGACCGCCGACCGTCTTGCCGAAGGCCAGCTTCAAGCCGCTGACGCCCACGACGGCGCTGGCGGTGAGAAAAATCCGTCCTGACCACCGGTGAACCTGCGGATAGCGCGAGCGCAGGCCGCGCACAAATTGGAGCGGCCCCAGCAGCATGAAAAGCATGGCGGGGAGAATGTGTGTCAATACCAGGGCACGTTCGTTTGCAAAATGCGCGTCGAGGTCGGCCGCCGGATTTCTTGCCGAGCTCCATGCTCGGGGCTTCAGCAAAACGATGGCGCGTCGCGTGGCGACAGCGAGTCCGATGAACGCGAGAAAAATCACCATAACCCAAACGAATCGCGTGAGCGAGTGATGCGCGCGCGTTGCTGGTGATGCTGCCGGGGATATCGCCCGCGAGGCCTCCCACTAGGCATACGCACGAATCCGGCCGTTTATAACCGGCTCAGGCTTCTGTCGAATGCAGTCTGCCAGATCAACTTCGCACGATATACTTTCGCGGATGTTTCCAAGACGCAGAATTTTGTTAAGCGGCGGATTGTGCCTGATTGCGTATTTGCCCGCATCGGCGCAGGTAACGCACTATTTGGTGAAATTGACTCCGGACCTCGAGCGTCACGTCCTGCATGGCGACGAGCGAATTGAGTTTTCAGCGGACGCGGGAGTCACGGAGTGGCAGAAGAAAGAAGGAATGAAAGTCATCGAAGCGAAAGTTGCCGGCGGGGAGGTGACGGTCGGCGAAAAAGGCGTGAGCGTGCGATTGGACTCTGGAGGTAAGCACATTCTGCAATTGCAATATGAAGCCGCCGCCGGGCAAGGGCTTCGCTGGCTCGCAGACGTACCGTCAAACCAGGAGCGCTCCGACAAGACAGGACTCTTCACCGCGTTTTACTGCGACGCCTGGATGGTATGTGACAACAGTCCTGCGAAACGCGCGACGCTTCGGCTGGAGATCGTGATTCCATTTCCACCAGATGGCGCGAGGAGTTTGCGTGCCGTCGGTCCGGGGAAGCAAGGCAGAGATTGGCGCGACAAAGAAGGGAATCATTTCGTTTTTGAGCAGAGCGAGCCAGTGCAGACCTACCTGTTCAGTTTTGGGGTGGCCACAGTTGGCGTGGCCGACGCTGAAAGATTCTCGCTCTATGCTCCGAACCTGGAGTCGAAGGCGGCGACCTTTGCAAAGACGAAGGATGCGTATGCGTTCCTACGAGAGAAAGCCGGCACGGACCTGCTTGACCCGCGGTATGCACAAGCGTTCCTGCCGAAACTTGGCCGCGGCTTTGGGCAGGAGACAGCTGGTATGGCCCTGATGTCGGAGAACTACCTTCGAGATCTTGTGGACAAAGATGAAGTGCAACTGATGACGCACGAGTTGGCGCACCAATGGTGGGGCGTGCTGGTGGGGATTCGTTCGTGGTCGGACTTCTGGCTGAATGAAGGATTCGCCGAATTCATGTCGGACGCTTACATCGAGAAGCACCAGGGCCGGGCTGCATACGAGAAGCAAATTGCTGAATTGAAGGAGCGCATGCAAAAGCTGCGCGAAGAGGGGAAGGATCGTCCGTTGCATTGGGAGCAGTGGAAGGACGCGCGCGAGGCGCTGGGCGAGGTTCCTTACGTCAAAGGGGCGTTGTTCCTGGATCGCCTGAGGACGGAATTAGGTGAAGAAACGTTTTGGCGGGGCATCGCACTATACACATTGAGGAATGCTCGAAAGCTGGTAGATTCGAGAGATTTTCAGCAGGCCATGGAGGAAGCGAGCGGGCGCGGCTTGCGAGCGTTGTTCGACGAAGAAGTGTTTCACTGAAATATTCACTTTTTTGCGGCACGGCAGGCGTTTTCGCCAACCTTCTTGTGCTAATCTTCGTCAACTTGTTCCCGCCGATATCGGAAGCGAGGTGTCCCCCAATGGGCAGACCGCTCGACAAGCAGGAAGCCGTTCTCTATGGAAAACTCGTCAACGGCGCCTACGCGATGTTCAAGGGGCCGCGCAAAGGAACGCCCCTCCAGCCTGAGCCCGATCCTGGAGATATTCCCGATCCGTACGAACTGGTGGCCTGGGTGCACATGTCGGACTACTTTTTCTGGTGGCGCGAAGAGCCAAAGTTCTACGGCTTCATCGCGCGGCACCGCGAACAGAAGCGTAATTTTGTGCTGGCGCTTCGCGGGACGGAAGGCTGGGTGGAGTGGCTGGACGATTTTATGGCGCGCCTGGTGACGTTCCGTCAGGTGCCGAACGCCGGGCGAGTGGAGAACGGCTTTGAAGCGATTTACAGCACGCTGAAAGTGGTTCACCGCTACGGGGCGGCAGGCGTAGAGACCGCCGCGAAAGCCACTCCAGCTCCGGCGCCTGCGTCTGTGCAAGTCCAGAAAACCTTCGGCGAACAGTTGCAGGACCTCGCCGACAGCCTGGAAGAGCCCGCCATACAGGAACAGATTCGGACGGCCAAAGAACCGCGGCCTCGGCGATCGTTTGTCGTGACCGGGCACAGCCTGGGGTCCGCCCTAGCCACGTTATTTGTGATGAAGAACAAAGCGACAAACAGATTCGACATTTCAACCCTCTGCACGTTTGCGTCGCCGCGCGTGGGCGACACGCAGTTCGCGGAGCAATTTAATCAATTGCCGGTGACCTCGTGGCGCATCGTGAATACGCAGGACCTCGTGCCGAAGCTTCCCTTACGTTTGCCATTTTTCGACTATCAGCATGTCGCATCGCCGTACGAGTTCTCCTCGAAGGGAGTCGTCAAAAGCAGCGTGCCTTGCTGGCACGCGATGGAAACCTACCTGCATTGGCTCGACCCGAAAATTGACGTCAGACCGGAGTGCAAGCGGTAGCCATTCCAACGGTTCTCCCGAAGAAAAGCTGCAAGTCTTGAAAGCGTCCCCCGAAAACCGCAAGGCAAGAAACAACCGAATCGCTTTCTGCATGAGGAATTCCCCTAACCTCGGTTCATAAATCTACCGGATTGCGATTTGGGTCTTCTTAGGTGACGCTTACGGCTTCATTTCGCGCTGCCTCCCGCCCGTTCCCGCGCAACTAAGGAGTTCGCCATGCAGTACGCACGAACCGCCATGCACACCATGATTTTTGTACTGGCCGCGGCATTATCTTCCGCCGCGCAAGCTACTCCAGCTCAGGCGAAGCCAGACGCCATGGACCTGCTCAAGAACGTGGAATTGGCTTACGGCGCTATGAACACATATTCCGCCAAAGTGACCAGCACCCTGACGATGGAGGAATCTGGTGCTCAGGGCAACGTGAACCTGGAGACACCTATGAACGTCACGGTTGATGCTTGGGGAAAATTCCGCGTCGAGACTAAGGGTATGATGAGCATGGTCATGGTCAATGACGGCACGACCATGTGGATGTATATGCCGATGGCAAACAGCTACTCCAAGATTCCGTTAGAGGGCCCATCAGCATCCGTTACAGCGGGGGCCATGGGGGCTGGAACGATGCGGATGCGGACTGCTGGGTCGTCTCTTTGGAGTATGAGGCTCCCGGAGCCGAAGCAAGCGCCGCTACGCACTCCGCGGTGGGTTCCATGAGCGATTTTTTCCGCACGAAGGCTTTGGGTGGACAAGAGCCGCTACTTCGTCTATCGAGAGGACTCCACTACGAAGATGACCCTCTCTAACACACACACTCCCACAACCACGCAGGAGACGAGCAAGGTGGAAAGCCTCACTGTGAATGATCCAGTTTCGCCGGACGTGTTCACATTCACTCCGCCTCCCGGAGCGAAAGAGATCGAAACATCCAAATTCATGCCGAAGAACGGGCAAGCATCGCAAACTCAAAACTAAAGGGTGAGATAAAATGAAGCCGGGCCGCAGAGAAGCAGCCCGGCTTCTTCCTTCAAGACGCGATCGACCACCCGCGAAGAGTTACGCTGTTGTTAAGTTACGGCCGTTCTTAAATTTAAGCGGTGGCGTGCCTGGCGGCGGGGCCGGGAAGCGCTTTGATTTCTACCTTACGAGGCAGCGCCGTCGCAGCGATGGGCGCTGTGATTTCGAGTATGCCGTTACGGTACTCCGCGGTCAGCTTGTCGGTATCCACACCATCGGGAAGTAGCAGGCTGCGCTGGAAAGAGCCGTAGGTGATCTCGCGGCGGAGATAATCCGCCTCTTTCGTTTCCTTCGTCGCGGAGCGTTCACCGCTGATCGTCAAAGCATTTCCTTGCACTTGGAGATTCACGTTTTTCGGGTCCACTCCGGGCAGCATCACCTGGCAGTGAAACTTCTTTCCGTCCTTGTCAATGAAGGACTCGATCGCGGGGCTGAACCCAGCCGTCGTCATCGTGGTTTCTTCCTGAGCCGAAGGCCAGCTCAAGAAGCGGTTGAAGATCTGGTCGAAATCCCTGCGGAAATCAAACAGGTCCTGGAAGAAATTATCGCGAGGAATAAGGTTTGTCATAACGGCCTCCTGAGGTGTGATAGGCAGGGCGGGCGGGGCTATCTGGAGCTGGGAGCAGAAGGGACGCCGCTCCAGCCGGAGATTTCTTCTTAAGGTACTGTATCGGCCGTGTCAAGGGGTTCTTCTATGAAAAATTTGCGTAGAACGCCGGGGCAGGCAAGAAGCTGGCCGATTGTTGGACTTTGTGACAGTTTTCGCACGCTCTTAGGGGCGCTATGTTTTAGGCACCCCCGGCAACCAGCAAAAGGTGCAAACATGGAGCAAATCATAAATTGGATGCAAAACAATTGGTTCGAACTGGGCACCCTCATGGGCCAATTCACGTTCTTGTTTGCAGGTTTGTGGTTTGCAGGAAAGATTCTCGACACCATGCGGGCGACCCAGCAGCAGATGGGCGCGTTGCTGCGGCTTTCGATGACCCATGGTCTGGAAGAGCGCTCTAACATCAGCGAGACGGCCCGCCAGGCCATGAGCGACGCCGCTCCTGAGCGAGCGCCAGGCGTGGTAGCAAGTTCCATTTTCAGCCCGACTCACGAGCGGCCAACCTCTTACTCCGCGCTTGAAAAGCCGGCGCGGACGGAAATGCCATCGCCATCGAACGGTTCCAATGGGCGTGCCAAGGTGAGTGCCCCGATTGCGAGCGAACCAATCACCAGCACTCCGCTCACGTCAACCGAAGAACCCACTTCTTACGTTTCGGCTCCGCTGACAGTACCGGAAGGGCACAGCGGCGAGGGGAATGGCGCTGTCCGCTGGTTGCAAGCGCCTATGACCAACAAACGAAACGGCGAGTCCTCGTTGAAGAAGGTTGTGCGCTGGCTGCAAGCCCCAGCGCGTTAGCTAACGACGAGTGTCGCTCAACTCACACTCAAGCTTTCACAAATACCCACGGCCAGAAGTCTTTGGCCTGTAACGTAGACCCACAAACTTCCTTAGGAGCTCGCGTCTTTGATGTCGTCGTGAGCTTTCCTCAAGGCGTTGTGCGACTCCGTTTTTGCGTCCAGTTTCGGTTTCAACAAGTCCAACGCCCGGTCGAGCGGCATGGCTTTTCCTCCAGCCGGTCCCGCGCAGGAATCGGCTGCGTCCTTTGGTTTCACCCCAGTCACATTCCATTTCAAACAGGTGAATTCCACCGGCAGGCTGACGCTCAGCCGAAGCACCGCAACGCAGTTGGGCAGGTCCTTGAAGTCCGAGCATACATCCTGCAATTCGCGGTCAGCTCCCAGAACCCCTTGGAGTCGCAGTTGTTTGGACAGGTTGTCCTCCAACTGTCCATCGGAGGCTAGCTGGTCATTGGCGGACTTATAGTGCTTGATGAGTCTCGCAGGATTGACTTTGTTGTACCACGGGTCGGACTTCCCGGTGGATTTGTCTTGCGTGTCTTTATCCTGGGCGCTTTGGTCCTGCTTGTCTTTCTCTTGAGTGGTTTTTTCCTGATCTTTGTCCTGAGTGCCCTGAGCTCGTACAGGAGTAGCGCACAACATCAGCAGGGCGGCGGCAGCAGCAAGATGGTTCAAATAGCCTCTCATATCTGCCTTTCGAGGGGCTTGAGGAGGACAACTATACTTACAATAATTAAACGGCTTTTGTCGAGAGTTACCTAATTCGGACAAGAGAGGGGGCAGCTCTCGGGCGTCAGGCGCTGTCCCTTTTGGGGAACACCGAGTTCAGCGCCTCTTCAAAGCTTCGAAAAACGCCAATCTCCATTTCACCCTGGGTTCCTCGAAGCGTTCCGAACATGCTTGTGCCACACCGCTCGGAACGATCAAAGCGCGGCGCGGCTGAATACTCCGTATGCCGAACTCAGCACCAAGCGGCGCCGCTTATCGATTTTATAGAACGCAGGCATTCGTTTTTCTTGTTTGCCGATCTGGAGGTGCTCGCTTAGCTTCAGTTTAGCGATTTTGACCACGGGTGAAACGATTTAACGAATTTTGACACGATACTCATATAGCGCGAGTACACTCCCCAGTACTATGCTGGCGAGGCTAACTATAAAGGTTTACTCCAAAAGATCGGAGACCTGCAATGCGCCCCGCGACTTCCCCCTCTCGAAGATTTACATCGCGTGTCCACACGACGGGAGATGTTTGGGTGTGCTGGAAGTGCCAGGGGCGCGAGGACATTTCACAAGTTCGCAACATGAGCATGGGTGGGCTTTTCATTGAGACCCCGCAGACGCGGCCTTCTGGCACGGTTACGCGGCTGGATTTTCTTGTTGCGGAGGGGCAGATCCGCGCGGACGCAGTGGTGCGGCATGGCCGGCCGGGAACAGGAATGGGGCTAAAGTTTACGGCGCTCAGTGAGCAGGACCGCCCCAAACTCGCTGCGCTGATTACTCGCCTTCGCAGGAGCCAGCATTCTTTAGGCAACGCGTAACTACACTTTTGGCGCGATGAGCTCGGCCGTTTGCTTCGAGGTGCGAACGGGCACAAACTCAAACTCCACGAGGTCTCTCCAATTGACAGCCCACTGTTCGAGTAGTTGCGCGTCTTCGCATTCCATCAGTTGAAAGCAGCGGTCGAAATTGGCTTCCACCCAGCTTTCCACGTAGTTGAGCCCGTGCGGCATCATGCGTCCTTTCTCCCGGAAGCGCCTGTATACCGGAACGGCCTCGCGATTCTTGAATCGTTCAATCACCATGTAGAGCATGAGCGTCTCCCGGAGAAGAGAGGAGAATCGTATCGCACACGAACGAGAAGGCGGTAAAATTCGGCGTGTATCTCGGATGATTGCAACAGCGCAAATTCGCCTGCGGCTTGCCGTGGCGGAAGATATTCCGGTTCTGCGCGAGTTGATCGAAGCTTCCGTGCGCGGCTTGCAGACCGAAGACTACACTCCGGCGCAAATCGAAGGCGCGCTCGAGACCGTTTTTGGCGTGGACAGCCAATTGATCGCCGATGGCACTTATATCGTTGCAGAAGCTTCGCTCGCGGCTACCAACGCAAGCGGGGAGCAGACCGATGCAAAATCGCATTGGAAAATCGTCGGCTGCGGCGGTTGGAGCAAGCGCAAAACGCTTTATGGCAGCGACCATTGGACGGGCCGCGAAGACCTTTTGCTGGATCCGCAGCGCGACGCCGCCAAGATTCGCGCCTTCTTTATTCACCCCGATTGGGCGCGACAAGGCGTCGGCAGCAAAATCCTGCAAGCTTGCGAAGACGCTGCACGAGCCGCGGGTTTTAATCGCTACGAGATGGGCGCAACGCTAACGGGAGCAAAGCTCTTTGGAGCTAAAGGCTATTTGCCGGTGAAGCCCATCTCCGTTCCTCTGAACAATGGCGAAACGCTGCCGGTCATTCATATGGAAAAGCAGCACATGGGGAAGCGCCCCTAGCTTAACCCGGTCACGAGCGTCACAAAGTTCGGTGATACTCATCCTATTACTGCGTGTGCGTGATCCGCTAAAAGCGTCCAATCGCGCCGGATGTCCCAGGCGCCCACTCCGAGGTTCTCGAACTCTATGAAATAGAAAGGCTTGTCCGGCCGCCAACTGCCGTATAAGATTTCGCTTGACTCTGACGTTACGTCAGGGTTGAGCCTGCTTCTGGTAGAGGAATTCACGTGAGCCAGCTTTATCATGTCCGGGAATTTGCCGAACTCGCGGGAGTGACCGTGCGTGCTTTGCACCATTACGACCGTCTGGGGCTGCTGAAGCCCAGCCGCACGGAAGCTGGCTACCGCCTTTATTACCTCCGCGATCTCGAGCGGCTGGAACAAATTGTGGCCCTCAAGTTCCTGGGAATTCCTCTCAAGCAGATCCGGATGATGTTCCATCGGGGCGCGAACGGAATATCCGAGTCCCTTCGCATGCAGCGGCGCGTGCTCGAAGAGAAGCGGCGGCTTCTGGATAGCGCTATTGGTGCTATCGAAGAAGCCGAAAAAGCCACGCCTTCGGGAAATCGGCCGGACTCTGCCATCATGAGGAAAATCATCGAGGTGATCGAAATGCAGGACAACATGGATTGGTCGAAGAAGTATTACAGCGAAGAAGCGCAAGCCAAAATCGAG
>Ga0126373_10000326_pt1 | contig 31342 bp, 21 predicted proteins | sample PanSoiMetPlot_11_FD_92545 | JGI IMG/M metagenome (GOLD analysis project Ga0126373, IMG submission 92545) | Tropical forest soil microbial communities from Panama - MetaG Plot_11 | ecosystem: Environmental > Terrestrial > Soil > Tropical forest > Bulk soil | place: Panama | collected 2016-02-17 | reverse complement strand
CTGTCTCTTCCCCCACCCGAGTAAGAAAACTTCGTTGAATTTATCCCGGTGGTGTTTCAGCCGCCCGGTTTTCGTTGGAGCTTCGCGCGATGACAAACGCGCACCGGAACGCACGTATAATCGAAAAGCCATGAAGCAGATTGTGAAGGCCGCGTGTCCTCACGATTGTCCCGACGCTTGCGGGGTTTTGATTACCGTGCAGGATGGGCGGGCTACGAGGATTCAGGGGGATCCGGAGCATCCGGTGACGCGCGGATTCTTGTGCGCGAAGGTGGCAAAGTATCTGGATCGAGTGTATTCGCCGGATCGCGTGCTGTACCCGATGCGGAGGGTCGGCCCCAAAGGGCCTGGACGGATGAAGGCGCCCGTCGCTACACAATCGCAGCCCTGGCAACGTATTTCGTGGGACGAGGCTTTGGACGAGATCACCTCGCGATTCCGTGCGATCTCTCGCGAGTTCGGCAGCGATGCGATACTTCCCTACTCTTACGGGGGAACTCTCGGGGCTTTGAACGGCGGGTCGATGGACCGACGATTCTTTCACCGCCTGGGAGCCTCGCAGCTCGACCGCACTATCTGCTCGGCCGCGGGTGAGGCGGGGCTTAAGTCGGTGCTGGGCGTGAAGCTTGGGACCGAACCGGAGCAATTCCGGCATTCGAAATACATCATTGCCTGGGCCTCGAATATTCATGCCAATAATGTGCATCTGTGGCCGTTTATCGCCGAAGCCCGTCGGAACGGCGCGAAGCTGGTGGTCATCGATCCGTATCGCACGCGCACGGCAGAATGCGCCGATTGGTATCTGCCCATCAATCCCGGCACGGACGCGGCTCTCGCCCTCGGAATGATGCACGTGATCATCGGCGAGAATCTGCATGACACTGATTACGTGGCGAAATACACACTGGGATTCGAGCGGCTGCATGAAAAGGTGAAGGCGTACACTCTGGAGCGAGTCGCGCGGTGGACCGGGATTTCCGCGGGAGACATTCGAAAGCTGGCGCGCGAGTATGCTGCCACTCGACCCGCAGTCATTCGGTTGAATTACGGTGTGCAGAGATCGGAAGGCGGTGGGATGGCAACGCGGGCGGTCGTGATGCTGCCTTGCATCACCGGGTCGTGGAAAGAAGTTGGTGGTGGCTTGCAGATGTCAGTCAGCGGAGCGGCCGACTTCAATTCGGCCGGGTTGAAGCGTCCCGATCTCATGCGCGCGGCGCTTGGTGGTGAAGCGCGCACCCTCAACATGGTGGAACTCGGGCGCGTATTGAATGAAGTAAATGACCCGCCGGTCAAGGCTTTGTTCGTGTACAACTCGAATCCGGCGGCGGTCTGCCCCAATCATCAGGCGGTCATTCGCGGACTGATGCGTCGGGATCTGTTTACTGTCGCGCACGAGCAGTTCTTCACCGATACCACCGACTACGCCGACATCGTTCTGCCGGCAACCACTTTCTTCGAGCACAAGGATTTGCAAAAAGGGTACGGGCACTATTTCATTCAGGTTTCCAATCAGGCCATTGAGCCCTTAGGTGAGTGCCGATCGAATGTGGACGTATTTCGAGCTCTGGCGCACAGGATGGGGTTTGAAGAGAAATGCTTTCAGGAGAGCGTCGACGAGATGATCGACCTGGCGCTGCAATCGAAGGATCCATGGATGCAGGGCATGACGCGAGAGCGTCTGGAGCTCGGGCATGCGCGGATGAACTTTTCGGCTTCTGCCTCTCAGCTTTCGGCTTCCGAAAAACCGGTATATTCCTCGCAGCCAACGACTCAAGATGTATCCGGCGACAATCCCCACTTCTCCCAAAATCAGGGAGAAATGGGGCACCCCGCTGCAGAATTTTTTCTTCCCTTTGCTCGTGGAGAGTTTCGAACGCCTTCAGGCAAGGCGGAGCTCTATTGTGAGGCCCTGCAAGCGCAGGGGCTTGATCCGGTGGTGGAGTTCACGCCTCCCTCGGAATCACGGCATGGGAAACCTCACGGGCTACCCTTGGAATTGTTGGCGCGCAAGGCGGACAATTTCCTCAATACCACTTTCACGAATGTGCCTTCCGTTCAGGAATTGGAGCAGTCCGGGCTTCTCGAGATTTCGGCCGCGGATGCTCGCACACGCGGAATTGCCGACGGAGATCGCGTGCGGGTATACAACCGCCGCGGAGAGATTGAGTTGCGTGCGCGAGTGGACGGGAAAGTGCAGCCCGGAGTCGTCTCCGCAACCTTGCACTGGGCGAAGTTGACGCCAGAATTTCAGAGTATCAACAGCTTAACCTCAGAAAAACTTACCGACATGGGCAACTCGGCTACGTTTTATTCCGTCTTGGTTGAAGTGGAGAAAGTCAGGGGCGGGCGGTCGGTAGCCAGTGATCAGTCTGTCTGATTCTCAACTCTTGTTTGACGCCTGTTCCGAGCGGGCCCGAGACGGGTATTGAGAGCCGCAGCTTGGACGCTTTCCTGTGCACTACCGTATAATGGCAGTTTTCTTATATCCCAGAGGCTGAGGTCGTAGCGATTCCTTTTCGCTTTCATTCGGAGATCCTTGTCGCGCCCAAGGTTCCCTGCGTCCAGAGGGCCAGGCTGTTGCCATCTCATTCATTCCAACGGATTTGGAGAGGGAAGGTGTGGCCCGGGATGAGGCTCGTGATGGCGGTTGCCATGGTCCTGATGGGGGCTGCCGGCATGGCTGTCGCGCAAAATGATGTGATCTCGGAAATCAACGTCACCGGGAATCGTCGCATCCCCGCCGACACGGTCAAGGCCCGCATCTTTACCAAACCGGGTGATATTTACGACGCCGCGGCTTTGGAGCGCGATTTCAACTCGTTGTGGAACACCGGTTACTTCGAAGACATTAAGTTCTTACGCGAGCAGACTCCGAAGGGCTGGCGGATTATCGTCCAGGTCAAAGAAAAACCGACGATTCGGGAGATTAACTACGTCGGTTTAAGTTCGGTTTCAAACAGCGACGTGCTCGACCGCTTCAAACAGGAAAAAGTCGGGCTGACGGTCGAGAGCCAGTATGATCCGACGCGCATCAAGAAAGCGGAGAACTCCGTCAAAAACCTGCTCTCGGAGCACGGACGGCAATTCGCGACCATCCGGACCGAGGTACGGCCGATTCCTCCCGCCGCCGTTGGCATCACCTTCGTGGTGAAAGAAGGCCCAAAGGTCAAGGTAGGAAAGATCACTTTTCAGGGCAACCACAACATCAAGAGCCGCGTTTTGCGCTCGGCGATGAAGAACCTGAAGCCCGTCGGTATTCCCCACTCCATCTTCCTCGAAAATCTGTTCGCCCGGACGTATGACGCAACCAAGCTGGAGGAAGACACCGAGCGGGTGCGCGCCGAATACCAGAATCGGGGATATTTCAAAGCGAATGTGGCCGACGCAAAGACCAATATCCACGACACGGGGCACCAGGGATTCCACATTCCCCTGATCCAGTCGGGACCGGGGAAAGCGGTTGATATCACCATGCCCATCGAGGAAGGCGATAAGTATCGTTTGGGCAAGATCACCTTCAAAAACAATAAGGCGATATCGAACACGGCAGCCCTCCGATCCATGTTTCCGCTGAAGGATGGAGATGTGTTCAGCCGCGACAAAATCGCCAAAGGGCTGGAGAACCTGCGGAAGGCCTATGGCCAGTATGGATACATCAACTACACGGGTGTTCCCAACACCACGTTCGATGACGAGAAAAAGCTGGCGAACCTGGAGATTGATATCGATGAAGGCAAGCAGTTTTATGTACGGCGCATCGAGTTTCAAGGAAATACGACCACCCGCGACAAAGTCATCCGGCGCGAGTTGGCGCTGGAAGAGGGCGGCATCTACAACGCCCATCTGTGGGAACTGAGTCTGCTGCGCCTGAATCAGCTCTCGTATTTCGATCAGCTCAAGCCCGATGACCCGAACGTTACGGAAAAACGTCTCGATGAAAAGAACGGCTTCGTGGATCTGACCCTCCACGTTCACGAGAGAGGCAAAAACCAGATCGGACTAAATGGCGGCGTCAGCGGGCTGGAAGGAGCCTTCATCGGACTGAACTACTCGACCAACAACTTCCTCGGTCGAGGCGAGACGCTGCAGGTGCAGGTGAGTCTGGGGAACCTGGCGCGCAGCATCCTGTTCGGATATACGCAGCCTTACATGTTTGACCGTCCCTTGCAGTTTGGGTTCACGGTCTTCGGCAACAAGATCAGCTACAACCAGGCACGGCAGCTCTCCATCTTCAGTGGGCAGAATCTGAACCTGCCGAACGCAGTCTTGCAGAACCTGCAGAACTACTCGCAGTCGAGCGTGGGATTCACCAGCTCCCTAAGTTATCCGCTGAGGCGATCTTTCAAACGTGTGGGCATCACCTACTCCTTTGATCGAACGACATTGCTGCCCCTGAGTACCGCGTCAAAGACTCTGTTCGACTTCATCGCGTTCCGCGGAATCTCGGGACCGAATGCGGTCAATGGGATCATCACCAGCAAGATTTTCCCGAATTTCTCGTTCAATACGCTCGACAGCGGCATTTCTCCTCATAGTGGACACCAGTTGACCCTGGGTGCAGAGATAGCGGGTCTGGGCGGAACGGTTCGGTCGATTCGTCCCATTGTGCAATACAAGCGGTTCATTCCTGTGCAGAACCGCCGTAACGCAATCGGGTTTTCTGTGAACGGATCGTTCATCACCGGGTTTGCTGGATTAGTCGCGCCTCCGTTCCAGCGCTTTTACATGGGCGGTGAGAATGACGTTCGCGGATTTGATATCCGTTCGATTTCGCCCGTGGCGTTTCTGCCCAGCTCGAATGTAATCACCTTGACGAACCCTGACGGGACACCGGTACTGAAGAACCCATCCAATCCGCGGTTGGGGAATTGGACCATCCCCATCCCGGTTGATCAGATCGTATTTCCCGGCGGCGATCTGAGTGCATGGAGCAATCTGGAGTATCGCTATACGATTGCTGGACCGGTCGTGCTGGCGCCGTTCATCGATGTGGGCATCGATCCGATCGTTCGGCCTTCACAACTTCAGATTGCCACGGCGCAGTACGACCAAGTTATCTCTACACCGTTTGGCTGCCCCCAGTTGGACGCAGGCTTCAACTGTGCCGGCGGAAAGGTGCTGAGTCCCAAGCCTTCCCAGTTCTTGCAGGTCTTGAACGCGACCAACTGGCAGCCTCGCATGTCCACGGGACTGGAACTCCAGATGTTCCTGCCAGTCATTAACGCGCCCTTCCGCATCTATTGGGCCTATAACCCCCTCCGTCTCGATACCCCGGCGAATCCCCCAATTCCGATCACGCCGCAAATGTTCCCGGGCAGCTTCAATCCGAAGACGGGACAGTGGGAGATGACGGCAGCCGGAGCCTATACGTACAAACTGGCCCAGCAGACTTATTCTCCGAGTTTCCTTTTGCGCGAACCGCGGAAAACGTTCCGGTTTACGGTGGCAACGACGTTCTAAAACCAATGGTCTGGGGTTAGGGGCAAGTGGCCAGTAGAATCAAAATTGGCTCGCCACAGGCTACCGATCACTAGCCACTGATTGTTTGACGCTGTCAGAGTGGGATCACTATAATGTTAGTGATTCACACCCATAGGTAAGCATTAGAGTGTGGACGGTACGCTTGTGTGCACGGCGTGCGATGCTGGCAACCCAGTGCGCCATCCGATGGCGGCCGCTACCGCAGCGGAGACCTCATTCAGTGCGGCCCAGCGTGAACTGAAAGCAGCGACAGAGTGCGAGTTTTGGAAGTCATTCGCGGAACCACGTTCCAAGGAGTTCAATCAACCCAATGAAAAGCAAGTTCCTGAGCCTTTTACTGGCAATTGCGGCGACATTCACGTTCTCCGCCTTCGCCCAAACTGGCAGTGCTGCCACTCCGTCTTCCCCTTTGCCCAGCGCGCCTGGGTCCTCGACCTCTGCAACCACTCCCGTTGCCACGGGTCCCGGCAGGGTGGGAACCATCAACATCCAGCAGGCGATCGTTGACTGCAACGAAGGCCAGCGCGATATGGATGCCCTGCAAAAAAAATATGAGCCCAAGCAGACCGAGCTCAAGGGCCAGAACGATGAACTCGAAGCCCTGAAGAAGCAGCTCGACACGCAAGGTCCGAAACTGAACGAAGATGCGGCGGCAAATCTTAAGAAGCAGATCGAAAGCAGGCAGAAGGTCTTCGATCGTAACGTGCAGGATGCCCAGGAAGAAGTCGGCAACCAGCAACAGGAGATCGCAGGCCGGATCCTGAACAAGATGGCGCCACTCATCATGAAGTACGCACAAGACAACGGATACACCATGATCATCGACACCTCGAAGCCCTGGCCGCAGAGCCCGGTGCTCTGGTGGAATGTGGCTTCCATCGACATCACGAAGAACGTGATCGATGCCTATAACGTGCAATCGGGCGTGCCTGCTCCGACATCGACAACGAGCAGTGCCCCAAGACCCGCTCCGAAGACTCCGGCGGCGACAACTCCCAAACCAACGACTCCGAAGCCGAGCGAGGCCCCGAAACAGTAACTGAAGCGGACACCTCCGCTCCGCGAAAAGTTCCACAAGGCCGCGAAAATTTCGCGGCCTTTTTTCTTTCCAATCCCCCCAGCGCTGGCTCTGGCGGTGTCGATAGCACCAGACCGATTTCACGCTGGAGGATGCCATGTTTGCCGCGAGCTTGCTGGAAAGTTCCTGGGCCGAGCGCGAACGTCGCAGTTGGACCACTCTCAGTGCCTTTGGACTGCAGGCCGTAATCATCGGACTGCTGCTGCTGATTCCCTTGCTGACGACCGTCGGATTGCCGTCAGCGCGTAGCGTTTCAACGCCTGTCAGCTTCGGCCCCATGGACCCGGGGCCTACACCTGAGGTTCGCAACGATGGACAACAACGCGGCATTCAAATCATTCCGTACCGCGGACCGATCCTGCTGCCCAGCCGATATAGCCATCCGACCGCAGGAGGTGCGAGGTCGTTCGAGGGGCCAGCCGGACCGCCTGGCTTTCCGATCGGGAATTACATGGGCGCGGGACCAAACTTTCCCATACCAGGAAGCGGAACGCGCCCGGTCATGCCTCTGACCCCGCCGTCAACGATCAGACATGAGTTTCGAACATCGAGGATGCTCGAAGGCAGCCTCATGCGGAAGCTCCAACCCAAATATCCCCCGCTGGCGATTGCCGCGCGGATTCAGGGTTCGGTTGTGCTGGCAGCCGTAATCAGCAAGCAAGGTACAATCGAAAATTTGAAACTCGTCTCCGGCCATCCCATGCTGGTGTCCGCAGCCATCGATGCCGTCCGCCAGTGGCAGTATCGGCCTTACGTCCTGAATGGCGAGGTCATTGAAGTCGAAACGCAAATCACCGTGAACTTTACCTTGGGACAGTAGAAGTAGAGACAAACCACCACGGATTTCACGCAACTCCACGGATAGATCATTATTAGGCCTTATCCGTGGAAATCCGTGCTGATCCGCGGCGCTGGATAGCGGGAGTAGTCCCAGCGTAACCTCGGCGCATGGAGCGCTCCCGCTATAATCGCGAATGTGGCAACCACTGCAGAAATCCTGAGCCGCGCGGCGACTCGCCCCACGTGGGCAGGAGTATCCTTGACCACCTTGCGCCAGAACTTCCGAACAGTGCAGAAGCATGTAGGCTCAGCAGTCACCGTGTGTGCTGTGGTCAAGGCTGATGCTTATGGACATGGCGCTGTGGAATGCTCCAAGGCACTTGAGGCAGAGGGTGCCAAGTGGCTGGGCGTAACATCGCTCGATGAAGCCATTCCGCTGCGCGAGTCCGGTGTGCGCGCCAACCTTCTGCTGATGACCGGATTCTGGCGGGGTGAAGAAGCCGAGATCGTACGGCTGCGTCTTACCCCCACTGTATGGGAACCGGGACAGATTGACTCTCTCGACAAAGCGGCGGCTGCTCTTGGCATGTCACACCACCCGGTGCATTTGAAAGTGGACACTGGCATGGGACGTCTCGGCGTCACAATGGATCAACTTGCGGGGGTACTGGAAGTACTACGCGCTGCAAAGCATCTCGTACTGGAAGGACTTTCCACGCACTTGGCCTCTTCGGAAATTATGGATGCACCTTCGGTCGCTGAGCAGGAACAGAGGTTTGAAGCCGCACACACCCTGGTCAAAAAAGCCGGATTCGATCCCAGGTTCGTCCACGTGGCCAACACCGGTGCGGTAATCTCGCGCCGCGAGACGTGGAACACGATGGTGCGGCCGGGAGTCGCCCTATACGGTTATTACCTGCCTTTCCAGAGAGCAGGTCGCGAGGTCAGCGGCGGCACGCTGCGCTTGCCCGTCAAGCCGGTTCTCACATGGAAAACGCGGATTCTCTCGCTACGGAATTTCGGGCCGAATCAGGCCCTCGGATACAACGGCACTTATGTGACGAAAGCCCCGGCTCATGTGGCCGTCCTGCCCGTCGGCTACGCCGACGGATTCAACCGGCAACTTTCCAATCGCGGGCGCGTGATCTTGCGCGAGCACTACGCACCGATCCTGGGCAGCATTTCGATGGATCTCACTCTAGTCGACGTCACCGGCATCCCTGGCGTTTCTGTTGGGGATGAAGTTATTCTGCTCGGAACCTGCGACGGTCTGAGTGTCGACGCGCTCGAACACGCGCGACTGGCCAACAGTTCTCCGTACGAAATCCTCTGCAATATTTCCAAACGGGTGCCGCGAAGATACGTGAGCTAGCGCTCACCTCGGCTTTGCGCCTCCACGTACTTTCGCAGGACGGCATTGATCGTGGTCTGATATCCCCGCCCCTGCTTACGGAAGAACTTCAACACATCAGGATCAAGCCGCAGCGTGATCCGCTGCTTTGTCCCCGGCCACAGGATGGCATTGGCAAAAAACTCGGGACCTAGTTCCGGGGGAATCGCACAAGTCGATATCTTCGTCTCGCATTGCATCAAATTCGTTTCCAATCCGTCACGGATCGCTTCTTCGTAGTTCTTGCATTCACCGCGCGTTGCCTTTCTGAGAGAAATGATTCGAATGATCTCCGGTTCCCTTCTCCCGAACACTACCTTCGTCAAGCGGCGCCGAATCCAGCCCAGGCCGAGCCATCGATTTTTCCGTAGTCTTCGCTCGTGTCGGGTGCGACCGGCAGCGGCCCGGAAAACATCTCAACTACGTCAGCAAAGTCGAAGCCGTGCTTTCGAAGGTTCGCTCGTCGTTTTGGCTCGTCTAATTCAGACTCCTACCCGGTCCCTGATGCCGGTCACAAATTGAGGATCTGTTTTGCAGGGAGTTCCAAGACGGGCCACAAGCGTCTTGGCGGCAATCCCGCCAAACATGTAAAACGTGAGGAATAGTCGTCAATTGTTGCCATCCGCTGAATCTGGACTGAATAACGAACTCACGATTGTTAAACTATCCGGTTCTCTATGCCTTCCCGCTACGCACAGTGGATGTATGACTGGGAGCACCGACTCACCTCGGTGGACAACAACCGCGTGGTCCGTCCGCTGCAGTGGGGCTCGGAATGGGCACAGCAATGGCCCTGCCGCAATGGATGCGCGCCTGGGTATGCAACGCAAAATCCTGCAAAGTTCTTCCTGGACTACAACCAAAGAATCGTTGCGAACAGCGAGGAGTTTTACTCCTACAGCAAGCCCGCAGATTTCCGCCTCGAGCGACGCGAGGTGCGGGTTTTCTCCACCCGCGAAGTGCCCGACCCGAGCCTGGAAGCCAAGGTAAAAGGCAAGTTCGGGGAGTTTCTGCGCTTTACGTCGCCGGTGAGCACGTCATATCCGGAAAACAATCTGGCCAATGCGCGATGGTTCCCCGCGGGAGGTCGCCGCGCCGTCGTTCTCTTGCCGCACTGGAATTCCGATGCCATTGCCTACAGCAGCTTGTGCCGGGTGCTCAATCTGCTGGGCATCGCCGTGCTCCGACTGAGCATGCCGTACCACGACATTCGCATGCCCGGCGAGATTAAGCGCGCCGACTATGCGGTATCTGCGAATATCGGGCGCACGATCGATGCCGTGCGGCAGGGAGTGGTGGACATCCGCAGCTGTCTCGACTGGCTCGAAGATCAGGGCTACAGTCGACTCGGAGTCGTCGGAACGAGCCTTGGTTCCTGCTATGCGTTCATTGCTGCGGCCCATGATCCGCGGATCCGGGTAGCGGCTTTCAACCATGCCTCCACCTACTTTGCCGACGTGGTCTGGCATGGTCAATCGACGCGCCATATCCGCGAGGGCATCCAAAGCCAGATCGATCTTGAGCAGTTACGCCAGGTCTGGCTGGCGATCAGTCCCATGGCGTACTTCGACCAGTTCGGGCGCTGGCCGAAGAAATCGCTGATTATCTATGCCGCCTACGATTTGACTTTCCTGCCGGAGTTTTCTCGGCAGGTCGTCGCCGAATTCGGCCGTCATGGTCTTGACCACAAGGCCGTAGTGCTGCCCTGCGGCCATTACACCACGGGCGAGACCCCTTACAAGTACATGGATGGATGGCAGCTCGCCTCCTTCCTGCGGACGGCGTTTTGAACAACAGCATCCCAGCAATTGGCAAATGGGAAACTTTGATTAAGTTTCATTCCTGTCATTCCGAGCGAAGCAGAATTGCCGTTTTGAGGCAATTCTGCGCAGTCGAGGGACCCTGTGTTCTGATCTTTCGGTATGATCGCCAAGTGCTGACGGGGCCCTGCAGTCGTTAGAATGTCATGATGGATTGCGTGTCTAGTATTGTCCCGCATCCTGCGATGGAGTCCCGACGCGGAGAGTTTCTGATCAGTACGGACCGCGCCAGGCTCGATCTGGACGTGATTCACGGATTCCTGACCAATTGCTATTGGGCGAAAGGAATTCCGCGGGATGTGGTAGCTCGGGCGATTGAGCATTCGTTGTGCTTTGGCATTTATCATGAAATGGGCACCGTGCCCTCACTTCAGGTGGGGTTCGCGCGGGTGATCACTGATTTTGCGACCATCGCGTATCTGGGCGATGTGTTCGTAGTTGACGCGTATCGCGGGCGTGGCTTGGGCAAGTGGATGATGGAGTGCATCACGCAGCATCGGCAACTGCAGGGATTGCGGCGCTGGATCCTGCTCACCCGCGATGCCCATGGGCTTTACTCAAATTTCGGGTTCACACCGTTAAAGGCGCCGGACCGCTACATGGAACTGCACCGGCCAGACATCTATAAAAGTAGGGAAACGATATGAAAAATTCCAGGATGTACCGTCCGCTCTACGAAAACGATCCGCAAGTTGCCGCGGCAATCGACAACGAAACACGCCGCCAGCATGAAGGCCTGGAATTGATCGCTTCCGAGAATTTCGTCAGCGAAGCCGTGCTGGAAGCCGCGGGTTCCGTTTTCACCAACAAGTATGCTGAGGGGTACCCCGGCAAGCGCTACTATGGCGGCTGCGAATTCACTGATGTTGTCGAAAACCTGGCACGCGACCGCGCCAAGCGGCTTTTCGGCGCCGAGCACGCGAACGTACAGCCCCATGCGGGTTCGCAAGCCAACATGGAGGCCTATGCCGCCATCCTGCAGCCCGGAGACACGATTCTCGGCCTTAACCTGGCGCACGGCGGCCACCTCACGCACGGCCATCATCTGAACTTCTCCGGCAAGACGTACAAGATCATTCCTTACGGTGTCACCAAAGAAACGGAAACCATCGATTACGACGAACTGGAGAAGCTCGCTGAGAAAGAGCGGCCGAAGCTGATCATTGGTGGAGGCAGCGCCTATCCCCGGATCATCGACTTTGCCCGCATGCGGCAGATTGCCGACAAAGTCGGCGCCCTCTATCTGGTCGACATGGCGCATTTCGCCGGGCTGGTCGCGGGAGGAGCGCATCCGTCCCCCGTACCGCACGCTCACATTGTTACCTCCACGACCCACAAGACGCTGCGAGGGCCGCGGTCAGGGATGATTCTTTCCAAAGCGGAATTCGCCCCGGCCATCGATAAGGTCGTATTCCCCGGAATGCAAGGCGGGCCGCTGGTGCATATCATCGCCGCGAAAGCCGTCTGCTTCCATGAGGCTATGCAGCCGGAATTCCGTGACTATGCGCGGCAGATCATCGCGAATGCCAAGGTCCTTGCCCAAACCCTCGCCGATGAAGGGTTCCGCATCATTTCTGCTGGCACCGATACGCACCTGATGCTCGTTGATGTTTTTTCGAAGGGCATGCTGGGCAGCGATGCGGAAAAAGCTCTCGGAGAAGCCGGCATCACCGTCAACAAGAACGCTATTCCGTTTGACACGAATCCACCCCTCAAACCGAGCGGGATCCGCATTGGGACGCCGGCTTTAACTACGCGCGGCATGAAGGAGCCCGAGATGCGCCAGATCGGCCGCTGGATCGCGGAAGTTCTGCGGCACCGAGAAGATACCGCGGTTTTGAGCAAAGTGCGCAAGCAGGTCCTTGAGTTCTGCGAGGCCTTCCCGCTTTACGCGGAACGCCGTGCCCGAGCCCAAGCCGAGGTGCGGGCTTAATTCCCTGCTCAGGACTGAATCGAATTGTGATTAAATTCCCTCGGTGAAGATCGCCATCGATATCCGGCGGATGACGGAGTTCGGCGTCGGCACGTACATCCGCAACGTTGTTCGGACGCTTTGCCGCATCGACCATGAAAACGAGTACTTTCTCATCGGTCCGCCGGCCAAAGTGCAGGAAATCGGAGTGCTGCCAGCCAATTTTCATAACATTGCGGCCGTGGCCCCCGAACACTCGCTTCGCGGTTACCAGGAATTTCGAACAGCGATGAAGCGTCTGAACTGCGATCTGGCTCATATTCCGAATCTCTTTTCCGTGCCGCGCCTGCTGCCCTGCCCGTATGTCATGACCGTGCACGACATGCTCGACCATATGTCGCGCACGCCGCGACAGACCGGGCTCAGGGGCGCATGCAACATGCAGATGACCAGGCAGGTGTTGCGGGGAGCGGCGCGCATTTTTGCCGTATCGAAGTTCACCTGCACAGAGATCGAAAAGCTCTTTGAGATTCCAACCTGCCGAATCGATGTCGTGTATAACGCCATCGATGAGCGATTCCTGCGCGGCCATGCCAGCGCAACCGATCGCGATCTCATCGCGCAGCGCTATCAGGTGAACTACCCCTTCCTCTTGTATGCCGGGCGCATCAGCCCTCACAAGAATGTGGTGCGGATGATTGAAGCCTTCTCCGCCCTGAAGACAGAACTGGAGAAGGATCAGGCTTATCCTGATCTGAAGCTGATCATCATCGGCGATGACCTCTCCGGGAATCCCGACCTGCGGCGGACCGTGGTGCGAAGCGGCGTTCAGAACGATGTGCGCTTCCTCGGATTTATTCCGATTGAAGTCCTTCGCATCTTTTACGACTCGGCTAAGATATTCGTCTTTCCGTCGTTATATGAAGGTTTCGGGCTGCCTCCCTTGGAAGCCATGGCGCACGGAACCCCCGTGGTGACCTCAAACGCGACTTCCCTGCCGGAGGTCGTCGGGAATGCGGCAGTTCTGGTCAATCCGGAAAACGTCTTCGACATCATGCGCGCGCTGCATCGCGTTCTGATGGATGAGGGGCTGCGGGCCCGCATGAAGGAACGGGGATACAGGCAAGTGACCAAGTTCTCGTGGGAAAACTCCGTTCGCCGAGTACTCGACTCCTATCAACAGGTCGCAAGCGGCGGACGCGTCCAGTCGAGTTCACATGCCGCGGATTGAGTAGCAGATCGATCGGGACGACAGATAGCGGTGCCGTCCGATCCGGCCTTGCGTTTGCCCCTCTCCTCACACCGAACCTCGGAACAACGCCATTACTCTACGAGCGGCTGTCCGGGAGACAGGATTGCGAGCTTATGAAGCTTGGCGGTGATGCGGCTGCGATCGGCGTCGGTTTTGGCGGCGGACAGACGCTTGCGAAGCTGCACAATTTTCTCCTTGCGGCTACGGCGCCGGCGGATCTCAGGACGTCGGCTGGGTGCAGACATACTTACTCCTGTTTGGGATTTGAACTCGATCAGAACCCGGGCCGATTTTCGCCCAAGCACGCTCTTCATTCAATCTGATGGGCACAGCTACTGTCAATTCCACCAGTTTCCTTTACCGACAACTTCCCCCCAAGCTAGGGCATCAGACAACGGCATTCTGCGAGCGGATTTGGCTTAACCATCGCTGCCTGGTTCGGGGGAGAGCGAAATCGCCGCTTTGATCTATCATGGTGCTCCCCTATGCGCGTGTCTGTTTTCGCTCCCCTTTGCTCGATCATTTTCCTGATCAGCACTGGGAGTTTTGCGCAACTGGCCTTACCAGGGCCGTCCGCATCGTATGAGGGACAGAACCTCAGCGCTGTTTCGTTGATCGCCAACCCGCATCGCGACCTGCAACCGCTCATCCCAGTGGTGCAGGTGAAGGTTGGCGAACCTTATGACGAGAACAAGATTGGGGCTTCCCGTCAGGCATTGCAGGACGCCGGCCATTTTGAGAAAGTGCAGGTCAGCATCATTCCCGACGTAAACGGTCTGCGCGTTAATTTTCTCCTGGAGCCGGCATATTACCTCGGGGTGGTGAAATTCCCCGGAGCCGAGAAGCTGTTTTCCTATACGCGGCTGCTGCTCGTCGCGGAACTCGCCGATGAGGATCCATACGATCCTTCACGAAATCCCATTGCCGAGAATGCGCTCACCCAGTTTTTTCACCGGAACGGATACTTTGAGGCGACGGTTCAGGCCGAGCCACAGATCGATGACGAGCACCAACTCGTCAACCTAAGCTTCAGGGTGCAAACCGGGAAGCAGGCGAAGATTTCATCAGTGCAAATCGACGGGCCGGCCGATCCGGAAAATCAGCGGCTGCTGCGCTCCATGCGTTCCCTGCGCGCCCGGCTCTCGGGCGGACTCCTGAAAACCGGACAGCCCTATACCCCCGAACGCATCAAATCGGCGACGGGTCTGATGAAGAGAACCCTTACGGGGCAGCACCGGCTCGCCAGCACCATCAAAGAGAATCCGCCCAAGTATGACGTCGGGACGAAGCGGGTGGCAGTCTCTTTCACCGTCAACCTCGGACCGGTCGTTACCATCCGCACCGAAGGCGCGCGCCTCACTTGGATCCCGTGGGCTTCAGGGCGGGAGAAGAAAAAGCTGGTACCCATTTATTCCGAAGCAAGCATCGACCGCGAGTTAGTTCAGGAAGGCCAGCGGAATCTTACGGAGTACTTCCAGAAGAAGGGCTTCTATGACGTCAAGGTGACCACGCAATTCCAAAGAAGTCCTGACGAGATCCTGTTGGTGTACAAAATCGACCGCGGCAAAAAACATAAGGTCGGGGAAATTCGGTTCCACGGAAATTACGCGATCTCCAACAAGGAATTGCTGGACGACGTAAACGTCAAGAAATCTCACATCTGGACGCACGGCAGCTTGAGCCAGAAATTGCTGAGGGAAAGCGCAGCCAACATTGAAGCCTTGTACCGCGACCGTGGTTATGAGGAAGTGAGAGTCACGCCACGCACTGTGGATCGAGAGCCCAAGATCGATGTCGATTTCGATATCGAGGAAGGCACGCCGACCCTCGTACAGGACGTTCAGGTATCTGGTAACCAGCATGTGGCCTACGACCAGCTCACGGCGCCGAAGGGATTCCAGTTGCGATCGGGAGCACCGTTCTCGCCACGAAAGATGACGGATGACCGTAATCGCATTTCCGCGACATACCAGAATCTTGGCTACCTGAATGTCGAAATCAAAGCCACAGCCACGAAAACTGCGGAGCCCCATCGTGTAAACGTGGCATACGCCATTGATGAGCACCAGTTGGTGAGAATCGATCAGGTTCTGGTTCTGGGGCAGGAACACACACGGCTTTCGCTGATCAACCAGACAGCGCAGATTCCCGTGGAGGCGCCGATGCGCCGTGGTCAATTGCTCGAAGCCGAAAGCCGCTTGTACGACCTGGGGATTTTTGACTGGGCCACCATCGGCCCACGCAAACCGATTACCGACCAGGACGACGAGATGACTCTGGTCAAGGTTCACGAGGCGAAGCGCAATGAACTGACCTACGGAATCGGGTTCGAAGTAGGGCACCGGGGCGGGAGCGTTCCAAGCGGTTCGGTCGCCATACCCGGCGGAGGCGGGACAATCAATCTCAACGGTCACGAGATTGCCCCCAGCCAGTCGACGTACGCTAGCCCGCGCGGAACTTTGCAGTTCACGCGTCACAACCTGCGCGGTCAGGGCGAGGCGTTCACTGCATCGATATTGGCATCGCAGCTGGACTACCGGCTCGTTAACACCTACACCCAGCCACGTTTCTTCGGTTCACAATGGAGTTCCCTGGCCAGTTTCTCTCTCGAGCGAAACAGCGAAAACCCTCTGTTCACGGCCGCGCTGGGCAATCTTGCGGCCCAGGTGGAGAAGCTCATAAGCCGCAAGCACAACACCCGCATGCAAATCCGATACGAATTCAACAGAACCGTTCTGTCACACATTCTGGTACCCGATTTGGTGCTGCCGCAGGACCAGGATGTATGGCTCTCGACCTTCTCGAGCACATTGATTCATGACACGCGCGATAAGCCGCTCGACGCGCATCGTGGGATTTTCGGAACGGTCAATCTGGGAATCACCCCGACAGCGCTTGGCTCCAGTGCCAATTTCGCCAGGCTCTTCGGGCAAATTGCCCAATACCAGCCATTTCACTCGGTCGTCTTCGCCAACAGCCTTCGCCTCGGGTTCGCCACTCCCTTCGCCGGAAGCTTCGTTCCAACCAGCCAGTTGTTCTTCTCCGGTGGCGGAACTTCCTTGCGTGGTTTCCCGATTGACCAGGCTGGCCCCCAGCGGCTGGTTCCCTTCTGCAACGTGCTGGAGGGAGAGTCCGGATGCGTAAACGTGACGGTTCCAGTCGGTGGAAAGCAACTTGTCATTCTGAATTCAGAAGTGCGGTTTCCGCTGCGGATCATGAAAGCGCTTGGCGGGGTCCTCTTCTATGATGGGGGAAATGTTTACCGCACGATCAACCTTCACGATTTCGTCGACAACTATTCAAATACAGTCGGCTTGGGACTCCGTTATGAGACCCCGATTGGGCCGGTACGCTTTGATCTCGGACGTAATTTGAATCCGGTGCCCGGCCTCAATGCATGGCAGTACTACATCACCATTGGACAGGCTTTCTAGATGGCTATGACTTGGAAACGCAGGACCGTTTGGGCAGCAGTTGTCCTCGTAATTCTGATCGTTGTCGTCGTGTTCGGAGGGTATTTCTATCTAAAGAGCGCCTCTTTTCAAAGATTGGCTCTCGGTAAAATCGGCGAAGCAGCCGCCTCCGCCATGGGCGCCAGAACTACCGTGGGAAGGCTCGACTTCAGTCTCTCCACCCTCACTGCGATGCTCTACGACATCACCCTGCACGGCACGGAAGGCCCCGACCAGCCTCCGCTGCTGCATGCCGACAAGCTCACAGTTCGCATCAAGGTTCAATCGCTGTTCCCTCCCAAGGTTTCGCTGCACGAACTGCTTCTCGAGCATCCGGAAGTGCATGTTCAGGTCAATCGGCAAGGAACGAGCAATCTTCCCACGCCACCTCCGAGCAAGGGCAACAGTCACACGAATGTTTTCGACCTCGCCGTCGGACACGCCCGCCTTTCGAATGGAGCGGTGATCTACAATGACCGCAAGACTCCCCTCGATGCGGACCTCTACGACCTTACAACAGATATCCGCTATGTCGACCTTCCCAAGCAGTACACCGGGACCTTGCGCTACAAGAACGGACACATCAGCTACGACCATCGCGCGGCCCTGCCGCATGATCTCGATTTGCGCTTCCGTGCAACTCCCGACAAGTTGGATGTGAGCTCCGCAGTTCTAAGAATCGGCGGCTCAAACATTTCCTTGCAGGCGCAGGTCGCGAACTATTCGAGTCCCGTCGCCGACGGCACCTACCAGATTCGAATTCACACGCAGGACTTCGGACGGTTCTCCCCAAGCGCCCGTCCAGAAGGCGATGTCATGCTCGCCGGAAAGCTTCACTATCAACCCGCTGCCAATCAACCGCTGCTGCGCAGTGTCTCCGTCGACGGCCGGATCGCCAGCGAAGCTCTGGCTGCGGCCGCTTCGGGACGCCGGCTCGACCTGCGAAAGCTGCAGGGCGAATACCGATTAGCTGGCGGCAACCTGACCATTGACAATCTCAGTGTGGACGCTCTCGGCGGACACCTGGTAGCCAACGCGGAAATGACTCACCTGGACACGACGCCGGAGGCGAAAGTGCGGGCTTCGCTGCAGGACATTTCCCTTCGCGCACTGCAGTCCCTCTCAGGGTCGCAAGGAGTCTCCGGCGCAGCCTTGACAGGCACAATCGGCGGCACGGCTGAGGCCTCGTGGACTGGCGCGATGGACAAGCTCAAGGCCCGCTCGGACCTGACTTTGCAGGCACGCGCTTCAAGCACTGCGAATCGCTCGACAGAAGTCCCCGTGAATGGAGCGATCCACCTGGCCTACGACGGCGCAAGTGGAACGATCGCATTGCATGACACGAATTTGCGCATGCCCGCCGCGAATCTCACGGCGCAAGGCACAATCGGCAAACACTCCAGTTTGCAACTACAAGTCGTCGCCGAAGACCTGCATCAACTCGCTGTGCTGGCCTCGTCGTTCCGTGCAACTCCGGGCGCACCGCCGGCAGTCTCGGGCAGAGCCACCCTGAACGCCGTATTGCAGGGTTCGCTGAAGATGCCCAGCATCGCCGCTCAACTCAACGCGCAAAGCCTGCAGGTGGAAGGCAGCGAATGGAGCAGCGCGAAGATGGCGGTGAACGCCAATCCTTCGCAATTGACCATCCCGAACGGTTCGCTGGTGAATGCGCACAAAGGACAAGCCTCCTTCAACGCTTCCGTTAAGTTGCATGACTGGTCGTATCAGCCGGGTGATCCCGTCCAGGCGCGTCTCGATGCGAAGCAAATGAGAATCGCCGATTTGCTGGCCATGGCAAAGCAGCAGTACCCGGTCTCGGGTGATCTCACCGCGAACTTATCGTTCAGCGGTTCGCAACTGAATCCCGCCGGTTCCGGCCAGATTCAGATCGCAAATGCGAACCTCTATGGCGAGCCTCTCGATCAATTCGTCACCAACATCCGCGCTGCGAATGACACGGTTTCTACCACATTAACCGCCTCTGCAAAGGCAGGCACCATCAAAGCCGATCTCTCCTACGCTCCGAAAACCAAGGCCTACAAGGTCCGCGTCGACGCTCCGGGAATCGTGTTGCAGAAACTGCACACGCTGCAGGCCAGGAATGTCCCCATCACCGGAACTCTCAACGCCACCGTAAACGGAGAAGGAACCGTCGACGATCCGCAACTGGACGCATCGTTGCAGGTCCCAGAACTGGAGGCCCACGGAAAAACAGTCTCCGGGTTGAAGGTGGGCGCTCACGTCGCCCAGCACAAACTCGATTGGAATATCGATTCGCAGGTATCGCAGGTCCCCATTCATGGTGAAGGACAAGTTGCGCTAACTGGCGACTACGACACCACAGCCAGCGTCAATACAGGCACCGTTCCCCTCGATGCCATCATGGCAGCCTATGCCCCCAGTGTTCCGTCTGGATTCCAGGGCCAAACCGAACTGCATGCCACGCTAAAAGGTCCATGGAAGGAAAAGTCCAGGCTCGAGGCTCACCTTTCAATTCCGGTATTGAAGGCGAGTTACCAACAATTGCAGCTCGACATTCCCAAACCCATCCTCGTCGATTACGCCAATTCCGTCGTGACAGTCCAGCCCTCCGACCTGGAAGGCACTGGAACGAAGCTGCATTTCGAAGGCACTGTACCCGTCAGAGGCCGCACCGCTGCGACTCTGACGGCTCAGGGAAGCATCGATCTGCGCATTATCCGTATCCTTGACCCCAACGTATCAAGCGGTGGGTCGCTCGCCCTGGATGTTCGTTCAACCATGTCTGATGGCAAGCCCGGAGTCGAAGGCCAGGTCCAGCTGAAAAATGTAGCCATGACCACCCCCGACGCTCCGATCGGCATTGAAAAACTGAACGGTACCCTGAACATTTCCAATGACCGTGTGCAGCTGTCAGAGATGACCTGTCAAATGGGAGGAGGCAAGGTCACCTTCGGCGGATCGATCACCTATCGTCCAAGCCTGCAGTTTAATCTCGCAGTTCAGTCACAGGACGTTCGGCTGCTGTATCCCGAGGGCTTGCGGAGCCTGCTCGATGCGAACCTTACCTTCAGCGGAACCACTGCGGCCTCAACGTTGAACGGGCGCGTGCTCATTGATGGATTGTCCTTCACCCCCGATTTTGATCTCGCAAGTTTCAGCGATCAATTCAGCACAGGTGGAACAGTTTCGCAGCCCGGGTTCGCTGACACAGTTCATCTTCAGATCGCTGTACAGACGAAAGAGAATCTGCAGGCGACCAGTGCGCAGGTCAGCATCGAAGGACAAGCCGCACTCCAGGTCGGTGGAACCGCGGCCAACCCGGTGATCACTGGCCGCACCACCTTGACTTCAGGCGAACTGTTCTTTCGCAACGTTCGCTACCAATTACAGCGCGGTGTAATTACATTCGACGATCCTAACCAGACGCATCCGGTGTTCAATATCTCCGTCACCACAACGATTGAGCAATACAACCTTACCCTCACCATGCGGGGCCCTCTCGATAAGCTCACGACTTCGTATACCTCTGATCCCCCATTGGCGACTGCGGACGTTATCAACCTGGTGGCGCGTGGAAAGACCACGCAGGAATCGGGGGCAAGCAGCCAGAGCACCGATTCAATGATTGCGTCGCAGGCGGCGAGTCGCCTCAGCGGCGGCGTACAGAAACTCGCGGGAATCTCCAACCTCCAGATTGATCCGACTTTGGGAGGCAACAATCAGAATCCCTCGGCGCGAATTGCCATCCAGCAGCGCGTCACCAAGGATCTGCTGTTCAGCTTTTCTACGGACGTATCACAACCGGGCAGCGAAATTATCCAGGGAGAGTACCAGATCAACAAGCGATGGTCAGTCAGCGTATCGAGGGACGAACTGGGCGGATTCTCCGTCGACGGCCGTTATCATAAGCGATTCTGATAATCGCTCAGGCCGCAGGGCGAAACACACGCCCCTGTTCAGGCCTCTCGGAAAGTGATGGGCCACCCTTTGGCAGCACCGATCCCTTTTGCCTTTCCTTGGCCAGTTCCGCATTGAGTTCTGCCCCCACCAGAAGCGTGAATGACGTCCAGTAGAGCCAGGTCATGAAGGCAATAAATCCCGCCAAGGTCCCGTAGGTCCGACTGAAATTCGCGACATGCGCGAAATAGATCCCGAGGAGGAACGAGAGGCCGTTCCACACAACAACCGAGAAGACCGCCCCCGGCAGTGTAGCGCCAAATCTCTGGCGGACGTTCGGGGCCAGGAAGTAGATGAATTCGACGGCGACTACGGTGAAGCTGATGGCGATCGTCCATCGCAACGTTGGCCAGATTGCGGCAAACACTGTGGACAGTCCGAATTTCATCGCGAGCCAGTCGCCGAAGCTGGGCCCGACAACAATGACGATCAGCGCGACCAGGAAGAGCCCGCCGCCAACGCCCGCCAATCCGACCGAAAGCAACCGCGTCTTCCAATACGGCCGGTTTTCTTCCGCATCGTACGCGATATCGAGCGCCTCGATCAGCGCTGCGAATGCCGAGGAAGCCGTCCAGATGATTCCTAGAGTTCCAAGTGAAAGCCACGTCGCATGTTGCGAAGAGAGCACGTCCCGCAGTACGGCACTCAAAATGTGCATGGCATCCGGGGGCAGTATCCGGCTCATGAAGCCCGGCGCGCTGTTGAACAAGTCGCGAAGCGGTAATATCCCAATTACCGCGGAGAGGAATATCAGTCCGGGAAACACCGAGAGTGCAAAATAGTACGAGAGGGCGGCGGCGACTTGAAGAGTATGGTGCCGGATCAGATCCTGATAGGCTCGACCAAGGGCGTGCCTGATACTGCCCGACTGCATCCCTTAACCATAGTTCCTGCCTTCGGCGCAAAAGAATACGGCAATGACGGTACCGCCGCCACAAACAAACTCCTGATATTCGCTGTCCAGGGAGTTCTCCGGCTCCGTGAATCAGGCTACACTAGTAATTGGATTTTGTATCCAAACCACCCTTTGAAGCATCCCAGCAGGGATGCCGCTTGCAGGGAGAGAAAGAGAGCGGAATGAGCGCTGAGGGGTTTCCACGCGTCGGGATCATCGATTCCCACACTGGAGGTGAGCCAACCCGTCTTGTGGTGAAAGGCGGCCCCGATTTAGGCCAGGGACCTCTCGCGGCTCGGCTCGAACGATTCCGAGCGGATTATGACGATTTCCGCTCAGCGGTCGTGAATGAGCCCCGAGGCTCTGACGTGATTGTCGGCGCATTGCTTTGCGACCCTGTCGACCGTACGTGCGCCGCCGGTGTCATCTTCTTCAATAACGTCGGCTATCTCGGAATGTGTGGCCACGGCACGATCGGGCTGGTGGCCACGCTCGCGTACATGAATCGCATCACGCCCGGTGAGCACAGGATTGAGACCCCGGTGGGAACGGTGTCAGCCCTTCTGCATGCAGACGGTAAGGTCACCGTGAACAACGTCGCCAGCCATCGTATGGCCGCAAATGTCCCGGTCAACGTTCCAGGATACGGTGAGGTTCGCGGCGACGTTGCCTGGGGAGGTAACTGGTTCTTCCTGGTTCGCGATCACAGCATGAGCCTGAGTTTGAAAAACGTCGACGAACTGACCGCGTTCACTTGGGCCATCCGTACAGCGCTGCGGGATAACTCGATCACCGGTGACGCGGGAAAAGAAATTGATCACGTGGAACTGTTCTCGCCCTCGCAGATTCCCGGTATCGACAGCAAGAATTTCGTGCTCTGTCCCGGGAAAGCCTACGATCGCTCTCCCTGTGGCACGGGCACCAGCGCAAAGCTTGCCTGCCTCTTCGCCGACGGAAGGATTAAAGAAGGCCAGGTCTGGAAGCAGGAAAGCATCGTAGGCAGCGTTTTCGAAGGCACTGTGCGGGTAAAAGACGGCAAAGTCTTCCCCAGCATTACCGGATCAGCTTTCGTAAATTCAGAAGCAGACCTGATTCTCAATCCCGGTGATCCGCTCTGCATGGGGATCCGCGGCTGACGCAAGCATGAGCAAGAAAACATACGATGTCGTGATTGTCGGTGCCGGGATCGTCGGCGCGGCCTGCGCGAACCTATTGGCAGAACGCGGACTCCGAGTTGTCGTTGTGGACCGGGACGTCGTCGGAAGCGGGGCCACTGCCGCCGGCATGGGCCACATCGTAGTCATGGACGACTCTGATGCCCAATTTGCCTTGACCCACTACTCCCAACGCCTCTGGCAGGAACTTCGTCCGCAACTGCCCGACGATGTGGAATACGATCAAGCGGGAACCATCTGGGTAGCGGCGGACGAGGAAGAAATGGATGAGGTCCTGCGCAAGCGAGACTATTACCAAAAACGGGGAGTAGCGGTCGAAGTGATCGACGCTCGCCGATTGAGAGAAGCGGAACCGAACTTACGCGCGGGCTTTGCCGGTGGCCTTCTGGTTCCGCGGGATGCGGTTCTGTATCCGCCATGCGCGGCGCGTTTCCTCATCCACCGTGCGCAGCAACGCGGCGCCAAGCTGCGGCTCGGTGTCTCGGTCACGCAAATATCCGAAACCTGTGTGCGGCTCAATGATGACCAGGAAATCCGGGCGGACATCGTGGTCAATGCCGCCGGAGCCCAGGCGGCCGAACTGACCCCAGGTATCGATATCAAGAAGCGCAAAGGCCACCTCGTGATTACAGACCGCTATCCGGGCTTTCTCAGGCATCAACTGGTCGAACTCGGATACCTGAAAAGCGCACACTCGGTTTCCCGGGACTCGGTGGCGTTCAATGTGCAACCTCGCAGGACAGGGCAGATTCTGATCGGATCTTCGCGGCAATACGGCGCTGAACACAAAGAAGTGGATCAGCCCATGCTCGCCTCCATGGTCCGAAGAGCACAGGAATACATGCCGGCTCTGGGAACGATGTCGGCGGTGCGTGTGTGGACCGGATTCCGCGCCGCCACGCCTGACAAACTGCCGCTTATCGGCCCGTGTCCAGGCTATAAATCTGTCTTTCTCGCGACTGGCCACGAAGGCCTCGGCATCACGACATCGTTGGGGACGGCAAGAATTCTGGTCGATCAGGTTACAGGAGCCAATCCAGAGATCGCTGTCGAGCCTTACTTGCCCTCTCGGAGCGCGAAGGAGCACGCCCATGCCTAGCGAATTCACGGTGCGCGTGAATGGCACTTCCGTCGCGGTGCCGATAGGCTCGACCGTTGCGGTCGCGATGGCAATCGCTGGACAGCCTTGTCGGACATCGGTTACCCGCGAACCGAGAGGCCCACTGTGCGGCATGGGTATCTGTTTTGAATGCCGTGCGCTCGTAAACGGGATTCCGCATTCGAGGACGTGCCAGATCCTTTGCGAGCCAAATATGGAAGTAAGAACAGATGAGTAAGTACTCACAAGAACGATTCGATGTCCTGGTCGTGGGCGGAGGCCCAGCCGGTATAGCGGCCGCCGTCCGCGCTGCCGAAACAGGGGCACGCGTCGGAATCGTCGACGAGAACCCGGCTCCAGGCGGACAGATCTGGCGCTCCAGTTCCTCAGAGGGAAAGCATTCGGCCGAGGCGCTGAGATGGCTTGAGCGAATGAAATCTTCCGGCGTTCTGCTGCTCTGCGGCAAGAGAGTCTTTCATCAGCCTGACAGCGGCATTCTTATGGCAGAAGGCATGGATGACGTTTACGAGTTAAGCTACCGCAGCCTGATCTTGGCGACCGGTGCGCGCGAACGTTTTCTGCCATTTCCAGGATGGACTCTGCCGAATGTTATGGGTGCGGGCGGGCTGCAGGCGATGGTGAAGTCTGGGTTGCCGGTTCGAGGCAAGCGCGTCGTGATTGCGGGGACTGGCCCGCTGCTGTTGGCGGTGGCCTCCTATTTACGCAAGCAAGGCGCAGGGATTCCGCTGATTTGCGAGCAGGCATCAGGGAAGAAGTTGGCGCGTTTCGTCGCCTCCTTGATTCGCTATCCGGGTAAGATCGTGCAAAGTTTCGCGCTCCGGAAAGAAATAGGCGGCATTCCGCTCGCCACCAGCAGCTGGCCGCTGGCCGCGCATGGCCACCAAGAGCTCGACGCGGTCACGATATCGCGCGGTGGCAAGTTAGAGACCATTGACTGCGATTACCTCGCGTGCGGCTTTCACCTTGTTCCCAACACAGAACTGCCGGTTCTGTTGGGATGCAGGCTGCGAAACGGCTACGTGCAAGTCAACGACCTCCAGCAGACTACCGTAGAACAAATTTTCTGTGTAGGCGAACCGACAGGAATTGGCGGTGTAGACCTTGCCCTTGTGGAGGGCCAGATCGCCGGCCTGGCGGCAACCGGCAAGATGAATGCGACACGAGAATTCCTTTCCAAGCGCAAGAAGTTTGGCCAATTCGCGCGCCTGCTGGATGAAACTTTCTGTCTGCGCTCGGAACTGAGAAGCCTGCCATCACCTGAGACTCTGATCTGCCGATGCGAAGACGTTGCTTACTCGCGCCTGCGGGAGCACACGTCATGGCGGGCAGCGAAGCTGCACACGCGCTGCGGCATGGGACCATGCCAGGGCAGAATCTGCGGACCGGCGACCCAGTTCCTGTTCAAGTGGACTCCGGATTCGGTTCGTCCACCAGTTTTCCCCGCTCGCGTCGAAGACTTGGCCGCGCAGCCGCAACCGATCTCGCAGGTCACAGGAGGAGAGCCGCAATGAAGTGGAAAGGCATCACGCCAGCAATCACGACCCCGTGGAACGAAAATCTCACGATCGATTATGAATTCCTCGCGGAGCATTCTCGCTGGCTCATGGAGAACGGCTGCACCGGCGTCGTGGCACTGGGATCACTCGGCGAGGGCGCAACCCTCTCCTTCAGCGAAAAGCTGGAAATCCTGCGCACGCTGGGTAAGTCGTTAACTGGTGTTGGAACGCTGGTTGCTTCCATATCGTCGCTCACCACGGTGGAATCGGTATCCGTCGCGAAAGCGGCGGCCGACTTGGGCTGCTCCGGCCTGATGGTCTTGCCTCCCTATGTCTATCTCGGCGACTGGCGCGAAATGAAAGCGCACGTTGCGGCCGTGTTTCGCGCGACCTCGCTGCCGTGCATGCTCTATAACAATCCGATTGCATATGGCACTGACTTTCTCCCCGAGCAGATTCAGGAACTGTCTCAGGAGTTTGAAAATTTCAAGGCTGTGAAAGAGTCCAGCACGGATGCGAGGCGCGTTTCGGCGATTCGCGCGCTTGTGGCCGATCGACTTGAGATTAGTGTTGGCGTGGACGATGCGGTGCTGGAGGCAATCGGCGTTGGAGCGACCGGATGGGTGGCCGGTCTCGCGAACGCGCTGCCGCGCGAGTCCGTAGACTTGTTCAACTGTGGAATTCAGCGACAAGATGAGAAGGCGTTCGAACTGTATCGCTGGTTCCTCCCATTGCTGAGAATGGATACCGTCCCGAAATTCGTTCAGCTCATCAAATTGGTGCAGGCCGAGGTCGGGATGGGAACCGCTCGTGTCAGGCCGCCACGGCTGGAACTGGTCGGACCCGAACTCGAGCAAACGAAGAAAATCACACGCGAGGCGCTGCGAACACGGCCCGAAGCGGTCGGTTCGTACGTCTTGTCGGACAGGAAGTGAACGATGTTAGGTGAAATGACAAAAATCTCAGGGCACTCGCTGATTGGCTTTCGAGAAGGCGCAGGCTCCGGACATCCTCTGTACGCGCATAATCCTACGACGGGACAGCAATTACAACCGCCATTCATCCCGGCAACACGGGAAGAGGTCGACCGTGCGGTGCAGCTCGCGGCCGCTGCATTCAAGACCTACGGCCGCACCACGGGCCGCGAACGCAGCGCGTTCCTGCGCAAGATTGCCGAGAAAATCGAGGCGATCACGCCCGAAATCGTAGAGCGTGCCGCTCAGGAAACTGCTCTGCCCACAGGACGTCTGCAAGCAGAGACAGCCCGCACCTGCCATCAACTTCGCCTGTTCGCGCAGGTCGCGGAAGAAGGTTCGTGGGTGAACGCGCGCATTGATCATGCCGATCCGGAACGCAAGCCACTACCGAAGCCCGACATTCGCTCGCTCATGCGCCCACTCGGGCCTGTGGTCGTGTTTGGCGCCAGTAATTTCCCCTTGGCGTTCTCGGTTGCCGGAGGTGATACAGCATCGGCGCTGGCGGGCGGCAATACGGTCATTGTGAAAGCGCATGCGGCTCATCCCGGCACCAGTGAACTGGTTGGCCGCGCGCTGCAAGAGAGCGCCCGCGAGTGTGGTCTGCCCGAAGGCGTCTTCTCTCTCCTGTTCGGCCACGGTTCTGAGATTGGGACTGCGCTGATGAAGCACTCTCTTGTTAGGGCGGGAGGCTTCACCGGATCGCGCACGGCCGGTCGCATTCTTATGGACGTGGCGGCCTCGCGCCCCGAGCCGATCCCGTTTTACGCGGAGATGAGCAGCACCAATCCCGTCTTCATCCTGCCGGGTGCTTTGCGCGAGCGCGCGCAGAACATCGCGGCAGGACTGCATACATCGTTCACGCTTGGCGCAGGACAGTTCTGCACCAAGCCGGGCATGGTTTTTCTAGGCCAGGGGTCTGATGCGGACAAGTTCGCGCATAAGCTGAGCGAACTCGTCGCCGGCTCTTCGCACTTCCATCTTTTGACTGAGGCCATTCATTCCTCCTACGGTTCCGCGATCGCGAAGCGCAAGGCAGATCCCGCGGTGACTGTGCTCGCTGAAAAAGAATCGACGGGAGCAGAAGGCTTTTGTGCGTACTCCGCCGTGTTCGAAACCAATGCCGACAAGTTTCTGGAGTGTGATCTGGAAGCAGAGATTTTCGGCCCGACCACGCTGCTGGTGCGACATTCGGACCGCGAACAGATTCTTGAGATCGCCCGTACTCTCGAAGGGCACTTGACCGCGACCATCCACGGCACGGAACAAGACCTGCATGAGAATGCCGACCTCATCGCGATCCTTGAAACCAAGGTTGGTCGCCTGATCTTTAACGGATTTCCAACGGGCGTGGAAGTCACGCATGCGATGGTCCATGGTGGCCCGTATCCGTCGACTTCGGATGGGCGCTCCACTTCTGTGGGAACGCAAGCGATCTTCCGCTTCACGCGGCTGGTCTGCTATCAGGGCTTTCCCGATAGCACGCTGCCGGATGAACTCAAGGAAGCCAATCCGCTTGGCATTTGGCGCATGGTAGACGGCAGCATGCGCAAGTAATCAAGCCGCGTGCTGAAGATTTGCGTCCCGGCTTGTGCTATCATGCCGCCGTCATGCGCCAGCGCTTCGTTCGTGCTCGTTCTGTGTTTGCTGGTCAGCGCGCCATTCACTTTTGCTCAGCGCGATGAAACCGGCCAGCCCGCGCCTCGCTTCCGCGCGAGGACCACGACCGGCGAACAGTTGCCCAGCGGGGATGTCTGCTCGATCGGGATCCGCAGAGCTGGCGTGGCGAAATTTTCCCACCGAATGGAAGCGCCAAGTCAATGAAAATATGGCTGGGGTAGGTTTTACATAGGTTCCTGCCGGAACACTTCAAGCACAGTATTGTACATACAAATACATATTACTTTATTGAATATAAAAGAGATAGTTCCTCCTGGATGGATGACTGGTGAGTTGACTCTGGATGGAGGATGGTGGCAAATTGGCCAATACTCGCAGATCAAGGGATCCTTCGGGCCGCAAAGGTCGCGGCCCTCGGGATGACAAGCTTAACGGAAGCCGTCGCTTACTACTCTTCATCTTCGATGTGGAGCAGTCGAACCTTCGCGTATTCGAGAGTTCGAGCCTTCCATTACGAGAAAACCATCATTCGTACGCCAGCGCGTCGATCGGATCTTTTTGTGCCGCTTTGACGGCGGGGTACAGTGCGCCAATGATCGATCCGAGAATGGCAATGAGGGTAGCCCTCAGAATCCAACCGCCCGTGACCACTACCCGCAGCGTCGAACGGCGATCGATTCCAGCGCGGGCTGCCAGGCTGAAAACGACGCCGACGACGATGCCGCCAATTGCCAACAGCACTGTCTCGCGGAGAATCACGTTGATGATGTAGAGCTTAGAAGCGCCCAGCGACTTCAGGATGCCGATCTCCCGCGTACGCTCCATCACGGCGGTGTACATGGACTGAAAGATCACCAGAAATCCAATAATCATCGAGATCGCAATCACGAAATCAATGAACTGGGATACACCGGGATAGCGGCTGGTGGTCATCATCGACAGGTAATAGGCCATCGAGGTCGCGACGTAGCTCTGCATCCCGGGGACAGCTTTAATCTCGTTGACAACATCTTCGGCGTTATTCGGATTATCCAGCTTCAAATAAAAGATGCTTGCCTTGTCCTGAGCCCCGATTAAGTCCTGCATCACCCTGAGTTGCAGGAACTTACGCGCCCCTTTCCCGGGTTCGACGATTCCGGCGACGCGAAATGGGTGGTTCAGGATTTCAATTTTGTCGTTTAGCTTGACGTGCTTCGCGCGGGCAAAGAGGTCATCGACGAGACAGTCGTCCGGGAATTGAAAGGGACCACCAGACAGATATTGAAACGGCCCGGAAAGCTTTTCGTAAGTTTGGAGCTCGATGCCGGCAATCACCTCGATGGCTCCTTGCGTGGAAACGGTTGTAACTACCGGGGCGACTGTCTCGACGTGCGGCAACTTCGCAAGGACGTTGCCGACCTTGATCGACATCGGGGCGCCAGTCAGCCCGACGATGAAAGACGAGCCTGGCGGCATGACGATGACGTCGGCGCCGATACCGGCCTGCCGCTGGCGTGAGTCCCGCAATAGGCCCAAGGCCAATCCCACGATTAGAAGGATGAGAGTGACTTCCAGCGCAATCGCGATAATGCTGATCAACGACCGAATCGGCCGGTGGATTAGATTCGCGAACACCATCTTGTTAATCATAAGAAGCCGTCTTTAGAACGAACGTAAGGCTCAGGGCTGGACATCTCCTATAAATTCGTGTAATCCAAGGCCATTTCCTACAAGTGTCATTCCGAACGAAACCAGGATCCCTACCCGCGGCAGTTGCTTCATGGTAGGAATGCTTCGACCCCGCCGGAGTTCCGCTTTGCTGCTCCGGCTCCGCTCTGCATGACAGTCAGATTGTGCTGCCTTGTATGCCGGACACAAAGCCCCGACAGAGACTCCCAATATATAAACACTGATTGCTAAATGCTTACTGATTTTCCAGCGGAACCACCAGAGTCGACTGCGGACGGTCCAGGTGGACTACCTGGGCTCCGGCCGGCTGTTCCAGCACGAACTGATCGTCGCGGAGCGGAGTATTGATATCGAGCTTCAGAATATTCAGGGTGATGGCGTACTCTTCCTGCGGCCGGTAAATCTCGATGCGCGAAGGGAAGCTGAAGCCGGAGTAATCTTTGTAATCGGCGTAGCGGGCGTCGGTCGCTACTTTGCCGTCATCGGTGTAGATGAATTGGCGGTGGGGCTTCAGGTCCACGCGGCCAATAATGATCTTCCGCGATAGAACGTAGTTGCTCTCGCCTTGCTGCTTAATCACCGTCAATTCGTAATCTTCCTGCAGGATCCGATGTCCCTTCGTGTCGTGCAGGGTTTCGTATCCGTTTTCGAGCACCGCAATCTCGGAGGGGGCAGGCTGAATATGTCGGATCAGGAGCGCCTCATAGATATTTTGCGGACGGATGTTTTCCATCGGCTGGTCTGCGTTCTGCGTTTTCACCTGGTTTTGGCCGACCACAAATTTGTTCTTGGGCGGGATCCATAGCTTGAATTCCCGCCCGTCGCTGACCATGTCAAACGCCGTCGTACGCACAAACGGCATCAACCCGATCATGTGGAGTTCATCCGGCTTCTTGGCGAGAACGTAGCCGCGAATTTCCTTGTAATCGGTGACGTGCCCCTTCTTGATCCCCCCCGCCGAACTGTCGATGTCGACGGTCGCCTTCAGGGTTTGAATGGCTTCGGCCTGCTGGTTGATGGTGTCGATAAGACCCTGCTGGGTTGATTCCTTCAGGGGTTCCTTCGAATACTGGTCTTCCACCGGACGAGTCCGGAACAGACACCCCATACTCGGCAACAGGACCGAAATCAGAATGAATGTCAAAAAAGGCGAACGTCTCATGAATAAGAAGATGCTTCTAAGTCATTTGAGTATACCGGATTTAAAAAGGTTCAAAACCCTGTCAGGATGAACAGTATAGGGGGATTCCACCCGCCAAAGTGGCCGCCGCGTTGGGAGGGTTCCGCCCT
>Ga0126373_10000325_pt1 | contig 31385 bp, 32 predicted proteins | sample PanSoiMetPlot_11_FD_92545 | JGI IMG/M metagenome (GOLD analysis project Ga0126373, IMG submission 92545) | Tropical forest soil microbial communities from Panama - MetaG Plot_11 | ecosystem: Environmental > Terrestrial > Soil > Tropical forest > Bulk soil | place: Panama | collected 2016-02-17 | reverse complement strand
GCCTTGGTCTTCAGGCGCGATTGTTCGTACATCTCGATCCACTTCTCGCTCGAAATCGCCGAGATCAGCTTGCCAATCGCTTCGAGCGGCAAATCGTCCGGCGACTCGAAATGAACGCAACACTTGCCCATGTCAAGCTTCTTCCCAGCCGCCTGGAACGCCGCCTTCAACTGTTCGAGCTGAATCGCGCTCCAGAACGCGCCCATCAGGTAAAGCGAGCAGTAGTTCTTCTGCGACGAGAGCGCGACGTAGCAGATCGGCTGTTTGTTGTAAGTGTCCGGATATCGAGACAGTGGGATCGTCCAGCCGATGGTGCCCCAGACGAAGCACTCATCGTACCCGCGCGGAATGTGCTTGTTCACGAGCGCGCGCACCGTCGCGATCGTCTTCGCGCGATCGTCGGGGAGTGAGGCGATGTATTGCGCTGGCGTCTTGACATTCGATGGCGGTTTCATGGATTCGTCGTCTTCCCGAACGAAGAGTATCACCGCTGCTTCAATGAGCCATTGCCATCGCTTCATGGTCGACTGAGCCATCGGACCATTGCCGAACCGGAATCAGATATACCGTCATATGATCTTCGGGGTCTTCGAATCCGAGCACCGGCGATTCGTGAAGATTCGCTCCCCAGGCCGTTGGCGGCGTGCGCGGAACAAAGAACATCAGATGGGGATGCCAGTGCTTATTCACGTCGTCGGTATATTGCTGCTTCGACAGCATGTAGCACATTGCGCTGGGATCGGCCTCCGGCAGTTGCCGATTCTGCCATGCCGCTTCGAGCGCGCGGGCAATTTCGACCTTCGATTTGCCGTCGAGCGCGAGCTTCGTCTTCATCATGACGATGGCGACGAAAGTCCGTACTCCGGCTGCGTTGAAGCACGCCGGTGAGCGCAGTTTCGAGTTCCAAAATTCGGGCGCGTCGGTTGTAGCTGCCCACGATCGCTGCACCAGGCACGTGAAGCCGTTCTTGCTCTCAGCAGACACCTCGTAGCCCTTTCGGCCCAGCACGAGGACACCGGCATCCCGCGCGATTGAATCTGGCGCGGCGCTCCTCGCTAAAGCAATTTCCGCGTCGCGATCCGGCATCAAGTACTCGTCAAGCGGAGCCATATTGGGAAAGCTGGGCTTCTGAGGCTGCGCCAGTCCCAGACTGAGCGCGGAAAGGAGTATTACTGAAATCCTCTTCGTCAAGTGAGTCACCTCTATCGCAATGACGAATGGCGCTTCGCAATTTCTACACCGCCGGCGAAAGAATCTTCGCGCGCTCGCCGTGCAAAAACTCGCGAACCGCCGCGTCACGGGATAGTCCGATAGCCATATCGTAGGCTTCGAGCGCTTCGATACGCTTTCCCGAGGCTTCCAGGAGATGCGCTCGTACTGCCCAAAACGGCTGGTAGACAGTAAACAGCGACCGCTCGGAAGTCTTCTCAATCTCGTCGAGGACCGCAAGGCCTGCTTGCGGACCGTTGCACTTCGCGATCGCGGCCGCGTAACCAGTGCGCGCGCCGAGTCCGCGTGACAAACGGGCAAGCTGCTCATAGAAGCACGCGATGCCGTGCCAATCCGTCGCGCGGCCGCGTATTCGCTCGGCGTGCACGGATTGAATGGCGGCTTCCCACTGAAATCGTCCGGGCCGGCGAAACTGCGCGGCTTTCACTAAAAGCTGTTCCGCTTCGTCGATCAAAGCCGCCGACCATCGCGTGGGATCCTGCCGGGCGAGCGGGATGTATTCTCCGTTCGCGCCTCGCCGGGCCGCGCGACGCGCTTCGCAATGCAGCATTAACGCGAGCAGGCCATACACCTCGGCTTCGTGCGGTAACAGTTGTAAAACCATTCGTGCGAGCCAGACGGCTTCCTCCGCCAAATCGCGGCCTGACTCGTCCGCACCCGCCTCGTCCCAAGCGATGCCGAAGGCAGCGTAGATGGCTTCGAGTACCGCTTGCAACCTCTGCGGCAAATGCCGCCGCTCCGGGATTTCGAACCGCAAGCCGCCACTCCGGATTTTGGTCTTCGCGCGTACCAGTCGCTGACCCATCGTTTTGGGCGAGATTAGAAACGCGCTGGCAATACGGGCCGCGTCGAGCCCCAGAACAGTTTGCAGCATCAGCGGCGTATGTATCGCGGAATCGATGGCCGGGTGCGCGCAGATGAAGAGCAATTTGAGGCGCTCGTCCGGAAAGCCGGGCTCCCTGTCCGGGCGCCTCAGTAGTGAGGCGGACTCAGCGGTGGCGAGCGCCACTCGCTGCCGGCGCATCATGTCAATCAGGGCGTGACGCGCGGTGCTCAGCAGCCACGCTTCCGGGCTTCCTGGCACGCCGTCACGCGGCCAGGACGCCAAGGCTCGAATCATGGCCTCGCTAAGGGCGTCTTCGGCGCTCGCAACGTCGCCGGTGCGAACGGAAAGGTAAGCCACCAACCGGCCATACGATTCGCGCGCCACTCGCTCAATCGCTCTGTCGGGCGAAGCGGCGGCGTCAATGCTCATTCGGTGATCTTGCGATGAGTGGCCGGAGCGAGCGGCCGTATTTCGAGCGCTCCCATGGATGTTACGGGACAGCGAGCGCCCCATTCCAGCGCTTCGTCGAGTGAGGGCACCTCGATCACCAGGATTCCCGCCAGTTGCTCTTTCGTGTCGGCGAAAGGGCCGTCCTGAATCTGCATCTTACCGTCCACTACTCGCAAAACGGTCGCGGTTTCGGGCACTTCGAGTGGATTGCCGCCGACGTAGACGCCGGCGGCGACCACAGCCTTATAGTATGACCGCCACGCGGCGACGTATGGATCGGATTGGTCTCGTGGCCGGGTCTCCCACGCTTCCGGTGATTCGTGGATCAGAAAGGCGAATTGCATAAGTCTCCCTAATGATGACGCGTTTGACACCCCACTTTTCGACAGCGGACTCGCACAAAACGAAAATTCTTTTTACAAGGAGGCCTGGTTAGGGGCGGACAAGGGTTCCATCGAGCATGCGGTCGTTTCCGCGGGTCTCGAAATCGTGCTGATAAGGGTAACGGGCGGCGGCAGATTCGTCGATGTCAATTCCAAGGCCGGGCTTGTCATTGGAATACATGTAGCCTTTTTTGATAATCGGGCAGCCGGGCAAAACTTCCTGCGTCTTTTCCGGGAACAGCGTCTCCTCCTGGATGCCAAAATTCGGCGTCACCAGATCGAGGTGCAGGTTGTAACAATGGCCCACCGGATCGACGTTGTTGGGTCCGTGCCATGCAGTGCGTACATTGAAGAACTCGCAGATATGCGCGATCTTGCGGCCCATGTTGAGTCCCCCTACGGCCGATATATGGCAGCGGATGAAATCGATCCAGCGGTTGGATACCAAGGGCAGCCATTCGTTACGGTTGACGAACAACTCGCCCATGGCGAGCGGCGCCGCTGTTTCCTGGCGGAAGATCTGGAACCAACCCACGTCTTCCGGAGCCAGGCAATCCTCCATGAAGAACGGGCGATAGGGCTCGACCGCTTTGCACAACTCGATGGCCTGGTTGGGCGCGGGCCGTTCGTGCACGTCGTGAACGAGTCCCACATCGAATCCGACCTTCGAGCGTATATGGTCGAACATCTTTATGGTCGCGTTGATATATCGCCCAGCGTCGAACACGGGTGACGTCCCTACAGTTCCCTCAGGGCGCAGAGCCTGGGTTGCATCCGAGGTCTTCGCGCTGAGGCCGTAGCCCGAAAAGCCCGGAACACCAGTCTGGATGCGCACGACCTGATAGCCGTTTTCCATGTATTTGCGGACCTGATCTTCGAGATCATTCAGATCCATCGCCGCCGCATGGCCGTAGAGCGGGACAGCCGCACGGACCTTCCCGCCGAGTAATTGGTATACCGGAACTCCCAGACGTTTACCCAGGATGTCCCAAAGCGCTCCGTCAATACCGCTCAGCGCATTGTTGCTTTCCGGGCCGGAGCGGAAATACTGCTGCACATAGGCCGACTGCCAGATATCTTCAATTTCGTCGACCTTTTTTCCGATCACGAAGGGCTTGAGCCTCTTTTCGATATAGGCCTGAGCTGCCTGGGGGACTTCCTGGTGAGTCGCGGAACCGAGCCCGTAGAGTCCGGGCTCGCTGGTCATGACCTTGACAATGGTCCAGTTGGAGCCGGATGGCGCAGTGGCAATTACTTTGACGTCGGTGATGGTGAGCGGAGGCATGCCTCGCCGGGCCGCGCTCTGGGCGGCCTGCAATGGTCCGGGTGCGGCGAGCGCACCGGCAATGCTCGAAACGGCGGCAGCAGGCACCGCCTTCAGAAGGTCACGGCGCTTCATTGTAATTCCTCCCGATATTGAATTCCCATATATTCGCGACTCTCCGGGTGATGGCCCCCGGACTCGCACGCAGCCGAGAGTCTATCGCAAGCGCAGTCCCGTATGCGCTCGAAACGAGATACAATTTCTCCGGTTTGCCAGGCTCTGACGGTGAGCGGGTGGAATTCAGAATCAAGAGGTTGTCATGAAAATCGCTGAAAAAAGAATTGCGTTGCCGGTTGCCTCGCTGTGTCTGGCGCTGGCGGTACTGAGTTCGGCGGCGGATGCGCCGAAAGCGAAACGGGTCAACCGGGCGATCGAGCTTCTGGCGGATGGCCAGCCGATCTACTATACCGGCTCGCATTCGGGTACGACCGGCACGTTCGAACAGGGCGTGAAGGACGCGCAAACCTTTGCCGACTACATCAGCTACGACATGGAACACGCGCCTTTCGACGTGAAGGGACTTTCCGAATACATGAAAGGACTGGTGAAAGGCGGCCCCACGAAAAGCGGCCATCGCACCCCGGCGGTCATTGTGAATGTGCCCGTGAACGGTCTCGACGAAGCGACCGTTCGCGCCAATGCCTGGATGTTCAATCAGGTACTGGCCACGGGCGTGCACGGCGTGCTCCTGACGCATGCTGACGATCCGGGCGCCGTGCGCGCGTTCGTGGAAGCGATCCGCTTTCCCATTCACAAACAGGGCGTGGGCGAGAACGGGTTGAAGGAAGGCCGCAGAGGGGTGCATGGAAACCCGACGGCGGCGGAGATCTGGGGGGTGTCGCAGGATGAGTACGTCCGGAAGGCCGATCCCTGGCCGCTGAATCCCGAAGGCGAACTTCTGCTTGGCCTTAAGCTCGAAGACAAATACGCGCTGGCGAATGCGGATGCCAATCTCAAGATTCCCGGTATCGCCTTCGCGGAATGGGGGCCGGGCGATATGGCGATGTCGCTGGGCGTTGTGGGAAGCGGCGGAAGCGCGGTGAACGACCCGCGGATGAAGGATGCGCGCGCCACCGTTCTGGCGGCCTGCAAAGCGAACCACAAGTTCTTCCTCAACACGATGACGCCGACGGATGTGATCGACATGATCAAGGAAGGCGTCATGATCGGACCGGCCAGTCCGCAGGCGGCGGAGATCGGCCGAAAGTACACGAAGCGGCAGCTGCCCTGGTAGAAGGACCGACCGCGATGAAACCGCTTTTGATCGGGCTTGGGCTTCTGTGTCTCGGAATCGCGTTCGCCCAGAAGCCCAACACTTTGAGCCCGGCGGAAGAAAAGCAAGGCTGGAAGCTCCTGTTCAATGGCAAGGACCTGACAGGCTGGCAGGCTCTTCCAACATCTTCGCCATCCGCAAACGGCGACTGGAGGGTGGAGGACGGCGCGATCGTATGCCCCGGGACCAGCGCCGGGTGGCTGGCGACGGCGGACAGCTACTCGGATTTTCATCTGAAGCTGCAGTTTCGCGGCGCTGAAAGGGTCAACAGCGGAGTTTTTCTGCGCTCGCAGAAAGAAGGCCAGCCGCACGTCACCGGCTTCGAGTTACAAATCTGGGACTACCAGCCCGCGGGCTACAACACCGGCAGTCTGGTGGGAGCGGTGAAGGCGGCGCCCACGAAGATCCGCGCGGACGATTGGAATGATTACGACATCACCGCCGATGGCGACCATTATGTGATCGTCCTCAACGGAATCAACCTGCTCGATACGCATAACTCACAGCACGCCGCCGGTTTGCTCGGCTTTCAGTGCCAGCCGAACAACAAGATCGAATTCCGCGACGTGCGGGTCATGCCGCGTCATCACTGAAGATGGCGGTCCGAGGCGGAGTTCGCGCGAGTCCGCGCGATGCGGTTGATCCGCTGAATGGTCAACCATTCGTGGGGCCGCGAGCAACGCGTTATAGTCCTTGAGTGATGAGATCCTCCGCCAGCCTTCTCGTTGTTGCCTTCATTCTTTCCTCCGCGCTCTCTGCTCAGTCGCCAAATGCCGATATCGTCGGGCGCTGGACGGGAATCGCAGACACCACCGACGAAGCGGGCACGAAGCGACAGGAGAAGCAATCGGTCGAAATTCGTCTGGAGGATGGCAAGCTTACCGGCAACCGTCTGGATAAGGACGGCAAGCCCGGACTTAAACTCGATGTCCAGCAGGCGGGCACGAAGGTGAATCTATATGTCTATCTCGATTTCGAAGGCGGCGAGCCACTCCGCTGGAAGCTTGAGCTGAAAGATGGCGCTTTAGTCGGCACATTCTCGGCTCAGCACCACAATCCCGCCAAGTGGATCTATGACCGCGTCGGAGCGATTACTCTGACGCGCGCGAAATAAGGATAGAACAAGCGGTTCTTTATATCTCTCAATCCGGTATGGTCAAAATATCGCGACGGAAGATATACTGTTTCCGCGTAAAGGAACGCTGGCCATGCACTGCACACGACGTGACTTCGGAAAGGTGGCCCTGGCCGCGCTTCCGACCTCGGCACTGATTGCGAAGCCGAATTCTCTCTGGGGCGGCGTACAGGTCGGACTCAACGTACCGTACAGCTTTCGCGGGATGTCCGGCTCCGCAGACAAGATCATCGAATATATGACGCAGCTCAACCTGAGCGCCTGTGAACTGCGGCTGCAGCCGGTCGAGGCGTATCTGGGCGCTCCGGGCGTCTATGCTTCGGCTAATGATGCGCCTGGCGGCCGTGCTCGCGGCGCAGGCGGTGGCGCCGGACGTGGACGCGCGGCGCTGACGCCCGAGCAGCAGACGGCAGCAGACGCCGCCGCGAAGAAGCTCTCCGATTGGCGGCTCGCGCTCTCGCTGGATAGGATCCGGGCGTTCCGACAGAAATACGAAGATGCCGGCATTCAGATCCAGATACTCAAGATCGACAACTTTAATTCGTTCAGTGACGACGTGACCGATTACTTCTTCGCGGTGGCGAAGAATCTCGGTTGCTATGCGCTTTCGACCGAAGGCCGATTGGCCGATGTGGAGCGCCTTGGGCGATTCGCGGCGAAGCACAAGATGATGATCGGCTATCACGGGCACACGGCCGGTCCGGGCGGCGAAGCGTTCGGCGCACCGGAGAACTGGGAAAGGGCGATGGAGGTTTCGCCTTATAACGGCATCAATCTCGATCTTGGCCATTTCCTGGTCGGAAACAAAACGTCGCCCATCCCGTTCCTGACGAAGTATCACGATAAGGTTACGCACATTCACGTCAAAGACCGGAAATACGACGGCGCCACCGTACCGTTTGGCCAGGGCGACGTTCCAATCGTCGAAGCGCTCCGGCTCATTAAGCAGAATCGCTGGAAGATACAGGCCACGATCGAATTCGAATACCCGACGCCGCCAGGATCGGACGTGCTGACGGAAATTGGTAAGTCCGCCGAGTATTGCCGAAAGGCGCTCGAAGGCTAATCCTAATCATTCAACAGAGGGGACGATCCACCATCGGACGCAAGATTCGACCCGTCGGAACTACAGTTTCATCACCAACTATTTTCCGAGCAGCCTGAGGAACAGCTTTTCGACTCTATCGCGGTCGGCGTCGAGCGCGACATCTACCGGTGTACCGTGCGGATCTTCGACTGTGCGCCCTTGGGAAGCGCCCTTAGTAATCACGCGAATTTTCAGCCGCTCCGTCCTGACGACGTCAGGTTCCAGCAGCGCGGCGGCGGTGAGGGTATCCCAGAAGAAATACTGATCATTGCCTACCTGTGCCACCTGCGGGCGCCACGCCTGCACGGCGAGCTGGGAAGCAATCGCCTTTTGTTTCCCGAGCCGGTCCAGGAAGGCTTGCGTCAACGGGGTTCGATTTGTGGCATCGAGAGCCACCAGCGTGATGGGAATTCCGGAGAGAATCACGTCGGCCGCGGCCTGCGGCTGATTGAAGAAATTCCATTCCGCCGAGCCGTCGTGGCCCTTCTGCTCCACGTTGCCGCGGGTCCGGACGGCTCCCCCCATCACGTAGATACGGCCGATGTGCTTCTTGATCGAAGGGTCGAGGCGAAGGGCGTCGGCGATATTGGTAAGCGGGCCGGTCTCAAGCATCGTGTAGACCTGGTCGCCCGATAAGGCCTTCACAAGGTAATGCGGCGCATCGGCTGCAACCACGGGGTTCAAGGCCAGCGAGGTGGAGGCTGCGGCCAGCGCCGGGATGCGGAGGATGTTGCGGGCATCGGCGCGCCATTTCGCCGGGAACGGGTTTGCGCCCTCGGAATGGCCTTGTGTGATGGGAATGTCGCGAGATCCTAAGCGGTGCAGGAAGAGTTGCGTCGCTCGCGTAGCGGGCTCCAGGTAGCTATTCCCCGGGCAGATGGCTATTGCCCGAATGCGAATAGTGGGGGACCTTGCTAACAACGAGATCGCGATTAAATCGTCGGCGTCGCCATCGTGGTCGATAATCACATCCGCGGCGGCCGCACCAGGAAGCCGGATAAACCCGGCAATAAGGACCACAAGGCAGAGCCGTCTCATACGCGCAGTATAGAAGTATAGAGGATGTTGAGATGCAAGATTCCACACGTTTCAACGATCAAGATCGCGAAGATGCCACGCGGCTTGAGCCATCTCCACCGGTCACTGTTGATTGCGCAGGTGGCCGCCTGTTGAGATCTGTGTATCTATGATTTGGTCGGTCGGGGCGGGCCAATTTGAGCGCCCGCCCCGCCCCTACCATGCGCCTCCTGGTCCGCGGACTCCCATTCGCGGGTTTCAACGCCGGGCACGTTCCATCTTCGAGAGTTCACACTTGCGATGACGAGCACAGCTACGGTGCTGCGGTTTGCGCGTTACTCGTAGACTTGCCCGTTAGGACGATTCGCCGATAATTTACTAATAACGCCTTTGGGGCCTACTTCCGAATAGCCGACTGCAATTACCAATATCGAAAATCTCAAAACGACGATGACAGCACCGGCCCCCCCCGATCACGTCCTCGCCTTCTGAGAGCCTATAGCCGCCGGTGTCGAAGAAGCCCGTTAAATGCGAGAGCTGAGGCGCCTACTCCGATTGCAAATTCTCTCTCAGGCTCTCAAGAGCCTCCCAGCACGGAATCGGCATTTTTATCACCTGCTTCGCATTGCCACCGCGTCTCACCCAGGAGCTGGTGAGAACGCGATTCTTCGAACGATCGATTTTGTAGTCCGCAGTGTAGATTTCACCGGGTATCGCGACCAGAAGAGTGCCGTCTACGCAGGGGGACAAAGAGATCACCTCGGGCGGGGTCACGAACTCCTTAGTATCAAAATCATGCAAGATCCATGAAGGCCGCGATATCTTACCTTGCCGGCACTTGATCATCGAGGCGTGCGTGGCACACGCGATGCCGTTCTTTCCGAAGACCCATACATAATATGGATCGATCTCGATTCCGTTGTAGCTCGTCCATTTTTCAGGACCGTTCACCTTTGGCCAGGAGTTCCATGCCACAACGTACAACTGGTTGGCATCGCGAATTCCTCCATACATTACCGGCGATTTCTGGCTTAAAAGTATCGGTCCCGGCGGATTTGCCGCTGAATCTTTCATCGCGTCGGCGTCAGGATCGTCGGGCAATGTAGTGGGAGGTAAATACAGCGAACGAATGTCTTTCACGCCCGCGAGAGGAGGCTCCCAGTTTACTCTCGTGCTTTCTAGATTCTTATCGATCGTATATTGATTTATGTAATCCCACTTACCGTCTTTACGCCGGATTGCAATCACTGCCAGGGACACTGGGTCCTTGCTCTCGTCGTAACCGATGCTCCCCTTGTTGTACACGCCCGCGGAAACATCGACAAACTCTTCGTTCGCGCTCGCGCGAGGCCGGGCTACTAAAGTACCGGCCGAAAGCTCACCCGTAACAGAATCGAGCGTATGGCGCCATATTTCATAGCCGTTCGTGTAATCGTTACTCGTTAGGAGTTCGTATTTAGGAACAAATGAATCTTTTTGCGCCTTGGAAGTGTAGATTGAAATGCTTCTCAACCACGCTGTATTTTTCTTGTAATCCCATGGAAGATGCACCGCGCTTCCGGTCCCCCTCGCGACGTAGAGCACGTAGCTACCTTGCCAGGATCCAAGGTGGGCGTATATCCCTCGCTCTTTTGCTGCTGGCGTGATCGCCCGCACGATCTTCAGCATCTCCTTGTTATCGGATTCCCATGATTCGCGAAGTTGGCGCGCTAACGCTTTCAGGTTTATCAATGCGGTATGACATGCCTCCCTCGTTTCCTTGGCAAGGCGGCCTTGCTCATCCGTCTCGTGAGCCAGCATTAATGCTGCCTGAGTCTCCGCTAACCGCCTGTCGAGCGTTTTCGGGTCGGCTAGACAGTTGAGCATCATATTCGCTGACAGCAGATCCGTATATGCTCGACACCAGACGCCTAGAACCTCCGGCCATCCGTCTTTCCCCTGATTTTCTTCCCTTTCGAGATACCCAGCCACTTGCCAGTTTGCGAACACCGGAACGTTGAGCTTTGCCTGCCCCGCCACCAGTCCGAGTTGTAAACCTGTCATTTCCACCCGGAAATCGGTGGCCTGCGCATTCGTCTCAAGAGGCATCTCCAGAATTTCGGCAATGCTTCTTTTGACTGTCGTGCGGCGTGACTGCTTAAGCGTACTGGCTGCCGCGGGCGCACCAGCGTAAGCCGTCGCCAATGTCAGGCTGGTATCACTGACAATTTCCTCGATCTTGTAGACCTTAATCGAGGTATCGGAATCGAACATCAGCCATTCACCAACTCCGGCGCTTCTGGTGAAGGCGGTGCCGGTTCCGGTGATGTTCTTCGAGCCTGGCGTCAGCGATACGGTACCGGCGAGCGATAGAGGTTGCGTCATTCTATGATCGCCCCTGCATATTTTTGTTAACGAATTGGCATAGCTACTAACGCTATGACCAAATGCTGTTATGTCTTGAATCTGCTTTTCGCTCTGCAGGTGATCCAGCATTTTTTTGATCTCGTCCTTCAGGGACGGTTGCTTCGGCATAAAGAGGCTGAGGATCTGTCCGACAACGGAGAAGATCGCGCCAGCGATTGCGCCATACGGGCCGGCAGCGGAGAGCACGCTCGTAAACACCGGGATCAAACTTGTGCACATATCGAGGAGCGCCGCGGAGCCGCTTATGAAGTCGCCGTTTTCGAAGGCCGCGGCCGCAGCAAGCGCACCCTTAAGGAGCTCAGGCACGCAATTGGCTATCGATTCAGCAACCTCCTTGTGATACTTCGAAGTCTTTCCCTTTGCCGCCGCAGCCTTATATTCGCTTCTGATCCCGTTTATCGAATTTTCAAACTCACGTCGTTGAACCGGATCATCAATGTCCGCGAGTCTGATCTGCAAAAGTATGTCGAGGTTCGCATTAAGTTGCTCTTCTTCAAGTGTCGCCATGATTAATCTCTTGATATTCTCCACTATTCGGTCATTCAACGATCGTCATTGCATGCTCGAAGGAGGCCAAGCCCGCCGGTTGCAAGAACGTCATGTCGGCGCCGGAGGCCCGGAAAACTCTGTCCGGACCTTGTGCTCATCATGCAGCGGCCGGATCTGTTTCGGCGGGCGCACAATGCGCTTCTGAATGAAATCACCTGCGAAATTCCGGTTGAGACGGTGAAGTCGATCGATGAACTCGCGTGCAAGCTGGATAAGGCGACGATTGCCGATCCGCGAGCTCTGGCGACGCGGATCAAGGACCGCATTCGCAACAACATCGGCGACCAGATAAACTGACCTCCGGCATCTCCCTCGACCACCCTCCTGCGGATGGGGCGGGGATGAATGGCGGCCTGAGGTCTACGTACGCAACGCGGTTAGGCGCGGGAGGAGTGGCGGATGAGTTTGTGACGCAGCTTCTGAGGCAAGGTGACGCGAAGGTCTTCAAGAAATACTCTCAAATGAAATTGCAGATGAAACGGGAGGCTCTGGGCAAGTTACACCGGACCGCAAACGAACGCGGGAAGGATTCTGGCACAGTCCGCCCAAACCAGCAGGGTTTTGGCACAGTTCTGACACAGTGACGGCTGAAACGTGGTGAATACGATGGGAGGGAAACCATCGAGTCTTTGGAATCAACAAAGTTTTGGTCGGGGCGGGGCGATTTGAACGCCCGACCCCCTGCGCCCAAGGCAGGTGCGCTACCAGGCTGCGCTACGCCCCGACATCTGTTGATTTCTTCATTCTAAATCACTCGTGTCCAAATTAGCGGCGGGTAGAGCGGTGAAGTCTCTGGTAGGTTGAGTTCAGTTCCGGCAAGAACGAACTTCACAAACCTGGAGACTTCACCCTGTCACGAGTATGCAGCATTTTCAGTCAGGTTTTACAGTTGATTCCGCGCGATTGCTTCGAAGAAGCGGTCCGGAAGCACAAAGCGGAGCGGCACGCGCGCGGGTTCAGCAGTTGGGGCCAGTTGGTGGCGATGCTGTTCTGTCAGTTGGCGCAGGCCAAGTCGTTGCGTGAGATCACCGAGGGACTGCGTGCGAGCGAAGGCAAGCTGAAGCATCTCGGTTTGCCGGAAGCGCCGGCGCGATCCACCCTCGCGTATGCCAACAGCCACCGGCCGTGGGAGTTGTATGAGACGGTGTTCTATCAGTTGCTGGCGGATTGCCGGAAACGACTGGGCGCGGCCAAAGCGGGCGCGATGCTGGGTCTGCCCGGCAAGCTTCTGAGTCTGGATGCAACGGTGATCGATCTTTGCGCGGCGGTCTTTGACTGGGCAAAGTTCCGCACCACCAAAGGGGCGGTGAAACTGCACCTGCTGCTGGACCATGACGGATATCTGCCCTGCTATGCCGTGGTCACCGAAGGCAAGGTGCATGAGATTCAGGTGGCCCGCAGGCTGAAGCTTCAGCCGGGCACGATGCTGGTGTTCGACCGGGGTTACACCGACTACGAATGGTTCCGGCGACTGACCGAGGAGGAAGTCCACTTCGTTACCCGCCTCAAAGACAACGCTGCATACCTGGTGGTGGAACGGCGCAAGGCCGAGGGCGAAGGAGTTCTGGCGGACGGAATCATCGTAATGGAAAAGCAGGCACAGGCGAACCCGGAGATCGCTCCGTTTCTTCGGCGAGTTCGTTATTGGGACGAGGCAACACAGCGGGAACTGGTGTTTCTGACCAACCATGTGGACTTGCCTGCCATCACAGTCGCCGCCATCTACCGGGAGCGGTGGAAGATCGAACTTCTGTTCAAGGCGATGAAGCAGAATCTGCGCATCAAGACATTTGTGGGCACCACGCCGAACGCGCTGAAAACACAGATTTGGACAGCACTGATCGCCCTTCTGGCCATCCGGTTCCTGCAACTGCAGGCGAAATTCAAATGGAGCCTGTCACGCCTCATTGCCTTATTGAGACAGCAGCTGTTTGTATATCGGGATCTGTGGCGCTGGATTGAATCGCCCTTTGAAGCCCCGTGCCCTCTTAGCGATCAGGATTCCCCCCAGCTACCTTTCGTCTGGTCATCCTGACCCCCAACCCGCTCCGCGAATATCGGTCTTCAGCAGAATATGTCGTTTGGCATCAATCCGCTGGCGAACCCAATCTCGCTAATTTGGACACCAATGATTCTAAATCACTTCCGATGCCGGCTCGCTCGAGCGCCTTCACCTAGACGATTTTCATCAGACGGCGCTCCACGCCGAACGCCCGAAACAGTGATTGCGTCACGCCTTTGAGAGAATTGTTTCGCATGCCCCAGGAAGTCGTCTCCTCGAAGCACATCCTCAAAGCAACCCCGCTATTCGCGGCTCTCGACGAATCCGAAATCTCATCACTTGCGGCGCGCTGCGGCATTCGTTCCTACGCTCCCGGCGAAATCCTGTTCACGGAAGGAGAGCCTTGCAAAGGCCTGTATATCGTCGTCACGGGCCGCATCCGTATCTTCAAAACTTCATTGAATGGACGCGAGCATGTATTGGCTCTCGAAGGGCGTGGCGCCTCAGTCGCCGAACTCCCGGTATTTGATGGCGGGAGCTATCCTGCTTCCGGTTCGGCGGTCGAAAGAACCGAAGTTCTCTTCGTGTCGCGCGCCGACCTTCGCGCCATCTGCCTCGAAAAGCCCGAAGTCTCCCTGAAAATACTGCAGGTGGTGGGTGAACGGCTGCGGCGTCTGGTCGGCATCATTGAAGAATTGTCTTTCACCACCGTGCGACACCGGCTGATCTCATGGATTCTGCGCCGCGCCGGCGCGGCATCGACGTTTTCGCTCGACGCCAGCCATCAGGAGCTTGCGGCACAGATCGGGACAGTCCGTGAACTCGTGTCCCGAAATCTCGCCCGACTTCAGGCGCAGGGGCTGATCGAAATGAATCACCGGGAAATCCGCATTCTGGACCGGGAAGGCCTCGAAGCAGACCTTTCTTCGACGCTTTGAGAGCCGCGGTGACCAAAGTCACTGCTTCTGCCGTCGTTCCGCAATAGCCTCGAAACAGAGGTCGGAAATGGAAACACTTGCAGAAAAGACCGTCCGTGAAATCGCCGTCAAGGATCCCTCGAGCGTGCGCGTCTTCGAATCGCTCGGCATTGACTATTGCTGCGGCGGGAAAAGACGACTGAGCGATGCCTGCACACACGCGAATATCGATCTCACATATACCCTGAACCAGTTGCGATCCGCGAAACAGAAAGAGCAGATATTACCCGCCGATGACTGGAGCGAAAAGCCGCTTTCGAAGCTCGCAGCCTTTATCGTCGATGCTCATCACGAATTCGTGCGCCGCGAGACTCCGCGCATCGAGGGTCTGTTCGCCAAAGTCCTTGCGCGCCATGGCCAGGCGCATCCCGAGATCGCCCGCGCACAGGAACTGTTTGCTGCTTTGAGTCAGGAACTGACCAACCACATGCCAAAGGAGGAACGGATTCTGTTTCCGTATATCGAGCGCATGGAACAAGCGGCCGCATCCGGCGCGACCCTCCCAAAGCCGTTCTTTGAGACCGTGCAGCGACCGATCGCCACTATGATGGCCGAGCACGATGACGCGGGCGCGCTGCTGGGTCAGATCCGTTTGCTCGCTAACAACTTCACGCCTCCCGACGGCGCCTGCCCCACTTTTATGGCGCTCTACCGCGCACTCGAGGATTTCGAACGAGATCTGCACCGGCACGTCCACCTCGAAAACAACATCCTCTTTCCTCGCGCGCTCGAACTCGAAAACGCGGCGTAAGCCGCCGTGCCGAAGAAGCTAACCCGGCGGCCGCCGCCCGATCGGTCGCAGTCCCTGCGCCGAGCCTTTCAAGTCGGTTTCCTCGGGCTCAATGTCTGGATCGGCGCGCAGTTCTATCTGTTCGTCCGCCACTACGAATCGGGCGGGACAACGGTGGCGTTCTCGCGGCCGCCGGGAGTCGAAGGCTGGCTGCCCATTGCTTCGTTAATGAATCTGAAGGCGCTGGCCTTCACGGGCGAGTTTCCTCGCATCCATCCTGCAGGCACACTCCTTCTGATCGCGTTTCTTGCGACCTCGTGGATCTTCCGTAAAAGTTTCTGCTCATGGCTTTGCCCCGTCGGGACGATTTCCGAATACCTGGCGGGCCTTGGGCGAGCGATCTTCCGCAGGAATTTCCGTCCGCCACGCTGGCTGGATATCGGGCTCAGGGGCGTCAAGTATTTGCTGCTCACGTTTTTCGTCTGGATCATCGGCGCAATGCCGGTTATCGCGATCCGCCAATTTCTGGGCGGTCCGTATGGCGTGATCGACGACGTCCGTATGTTGAACTTCTTCCGCCAAATGGAACTGTCTGGCGGCATCGTAATGGTTCTTCTGATCTTCGGATCGATTTTCGTTCAGAACTTTTGGTGCCGGTATTTCTGCCCGTATGGCGCGCTGATGGGCCTCGTTTCGCTTGCGAGCCCGCTGCGCATTCGCCGCAGCTCCGATCTCTGCATTGACTGCGCGAAGTGCTCAAAGGCCTGCCCTTCTTCGCTCGCGGTCGACAAGCTCATTACCATCCAATCGGCCGAGTGTACCGGATGCCTGGAGTGCATTGCTTCCTGTCCCTCGCAAGGCGCCCTGATCCTCTCGGCTCCGCGCGGTAAGTCGGTCCCGTACTGGGCGGTTGCCCTGGGAATCGGCGCGCTTCTGTTCGGCGCGTATGCGTACGGCCTTGCTTCGGGGCACTGGAAGACCGACCTCCCTGACTCGCTATACTTCCGACTCATTCCTCATGCCGATGAATTCGCGCATTGAACAGCGTGGTGACTGAAGTCACTGCGGACAGGCGCAATTCACCGCAATCTGAAGTTTCGAAATACCTTCAAGGAGATGAAACAGTGAAAAAACTCTGGACCGGGTTTGCCGTCGTATTCATCCTGTCGTTCGCCGTTCTCGGCTGGATCGGCACGCGGATCTATCAGGAAATGCCCCCGATTCCCGCGAAAATTGTCAGCACGGATGGATCGGTTGTTGTGGCGGAAGGCGACGTTGGCCGCGGGCAGAATGTCTGGCAGTCTCTGGGTGGAATGGAAGTCGGCTCTGTATGGGGGCACGGCAGCTACGTGGCGCCCGACTGGACCGCGGACTGGCTGCATCGCGAAGCAACGTTCGTTCTCGACGACTGGTCGCGGGCCGAACATGGTTTGAGTTATGACAAGCTTCCGGTCGAAGAGCAGGCGAAGTTTCGCGGACGCCTCGAACAGATGTATCGCCGCAACGCGTACGACGCCTCGACCAACACGATTACGATCGAGCCGGTTCGCGCCCGCGCCTTCGAAGCGACCTTCAAACACTATTCGGACGTGTTCCGGAACGGCAACGCCGCCTACGCGATTCCCGCCGGCTCCGTGAGCAATCCGGAGCGCATGCGCCAGTTTGCCTCGTTCATCTTCTGGACCGCCTGGTCCGCCTCCGCGGAGCGCGTGGGTGACCATGTTTCGTACACACACAACTGGCCTTACGAACCGCTGGTGGGAAATCGCCCGACCGGTGAAAGCGTGATGTGGACCGGCGTCAGTATCATCATGTTGCTCGCGGGAATCTGCGCCATGGTCTGGTGGTATGCGGCGCAGAAATCCGAAGAGGCGCCTTCCTCGCTGCCGCTCACTGACCCGCTGGGGAGTTGGGTGGCCACGCCTTCGCAGAAAGCGACTCTGATTTACTTCTGGACCGTCTCAGCTCTCATTGTTTCTCAGATCGTCATGGGCATAATCACCGCGCACTACGGAGTGGAAGGCAACGGATTCTACGGATTCAATATCGCGAAGATCCTGCCTTACGCGGTCACACGCACATGGCACGTACAGCTCGGCATATTCTGGATCGCGACGGCGTGGCTCGCGGCCGACCTTTTTATCGGGCCTTTGGTTTCCGGCTACGAACCCAAATATCAGAGACTGGGCGTGCATGTGCTGTTCGGCGCCCTGCTCGTGGTTGTCGCCGGCTCCATGACCGGCGAATGGCTCAGCGTCCACAACCGGCTTTCCGATCGCATGGCGTTTCTCTGGGGGCACCAGGGCTACGAATACGTCGATCTGGGGCGCGCCTGGCAAATCCTTCTGTTCGTGGGTCTGCTGATTTGGCTCTTCCTCGTTGTTCGCGCAGTTCGTCCGGCCCTTAAGCAGCCTGGCGAGCACAAGCCGTTGCTGTGGCTCTTTGTGCTTTCCGCTGGAGCTATTGGCCTCTTCTACGGCGCCGGATTGCAATGGGGACAGCACACCCATCTCTCGATCGTCGAATACTGGCGCTGGTGGGTGGTCCATCTTTGGGTTGAAGGATTTTTTGAAGTCTTCGCGACAACCGTCATCGCGTTCTTCTTCATGCGTCTCGGTCTGATTCGCCCGCTGCTGGCCGCTAAAGCCGCCTTACTCTCGGCCACGATCTTTCTTGCGGGCGGGATTATCGGAACCTGCCATCACCTGTATTTCTCGGGCACGCCGACAGTCGCCCTTGCCTTCGGATCTGTCTTCAGCGCGCTCGAAGTAGTCCCGCTCACGATGGTTGCCTATTCCGCCATCGACGATCTGCGCCGCGGCCAACTCACCTCGTGGGCAAGCCGCTATCGCTGGCCTGTGTACTTTTTTGTCGCGGTAGCCTTCTGGAACATGGTGGGGGCGGGGCTCTTCGGTTTCATGATCAACCCGCCCATCGCTCTGTATTTCATGCAGGGCCTCAACACGACCCCTCTTCACGGCCACGCCGCGCTCTTTGGAGTCTATGGGATGCTGGGTATCGGCCTGATGCTGGTTTGCCTCCGAGCGATGAATCCGTTCGTCGAGTGGCGAGAGAACTGGCTGAAAATCGCCTTTTGGTCGATGAACGCCGGCCTCTTCGCGATGTGCGTGGGAAGCCTGCTACCGGTCGGCCTGATGCAGACGTGGGCTTCCGTGGAGCATGGCTACTGGTACGCGCGCAGCACGGAGTTTCTGGGCTCGCCGCTGATGCAGAATCTGCGATGGATGCGTGCGCCGGGCGATGCATTGTTCGCGTTGGGCGCGCTGGTGCTGGTCGCATTCGTCTTCTCGCCTCGGAAGCCGCAGCACAAGCTTGAGGCTCCGGATTTTGGCGCCCGGGTAGTCGGCGACTAAGGAGGCTTTGAAATGGTGACCACGGTAGCCAAGCCATCCGGGCAGACCTTCATCCCGCGTGAACATGGCGCGACAGCCATGCTCCTGACGCCGTTTTTCGCCGCTGCGATTCTGTTGCGCCGCTTTTATTGGACCGAGTTCGTCGCGCTGATCGCCGTGGCGTGCGCGTTTGCGATCAAAGACCCGTTGGTCGTGATGGGACGCCAGCGCTTTGTATGGAAACAGGAGCGCGAGGAGACCAGCGTGGCCAGAAGATCGGCCTTGATCGAGTTCCTCGCGCTTGCGTCATCCGGACTCGTTCTTATCCTGGTGCGGGATTGGCGTCCTTTCCTGCCGCTTTTTCTGGGCGCCGCGACATTCACGGCGCTTGCGGTTACGCTCAACGTGAAAAACCGCCAACGCTCCGAATGGTTCCAGACCGCAAGCGCGGTTGCTCTCACTGCGACCTCGCTCATGGCGTGCCTCGCGGCGGAAAACATGATCCCCAAGTGGTGTTGGTTTTTGTGGATGCTTTCCGCGATGCAGGCCGCCGCGGGGATATTCGTCGTTCATGCGCGGCTGGATGCTCGCATTGCGGCGCGGAAGGGACAGGCCCCGCCCTCGGGCAATCGACGCGCGGCTTTCGCTTGCCAGATCGTCCTGATCGCCGCGGCGGTCTATTTCGCGTGGACGGACCATCTGCTGATTACCGCCGCGCTGATCGTCGCGGCGGCCGGATATCTTTTCGACCTGATGCGCCAACGCAGCCCGGCTTCTTTGCAATTACCTTTGAAGGACGTTGGCCGTCAGGCGCTCGGACTATCCATTGTTTATACGCTGCTGATCATCGCCGGACTTTGGAATCTTTAGAGGGACCGGACGAGCAATCAGCGAACCGGCGATCATACCCAGAGCCGCCAGCGCGAACGCGCTCATTCCCGCATATGCGGCGGGGATGTTGAAGAAATACGTCACCGATCCCACGGCGCCACCGATCATTGCGCAATATCCTCCAGCGGTATTGGCCCGCTTCCAGAAAAGCCCGCCGATAAACGCCGCGAACGCCCCCGCCAGAAACAGTGTCCCCGTGATGTTCAGATAAAAGTACACGGGTCCCGGCAACACGTACCAGACTCCCCAGAACAGAACGAACAGGCTGACCAATACATTGACCACCCGGTTGAGTACAACCTGCGAACCGTCAGATAATGGCGTGCGGCGCAGGGGCAGAACGATGTCCTGCGAAATCACCGAACTCCAGCCAAGCAGATAGGAACTGTTCACCGACATCGTCGCGGCCAGCATTCCGGCGACGACCAGCCCCAATATTCCGGTCGGCAGTATTCTTGCGATCATCTCCGGCATGGCCTGCAGCGAGTCGTGTCCGGCGCCGAAGTAGGCCAAGGCGCCAATACCCCAAAGCATCGGCATCATACCGCGTCCGAGAAAGATGAAGCCCGTCCACAGAAAAACCTTCTGGCTGGTGCGCGGGTCTTTCGTTGCGAAGGTTCGCATGGCCGTCGTCTGCCAGCAAACATCGATCGCGGTCCACAACAGCAACTGAAAGAAGATATAGGCCCAGCCGTAGTCCGGATTGGAGAGCGGGCTGAATCCGTTGGCCCCGAGATTCGTAAGCACCGCATGCTGCATGTTTCCCCATCCCACATGCCCGATCACGTAACCGGTGATCAGAATCGTGCCGAGACTCAACATCACGAACTGAATGAAATCGGTGATGACGACCGAAACCATCCCACCCAGCACAGTATAAAGAAGCTCGAGAGCGAGGATAACTGTCATCGTCCACTTGAGGTCCGACAGGGGAAGACCAGCGACGATCGTCAGGAACGTTCCCTCCACCTTCAGAAACACGCCCATATTGAGCAGCCCGCCAATGGCGACGAGGAAGCCCGCAACCAAACGAAGGCGGCGGCTGTATTTGACTTCGAAGAACTCCGGCACGGTGGTGAGGCCAAGGTCCCGGAGCTTGAAGATCATGAACCCAGTAGCGCCGAGAAAAATCATCACGGCCCCGGCAATGAGCCCGTTCACAAACGACGAGAAGCCGGTTTTATAACCCAGCTCGGCGTAGTACATGAAAGTGATCGTGCCGATCTCGGTAGCGGCCAGCGTAGCGACGCCGATGAATTTGCCGAGATGCCGCCCGGCGAGCAGAAAATCGGCGGCATTCGAAATATACTTGCGGCCGGCAAGACCCGCGGCGAGAGTGAGCGCGAGATAGATGGCGACGATCGCCCAATCCAGGGTAGTGAAATTCACTGACGGTTCCGCTCCGCCGCCAGCGCCGCAAGCATCGCGCGAAGATCAGCCACGCCTCGGATGGCGACGATCACGGCGATGACGGCGAACGCGGTTCCTGCTACCGCGAAGTTGACCGTCCAGAACCACATCCAGAAAGACATGTCGTAAATTAGACTACGGCGGGGGCAGCATGATCAACATCCTGACAATCGAACGCGAATTCGGAACGGGGGCCCCGCACATCGCCAAGAGCATCGCGGACCGGTTGGGGTGGAAGCTGTGGGACCACGAAATTACCGAAGAAATCGCGCGCAGACTGAAGTGCAAGGCTGAGCAGGTGGAGCAGCACGAAGAGAAGCTCGACTCCGTTTTTTACCGCCTGATGAAGGCGTTCATGCGCGGCAGCTTTGAGGCTCAGGCGGATGCGGAAGGTCTGGAACTGCTGGATGCGGAGCATCTCGCGGTGTTGTTCGAGAAGGTCATCACGCGCATCGGAGATGCGGGAAAATGCGTGATCGTCGGGCGCGGGGCGCCGTGGTTTCTGCGGGAGCGAAGCGACGCATTTCATGTCTTCCTCTATGCGCCGTATGAAGAAAAGTTCCGGCGCGTCCTGGCCTCGGGCAAGAGCGAAAGCGAGACGCGCGATCTGCTGGAATCGGTGGATCGCAATCGTGCGGCGTTTATCCACAAGTATTACAACAAGGACTGGCCCGATCGTTACCTTTACAACATGATGCTCAATGTTCAGACGGGCGACCAGGTCGCAATCGACACCATCCTGAACGGCATGGAGCGGCTGAATTAGCCGCAGAGAAGACCAAATCCTGAGGGCCCACTGTCAAACCGGCGGCCGGCAGAATCCGCGACGGTGCGCATACGCGCGAGAACGGATTTCTGAAATTCCGGATCGAGCCAATCGGCCCAACCGTGACGCCTGCAGATTTCGATAGCCGCGGGACGCGTGGTTGCGCCCGTTTTTTTTACTTCGCGGACATGAAAAGGATCGGCGATGATAGCCCCATTCGTCTCTTCAAGCGCGCGCCCAACAATCGCTTCGGGATTGCAGGGCAGAATCGGCGCAAGGGTGGCGAAGACGGGGATTCCGGCATCGCGAAGGGTCCGTATGACGCGCCAACGCTCCTCAATGGGCGCACAGTGCGGTTCGAAGATGCGGCGGACGTCCTCACGGTCCGTCGTGACTGAGAAGCCTACACGCACACTTCTCAATAGGTCGATGTCGCGCAGGATCAGTGGCCCGCGAGTCTGAATCACGAACCGAACGCCGCTCGGCGTCGATGCGACGACGCGGAGGATATCCGGCATCAGGCAGCGGTCGGCTTCCGCGGGCTGATAGGGATCGGTCAGGGGCGAACAGTAGATGATTTGACCGGAACGAAGAGACCTGGCCAACAGTTCCGCGGCGTTCGTCTTAAATGTGGTTTGCTGCCCCCAATGCATCCAGTCTTCCGGGCGCAGACCAGCCTGCACCCGCATCGTTGGCACATAGCAATAGCTACACCCGAACGTGCAGTTCCTGGCGGGATTGAGTGAATGCGTGAAACCGGCTTCGCGCAGAAACCCGGAAACCGGCGTAAGGATCGAGCGGGCTTCGTCTTCGAAGATGTGGAACGGCAACTATAAGTTCAGTTTCACGCGGGCGTAGTTCAGGCACTGCTTGACATTGTCGTCTTCAACGCGGAGCTGGGCGTCTTTCGGCAGCTTGCTGTAGTACGGCAGCGGCTGCAGGTGCGCCGCATTCTTACGAACCATCGCGAGCGTGCGGGCGAGATAGATGCCCGGCCGGTCGGGGAAAGTGATCCAGTATTTGTCCGTGAGGCAAGGGACCTGAAGTGGATCGCGGGTCATCATCTCCAGCGAGAAGCGCGCTTTAGGATTCGCCGCGCGCACAGCGTCCACGATGCGGCGCAGATCGAGGATGCCCTCACCGAGAGGCACTTCGGAAAGCAGAAATCCGTCGGGATACTCCTGCACGGCCATGTCTTTCACGTGGCACATCTTCGCGTAGGGCGCGAGTTCAAGAACTGATTCCGGCGAATCCAGCAACGCGATGTTGTTGCCGAAGTCGATCAGCGTGCCGAAGTACTCGCTGCTGTACTTCTTCATGAGGGCGAGTTCTTCGTCGATGGTCCAGTCCTTGTGGTTTTCCATTCCCACAGGAAGTTTGAGCTTGTCGGCGATCGGACCGATCTTCTTTACGGCGGCGGTACTCTCCTCGACAAAGGCCTTCCAGTCGTTGAGCGAATTCCACTTCTCGTACCGTCGTCCGCCGCTGGTTCCTGTGCGCACCGCGACGGCGCCCGCTTCCTGCGCGTTTTTCAGCGCTGCTTCGAAAGCGCTGGTGTCGTTCGACTTCGGGAAGGCCGCCATCCCCTCGACGTACATGCCAAGCTCTTCAGCTTTGGCGCGGATCTGCCGGAGCGCCGCTGAGTCCGACGGCAGCTGCATCTGTACGCCAGCGGCGCCGAGTTCGTGGCAGCGTTCCAGGTACGGAATCGGATCGCGGGGACGGGAGACGTCGAAGGATGTTGTGGCGAGGCCCATCGCGCTCTTCGGAGGCATCGCGAACGCGGTCCGGTCGAGCGCGGCCGCGGCCGCCATCCCAATGCCGCTCGAAATCAGGGTTCGTCGGGTCATAAGTATTAGTATTCCCCTCGCGCGTCCCGTGTGGCCTGGTACGCTGCGGAGATTTTATCATCCAAAAAACCTATACGCCGGATAGAAATTTCCCTATACTGGGGCGAGCCCAGTTGCTCGCGTTCTCCAGGACGAGAAGAACGATGCGTATCGTTGCCTCATGTTTGGCGTTGCTGGCTGCCTTCGCTCTGACATCTGTCGGGGCGACGGCGGTGAGGCCCACTACGGGCGTCACCGTCATCCTCGACGCTAAAGGACCTTATTCCGAACAGGCATTCAACGAGATGCGCCATGAAGCCAGCCAAATCATTTCGGCTTCCGGGCTTCACCTCAACTGGCGCATGCGCTCTGAGCCTTTCACCGATAGCTTCGACGATCTCGTGGTGATGACCTTTAAGGGATCCTGCACTTTCGATCCCGCTCCGCCAATTTACGACGAACTGGGACCCTTAGCCATCACGCGCACAACGAACGGAGAAGTTCAGCCTTTCGGTGAAGTGAACTGCGACCGCGTGGTCAATTCGGTTCGCTCCGCGATGTTCGGCGGAGATTACGCAAAGGCGGACTTGCTCATTGGACGGGCCCTCGGACGCGTGGTCGCTCACGAACTGGTTCACATGCTGACCAAATCCGGACAGCACGCGCATGAGGGCGTCGAGAAGGCCGCGTTGTCGGGACGTCAGTTGATTGCGACGTCGCTGCCTCTCAGCGCAATGGACATCGACCGGCTCATCGAAGAACGCCGCGGTCGCTGAGCCCAGCTAACCCAGACAATCGTAAAATCAACGCACATGTTCACCGTGGAACAGCGGGCTTCGCTGCGCGCGACATTGCTGCATGCGGCGGCGGCCGATCCGCGAATCAGTGGGCTGGCTATAACAGGTTCGGCGGCGGCGGAACTCGAGGACCGATGGTCGGACATCGATCTGGCATTCGGGGTCGCCCGCGCGGCGGAAATGCCAGATGTGATGCGCGACTGGACGGCCCGAATGTATGACCGGCACGGCGCTCTGCATCAAGACCGCTGGCGCATGGATTTATCGGGTCTTTCTGCTTACCGGCGGATTGCAGGTGGATCTGGCATTTGTTCCTGCGGACGAATTCCGGGCGCTCTCGCCGGCGTTCCGACTTGTCTCCGGGACTGCGAAGGAGGCGTCGCAATTTCCGTCGCCAACAGCCGCCGACATCATCGGGATGGCGTGGCTGCATGCGGCGCACGCGCGGACCTGCATTGCGCGCGGAAAGTTGTGGCAGGCGGAGTACATGATCAGCGGCGTGCGCGACCACGCGCTCACGCTGGCATGTCTCCGGCTCGGATTTTCAGGGGCGCACGGTCGCGGTTTTGACAGTCTGCCGCAGGGAGTTACGGCGCAGTTCGACGACGCTCTCGTTCAAAGCCTCACGGAACAGGAACTCCTGCGCGCGTTCGGAGTTGCGGTGCGCGGCCTGATTGGAGAGATCCAGCTTGAGGATCGACTTTTAGCCGAACGTTTGCGCGAAACTCTCATGGAATTGATCGGGTAATCACTTTCGGAGCAGCTGCTCCCTCTTCCAGTGATCGAAATCGTCGCCATTCATCACGATCAGGAAGCTCCGCATCTGACTATGCCCAAGACCGCATAGCTCGGCGCAGGCGATCTCGTATTCACCGGGGCCATCCACGTGGACTTCCAGCGGGATCTCCATACCGGGCACGATGTCCTGCTTGGTACGGAGTTCGCGCACGAAGAAATCATGAATGACGTCGCGCGAATGGAGCAGCAAGAGCACGTCGCGGCCTGCGGGGATGCGCAGACTGGCGGTCACGATGTCATCCGCGCCGTCGGGATCGGCGGGATCAAGACCGAGAGGATTGCCGCCGGAGTCGCTTATGAGATCGATGCGCGTCTTTCCGAAGCGCCCGTCGGCGCCCGGATACCGAAAGTTCCACGCGAATTGACGCGAATAGACTTCGATGATCTCCTTCCCTGCCGGAGAACCCGGGGTTCGGGCCCAACCACGCGAGCCGAGTCCGGCCAGCGTTAAGAAGATGGCCGCCGTCGCCACCGTCCATCCGACTTCCAGCCACCGGGACTTCGGAGCGATGCCGCCCCGCCGTTTCAATGCCGCGTACGCAAGCAGGAGTTGCACGGCTACGAAGGCGAATCCAATGATCCAAAGTGTCCAGGAAAACTGACGATCGTAAAGGAGGGCGTCGGAGGAAATCGGGAGGGGAAACCACGCCGGACGGATTATAAAGAGACCGCAGGCGGCGACAACAACAAGAATCAGAATCGGGCCGAACAGCATGAACGGTCGCGCGCGCCGAACCGCCCGATTCCCGTTAGCAAAACGGTCAGGCTGGCTCCGGGAAGTGGAAACCCGATTTCACCAGCGCTTTATCCATGATCGCAATCGCCTCGGCCTCGGGGATGTTTCTTGCCTGCGAGACCTCGGAGATCAACATGGTGCGCGCTCGATCCAGCATCTTCTTTTCACGGAACGACAACGGTTTTTCGGCCTGCAGCCGGACCAGTTGCTTAAAAACTTCCGAGATCTGAAGAAGGCTTCCCGTGAGCATTTTTTCGCTGTTCACTTTGAACCGAATCTTCCAGTCCTGCAGATTCTCGACGCCCGGTCCCGCAAGATACGCGAGTACCTTGGCTACATCCGTGTTTTTCGAGAGTTTCCGCAGGCCTATGTTTTCGGCGTTCGAGAACGGCACCATAACGGTCATGCTCGAACAAAAAAGCCGGAGAAGGTAGAACTTCTCCGGCTTCTGCTCGAAATAACGAGTGCTGATATTCTCAATGGTCCCAACACCCTGGTTGGGATAAACGACTTTTTCACCGACTGCGAAGGTCATCATACGTAGAGCCCCCCACCAGACCACCGGTGTGACTATGAAAAGGATTCAATTCCAACGAGCAACTAATCATAGGCTCAGCCAATTTTTTTGTCAAGTGCTCACCGGAAATCCATCTAATTGAAACATTTAGCCGCTAAGGCGCACTTCTGGAATTCATATTTTTGCGCAGCGCAGCGCTTCCGGCTCTATCTTGAAAGTCAAACTTTACACCTCCACGAAGTGGCTGTTTCTTCAGTCCGCGGCCTGCCGAAAAACACCCTCGAGGCTGCGCTCGTCAAGAAGGAGGCGGCGGAGCGTGCGAAGGTCATTCAGAATCCGGCGGCTTGCGGTCATATGGCCCACAAGCTTTGCAAGGTTGAAGTGAACGAGTTGAAGGGCCTCGATGCGGCGTTTCGCATCGTCTGCCCCGGCCAGCGCGATGTCGGCCTGCACCTCGGCCAACGCATCCTGAACGGCATCCGCGAGCAGGCAAACGTACTCGTGGGAACTCTCGATGTTATCGAACGGAGTCTCGGAACGATGACCACTCATTCTGCGGTCCTCCCGATGCGCATAAATGCTATTTCGATCAGTTTACACCCGAAAGCGGCCGAAGCAACCGGCATTTCGGGCGTTCCGCATCAGTTGAGCGCGTCGCCGAATGCTATTCTGAGAGATAGTAACCTCCCTTGAAAGTCGGTTTTGTCAGCCTCGGCTGCCCCAAAAATCTTGTAGACAGCGAAGTCATGATGGGCGAACTCACCGCCCGCGGGCATGAGCTGACTGCGCATCCCGATCAGGCCGACGTTCTCGTCGTCAACACCTGCAGCTTTATTGATCCCGCCAAACAGGAGTCGATCGATACGATCCTCGAAATGGCGGAATACAAGAAGGTTGGCCGGGCGAAGCGCCTTGTCGTGGCGGGTTGTCTCGTAGAGCGCTATCGAGGCGACATCCGCAAGGATCTCCCGGAAGTCGACGCCCTGGTGGGAACAAACGAGATCGACCGGATTGTTTCCGTGTGCGAGGGGATCGACGAGCCTGTCGCAGCAGATCCCGGGCTGTATCTGTATCACGACATGACGCCGCGAGTGCTCTCGACGCCGCGCCATTTCGCGTACATGAAAATCGCCGAGGGCTGCGATCACCCCTGCACGTTTTGCGTGATCCCTCAGTATCGCGGAAAATTCCGCAGCCGGCGTTTTGAATCAGTCGTCTCGGAAGCGACCCGCCTGTTCCGCCAGGGAATCCGCGAGATCAACCTCATCGGCCAGGATACGACGTGTTACGGCGAGGACTTGGGCCTGAAAGACGGACTCGCGCAGTTGCTTTCGCGTCTGGCCGGAATCGAGACGGAACAGCGGAAATGGGTGCGCTTTCTCTACGCCTACCCCAACCGGGTCACGCAGCGATTACTCGATACGATCGCCGGGCACGATTCGCTGGTCAAGTACATCGACATGCCGCTGCAGCACGCGAGCGCGCAGGTGCTCAAGCGCATGAAGCGCGGCGCCAATGGCGACATATTCCTGAAACTGCTCGAGCGCATCCGGGCCACGATTCCGGGCGTCGCGATCCGGACGAGTTTCATCGTGGGTTTCCCCGGAGAAACCGACGCCGATTTCGAAGTCCTCTGCGACTTCGTCAAGGCGGCTCAGTTCGACCGGATGGGCGTGTTTTCCTACTCGGACGAGGACACCAGCAAGAGCTTCGAACTGGACGGCAAGGTGGACGGCCGGACCATCGCGAATCGAAAGCGGAAACTGATGTCGATTCAGCGGCGCATCTCCGCCGCGAAGAACCGACGCGCCATCGAAGACGAAGTGGAAGTCCTTGTGGAAGGCCTTTCGTCGGAAACCGATCTCCTGTGGCAGGCGCGTATGTCCACGCAGGCGCCCGAGATCGACGGCGTCGTGCTGATTAACGACGTGGAAGGAGCGGAGCCCGCCCCGGGACAGTTGCGCCGGCTGCGCATCACCGAATCGCACGATTACGACATCATCGGCACGCTTCTCCCATTAACGGAGAACACGCCTCGCTTCAGCGCCCCGGCGCCCGCGCTGATTGAGATCCAGCCCGCGGCGGGAATTCCTGCCCGATGAAGTGCCCGGTCTGCGGCAAGCCGGTGGATTCGAAGGATGAGAATGCGCCCTTTTGCAGCGACCGATGCCGCTTGATTGACCTCGGTAAATGGGCTTCGGGCGACTACGTGATTTCGACCGTACCGCTGAACGATCCGAAAAAAAACCAAGATGACGAGTGACCGGAGGTCTTCCGGCAGTTGGCTCATCGCGACGTGGTTTGGGTGCGGATACGCACCGAAGGGACCGGGTACGGCAGGCGCGGCCGCCGCCATCTTAATCGCCTGGCTTCTTTCGCTCGCCGGCCTGGGGCGCTGGGGATTTCTCACGCTTTCGGCGCTCGCGCTTTTTCCCGCAATCAAAGCCGCCGATCGAGTGGCGCGCGAATCAGGGCGCAAAGACCCACAGATTGTTGTAGTGGATGAAGTTCTGGGTCAATGGCTGACGCTGGCGGGCGCGGTCCGGCTGAACTGGCGATCTTTTCTCCTCGCGTTCGTTTTGTTTCGCGCTTTCGATATCCTGAAACCGCCTCCCATACGTCTGATAGAACGGGCGCCGGGAGGGGCCGGAATTGTGCTGGATGACATGATGGCCGGCGTTTACGCGGCCCTTGTCTTGTTCTTGCTGGGATGGTTCAATCTGAATTACCGAATCTATTGATATGGCTCCCCGAAAAGATCCCAATGGAAGACCCCGAATATCGCAGGTGGAGCCGGAAGCCGCCATCAGCGGGGGCGAACTGTACATTCGCGGCAGAGGCCTTGCGCCGGGCGCCGCCTCGATGGACCTGCCGTCTGTGCGCATAGGCGATGTCGCTGCTCCGGTGGTGATTGGATCCGATTCGCTGGTGATCGTGCGGGTTCCGGAAGGCGCTTCCGCGGGCGATCTTGTGGTGGGGCGCGGAACCCACGCGAGTGAAGTCTGGAGCTGCGATATCGGTATTCAGATCGCCGAGAACCTTCATCCCGTGGCGAACCCCGCGATCGATCAGTTCGGAAACATTTATGCCACGTTCAGCGGCACGCGGGGTCAGAAAGCGCCGGTGGCCGTCTACAGGATCGATCTGAACTTCAACATGCGGCCTTTTGTGAACGACCTGATGAACGCCACCGGGATCGCGGTCGATAAGGAAGGCCTCATTTACGTTTCCAGCCGGTTCGACGGAATGGTCTATCAGATCAGCGCCAGCGGCAACATGAGCGTCTATGTCGAAGGCATGGGGGTAGCGACCGGCATGTGCTTCGACGAAGCCGGAAACCTCTACGTCGGGGACCGAAGCGGCACCGTTTTCAAAATCGCGCCTAATCGCCAGATATTCGTGTACGCGACTCTCGAGCCGTCGATTTCGGCGTACCACCTCGCGTGGGGTCCCGATCAGCATCTGTATGTAAGCGGCCCGACGACATCGAGTTTTGACTCCATCTACCGGATCACCGATAGCGGGGACGTGGAAGTCTTTTACCGCGGGCTCGGAAGGCCGCAGGGCATGGCGTTCGACACTGAGGGAAATCTCTACGCCGCCGCCTCATACATGGGCCGTAAAGGCGTGGTGCGCATCGCGGGCGACAAGACGATTTCTCATGTACTCTCGGGGCCCGGCATCGTCGGATTGGCGTTTTCGCCGTCGCGATCGATGATCGTCGCGACGACCAACGCTCTCTACCGGGTCGACGTCCGGATCAAAGGCTATCGGCCGTTCTGAATGAACGCAGAGATCATCGCAGTCGGTTCGGAAATGCTGACTCCGGAACGGCTGGACACCAATTCGCTCTTTCTCACTGCTGAACTGAACAACCTGGGGATCGAGGTGTCGGCGAAGCACGTGGTCGGCGACGATCGTGAACGGCTGGCGTCCGAAGTGCGGCGAGCGGCGTCAGCGGCGCGCTTTGTGATCGTCTCGGGTGGTCTCGGCCCGACGGAAGACGATGTAACGCGAGACGCGGTAGCGGCGGCGCTCGACCGGCGCCAGATCTTTCATGCGGAGATCGCCGAGGCGATCGAAGCGCGCTTCCGGCGCATGAATCGCCCGATGCCGGAAATCAACAAACGACAGGCGATGATCGTCGAAGGCGCGCACATTCTGAGCAACGACCGCGGTACGGCGCCCGGCCAGTGGATCGAGGACGGTGACTCGGTGGTCATCATTCTTCCCGGACCGCCGCACGAGTTGAAATCGATGTTCCAGCAGCAATGCGCTCCGCGGCTCGAACGTATTGTGCCGGCAATGGCGATTCGGACGCTTGTGCTGCGCATTTCCGGAATGTCGGAGTCGGACCTCGATCAGACGATCTCGCCCATCTACAAGCGTTACGAGAATCCGGTCACCACAGTGCTGGCGCACAACGGCGACCTCCAGGTGCATCTGCGGGCCCGCTGTGAGAGCGAGGGCGACGCAGTGAACCTTCTGAACGAAATAGGCGTACAGATCGAAGCAGCGCTCGGGGACAAGATTTATTCCCGCAACGCCGATCCGCTCGAAGCGGTCGTCGGCCGAAAACTGCTGGAGCAGCACGCGACTCTGGCGACGGCTGAAAGCGCTACGGGGGGAGGACTGGCCGACCGTATATCGAGCATTCCGGGGAGTTCCGCCTATTTCCTGGGTGGCTTCGTTACCTATACTGCGCGGATGAAAACCGACCTCCTCGGCGTTCCCGAGGATCTGCTCAAACAGTTCGGACCGGTAAGCGCCGAGACTGCGGAAGCTATGGCCACCGGCGCGCGACGGCGAACCTCGGCCACCTGGGCGATATCGATCACGGGCAATGCGGGTCCCACCACCGATGGCGATCAGGCGCCGGTCGGATCCATCTATGTGGGG